>Ga0207950_100599_pt1 | contig 11703 bp, 9 predicted proteins | sample Subbio11_8B_AprC_FD_184814 | JGI IMG/M metagenome (GOLD analysis project Ga0207950, IMG submission 184814) | Serpentinite rock and fluid subsurface biosphere microbial communities from McLaughlin Reserve, California, USA - CR11_8B_AprC (SPAdes) | ecosystem: Environmental > Terrestrial > Deep... | reverse complement strand
GCGCGCTCGCGCTGCTGGCGCCGGTGCCACCCCCACAAGGCGGCGGCGGCCAGCAGCAGCAGCAACACCTGAAAGGCCATGAGCAGGTTGATCCAGCGCTGCTGCGTGCGCACCTGCTCGAGCTTGTCGTGCATCAGGTGCGTCATCAGGCTGTTGGCCGCCAGGCTCAGCGCCTGCACCTCGGGGCCCAGCACCTCCATTTCTTGCAGCACCTGCTGCAAGGCCGGTTGGTGGCGCTCGGGGTCGGCCAGCAAGGGGTCGGCGCGCTCGAGCAACCCTTTGATTTTGGGTGCGATGGCGTCGAACTCGGGGCGCTGGCGCAACACCGCGATCGTGGCGCCATCGTGCAGCAGGCCCACGCGGCTGGCAAAAATCTCGTGGCGCACCTGCAGCTGCGCCCAGTCGGCCTGCTCGGGCTGCGCCAGGCTCAGGTGGAGTTGGTGGCGCAGCCGCAAAAATTCGCGCTCGAGCTGAAACGTGAGGGCGGTGATGGAGTCGGCCTGCAGGCGCGCCGTGTCTTCGATCGCTTGCGTCTGGCGCACAAAGGCCGCCATCATGACGCTCAAGCCCAACGCCATGGCGAAGGTGGTGAGCGCCAGCCAGAAACCGAAACGGTGGCCGCCGGCGGATGGGGCCGGGCTGGCTGCAAGGCTCATTCGATCACTTCTATCGAACGCAATTGCCAGATCGAGCGTTCATAAAAACGCGCGTTTTGCAAGCGGGGGTCGGAGTCGAAGGGGTAGATCACGAACAGGGGGCCGCGCGTGCGCACCGGCATCGGCTGCTCGTTCATGCGCGTGGCGATGATGACATCGAAGTCGCGCGCGTCTTGTATGGGGATGGTGATGCGGTAGTCGTTGAGCGCGGTGGCGTGCAGCCGCTGGCCGCGCGCCTGCACCAGCGCCAGCACGTCGCGCAGCAGCGGGCCACTGAAGCGCACCACGCCCTGCTCCCACGGCGTGCGGGTGGCAAAGCGGTGCTGCGGCAAGGCTTCGAGCATGGCCATGTCGAACACCGCCGCCGAGCCCTGATTGGTCGCGCCGATCTGGCCGGTGATGGTCAGCACCACGCGCTCGCGCGGCCGCTCGATGGCCTGAGCCGGCAGGGCAGCGACGGCCAGCAAGCCCAAGCCCAAGCCCGCTAGGCCGAGGCCCGCACAAAGTCGAAAGCAATAGGTGATAAAAACTTTCATGGCGTGTGCGCGAAGTGGGGTTTATTTATTCTAGTGATACTTTAGCAGCTGGCCATCGGTAGGTTCCACTAGGGCGCAAGCGGCGGCGGGGCTGCGCCGGCTCCGGGTGGCGTTTGGACGCGCTGGGCAAATTCGGCGCGCAGCGCGCGCAGCTTGGCGCGCGGGTCTTCGCGCACCGGCGCGCGGTCGAGCTGCATGTCGGCGATGAAGCGGCTGGGCTGCGCCGGCACCGTCTCGCGCCCTTTTTTGCGCCGCTTGAGCCAGCTCACCACCAGCGTGTGCTGGGCCCGTGTGATGCCCACGTACATCAGCCGCCGTTCTTCTTGCAGGCGCTGCGCCAGCGCGGCGGCGTCTTCGTCGTCGGGGCGCATGGGCAGCAGCCCCTCGTTGACGCCCACCAGCTGCACATGCGGCCACTCCAGCCCCTTGGCGGCGTGCAGGGTCGAGAGCGTGACCACGTCTTGCTCTTGCTGGCGGTCTTGCAAGGTGGTGATCAGGGCCACCGTCTGCGCCACCTCGAGCATGGTCTGCGGTGCACGCCCCGGCGCCGCGTCGCCCGCGGCTGGGTCGGCGCAACGCTGCGCCATCCAGTCGCAAAAATCGAGCACGTTGCTCCAGCGGGCGCTGCCTTGCTGGGCGCTGTCGGCGTGGTCGAGCAGGTGCTGCTGGTAGCCGATGCCTTGCAGCCAGTCGGCCAAAAAGGCCGCCGCCGCTTCCTGGCCGCGGCAGTGGCGGGCGCGGTACTGCAAGTCGTTCAGGCTGCGCCCAAACTCGTGCAAGGTGGCGAGGGCGCGCGCTGGCACGGCGGCGCTCAGGGAGTGCGCAAACAGGGCCTCGTACAGGCTGAGCTTGTACTGGCTGGCAAAGGCGCCGAGCTGCTGCAGCGTCTGGTGCCCGATGCCGCGCTTGGGGGCGGTGGCGGCGCGCAGGAAGGCCGGGTCGTCGTCCGGGTTGGCCAGCAGGCGCAGCCAGGCGCACAGGTCTTTGATCTCGGCGCGCTCAAAAAACCCGGTGCCGCCCGAGACCTGGTACGGAATCTGCGCCTTGCGCAGCGCGGTTTCGAGCGGGCGCGACTGGTGGTTGGCGCGGTAGAGCACGGCAAAATCTTTGTAGGCCTTGTGCGCGCTGCCCGAGGCCGGGCCGCGCAGGCTCTGGATGCGCGCCACCACGCGCTCGGCCTCGTGCTCCTCGTGGTCGCAGGCTTGCAGGCGCACCGGCTCGCCTTCGCCCAGATCGCTCCACAGCTGCTTGGGGTAGAGTTTGGGGTTGGGGGCGATGACGTGGTTGGCGGCGCGCAAAATGGCGCCGGTGGAGCGGTAGTTTTGCTCCAGCTTGATCACCTGCAGAGCGGGAAAATCCTGCGGCAGGCGCTTGAGGTTGTCCAGCGTGGCGCCGCGCCAGCCGTAGATCGACTGGTCGTCGTCGCCCACGGCGGTGAACTGCGCGCGCGCGCCCACCAGCAGCTTGAGCAGTTCGTACTGGGTGGCGTTGGTATCCTGGTATTCGTCGATCAGCACGTGACCGAGCTGCGCCTGCCAGCGCGCGCGCACCTCGGGCTGGTGCTGCAACAGCGCCAGCGGCAGGCCGATCAGGTCGTCAAAGTCCACGCTCTGGTAGGCCGCCAGCCGCTCTTGGTACTTGGCCATGACGAGGGCGATCTGGCGCTGCGCCTCGTCGCCGGCCTGCGCCAGCGCCTGCGCGGCGTCGAGGCCGGCGTTTTTCCAGCCGCTGATGGTCCACTGCCAATGGCGCGCCGTGACCGAATCGGTGCTGGCGCCGCAGTCTTTGAGCAGCGAGGCGACGTCGTCGCTGTCGAGGATCGAGAACTGGGGTTTGAGGCCCAGCGCCGCGCCGTCTTGCCGCAGCAGGCGCACCCCGAGGGCGTGAAAGGTGCAGATCAGCACCTGCTGCGCGGCGCGGCCCGCCAGCGCACGGGCGCGCTCGCGCATTTCGGCCGCCGCCTTGTTGGTGAAGGTGATGGCGGCGATGCGCTCGGGCGCCATTCCCTGGTGCAGCAGGCGCGCGATTTTGTGCGTGATCACGCGCGTCTTGCCCGAGCCAGCCCCGGCCAGCACCAAGCACGGCCCGCCTTGGTGCGCGACGGCCTGGAGCTGGGCGGGGTTGAGGCCGGAGGACATGGGCTGAGGGGCTGGGGTGGAGTTGTGCTATGCGGATTTGGCCAAGGGGCGATCATATGCGCCCGGCGCCGCCTGCAGTCTGACTCTGCCTTGAGCCTAAGCTCCTCATGGAACTTGGGTAAGCCCAAGGCGCGTGGAATCAGGGTGCGTGGCGCACAAGTTCGGGCCGTTCTCTGTGTCCGCACATGGTGAGCTTTCGTGGGGGGAGGGGCTGTGGCGCTGGGGGCAGTCGGCCTCATGCCGTCCGCTGCGCGGCCAAAAATCGGCCAACCGCCCCCAGCGCCACAGCCCGCGCAGCTTGCCCACCAGCGCCCCCTTGGTCCGCTTGCAGCGACAATAGCGCGCCGTGTTTGACATTCTGCTCGTCACCTTTCCCTTTTTTGCGCTCGTGCTGGCCGGTTACGTGGCCACACGCCGGGGCTGGCTGGCCCTGAGCGCGATTCCGGGGCTCAACGCCTTCGTGCTCTACTTTGCCCTGCCGGCGCTGCTGTTTCGCTTCGGCTCCACGACGCCGATCGGGCAACTGCTGGACGCGGCGGTGTTGGGAGTCTATCTGCTGGTGGCGCTGCTGCTGGTGGGGCTGGTGGTGGCGCTGTCGAGGCGGCGCGGCTTGGGCTGGAACGATGCCGCTTTTGGCGCGCTGGTGGTGGCCTTCCCCAACACCGGCTTCATGGGCGTGCCCTTGCTGGCGGCGCTGCTGGGGCCGCACAGCGTGGGCACGGTGATGGGGCTGATCGTGGTCGATATGGTCATCACCAGCTCGCTGTGCATTGCGCTGTCGCGCTTGGGCGGCAAGGCCGGTGGGGCGCTGGCGGCGGCCGGGCAGGCGCTGCGCGGCGTGCTGGCCAACCCGATGCCGTGGGCGATCGTGCTCGGCGCGCTGGCCTCGGCCTACAGCCTGCAGCTGCCGGGGCCGCTGCAGCAGACGGTGTGGCTGCTGGCCGACGCGGCGGCACCGGTGGCGCTGTTCACCCTGGGCGCCGTGCTGGCGCGCGCGCAGCTGCAAGCCGCTGCGCCGGCGCAGGGTGAGCAAGCTCAGCCCCTGCAAACCCCGCAGTTTCAGCAGCCCCAGCCTCAGCCTCAGCTTCAGCAGCCCCAGCCCAAGGCCAAGCCCATGCAAACACCAAAGCCTCAGCCCGCGCTGCTCGAACCGCTGCAGCTGGCGCTGCTCAAGCTGCTGCTGCACCCGCTGCTGGTGTGGCTGGCGGGCAGCGGGGCGATGGCGCTCGGGCTGGGCTTAGACCCCTTTGCCCTGACGGTGATGGTGCTGGTGGCGGCGCTGCCCAGCGCCAGCAACGTGGTGCTGCTGGCCGAGCGCTTCGGCGCCGACAGCGGGCGCATCGCGCGCATCATCCTATTCTCGACCGCGCTGTCGTTTCTGAGCTTTGCGGCAGCGGTGGCGTGGCTGGGGCCGGCTGCTGCTGCAGGCTCTACAGGCTGACCGGGTCCACGTCGATGGCCCAGCGCAGCAGCCCGCGCCCGGGCGGCTGGCGGCGCACCGCGTGCAGCAGCGGCTGCCAAGCGGCCAAAAAGGCCTGCAGCGCCGGGCGCGAGGGGCTCTCGATCAGCATCTGCGCGCGCTCGACCCCCGCCACGCGCTGCACGGTAAGCGGCAGCGGCGGGTACAGCGTGCTCTGCGCTAGGCCGGGCAGGCTGGCGCTGCGGGCAGCGTCAGCGGCGGCCTGCAGCCACCCCTGCGCCGTGGCCTGGGTGCGGGCTTCGGCGCGCAGCAGCGCCTGAAAGCTAAACGGCGGCATCTGCGCGCTGGCGCGCTCGCGCAGCTGCTGCGCTGCAAAAGCCGGGTAGTCGTGGCGCGCCAGCGCGGCAAACAGCGGGTGCTGCGGGTACCAGGTCTGCACCCAGAGCTCGACCTCGGCCTGCTGCGCAGCCACGAAGGCGGCGTCGCGCCCGGCACGGCCCGCGGCTTGCAGCAGCAGCGCAAACAGGCGCTCGGGGGCGCGGTAGTCGCTGGAAAACAAGCCGCTGTCCACGTTCAGGCCCGCCACCAGCGTGATGCGGCGAAAGTCGTGCCCTTTGGCCACCATCTGGGTGCCGACCAGCACATCGACCTCGCCCTCGTGCATCGCCGCCAAGCGGCTGTGCAGGCTGCCTTTGGCGCGCGTGCTGTCGGCGTCCAGCCGCGCCACCCGCACCGGGCTGCCGTCGGGGCGTCGGGCCTCGGCCAGCAGCGCGCCCAAGTGCTCCTCGACCTGCTCGGTGCCGCGCCCGACCGGGGCGATGTCAAGGTTGCCGCATGCCGGGCAGGCGCGCGGCACCGGGCTGGCGTGGCCGCAGTGGTGACAGCGCAGGCTGCGGTCGAGCTTGTGAAACACGGCGTGCGCGCTGCAGTGCGGGCAGTCGCTTTTCCAGCCGCAGGCGTGGCAGGCCAGCACCGGGGCGTAGCCGCGCCGATTCAGCAGCACCAGGCTTTGCTCGCCGCGGGCGGCGCGTGCCGCCAGCTGCGCCAGCAGCGGCGGGGCGATCAGGCACTGTTTGGGTTGCTGGTTTAGGTCCAGCAGGCGCAAGCGCGGCAGCGCCGCCCCGGCGATGCGCCCGGGCATCTGCAGCCGCTGGTAGCGCCCCTGCTCGGCCGCGTGCCAGCTCTCGAGCGCGGGCGTGGCCGAACCCAAAATGACTTGGCAGCGCGCCGTGCCCGATTCGAGCCGGGCGCGGTACACCGCCAGATCGCGCGCCGAGTAGCGCGCGCCGTCTTGGCTTTTGTAGCTCGGGTCGTGCTCTTCATCGACCACGATCAGGCGCAGGCGCGGCAGGCTGGCAAAGATCGCCATGCGCGTGCCCAGCACGATGCGCGCCTGGCCACGGTGCGCCGCCAACCAGTGGCGCAAGCGCTGCGCCGGGCTCAGGCCGCTGTGCAGCGCCACCACCCCGTGCGCTCCAAAGCGCTCGCAAAAGCGCGCCTCCAGTTGCGGCGTCAGGTTGATCTCGGGCACCAGCACCAGCGCCTGCGCCTGCGGGTCTTGCTGCAACAGCGCCTGCGCCGCGCGCAAATAGACCTCGGTCTTGCCGCTGCCGGTGGCCCCAAACAGCAGCACCGGCTGCGTGCTCTGCGCCAGCGCAGCGAGCACGGCGGCTTGCTCCGGGCTGGGGGCTGGCACCGCCGCTGCCGGGTCTAGCCCCGGCTCTTGGGTGCCGGCACCCACTGGCGCACCGGCACCGGCGCCCAAGGCTGCGGCATCGAGTTTCTTTAGGCGGCGCAGCAAGGCCGCGCCGTCGAGCTCACGCAGTTGCGGCGGCAGCGCCGCCAGCGCCACCTCGCCCAAGCCGCGCTGGTAGTAGCGCGCCGCAAACGCGATCAAGGCGCGCCAGTTGGCCTGCAACGGTGGCAGAGCGGCAAAAGATTCGCGCACCGGCTTCAAGCTGTCGGCGCTCAGGCCATCCGGCGGCTGCGCGTGCACCTGCCAGACGATGCCCAAGACCTCGCGCGCGCCCAGCGGCACCCGCACCAGCGCCCCGGGCTGCAACGGCTCGCTGCTCCAGTAGCTCAGGCTGTCGCCCAGCCCGCTGTGGGCCGGGGTGGCCAGCACCACCTCGACCCAGCAGGCTGCAGTTGGCGGCAACTGTTCAGTCATGTTGTTGTAAATGGGTCCAAGTCACTGATTCATCTGGGGTTGCGGCAGTTGCTCAACGCATCTGTGGATAACTTTGTGGATAGCCCTTGGATCGGGGCGCCAAGACCTTGCAAATCAAAGCCTTGTCTGCGCTGCCCAGAAAACGGGCAACCGCTCGAGAATCAATCATATCAACAACTTGCATCGCGCCCCCAGAGACACGGGGAGGGTATTGGGGTTTGTGCTCCGGTCTGGGTGCCGATGCGGTATTTGTGCATAAGGTGCGCAATCGGGCGGACTCATGGCCCTTTTTGTGCTAGCCGAACCGCCCATTGCGTCACCGTTTTTGCCTCCACCGCTTGGGCTGCAGACCAAGATGAAGGGCGCCAAATGTCGGCCCTTGCGCGGCTTGCACCCAAGCAGCGCCACCGGTGCCCCCACCGATGGAACATCCCGCCTCAAGCGCGCTGGCGCATCTGGCGCGAATGCCCGTGCACCGCCTCGACCAGCGCCTGCACGCTCTCGGGCGGGGTGTGCTGGCTGATGCCGTGCCCGAGGTTGAAGATGTGCGTGGGCCCGGGCTGGTTCGGGTCGGTGTGCGGGGCGCCAAACTGCTCCAGCACCCGCACCGCCTCGGCCGCCACCTGCTCGGGCGCGGCAAACAGCACGTTCGGATCCAGGTTGCCCTGCAGCGCCTTGCCCGGCGCCCCGGCTGGCCCGCCCACAGCCGCGCGCGCCGCGCCCAGATTCACGGTCCAATCCAGCCCCAGCACCTCGCAGTCCAGCGCCGCCATCTGGCTGAGCCACAGGCCACCACCTTTGGTAAAGACGATGCGCGGAATGCGCTGCCCAGCGTGCTCGCGCGGCAGTTGCGCCAGCACGCGCGCGGTGTAGGCGAGGCTGAAGCGCTGAAACGCGCCGTCGGCCAGCACCCCGCCCCAACTGTCGAAAATCATCACCGCCTGCGCCCCGGCCTCGATCTGCGCCCGCAGGTACAGCGCCACGGCGTCGGCGTTGAGTTCCAAAATGCGCTGCAGCAAGTCCGGGCGCCGGTACAGCATGGATTTGACGAGCCGGTAGTCGTCGCTGCCGCCGCCCTCCACCATGTAGCAGGCCAGCGTCCAGGGGCTGCCGGAAAAGCCGATCAGCGGCACCCGGCCGGCCAGCGCGTGCCGGATCGAGGTCACGGCGTCAAACACATAGCGCAGCCGCTCCATGTCGGGCAGCGCCAGCGCCGCCACGTCGGCCTCGGTGCGCAGCGGGCGCTCGAATTTGGGCCCCTCGCCTTGGGCAAAGCTCAGGCCCAGCCCCATGGCGTCGGGCACGGTGAGGATGTCGGAAAACAAGATCGCCGCATCCAGCGCGTAGCGCTCCAGCGGCTGCAGCGTGACTTCGGTGGCGTAATCCGGGTTCGTCGCCAAGCCCATGAAGCTGCCGGCGCGCGCGCGCGAAGCGCGGTACTCGGGCAGGTAGCGCCCGGCCTGGCGCATGAGCCAGATCGGGGTGTGCGCGGTGGCTTGGCGCAGGCAGGCGCGCAAAAAGGTGTCGTTTTGCAAAGGGGCGAAAGGGGTGTTCATGGCTGCGATTGTCGCGCAGCGCGCGGGTGGGCCTGCGCGGCGCGGTGGCGCTTGGGCCACTGGCCTCGAGCGCAGTTCAAAAATCGGGCATACCACTATTTGACTTTTAGCGCTCTGGCGGCTAAAATCCATTTACTGGAATAGGCGGTAAACCATGTCGAATCGGACCCAAGCCTTGGTCACGGCCTCGCAACTGGGCGCGGTCTTGCAAGCTGCGCGCAAACACCACAAGCTCACGCAGGCCCAGCTTGGCAAGCGCTTGGGCTTGAGCCAGCGCCGCATATCGGAACTAGAGCGCGCCCCCGGTACCTTGAGCGTCGACCAGCTCTTGGCCCTTTGCGCCCAGTTGGGCCTGCAGTGGGTCTTGCTGCCGCGCGAACAGGCGCCACAGGCCCCTGAAGCTCAGACGGAGGCGTGGTAAGCCGTGGGCCGCCGCACCGGTACAGCGCCGCTGTCCATCTGGGCCAATGGCGCGTTGGTGGGCCGCTGGACCCCGGCGGCTCGAGGTCCGACGGCGCTGCGCTACGCAGACAGTTGGCTGGCCTCGCGCTTGGCGCGGCCGCTGTCCTTGTCCTTGCCGCTGCCCCTGGTGGGCAACGAAGCCCTGCGGGGAGAGCGTGTCGCATACTTCTTTGACAACCTGCTGCCGGACAGCGGCACCATCCGCAGGCGCCTCGCACAGCGCTATGCAGCGGGCTCAGAAGACAGCTTTGACCTGCTGGCGGCCATAGGCCGTGATTGCGTGGGGGCGGTGCAGCTCTTGCCTGTGGATGAAGAGCCGAGCGGCTTTGACCGCATCGAAGGCGCAGCCTTGGACGATGAGGCAGTGGCCAGCCTGCTGCGCGCCACCGTCTCCAACGGCCCGTTCGCCAGTCAGGGCAAGGACCAGGATTTCCGCATCTCGATTGCAGGCGCTCAAGAAAAGACCGCCTTGCTGCGCCACGACGGCAAGTGGCTGCGGCCGCTTGGCGCTACGCCCACCACGCACATCATCAAACTGCCGCTGGGCCTTGTAGGCAACCTGCAGGCAGACATGCGCAGCTCGGTTTACAACGAATGGCTGTGCCTGAAGTTCATGGGCGCGCTGGGCCTGGACGTGGCGCAAGCCGACATCGTGGCCTTCGCCGACCACGCGCCGGTGCTTGTGGTCGAACGCTTCGACCGCAAACAGCACCCCTCGGGCTCATGGGTGCTGCGCCTGCCCCAAGAGGACTTCTGCCAAGCCCTGGGCGTGAGCCCTGTCAAAAAGTACGAGGCCGACGGGGGCCCAGGGATTGAGCAGCTCGCGCAGGTGCTCACCGGCTCCCAGAACGCGCGCGCCGACCTGCACACGCTGCTGGCCAGCCAAGTGGTCTTCTGGTTGCTGGCCGCTACCGACGGCCACGCCAAAAATTTGGGTATACGGATTTAATGGTTGATGGGGCACCTTCACCCCATCAATCTGATACCACCCTCAGATGGTTGATAGATCGACTCCGTAGTTGAGTTCCTCTGCGAAGTCCGGCAGTCCGTAACCGATGGTTTTCTTGTAGAAAGGAGAGACCTTCGCAGTCGGTGCCTTCTTCTTGTGCTTCGTGGTGTAGAGCATTCGTGCCCGCATCACCTCGAAGGAGTAACCGCGCCCTTCACGGTTCTTGTCCTTGGCCAGTCGGTTGATGGACTCCGTGTAAGCGTTGGTGACGGGCATGTCCGTCTCGAAGTAGGTCATGGTCTCTTCGCGCCAGTTTCCCACTGCCCTGACCAGATCGCTCCAGACTTCCTTTTGGCCCTTCGGGATGGTGGCTATCCACTCGTCCAGGGCGGCTTCTGCCTGGAGCCGTGTGGTGGCGTCCCAGATGCCGTAGAAGCGCTCCTTGTGCTCGTAGGCGGCCAGCAGTTGCGGGAACGCGCCTGTCCAGGTCTCCATGATGAGGCGCTCCCGGTCTGAGACTTCGTGAGCGCGTTTCAGCAGGATTTTCCGGTCTCCCTTGAGAGTCCGGCTCTGGGACGGTTTCAGCTCCTTTCTGAGGCCCTTGCGCACTCTCTCTAGGGCATCGTTGGCCATGCGCACCACATGGAACTTATCGACCACGATACGGGCCTGGGGCAGCACAGCCTTGACCGCTGCCCGGTAGGGGTTCCACATGTCCATGCTGACGATCTCGACCTACTGCCGGTCTTTCAGCTTCATTAGGTAGTTGGTCACCACGTCCTGGCGGCGGGTGGCCAGAAGGTCGAGCAGGGTTCGCTCCTCAATGTTGGTCAGAATGCAGCGGTAGCGCTTGTTCAGGTATAGCTCGTCAATGCCCAGGATGCGGGGCGTCTCGAAGCGGTGCCAGCGCCCCAGGAACTCGGCGCGGGCGTTGAAGATGTCGCGCACCGTCTTCTCGTCCAGGCCGGTCTGTGCCGCCACAAAGGTGTAGGGGTGGTTGAAGGATTCCTTCTCCACGTACTCATGCAGCCGCAGTGTCATACGGAATCCGTCCACCATCTCCGGTAGCTGGGGCCTGAATGTTGTCTTGCAGGCCCGGCAGGTGTATCGGCGGCGGACCACCCAGAGAGTGACCCGCTTGCCGTGGATGGGCAGATCACGATAGGGAACGTCACGCTTGCCGAACCGTACGAACTCACCCTGCACGCCGCATTCCTCGCAGGCGATGGGATCGGGCACGTCCACCTGGAAGTGCATTTCGTCGTCGGTTGATTTGCAGCCCAGTACTTGGTATTGCGGCAGGTGAAGGATGTTGTCGGGAAGTTCGGTCATGGTGTTGTATAGGCGTAGGTGTCAGTCAGATCCATCCGGCTCGGCATTGGTGTTTGCTTTTTTACCCAACAAGCTGCTGGAAACGAAAAGTAAGGCACCGAGGACAATTGCAATATCAGCCAGGTTGAAGGCCGGCCAATGCCAGTCTCGCCAATAGAAATCAAAGGAATCCACAACATAGCCGCGAAAGACCCGGTCAATCAGGTTGCCCATGGCGCCACCGAGGATAAGACTGTAAGCGATGGCTTCTCCTTTATGACGATTTTCAAGGATCAGCTTGATCAGAAAAATCGAGACCACTACCGCGATTCCGATAAAAAAGTAGCGCTGCCAGCCTCCACCATTCGCAAAAAGACTGAATGCGGCACCGGTGTTCCATAGGTGCACCCAGTTAAAGAACGGGGTCACCGAAACATACTCGCCATAGGCCATTGATTGCTGCACCAGCCACTTTACAGCCTGATCAGACGCTGCCAGCAGGCCC
>Ga0207950_100593_pt1 | contig 11762 bp, 10 predicted proteins | sample Subbio11_8B_AprC_FD_184814 | JGI IMG/M metagenome (GOLD analysis project Ga0207950, IMG submission 184814) | Serpentinite rock and fluid subsurface biosphere microbial communities from McLaughlin Reserve, California, USA - CR11_8B_AprC (SPAdes) | ecosystem: Environmental > Terrestrial > Deep... | reverse complement strand
CAGGCCTGGCAAGCCAGGCCTGCGCGAAACCCGAAACGACAAGCAACTGATCGACAACCGGGGGTCAGTTCTCGATGTCGCTTGACACGGGTGGTCTCCGGTGTCCCCGAGACCCGTCCTGGCCATGCAGAGGACGTTTGAAATTCCTGTGCTCGTAACGGGGCGACAGTCCCGGCCTTCTTTGTCTTCCAGGCAACAGAGTCCGCCGGGGTGTTACGAAGTCTTACCAAAATGTGGTTTACACGTATTGGCCATTATATGATCATCATCATATTGTATCGCACACAAACGGCCCGTCGAGGCTGGTGCGGTGGAGGTCTTGTCGGGCCACAGGGAGCAGTTCATGCGCTACGGCGTGCATCAGAAGCGGGATACCCGCGAGCGTGTGCTTTGCGAAGCCGCGCGCGCTTTCCGGGCCCACGGCCCGCAGGGAGTGAGCGTCCAGGACGTGATGCGGCGCGCCGGGCTCACGCACGGCGGGTTCTACGCGTACTTCGCATCCAAGGACGAGCTGCTGTGCAACGCCATCGAGCGCATGTTCGACGAGGCCCTGCAGCGCTGGGAGCTGGCCACGGTCAAGTGCCCGCCGGCCCATGGCCTGCTCAACTACTTCAACTTCTACCTGTCCCACCTGCACGTGGAGCAGCCGCAATCGGGCTGCCCCATCGCCGCGCTGGCGTCCGACCAGCCGCGGTTGGCGCCCAAGGCGCGCCAGGCCTTCGCGGCCGGCACCGAAAGGCTGCAGCAGGCCATCGCCTCCCATCTGGAGCAGATGGGGTACGCCCAGCCCGCGCAGCTGGCGGTTTCCGTTCTCAATGAGCTGGTCGGCGCCATCGTGCTGGCCCGCTGCGCGCCCGACCGCGAGCGCGCGGGCCAGACGCTGGAAGCCTCGCGCCACCAGCTGACCGCCCGGCTGGGGCTCGCCGCCCCAGCCTGAGTCCCGCGCTTTTCCGTCCTTTCCTGGGTTTTCAGCATCTCGGGCCGCGTTTGTGCGCGGCCAAGGAACCGACATGCCTGAAACGATTGCCGCCATCCTGCGCCGGCGCGCCGAACAGACGCCCGATGCCCTGGCGTCCCGAGTTCGACACTTGGCGCACGTAAGTTGTTGATCTGGCGTGATCGGCACTGCAATCCGCAGACTACAAGCTGACCGGCGCGGTGACCTCCGGGTTCGATGGCGCCACGCCGTCGGGCGTCGGCACCGGCAGCCCGATTGCGGTGAACAACTCCTTCTGCGCGGCGCCGAGTTCGGTCAGCCCGCGCAGCAGTTGCCCGTCGCCGGTCTGCGCCGTCTGCTGCTGGATGCGCCGCAGCTGCTCCAGCAGCCGCGCTGGCGACTCCTGTCGATGGCTCGCCTTCAGCCGCATGCGCAGCACCCGGTGCAGGATCAGCGCGAGGAAGCACACCAGCGCGTGGGCGCGGATGCGCTTGGGCAGCCGGTGGTACACCGGCCCGATCTCGATCTCGCTCTTGAGCGCGCGAAAGCCGCGCTCGATGTCGGCCAGGCTCTTGTAGCGCTGCACGACCTCGGCCGCCGGCGCGTCGGTGTTCGTCACCAGCAGCAGCTTGCCGTCGAGCCCTTCGAGGTACTGCAGCCGCTGCTCGTCGACGGTGAACTGGAACAGCTCGCTGTGCAGGTCGACCTTGATCAGGTGCGCCAGGTTGGCGTCCTTGACGGCGTGGTACAGCCGCGCCTTCGCCCCCGAGTCCGACAGCCGACGGCCGCGCCGGCGCTCGCCGGCGTCCTGGGCGTCGAGCCGTGCGCCCCACTGCTCGCCCAGCGCGATCAGCTCGCGCATCTGCTCGCGCCGCGCCTGGCGGCGGCGCTGCGCCACCACCGGGTCGTGTGCGACCACCAGTCGGTGTTGCCGTGGTGGGTCGGCCGGATCCTTCTCGTCGCCGGTGGCCCAGAGCAGCTCGCCCTCCCACGCTGCCGCCGCGTCGTGCGTCGCATCCAGCGACTGCAGTTGGGCCTTGAACTCGCCATAACGCGCCGCCGGCACCGCCAGCACATACTCCAGGCGCACGCCGCGGCCAGCCGCATCCAGCTTGGCCTGCAGTTGGGCCAACTCCTGCAGGTTGTTCAAGCTGAGCAGCCCGCGGTCGGCCACCAGCACGACGCGCTTCAATGGCCAGCGCTCGAGCAGCGAGCGGATCATCGGCAGCAGCGTCTTGGCCTCGGCCGTGTTGCCCGGGTGCACCTCGTGCGCGATGGGCAACCCGTCGGCGGTCTGCACCAGCGACAGCACGAACTGGCGAGCCACGCCGCCGTCCTTGGACTTGCCGAAGTCGCGCACGTCGGCGTCGACTACCGCTTCGCCATGCACCTTGACGGTGGTGAGGTCGTAGAACACCACCGACAACTCCTGGTCGATGAGCGGGCGCATGAGCAATGCGAGGCGCTCGTTGATCGCCTCGGCGTGGTCGTCGATCACGTCCATCGCGCGCAGCAGGTGCTGGTGCTCGGGCGGGCCGCCATCGAAGCCGAAGCCGCGCGGCAGAGCCACCGTGTCCAGCCAGCGCAGCACGCCGAGCTTGGAGGCCGGGTCGCAAAGCCGGTTGAAGACCATCGCGCGCAGGCAGGCCAGCACGTCCAGCTCGGTCTTCGAGCGGCGCCACGCGAGCGACAGGCCCTCCAGATCCAACGCCCGCCACAGCTGCCACAGCGCCCAGACGTCGCCTGCGGCGCGGGCCTCCAGGAAGCGAAGGTCCGTGATGCGGGTCGAGCCGCTGGCTGTGTTCTCGCGGCCTTGCGCGCGGCCGAGTGCCTCGATCAGGCGGTCGACGTCACCACCGGGTTCGAGCCGGCCCAGCGTGGCCAGCGTGCGCTGCCGAGGCTGGCCGGCGTCGTTGCGAAACGACTCCACCAACTGCGCATAGCGGCGCCCGCCGGAGCTCGTGACCTTGATGAACATGGCCGCGAGTGTAGCCGGGATGCTGTGACATGGGAACTACATCACTCCGCTGACGTGCCACTACAAGCGTTCTGCGGATACGACCTGATGAACGCTGCAAGTCGTTGATCCGCCTCGGCTTCGATCACTCGCGACTGCCGAAAGTGGGCGCAGAGGTGTCGAAATTGGGTGGCGTTCCGCTTTCACGACCGGGGTGACGCGCAGACCGTCGACTGGACCTATGGCGCGGCGCACGCGGCAGCGTCGGTGCTGGCGCGTGAGCTGGCCAGCCGCGTGAAGCCGGGCGACCGGGTGATCCTTTCGCTCGAGCCGGGGCTGCACTTCCTGGCGGCGCTGTTCGCCATCTTCCAGGTGGGCGCCACGGCGGTGCCTTCGTTCCCGCCGCAGGGCAGCCGCGCGACGGCACGCTTCGCCAGCATCCATCGCAGCTGCGCGCCGCGGCTGGTGATCGCCGAGCCCTCGGTGCGGCAGCTGGTGCCGCGCATCGAGAAGATGCTGGGCAGCGCGCCGTCGCAGGCCGGCTGGATGTTCCTGGATTCGCGCGACTACGCCGTCTTCGCCGCAGGCGCGCAGCGCGACTGGACCGGCCGCGCAGCGCCCGAAGGCATGCCCGCGCTGCTGCAGTACACCTCCGGCTCCACGGGCGCACCCAAGGGCGTGGTGCTCACGCATGCCAACCTGCTGAGCAACAGCGAATGCCTGGAGCAGGTGATGGCGCCGCTGGCGCCGCACCTGGGCTTCAGCTGGCTACCGCCCTACCACGACATGGGGCTGATGGGCGCGCTGCTGCTGTCCGTGTACAGCGGCTTCACGCTGCACATGATGAGCCCGGGCCACTTCATCCAGCGTCCGCTGCGCTGGCTGCAGGCCATCTCCGAGTTCGACATCACCACCACGGTCGGCCCCAACTTCGCGCTCGAACATTGCGTGGACGGCATCAGCGACGAGGAAGTGGCCGCGCTGGACCTGCGCCAGCTCAAGCTGCTGTTCTGCGGGGCCGAGCCCGTGCGCGCGGCCACGCTGGACCGCTTCGCTGCCAAGTTCGCGCCCTGCGGCTTCAACCGCCGGGCCTTCCTGCCCTGCTACGGCATGGCCGAGGCCACGCTGTTCGTGTCGGGTACCGCCAGCATGCGCGTGCCGGCGACGGAGCTGCAATGCGACGCGCAATCGTTCGCTTCCGGGCAGCTGGTGCCGGCCGCATCCACCGCGCAGCCGGCCACGCGCGTGGTCAGTTGCGGCAAGCCCGCGGTCGGGCATGACGTCGCCATCGTGGACCCCGCGACCTGCACCCGCTTGCCGGAGTGCCGCATCGGCGAGATCTGGGTGCATGGGCCCAACGTGGCCCAGGGCTACCACGAGAACGCCGAGGCGACCGCCGCAGCCTTCGCGGGAGAGATCGTGGACGAACTGCCGCGCCGCAGCTACCTGCGCACCGGCGATCTGGGCGCGCTGGTCGACGGCGAGCTGTACGTCACCGGCCGCATCAAGGAAGTGATCAACTTCCACGGGCGCAACCTTTATCCGCAGGACATCGAGACCAGCGTGCTGGCATTGCACCCGGGCTTCCGTGCCAACGGCATCGCGGCCTTCGCGGTGGAAGAGCAGGGCATCGAGCGCCTGGTGCTGGTGGCCGAGCTGTCGCGCAGCACGCGACTGGCGCAGGCGGAGCTGGCGGCGCTGTCGCGCGCGATCATGGAGGTGGTGACCAGCGGCCACGGCGTTGCGCCCCACGCGGCACTGCTGGTGCTGCCGGCCACCATTCCCCTGACCACCAGCGGAAAGATCCAGCGCACGGCCTGCCGCGAGCACTACCTGCGCGGCGACTTCCACAGGCGTGTGGTGCAGCCCGCGGCACCGCGCGAGAACATCGCCGCTTCCGAAAGCGAGGTGGCCGCATGAAAGCCGACCGCAGCCTGCGCCCCGAATTCGATCCCGTGCAGGTGGGCCCCAAGGCCGCCGGCGCCGACGGTGACGTCCGCGCGCGCCGCCTAGCGTACCTCACCGTGCTGGTGCCCACCTTCGGCTTCTTCGCCGCCATCGCGTTCAGCCTCACCTACGGCTGGCGTGCGCTGGACTTCGCGCTGTTCGGCGTGATGTACGCGCTGACCTGCTTCGGTGTCGAGGGCGGGCTGCACCGCCTGTTCTCGCACCGCTCGTACAAGGTGCCCGAATGGCTGCGCGCCGTGATCGGAGTGCTGGGTTGCATGGCGGCGCAGGGCCCCATCCTGTTCTGGGCCGCAACCCACCGCATGCACCACACCTTCACCGACACCGCCGACGACCCGCATTCGCCGCGGCCCGAAGCGGTGTCGGGCCGCTCGCGGCTGCGCAGCCTGTGGCACGGCCACGTCGGCTGGCTGTTCAGCGTCAAGCGCAACAACTGGGCGGCCTTCGTGCCGGACCTGTTCGAAAGCCGCCTCATCCTCTGGGTGAACCTGCACTACATGACCTGGGTGCTGCTGGGCCTGGCCATCCCCGCCGCCATCGGCGGCGCCATCGACGGCTGGGTCGGCGCGGCGGGCGGCCTGCTGTGGGGCGGGCTGGCGCGCATCTTCGTGCTGGACCACGTGACCTGGGGCGTGAACTCGCTGTGCCACACCATCGGCAGCCGCCCCTACGCGACGCAGGAGCGTAGCACCAACCTGTTCTGGCTGGCGCTGCCCTCGGCGGGCGGCAGCTGGCACAACAACCACCACGCGCATCCCGCACTGGCCTGCAACGACCACCGCCCCTGGCAGCTGGACCCCTCGGCCTGGGTGATCCGCACGCTGGGCCGCCTGGGCCTGGCCTGGGACATCCGGCAACTGGGCGGCAATGCCCGTCCCGCCGCGCGCGCGATCCCCACCGACAACTAAACACACTTCAAGGAATTGGCATGAGCGCAGAAGACATGACCTTGAGCGGCATCGGCACGGGCCCTGTCCCGCCGGCGCCCAAATCCACAGCCGTGCCCGAGGGCGCGGCCTTGCAGAAGGTGGGCATCGCGCCGCTGGTGGGCAGGAGCGGGCGGCAGAAGGCGATGACCGCCTTCGCCATGATGGCCATCCCGTTCGTGGGCTTCCTGCTGTGCCTGTGGTGGATCTACGAAGGCCGCGTGACCACCACCGACTGGGTGCTGTTCGGCGTGTTCTATTTCCTGCACATGGCGGGCATCACGGTGGGCTTCCACCGCTACCTGGCGCACAAGACCTTCAGCACCTCCAAGTGGTTCGAAGGCCTGATACTGATCTGCGGCTCCATGGCGGGGCAGGGGCCCATCATGTTCTGGGTCACCACGCACCGGCGCCACCACACCTTCAGCGACCGCCCTGGCGACCCGCATTCGCCCAACCTGATGGGCAAGGGCCTGTGGGCCAAGGCCAAAGGCCTGTGGTATGCCCACATGCCCTGGATGATGGCCAAGGAGGTGTCGGTGTGGACCGTGTTCGCGCCCGACATCCTGCAAAGCCGGCGCCTGTTCTTCTACCACCGCACCTACTTCTGGTGGCTGATCGTCGGCCTGGCCCTGCCCGCCGCGATCGGCGGCCTGGTGGGCGGCTCGGTCGAAGCGGCCATCGGCGGCTTCCTGTTCGGCGGCCTGGGCCGCATGTTCCTGGCCAACCAGGCGGCCTGGTGCGTGGGCTCGGTGTCCCACATGATCGGCAGCCGCCCCTTCCGCACCAACGACGCCAGCGCCAACAACTGGACCGTCGCCATCCTCACCTTCGGCGAGGGTTTGCAGAACAACCACCACGCCTTCCCCGGCTCGTACCGCCACGGCATGGTCTGGTGGGAACCCGATCTCAGCGGCTGGCTGATCAAGCTGCTCTCGCTGGTGGGCGTGGTCTGGGACCTGAAGCATCCCGATGCCCAGACCATCGCCCGCGCCCGCGTCTGAGCGCGGAATCCCATTCGTTCGTTTGATTCAACAGGAGAGGAAATGGAACAAGTCCAAAGCAGCGGCGGCTTGCTGGGGTTCTTCAAGAAGTTCGGGGGCGAGGCCAAGCCGGCCGAGCCGCTGAGCGGTGCGGTGATCCGCGACTGGCTGGTGCGCCGCCTGGCCAAGCAGCTGTCGGTGCCCGCCTCGGAGATCGACACCTCGGCATCGTTCGCCTCGTACGGCCTGGATTCGCTGGTGGCCGTGCAGGTCTCCGGCGACCTGGAAAAGCTCGTGGAGCAACGCCTGTCGCCCGCGCTGCTGTTCGAATACAGCAGCATCGACGCGCTGACCAACCACCTGGTGGCCGAGCTGCGGCTGCCGGAAACCGCCTGAGCGGGAGGCTGCCGTGCAACAGACACTGCAACGACTGCCCCTGAGCCCCGGCGCTGATTACAACGCCTTCATGGCGCGCGCCCAGGCGATCAAGGACGAGCGCCTGGCCGAGGCGATCCCGAAGGACCTGCTGGTGCCCAAGGCCTGGCGGGGCCTGCTGGGTTTCGTGATCAGCTACGCGCTGTACGCCGGCGCCATCGTGGGCGTGGCCTACGCGCCGCATTGGGCGCTGTGGGTCCCGCTGTGGCTGGTCGCCGGCCTGGGTGGCTGGGGCCTGCACTGCATCGCGCACGACTGCGGGCACAACTCGTTCTCGCGGTCCAAGACGCTGAACGTGGTGATCGGCCACCTGGCGCTGCTGCCGCTGATCTACCCCTTCTACGCGTGGAAGCACGTGCACAACCTGCACCACATGCACACCAACAGCCTGGAGATGGACACCGACTGGCGACCCCTGTCGCGCGCGGTGTACAAGCGCCTGTCGCTGTGGGACCGCATCGTGTACATGGGCACGCGCTCCTGGGCGTTCTGGGCCGGCACCATCAACTACTGGGTGGTCTCGGGCATCCGTCCCGGCTTCTTCCCCAAGAAGAGCATGCGCGTGCAAGCCTGGCTGTCGCTGGCCTTCGTGCTGCTGGTGCTGGCAGGCTACACCGCGGCGCTGGTGCACTTCACGGGCTGGACCGGTGTGCTGCTGTACTTCGTCGCGCCGTGGCTGGCGACGCACGCCTGGTTCAGCGCCACCACGCTGATGCACCACACCACCAACGAGCTGCCCTTCCTGGCCTCTAACGACTGGAACCCCAACGCCAGCCGCCTGCTGCTGACGACGGACTACGTCTACCCGAAGTGGCTGCTGTTCCTCACGCACAACATCTCCATCCACACGGCGCACCACGTGCTGCCCATCGTGCCCTTCTACAACCTTCCCAAGGCGCAGGCCGCGCTGAAGAAGGCCTATCCGGGCATGCTGCGCGAGCGCAGGTTCAGCTTCGCCACCCTGTGGCGCATCGTGCGGGACTGCCACTTCTACGACGAGCGCACCGGCTACTACGTGTCGCGCTCCGAGCCGGACGAGGGCTTCCCGGCGGGGCACACGGCCTCACTGGCGGCGCGGGACTGAGCATGGCCAACACTTCGACCGACGTGCAGGCCCGTGCTTTCGCGCCCCCGCCAAACGAGGTGGGGGCGAAGGAGCCGCCCTTCCATTTCAACCTGCACGCCGCGCTCTACCGCATCGGCGCCGTGGTGGCGCCGGGCCTGACGGGCCGCATCGCCACGCGCGAGTTCAGCCGCTCGCGCATGGGCAAGCCGCGCGCCTACCCGGTGCCGCTGGGCGCGCGCCGCTTCGCGATCGACGATCCCGATGTGCAAGGCGGCTACCTCTGGCCCGGCGACGGGCCCACGGTGCTGCTGATCCACGGCTGGTCCGCCGACAGCGCCAGCATGCTGGGCTTCGTGCGGCCGCTGCTCAAGGAAGGCTTCCAGGTCGCGACCTTCGACGCCCCGGGCCACGGTGCATCCAACGGCGAGACCACGACCATGAGCCGCTTCGTGCAGGCCGGGGTGCAGGCGGTCAAGGCCCTGGGCAACGTGCAGTTCCTGGTCGGCCACTCGCTCGGCGCGATCGCCTCGGCGGCCGTGGCCGCGCGCGTGCGCGAGCAGCAGGGCGTGCAGATCCGCGCCATCGGCATGGTGGCCGCGCCCACCTCGTTGTCCAACGTGCTGGAGATCTGGTCCTCGGCCCGGGCGCAGCAGCTGCCGCGCAGCACGCGCGAGCGCATCTACGCGCAGCTGCACGTGGACAACGGCGTGCCGGTGAGCCACTGGGACATCCCGGCCCTTTCCCGTGCCGCGCACATCCCCACGGTGGTGCTGCACGACCAGGCCGACCCGGTGGTGCCGTTCTCCTGCGCCGAGCACCTGCGCGCGCAGCTGGGCGCGGTGCTGGAGCACACCGCGGGCTACGGCCACAGCCGCATCCTGGCCTCGGCGGAAGCCAAGGCCGTGATCGTCGATTTCCTGTCGGCCCACCGGGCCGGCGCTTCCCTTGCAAAGGCGGCCAACGATGTCTGAGACCGTGACGCAGAAAGTGCTGATCTGCCTGGTGTGCGGCTGGGTGTATTCCGAAGCCGAGGGCGACCCCGCGTCGGGCATCGCCCCCGGAACAGCGTGGGAGGACGTGCCCGACAACTGGGTCTGCCCCGAGTGCGGGGTGGGCAAGAACGATTTCACCCTCATCGAACTTTGAGCCGAAGGAGACAGACATGTTCGTGCAGAACCAGTGGTACATCGCCGCGCTCGAGCGCGAGATCGGCGAGCAGCCCTTCGCCCGCAAGATCTGCGGGGAGCCCATCGTCTTCTTCCGCACCAGCAAGGGTGAGCTCACCGCGCTGCCGGACCGCTGCCCGCACCGCCAGGTGCCGCTGTCCAAGGGCTGCGTGGTGGGCGACAACATCCAGTGCGCCTACCACGGCATGCAGTTCTCGCCGCTGGGCAAGTGCGTGCACATCCCCAGCCAGGCCGTGATCCCCGAGCGGGCCCACCTGCAGCACTACCCGCTGGCGCAGCAGCACGGGCTGGTCTGGGTGTGGATCGGCAAGGAGCCGGCCACGCGGCTGCCGGACATCACGGAGTTCGCCGACCTCAGCAGCGACAAGCACGCGGGCGCCATGCTGTACGCCCACGCGCACACCGACTACCGCCTGGGCGTGGACAACTTCCTGGATGCCTCGCACGTGCTCTTCGTGCACCCGAACACCGTCGCCTCCGAAGCCGTCACGGCGGCCAAGACCGAGATGATGGTCAAGGAGGACGAGGTGCGCGTGCGGCGCACCATGCCGGGCGAGGCCTGCTCGCCGATGTTCAAGGCCATCCTCAAGGTGGACACCATCGACCGCGTGCAGGACTCCGTGTTCCGCCCCGTGGGCCACACCTGGATCGAGACCACGGTCACGCTGCCCGGCGTTTCCAGCGGGCCGGTCATCAAGACGCGCACCTTCGGCCTGTTCACGCCCGAGACCGAGTCCACCTGCCACCTGTGGGCGGGCATGTACCGCAACTTCGGCGTGGGCAACGAGCAGCTGGACAAGCTGGTGACACAGCAGATCCAGCAGACCATCGACGAGGACGTGCGAATCTGCGAGGAAGTGCAGCGCAACTGGGACGACAGCGTCCCGGTCACTCACCTGGTGGTCGACAAGGCCTGCCTGGCGGCGCGGCAGATCCTGCGCAACCTGGGCGAGTCGCGACCTGCCGCGGCCGCGGCCACATCGGCCAGCTTCCGGCAGATCGAAGCCGACGACGACGCGCGCGCGCGATGAGCACGATCCCAACTTCCAGCAAAGTCGGAGTAGGAATGCCAGTCACCCGGCATCCCCTCCACAGATCCGCGCATGCGGAGCTACCGCACACGGCTCTTGCCTCGGGTGGTGACGATCAGACGTTGGTTCGGGTAGAGGTGGCAGATGCGTGGTCGGTGTCGGGGCAACCAGTGATCGACGATCCGATGCATGCGCTTCCAGCTCGGGGATTTGCTCTCGCTGCGGCGGCACAAGGTGCGATGCCACAGCCGGGCGACCTGGAACCGCAAGACCCGCACCCGCGCCCCATTGCAGGGCACGGCGAAGTAGCGGCTGTGCCCGGCGACCACCGCGCGCAGGTACTTTCCCTGCTCGGCGATCGGCCGGTGCATGCGCTTTCGCAACTCGTCCTTGACCGCGTGCAGCTTGGCCCGCAGTCGCTTGGCACTGGTCAGCCGCAAGACCATGAACTTGCCCTTCCTGGTCTTGCCGCAGCAATGCGTGAAGCTCAGGAAGTCGAAGGTCTCCCACAGATCGAAGGCGTAGTGCAGGTAGACGTTAGCCAGCAGCGGGCTGATGCTCCCGCCCTGCACCGTCCCCAGCTCACTGCGCGTGATCTGCCCGTCTTCCAGCACGCCCGCGTGCAGCCACTTCTTGAGCAGCCGGATCACGCGCGCATCGGCCACGCGATGCTCGACGAACTTGATCAGCCAAGCTTGATCGATGGTGTCGAAGAACTTGGAGATGTCCGCATCGAGAATCCAGTTCACCTTCCTCGCTGTCACACCCACGGCCACGGCGTCCAGCGCGTCGTGCGCGCTTCGGCCGGGCCTGAACCCGTAGCTGAACCCGATGAAGTCCTGCTCGTAGATCGCACCAAGGACTTCGGCCGTCGCTCTCTGGACAATCTTGTCCTCCAGCGCGGGCACGCCCAAGGGGCGCTTACTCCCGTCGGCCTTGTCGATGTACGCCCGCCTCACAGGCTCGGGGCGGTAGCCCCCTCGGGCCAGCCGGTCCGACAGGTCCAGAAGGTTCGCTTCCAGCGCCATGCCGTACCCGTGCCAGGTTCGGCCGTCTACCCCGGGGGCCGCGTCGCGTCGCAGCGCGAAATAGGCCTCCCGCAGGCATTCGACGGCGTAGATGTGATGCAGCAGTCCGGTGAACTTCGCGTCACGTCGGCCTCGTGCCGTCTGTCGTATGCCATCCAGCGCGGTGTTCACGTCATACACCCGCGTCGATCTGCGGGACATGCGCAACTGGACAGCATTTCCCTTGGCTCGCAGCCTGCCCTCC
>Ga0207950_100590_pt1 | contig 11838 bp, 9 predicted proteins | sample Subbio11_8B_AprC_FD_184814 | JGI IMG/M metagenome (GOLD analysis project Ga0207950, IMG submission 184814) | Serpentinite rock and fluid subsurface biosphere microbial communities from McLaughlin Reserve, California, USA - CR11_8B_AprC (SPAdes) | ecosystem: Environmental > Terrestrial > Deep... | reverse complement strand
GGGCGCAGCCCCCCTGTTCTTCCTCCTCGCCCTGCTGGCGGCCCCGGCCCTCGCGCAGCAGCCCACCCGCGAAGCCGTCCAGGACGCCCGCCGCGCCGCCGAGGCCGAGCGCGCCACCGCCGCCGAGGCCGCCCGCCTCGCCCAGGAGGCCGCCGACATCGAGCGCGGCCTCGCCCGCCAGCGCGTCGCCATGGCCGAGCGCGCCCAGCGCGCCGAGGCGGTGCTCGAAACGGCGCAGGAGCGCGAGCGCGAGGCCGTGATCGCCGCCATCGCCGCGCGCGACGAGGTGGCCCGCCGCGCCGCCGCGCTGGCCCCGATGATGCCGGCGATGCGCCGCCTCTCGCTCTGGCCGGCGGAGACGCTCCTGGCCGTCCCCCTCCCGCCGGAGGAGGCGCTGCGCGGCGCGCTGGTGCTGCAGGGCATCGCCCGGCAGATCCGCCGCGACCTCGACGCGCTGCGCGCGGCCGATGCCGAGGCCTCCCGCCGTGCCCGCGTCGCCGCAGCCGAGACGGCGCTGGTCGCCGCCGCGCGGGCGGAGGCGCGCGCCGCCGCCGAGGCGCTCGATTCCGAGATCGCCGCGGCCAGGATGCGCGAGGCCGAGGCACGCCAGGCCGAGCGCGCCGCCGCCGCCCGGGCGCAGGAGGCCTTGGCCCGCGCGGCGGACCTCGCCGACATCCTCGCGCGCATCGAGCGCGAGCGCGCCCGCGAGGCCGCCGCCGCCGCCGCGGCCGCCGCCGTGCGCGACCGCGCCGAGGCCGCGGCGCGCGCGCGGGAGGAACGCGCCGCCCGCCAGGCCGGCCGCCCCCTGCCCGCGCCGCCCGCGGCCCCCGCGTCGCCCGACCAGGCGGCGGTGGCGTCCGCCCCCGGCGCGGCACGCGTGCAGCCGGTCGCGGGCCGGGTGGTCCGCGGCTACGGGGAGCAGGCCGAAGGCGGCCCTTCGCGCGGCCAGACGCTCGCGGCGGTGGCCGGCGCGCGGGTGGTGAGCCCCTGCGCGGGCCGCGCCGTGTTCAGCGGCCCTTTCCGAAGTTATGGCCTTCTGCTGATTGTCGAATGCACGGATGGGCACCATGTCATCCTGGCCGGGCTGGGACGGCTCGATGCCGCGAGCGGGGCGCGCCTGCTGGCCGGGGAACCGGTCGGCGTGGTCGGGCCGGGAGAAGGCGGCCGGGGCCGGCTCTACCTGGAACTGCGCCGCGACGGGCGGGCGGTGGACCCCGCACCGTGGCTTCCTGTCCCGCGCGGCGGCGCCGGCTGAACCGCCGGCGGTCGGCAATGTCGTGTCGCAGCGCGGTTTCGGGCTGCCATGCTTCGCTCTCGGGGCTTAGACTGTCTTGGATCGCGGGGCGGGCGGCGGCCCACCCGGCGGGTCGGAAGGAAGGACATCTGATGCGGCGCAGGAGCGGCACGATCGCGGCAGTGGGCGCGGCCTTCGTGGCCGGCGTGGTGGTTGGCCCGCTGGTGGCGGCCTGGGCGCAGGACGGCAGCCGGGCGGAGACCTACCGCCTGCTGAACCTGTTCGGCGACGTGTTCGAGCGCGTCCGCGCCGAATACGTCGAGCCGATCAACGACCGCGACGCCATCGAGAACGCCATCCAGGGGATGCTGAGCGGGCTCGACCCGCATTCCTCCTACCTGAACCCGCGCATGTACCGCGACATGCAGGTGCAGACGCGCGGCGAGTTCGGCGGCCTCGGCATCGAGGTCACGCAGGAGGGCGGCTTCGTCAAGGTCATCTCGCCCATCGACGACACGCCCGCCGCGCGCGCCGGCGTCCGTCCGGGCGACCTGATCACGCATCTCAACGGCAATTCGGTGCAGGGGCTCTCCCTCCAGGAAGCGGTCGAGCAGATGCGCGGGGCGCGCGGCACGGCCATCCGCATCACCATCCGCCGCGAAGGCGCCGAGCGGCCGATCGAACTGTCGATCGTGCGCGACGTGATCCGCCCGCAGATCGTCCGCTTCCGCCTCGAAGGCGGCGACATCGGCTACATCCGCATCTCCTCCTTCAACGAGCAGACCGAGTCGGCGCTGCGCCGCTCCATGCAGCAGATCCGCCAGCAGGCCGGCAACAACCTGCGCGGCCTGGTGCTCGACCTGCGAAACAACCCGGGCGGCCTGCTCGACCAGGCGGTGCAGGTCTCCGACGACTTCCTCAGCCAGGGCGAGATCGTGAGCACGCGCGCCCGCCGGCCGGAGGACGCGCAGCGCTGGAACGCCCGGCCGGGCGACATCGCGCAGGGCCTGCCGGTCGTGGTGCTGATCAACGGTGGCTCGGCCTCCGCGAGCGAGATCGTCGCCGGCGCGCTGCAGGACCACCGCCGCGCCATCGTCATGGGCGTGAAATCCTTCGGCAAGGGCAGCGTGCAGACGGTGATGCCCATTCCCGGCAACGGCGCGATCCGCCTGACCACCGCGCGCTACTACACGCCCTCGGGCCGCTCGATCCAGGCGACCGGCATCGAGCCGGACATCGAGGTCCTGGCGGTGCGCGAGGACACCTCCGCCGCCGCCGCCGCCCGCCGCGACCGCGAGGCCGACCTGCGCCGGGCCCTTCGCAACGACAGCGGCGCGCGACGGCCCCAGGCGGCCGCGCCGCCGCCGCCGCCGCCGATGAACCTGCCGCCCGGCGTGCTCGAGCGCGTGCAGCGGATGCCGGCCGAGGGCGCGGCCGCCTTCGATCCCACCAGGCCCGAGACCGACCACCAGTTGCAGCAGGCACTGCAAGTGCTGCGCGGCATCGCCGCGGCGCCGAATCCGCAGCGCCGCGCCGGGCGCTAGTGGTGCGGTTCATGCCGGCGGCTCCCGTCATGCCGGCGGCTCCGGGCCTTTCGGTTGCGCCTCGCGCCGCCGGCCTCGGCGTTGGCGGGCCGATTGACGCCGCTGTCGGGAACCCTCGGGGCAGCGGTCGGGCCGCTGGAGCCGGCCGCGGATGACCGGACGGACCTCCTGCCCGCGCTCGGACGCCGGGCCTCGCATGCGGCCGGGCGTGGCGCCGTGCGGGCGGCCCTAGGCGTGGGGCTGCGGGACGTGCGCGTGCCCGGCTGGCGTGCCCTCGGCCTGTATTGGCTCGTGGTCGGCGCGGGCGTGCTGGGCGGCGCGGCCTGGCTGAGCCATCTCGGCCCGCCCGCGCCGGCCGTCGCCATGGCCGCGCCCGAAGGGCCGGCCGCATCCGGGCCCGCCGAGCAGGCACCGCGGCAGGCGCCCGCGGGTGCCGCCGGGCAGCCTGTCTCCCTGGCGGAACCGCCGGCAGCCGACGCCCCGGCACCGCCGGCCGCGCCGGAGCCGCCGCAACTGGCCGCCGCCGCGCCGCCCGGGGCACCGCCGCGCGCGCCACATCGCGTGATCGCGGCACCGGACCCGGCGCTGCTCGAGGAATCGCGCCACGGCCTGTTGCCGCGCGTGGGCCCGGACGGACGCACCGCCATCCGCGCCTATGGCCGCGATTTCGACCGGCGCGACACGCGCCCGCGCGTCGGCATCGTCGTCGCCGATGTCGGGCTGAACGCCACCCACACCGAGGAAGCCATCCGCCGCCTGCCGCCGGCGGTGACGCTGGCGATCTCGCCCTATGCCGCGCGCCCGGGCCAGACCGCCGAGCGCGCGCGCGAGCGCGGGATGGAGACGCTCATTTCCATCCCCATGGAATCGGCGGGCTATCCGCTGAACAACCCGGGCGACCGCGCGCTGCTGACCGGACGGGGCATGGCGGAAAATCTCGACACCCTGGCCTGGGTGCTCGGCCGCGCGCAGGGCTATGTCGGGGCGATCGGCGCCGTCGGCGGCATGCGCGGGGAGCGCTTCGCCGCCATGCCGGAGGCGATCGGCGCGGTGCAGGACGCGTTGCGGGGCCGCGGCCTGCTCTATGTGGACCCGCGGCCGGGTGCGCCGGCGCCGGCGCGCGCCTGGGGCCGCGCCGTGGATGTCGTGCTCGACGAACCGGCGGGCACGCGCGGGGAGATCGACCGCCGCCTCGCCGAACTCGAATCGCTCGCGCGCGAACGCGGCGCGGCCCTCGGCCTTGCCGGCGCGGCGACGCCGGTGGTGGTCGAACGCATCGCCGCCTGGGCCGCCGGGCTGGAATCGCGCGGGCTGGTGATGGCGCCGGTCTCGGCCATGATCCGCCGCCCCGAGGCCCTGGCGGCCGAGCCGAGCCCCGTTCACAACGCCAGCGCGCCGTGACCCTGCTGCCCTATCGCGACAATGTCGGCGCGGTGCTGTTCAACCCGGCGGGGCTCGTGCTGGTGGCGCGGCGCGCCGACATGCCGAATGCCGAGGGCGCGCCAGGCGGATGGCAATTGCCGCAGGGCGGCATGGATGCCGGGGAGGATCCCGCGCTCGCGGTGTTCCGCGAACTGGAGGAGGAGATCGGCACCGCGCGGGCCGAGATCCTGGCCGAGCATCCGCGCTGGCTCACCTATGACCTGCCGGCCGGGCTAGTCGGCAAGGCGCTGGGCGGGAAGTATCGCGGCCAGCGGCAGAAATGGTTCGCCCTGCGCTTCACCGGCAGCGATTCCGACATCCGGCTCGACCTCGACCCGCACCCGGAATTCGACGCCTGGCGCTGGGTGCGGCTGGCCGAACTGCCGGCGCTCGCCGTCGCCTTCAAGCGGGCGATCTATGCGGATCTCGCCCGCGAATTCGCCCGCTTCGCGCGGTGATGCCCCGCGCCGGGCGCGCCCCTCATGCCAGCGACCGGATGCTTCGGGCGCTGGGATCATTCTGCCGCGCCGCCGCCGCGGACCGGCCGGTGCCCGAGTTGGCGCGAAAGGTCGCGCCCGGCCTGGCGCACCCGGCGCACCAGGCTCGCGAGCCTGGGCTGCACGCGCACGAGCGGCCCGGCCAGCATGATCGCCGCCACCGCCTCGCCCCGTGCGGCGAAGACCGGCGCGGCTATGCCCGCGACGCCCTCCGCCGCCTCGCCCAGGGTCACCGCATGGCCCTGCTCGCGCACCTCGGCGACGATGCGGCGGAGGGCGCGCCGGTCGGTGACGCTGCTGCGCGTGACCGCCGCGAGGCGGGCCGCGCGCAGGAATTCCTCCGGCCAGGGGGGCGGGAGATGCGCCAGCATGACGCGGCCCGCGGCGGTGCAATGGATCGGCAGACGCTCCCCCACCGTCGCGGCGAAGCGCAGCGCCGTGCGGCTTTCCGCCTTGTCGGCACAGATCATGGCGCCGCGGTCGGGCGTCAGCACGGCGAGCATCGCCGTCTCCCCCGTGCCCGCCGCGAGCGCCTCGAGCGCGTCGCGTCCCGCGCGGCCGAAGCCCTCGCCCTGGCCGGCGAGGATGGCGCGCGCGAGCCCGAAGGCCTCGGGGCCCAGCCGCCACGCGCCCCCGGCCTGCACCGCGCAGCCGACTGCCGCGAGGCCGCGCAGCAGGCCGAGCATCGTGGTCTTCGGCGCGCCGACCGCCTGCGCCAGCGCGGCGAGCGAGGCCCCCTGCGGCGCCGCCGCAAGGCAGTCCAGGAGGCGAACGACGCGCCCGACCGAGGAGCGCGGGCAGGCCGTGCCGTCCTGATCTGCGGCGCGCACCCTCTGCCCGGTGTCCCGTGCCGCCATGGGTCCGCCCGTTCCTGCTCCGGCTGTTCGAATATTCGAATGGAGCGTGTGTTGTCCGAACGCCTGCGTCAATGCCGGCATTGACACCCCTGTCCGGTTCTGGCCCCCTCGCGGCGGATCCGGGGAACGCCCATGTCATTCGAGCTGACGGCCGAGCAGGCCGAGATCCGCGAGCAGATCCTGAAGCTCTGCGCGGCCTTCGGCGACGAATACTGGCTGCGCAAGGACCGCGACGGCACCTTCCCGGAGGAATTCCACGCCGCCATGGCCAGGGGCGGCTGGCTCGGCATCGCGATGCCCGAGCAGCACGGCGGCGGCGGGCTCGGCATCGCCGAGGCCGCGGTGATGATGCAGGCGGTGGCCGAAAGCGGCGCCTGCATGACCGGCGCCTCGGCCATCCACATGAACATCTTCGGGCTGAATCCGGTCGTCGTCTTCGGCACCGAGGAGCAGAAGCGGCGCGCCCTGCCGCCGCTCATCGCCGGCACCGACAAGCCCTGCTTCGCGGTGACCGAGCCCGATGTCGGGCTCAACACCACCCAGATCAAGACGCGGGCCGAGCGCCAGGGCGACCGCTACGTCGTGCGCGGCCAGAAGATGTGGATCAGCACCGCGCAGGTCGCGAACAAGATGCTGCTGCTCGCGCGCACCACGCCGCTCGACGCGGTGAAGCGCAAGACCGACGGGCTCTCGCTGTTCTACACCGACATCGACCGCGCCAAGGTGGAGATCCGGCTCATCGAGAAGATGGGCCGCCACGCCGTCGACTCGAACATGGTGTTCTTCGACGGGCTCGAGGTGCCGATCGAGGACCGCATCGGCGAGGAAGGCAAGGGCTTCCACTACATCCTGCACGGCATGAACCCCGAGCGCATCCTCATCGGCGCCGAGGCCGTGGGCATCGGCCGCGCGGCGCTGCGCAAGGCGACGGACTACGCGAGGCAACGCCGCGTCTTCGGCCGCGCCATCGGCCAGAACCAGGGCATCCAGCATCCGCTCGCGCGCTGCTGGGCGCATCTTGAGGCCGCCGACCTGATGGTGATGAAGGCCGCCGGGCTCTACGATGCCGGGCGCGAATGCGGCGCGGAGTCCAACGCGGCGAAATACCTCGCCGCCGAGGCCGGCTTCTGTGCCGCCGAGACCGCGGTGATGACGCATGGCGGCATGGGCTACGCGCAGGAATACCACGTGGAGCGCTACCTGCGCGAAAGCCTGATCCCCCGCATCGCGCCGGTCAGCCGGGAACTGATCCTGAGCCACATCGCCGAGCGCGTCCTCGGGCTGCCGAAATCCTACTGACAAACCCGCGCTCCTGCGGAATCGGAGTTTCGGCCTTGTCCGGCGCGGCGCTCGTCCGCGCGCCCTGACCGGTCAGGCGAACCGCCCGCCCGCATGAAAGCCGCGCCGGGCCGCGGGAGGGGACGTATCTCCTCGACAACGCGCCCTCCAGCAAATATCTGCACCGGATGTTCTCGCGCCGGCTGCGCCTTGCCTTTCTCCTGATGGGATCGCTCGCGGTCGCCCTCGGCGCCATGGCCTGGTGGGTCGCGAGAGAAGCGGACCACCGCATCCTGCGCGGTCGCCTCGCGGCGGATCTGCACGCCGGCCTGCTCGAATTGTCCACGCAAAAGCTTCGCCTGCAGATCTGGTCGCTGGAGATGCTGATGGGCGCGCGGCCGAACCCCGCGACCGGGGAGGCCACGGCCGGGTCCATGATCGAGCGGATCGGCGCCCTGCGCGAAACCAGCGACCGGACCGAGCGCCTGGACGAGACGCGCGGAAAGGACCTGGGCCAGCACACCGCGCGCCGGGCCGCCCTGGCCTCGCTGCAGCAGACCGTGCTCTCCCTTCGCGCCGAAGTCGCGCGATTGCCCGGCCAGCCGCCGCCGAACGACCCCGTGGCCGCCTGGGGGCGGCTCGATGCGCTGTTCGCCGGGACGGACGGCACCGATCTGGGGCAGGTCCTGCGCGCGGGGATCCGCGCCGAAGCCGTCTCCGTCGCCGAGGAGCGCCTCGCCGCGGATGCCTCGCTGCACCGGATGCGCCTGCTCGTCACCGCGGGCACCGCCACGCTCGTGACGCTCGCCCTCGTGCTCGCGCTGCTGTTCACCGCGGCCTTGCGCCGGCCGGTCCAGCGGTTGCGCGACGGCGCGGCCGCGCTCGCCAGGGGCGACCTCGATCATCGCATCGGCGGCATGGCGCAGGATGAGTTCGGCGAATTGGCGGCGCGCATGAACCAGATGGCGGCCGACCTCGCCCGCAGCCACGCCGCGGAGCGGACGCTGCGCGCGGGCCTCGAGCGCGAGGTCGCGGCGCGCACCCGCGAATTGTCGCGCGCCCTGGCGGAACTCGCCGAGGCCGAGGCGCAGCGCCGCCAGCTGCTCGCCGATATCGGGCACGAGCTGCGAACGCCCGCCACCGTGATCCGCGGGGAGGTGGAAGTGGCGCTGCGTGCCCGCGCGATGGACGTGCCCGCCCATCGCGAGGTCCTGTCGCGCATCCGGGCGACGGTGCTCGAACTCGGCGATCTGGTCGAGGACGTGCTGGTGCTGGCGAGCGCCGAGGCCGCGGCACTGCCGGTGGATCTCTCCGAGGTGCCGGCGGCGCCGCAGCTGCTGGCCGCGGTCCAGGCCGGGCGCGTCATGGCGCAGGAACGCGGCGTTGCCCTGCGCCACACGCCCGCGCCCGAGGCCGCCATCCTGCTGGCCGATGCCGGGCGGCTGCGGCAGGTCGCGGGCATCCTGGTGGACAATGCCGTGCGCTATTCCCACCCGGGCGGCGAGGTGCAGGTGATCGAGACGATCGACCGCGGCACGGCGCATTGGCAGCTCGAAGTGCTGGACCGCGGCATCGGCGTCGAAGCGGACGAGGTGCCGCGGCTGTTCGCGCGAGGCTACCGCTCGGCCGCCGCGCGGGAGCACCGCGCGGACGGCACGGGGCTCGGCCTTGCCATCGCACGCGCCCTGACCGAGCGGCTGGGCGGCGATGTCGCCCTCGCCCCCCGCGAGGGCGGCGGCACCGTGGCGCGGCTGCGCCTGCCCCTCATGCGCCGGGCGGCGACGGCATGAACATCCTGATCGTCGAGGATGACCCGCGCGTGGCAGGCTTCCTCGAACGCGGGCTGCGCGCCGAGGGCTACCACATCCGCCTCGCGCGCAACGGGCCCGACGGCCTCGAGGAAGCGCGCAGGCTGGCGGGCGAAACGGCGGCGAACGCCGGGGCGGCGATCCTCATCCTCGACCTGAACCTGCCGGGCCTGTCCGGGATGGATCTGCTGTCCATGCTCCGGGCCGAGCGCAACGAACTGCCCATCCTGGTGCTGACCGCGCTCGGCAGCACGGCCGCGCGCGTCGCCGGGCTGCGCGGCGGGGCGGACGACTATCTCGCCAAGCCCTTCGAGTTCGAGGAACTGCTCGCCCGGATCGAGGCGCTCGGCCGGCGGGGGCGCGGAACGCGGCCGGCACGCCCCGATCGCCTGCGCGCCGGCGAACTGGAACTCGACCGCGCCCGCTGCGTCGCGCGCCGCGCCGGGGCGGAGATCCGGCTGACCGCGCGGGAGCTTGCGGTGCTCGACCTGCTGATATCGGCGCCGGGCCGCGTGTTCAGCCGCGAACGCATCCTCGCCGCGGTCTGGGGCGCGAGCACCGATCCGCTCACCAACATCGTGGACGTCTATATCCGGCGACTGCGCGCCAAGATCGACGATCCCTTCGGCAGGCCGCTGATCGAGACGGTGCGCGGCCTCGGCTACCGGCTCGAAGGGGCCCCGGCGGCGGACGGCGCGCCGCCGGGCGGTGGGTGATAAACCCGGATTCCTTCGGAATCCGTTTTTCCGTCCCCTCAGACGCCGGGCGCAAACCTCCGGTTTGCTTGGCTTTCGCCGGACCGCCGGCGGGCCGCATTCGCGGCCTCGGCACGAGTCAGGGACTCGTGCCGCCTCCAGGGCTCTCATGCCGGCGCTCGAATGCTTCGAGCGCCGGCATCTGGCTTTTCCGACCCTCAGACGCCGGGCGCCCGGATCGGTCGAGGGAGCGGTCCGCTGACAGTGCTGCTCCCGAAGGAAGGCCGCTTCATCAGCGCGTGAACGGCAGGGAGGAGTGGTGCAGCACGATGCGGACCACGCCCGCATCGTCGCGGTGGAAGCCCCAGCTCTTGTCCACGGTGGTCACGCGGCCCTGCGCGTCGGTCAGCATCACGTTGCCCTGCGTCAGCGCCGTGCGGCCATGGATGAAGACGGCGGCGTTGCGGACCTCGACGCGGCTCCAGCCGTTGAAGGCGAAGCCGTTGTCGTTGGCGTAGGCGGGATTGCCGCCGGCGAAATAGGCCAGCGCGCCGTCGCGCGTGGTGCGGAAGGTCTGCGGCGCGAGCGTCAGGGTGGGCTTGAACAGGACGGGCCCGGCAGCGTAGCCGTAGGCGCCGTCCAGGATCTCGGCGGCGACTGCGCGTCCGCGCTCGGGTCCGCCCTCGCGGTGCGCGGTGGCGATCCGCACCAGGCCCTCGCCCCAGGCCCGCTGCGCCGCGAGAACCTCCTCGAGGGTGATGTTGTCGTTACGCAGCGGCGTCTGCGCCGAGACGGTCGCGGCAACGGCGGAAAGGCTGAGCGCAAGGCCGAAACCAAGGGCGAGCCGGCGCGTGGCAGAGGTCATCGTCAGGTCTCCATGTCCGGGCGGCGGCAGCGCGCCCTGTCGGGAGAAATGGCAAGGCGGCATGGCAGGCGCCTTTCAGCACCATGAAGGCAAGCCCCGCCGGAGATGAAACCAAGATGAACCCCGCCGCCCGCCCGCATCGCGGCCGGGAGGGATCGCGTCCCCGGCCCGCGGACGGCGCCCTTCCCGCCACAGCCCTGCCCCTTTGCCGCGCGAGGTAAGGAACCATGACGACCCTTCGCCGCCCCCTCCTCGCCGTGCTGGCCGCGAGCGCCCTCGCGCGTGGCGCGTCCGCCCAGCCTCACGCCGTCACCGGCATCGCCGCCTATCGCGAGCGCATCGGGCTGCCGCCGGGCAGCGTGCTCGAAATCGCGCTGGTGGACACCTCGCGCGCCGGCGCGCCGGCCGAGCGGATCGCCGAGACGCGCATCGCGGTGCAGGGTCAGGTTCCCATCCCCTTCAGCCTGCCCTACGACCCCGCGCGGATCCGCCCCCGGGCGCGCATCGCCGTCGAGGCGCGCCTGCTCGTCGATGGCCGCCCGGTGTGGCGCAGCGCGGCGGCCGTCCCGGTGCTGACGCAGGGCGCGGGCAGCAGGGTCGAGATCCCGCTGGTCCGCATACGCGCCGAGGCCCCGACGGACCTCGTCGGGCCTGCCTGGATCGTCGGGGACATCGCCGGCCGCGGCGTCGCGGGGCGGCTGCGCGGCGACATCACCTTCTCCGCGGAGGGCCGCGCCTTCGGCAGCGGCGGCTGCAACCGCTTCACCGGCGGCTATGCGCTCGACGGCGCGGCGCTGCGCTTCGACCGCATGGCGAGCACGCAGATGGCCTGCGAGCCGGAGGCGATGGACCAGGAGCGCCGCTTCCACGAGGCGCTCGGGGCCGTGCGCGGCTGGCGCATGGAGGGCGGCGCGCTGCACCTGACGGATGCGGCCGGGGCGATCCTGATGCGCCTCACTCGCGCGGATTGATAAGCCCGGATTCCTCCGGAGTCCGGGTTTCGGCCCTGTCTGGCGCGCCGCCGCCCACCAGCCCGCCGCCGGTAGTGGCTTTTTTCCGCCCCCACGGACGCCGGGCGCCGCCATGCGACGGCTTGGCTTCACGCCACCCGGCGCGGCGGGCCGCGTTCGCGGCCTCGGCACGAGTCGAGGACTCGTGCCGCCCGCATGACGGCGCGCGAAGTTCCGACCCGTGCCCCGCCCTCGGCAAGACTTCCTTCACCCGGGGCTGGGTTGATTCCCGTCCATGCCCGCACCGCAGCCTCCCGGCCGAATGGCCGAGGCCCGCCCCTGGGGGGCGGCCGACCCGCAGCACGGTCTGATCCGGCGCGCCATCGCCTCGGGCGCAAGACTGCTGCGCGCGGCCGCGGCACCGACACGCCCGTCGCAGGACGCCACCCTCCCGCCCCCGGCGGCGGCCGAGCCGGCGTCCCCCGCGCCGCCGCGCCCGGGCACCGCCGAATTGCGCCGCGCCTGGACCGACCGGCTGTGGGGCGAGGGGTTGCCGCTGCCCGGCGGCGCGGCCGAGGTGGTCCGTCTCGCGACGCTGCTGCCCCTCGGGCCCTCGCATACGCTGCTGCTGGCCGGCCTCGGCGCCCGGATGGCGGGAGAGGCGGTGGCCGGCGCGCGCGGCTGCTTC
>Ga0207950_100589_pt1 | contig 11871 bp, 8 predicted proteins | sample Subbio11_8B_AprC_FD_184814 | JGI IMG/M metagenome (GOLD analysis project Ga0207950, IMG submission 184814) | Serpentinite rock and fluid subsurface biosphere microbial communities from McLaughlin Reserve, California, USA - CR11_8B_AprC (SPAdes) | ecosystem: Environmental > Terrestrial > Deep... | reverse complement strand
TGCCACTTCAGGGCACCCTTTCTCCATGCGTAGAACAAGCCGACGGCCAGGAATCCTGTGAAGACCGCCACCTCGGCAGCGCCGGCCGATGAACCGCGCACCTTGGAGGCCACCGCGAACAGCAGCACCGCCTCGGCGTCGAAGATCACGAACAGAAGCGCGATCGTCGAGAAGCGGATGTTCACCGGGCACCAAGGAGACCCGGCCTGCGGGATGCCGCACTCGTAGGGGCTGCTCTTGAGGGCTGACGGACGACTCGGAGCGAGGACCGCATTGACGCCGAGGAGCAGCACTAAGAAGGCGACAGGGCCTGCGGCGAGCCCCACGACGAACCAGACGCTGTCTGCCGACGTCACGCGAACCCCTTACCTTGCGCCATCAGGCCTCTCAGCACGGCTCCGCCTTGCGGCACCTGCGGGACCACCCGCGCGGGCGGCGTGGGGTACGTTAGCAGGGCTGTCCGACTTTGTAAACATTGTTACAAAGTACCGGCCCCCTCGACTTCAGCCCCTCACCGCGACTCTGACCGTCCGTCTGATTCTATCGCCTCGATGCGCTCGGAGATATCCATCCATTCGGCCTCCAGTTCGCCGATCCGGCGCGTCAGTTCGGTGTACTCGTTCATCGTGGCTTCAAAGCGCTCCTTTTCCCCGTACAGCGTCGTGTCGCCGAGTGCAGCAAGCAGCTCCTCGTGTCGCGTGCCCGCCTTCTCCATCTCCCGCTCGACGGAGAGCAGCCGCCGCTTCGCGTCCTTGGTCCCACGGTAGAGCCGATCGCGGGACGCGGCCTCCGCTCGCTTGGCCTCCTTGGACTTGCGCTCGGCGGAGGCCGATGGCGTCTGCCGCATGTTGCTGGCTCGTGCACTCGTGGCGCGCGCCATGCTCCCGCGCGCTCCCCCGCCCTGTGCGTCGTCGCCGCCCTCGATCTGCGCCCGCTTGCGCGCCCAGTAGTCGTAGTCTCCCTCGTAGATACGCACTCGCCCCTCGCGCACATCGGCGATACGGTCGGCCACGCAGCGGATCAGGTGGCGGTCGTGGGTGATGAGCGCGATCGTTCCGGTGTACTGCCTCAACGCGGTCTCGAGTACATCCCTGCCTTGGATGTCGAGATGGTTCGTAGGTTCATCCAAGCAAAGGAGCGACGCGGGCATCACAAGCATCTTGGCGAGCGCGAGCCGCGCACGCTCCCCTCCCGATAGCACCTTGACTAGCTTTCTCACGTCGTCGCCGTGGAACAGGAACGCGCCGAGGAGGGTACGCGCCTGCTCTTGGGTCCAGGCGGGTGCGGCGAGCTGCAGCTCGTCAAGCACCGTGTTGTCCAGGCCGAGCGCTTCGAGCTGGTGCTGCGCGAAGTACGCCACCGTGACCTTGTGGCCGAGGGTGCGCCGCCCGGCGTCCGGCTCGAGCACGCCGGCAAGCATCCGCAGGAGTGTGGACTTTCCTGCACCGTTCGGCCCGACCAGCGCAACCTTGTCGCCGCGGTATAGCGTCAGCGACAGGTCGCGATACACGATGTTGTCGCCGTACGCCTTGCTCGCGTCCGCGAGTCGGATCACCTCCGAGCCCGTCCGCTCGGGCTGAGGGAACGCGAAGCGTACCTTCTCCCGCGCCTGCGGAAGCTCGATGCGGTCCACCTTCTCGAGCGCCTTTATCCGACTCTGCACCGCCTTGGCCTTTGTGTTCTTGTAGCGGAACCGCTCGATGAAGCGCTCCTGCTGGGCAACGAAACGGTCCTGCTGCTTCTTGGCGGCCTCGAGTCGTTCCAGATCACCCTCCTTGACCGCTTCGTACTCCGAGTACGTGCCGTGATAGACGTTCAGCCGCCCACGCTCGAGCTCGGCCACACGGTCCGCCAGTGCGTCCATGAACGACCGGTCGTGGCTCACGAGCACCACAGCGCCCTCGTAGCCCCTCAGAAATCCCTCCAGCCATGTCACGCTCTCGAGGTCCAGATGGTTGGTGGGCTCGTCAAGCAGCAGAACATCGGGCTCCAGAAGCAGGAGCTTTGCGAGCGCCACCCGCATGAGCCAGCCGCCCGAGAGCTCCGCCACATCGCGGGAGAGGTCCTGCTCCTTGAAGCCGAGTCCTGTGAGCACCGCGCGCGCCTCGGCCTCCACGGTGTACCCACCCAGATGCTCGAAGCGCTCCTGGAGCCGTCCGTACTCGGAGAGCAGCACCTCGGCCTCCTCGTCCACGGCCGAGGCGAGCTCCTCGGCGAGCACCGCGATGCGGTGCTCGAGCCCTCGCACGCCTGAAGCCTCCGAGAGCACCTCGTCGAGCACCGTGCGCCCAGCCATCTCGATGGCTTCCTGGCGAAGATAGCCGACGGTGGCGCCCTTCGCGCGCACCACCGATCCGCTGTCCGGCTCTTGGTTGCCGGCGATGATTTCGAGCAGCGTTGTCTTGCCCGTACCGTTCGCGCCTACGAGCGCGACGCGGTCGCGCGCGCCCACACGAAGGAACGCGTCCGCGAACAGGACGCGTTCTCCGATGGACTTGGCGATTCGGTCGACGGTGATGATCACGCGACACAGTCTAGCAGGTGGCGGGAAGTCAACCTTCCGGGCGTTCTCCGCCCGCGGAAGCCGACACAAGCAGCTGACCCAGCACGCGCATCATGACGCAGTGGTGCTCGAAAATGTCATCCTCCGGCACGCCCCAGGCGATCGACCGCTCGGACAGCAGATTGACGACTCTCACGGTGGTCTCGATGGTGGGCAGGTCGTACGAACCGCCCGCGATCGTGTACGCCAAGCGCACGATCCCCCTCACGCTCGAACGTACGGCCTCCCGGCCCTCGTCAAGGCCGAGCGCGGAGCGTGTCTCGGCGAAGCGCGGGCCATGCGTATCGGTGAAGCACTCCACGATGAGGTCTCTCACCCCGCCAAGACTCAGCGGGGCTAACGCCCCCTCATCGTGCTGCCAATGGCCGTGCCTCGGTTTCATCGTTGCAGCCTCCGGCCACACGCGTCGTACCATGCCTCTCGTATCGGCATCCGGACACCCCCTAAAGTGTGACGTAACGCACACTTGCGAAACTTGATGAGAGTAATCGCAGCGTCTCTACTGCGGCAATACCCGATTCTTACCGTTCGCCGTCCATACCCAACCGCTCGGCACAAGTGAATGGCTGCGCGGGATCCCACTTTCGGCCGAGTACATCTTCAACAGGCGGGGTAGATAGCCATTCCGATGTGCAGACTGGGTGTGTCCCGCCGAAGGAAGAGGTGTGTTCAAATGGTGGAGCAGATACTGGACTCGATCGGGGCCGCGATCGGCTCGATCATCGGATTCATCCCTCAGCTGCTGGCGTTCCTGCTCGTGCTGGGTGTTGGCTTCCTGCTGGCCAAAGGCGCGCAGAAGCTAGTGGGCGCCCTCCTCGACCGGGTGGGCTTCGACGGGCTGGTCGAGCGAGGCGGCGTCAAGCAGTGGATGGCGCGCTCGCGCTACGACGCTTCTGACCTGCTCGCCCGCGGCGTGTTCTGGGTAAGCATGCTCTTCGTGCTGCAGCTCGCCTTCGGGGTCTTCGGCCCCAACCCGGTGAGCGCCATCCTCACGGGGCTCATCGGCTACCTGCCCAACGTGTTCGCCGCGGCACTAATCATTATCGTAGCGGCAGCGGTCTCGGCGGTGGTTCGTGATGTCATCGACGCGGCCACTAGTGCTCTCTCCTACGGCAGGATGCTCGCCAACGGTACCGCTATCGCCATCATGGTGGTGGCGGCATTCGCCGCGGCATCGCAGCTCGGGATAGCGCCCGCCATCGTCAACGGGCTGTTCTACGCGGGGCTCGCCGCCTTGGTGGGCATCGCGGTTGTCGCCATCGGTGGCGCGGGCATCACGCCGATGCGTGAGTACTGGGCCCGAACCCTCCGCCGCCTGGAATCCGAGGCCCCCGCGATCCGGGCCGAAGTGAGCCAGGCTCCTGGCCGCGTGGAGGAGCGGACGCGCGAGCGCCGCGAGCAGGTGCGCGCCGCTACCGAGGAGGCGCGGGAGCCAGTGGGTGCGGGCATGGGATCGGGTGGCCCGGAGCGGCGTCGATAGGCACCCGGCACTGAGTCGGCCGCGCGAAGCCCCTCCGGCGGACATGCCGAAGGGGCTTCGTCAGGGTCCGAGATACCTCGCAGACTGCTACTGAACGGTGGTGGTGGCCGGAACCGAGGGCGGAGCACCCAAGGACGCCGTGACCAAGCCGGTGGAGGAGACGATCTGCGCAAGCGTCTCAAGCGTCTGGTCGGAGGTGCAGAACTCCACGCTCATGCGCCCGGTGGTGGCATCGAGCGTCACGATACCGATTCCCGTATGGCCGACAAACGCGTCGATGATCGCAGCACCTTCAGCTTCGAGGTTGACGCCTGCGGCAGGCGTGAGGGCCAGCTCCGTCGTCTGACACGCGCTCACGGCACCGAAGTCCTTGGTGAACAGGCCGCCCGACGGCTTCGCCGCCATGCCGCTGCCCACGGCGACCATGATGCCGACTGCGACCAGCGCGCCGACGCCGATCAGCACGGTCTTCGGCTTGAGTCCGCCAGCTGGCGCCGGCTGCGGTTCTGGAACGGATTTCTTCTTCGCTGCGACGGGAGCAACGTCTTCCACTATCGGTTCCTCACTCTCGGAATCCTCGGCCAGATCCTCGGAAGCCGCGACCGATCTGCGACGCAGGGCGAATATGAGCAGGCCGATCAGGACCACCGCGGCTCCGGCCACGATCACATAGGCGATCGTGTTCGAGTTCGCCGCGGCGGACCCGGCACCCGGTGCACCCGTCTGGTACGCGAACGAAAGGTCTACCGCATCCCCGGCTTTCACGTTGCTGGCGGTCTTCGCGTAGTAGCTGAACTGCTCGTCACCCGCGAGCATCGAAGCGCCCTCGGCGGTCTGGGTGATCTGGGCACCACGGGGGATGCGATGCGCGATGCGGACCTCAGGCAGGTCCTGCCACGCGGTCCAGGCGAGCGAGGACGTATAGGTCACTCCGTCGAACGAGTTCACACCGGAAAGGGCCACCTCGACCTGCGCGACCCGAGACTGCGTGAGCGTGAACCGGTAGATGTCGAGCCCGCCCTCGGTACGCTTCTCGTAGACCAATTCGGGGTCATCAGCCAGAGGGCCGCCGAGCACCTCCCCGATCCACAGCAGCATCGAACCAGCCGGCACGGCCAACTCGGCTTCGTACGGCAGGAGGATCTCCTCGGGCAGCTCGCCGCCCACCAGCAGGAGGGATCGGTTCTCGTACTGGAGCGTGACATCTACGAACCGCCATGCCGAGGGTGCGGCGAAGGCAGGAGCGGCGATGCTCGCGATCAGAAGGACCAGTACCGCAAAGACGGACAATCGAGCGATTGGGCGCATGGACGGACTCCTCAGTGAACGGAAGCGAAAGCTTCAACGGGAACGGATCAGACAGACCGCCCGTCAGATCCGTAGCGGCGAGATCGAGACCGGCAGGAACGGCAACGTATCGCCCGGGTATCGGGCAGGCCACAGCCAGCCGCCGCAGACGAGATGCACGAGGGGACGCCAACCCGGAACCCGCCCGCTCGTGGATGTGTCAGCCCGGGCGCCGCGGTCAGCCTTTGGATGAGATTCGGAGTGGCATGACATGAAGCCACCCTCGCCGCATACCGCCAGCACGAGGGCGAACACGAACAGGGCCAAGACTAGGCCGGTGTAGCGCAACAGGGGCTTCATATGCGAAATGGTAGCATCAGACGTGCCATCCGAACACGCACCGATCGCCGGCGCGTAAACGGCGGAAGACCCCAGCGTCTGCCGGGGCCTTCCGGAGTATCCATGGTGGGCGATGCAGGATTTGAACCTGCGACTTCTTCCGTGTGAAGGAAGCGCTCTCCCACTGAGCTAATCGCCCGCTCGACCGCCGTGGCGGCGACGACCATTGTAGAGCAGGGTTCCCGTTGCGCGCCAGACCTGCGCGAGAACCTGTGTGACTATCCGGGGTGCGGGCTACGTGGCTGACGCGTGGCCCTCGGGGTGAAGCGTATGCCAGCGCCACGCATCTGCCACCATTGTGTGCAAATCGCGCACAGGGCGCCAACCCAGCACCTTCCGGACCCGCTCGTTCGACGCGATCAGCATCGCCGGATCACCGGCTCGGCGCGGACCAGCGTCCACGGCTATGTCGCTGCCGGTCACAGCCCGGCACGCATCCACCACTTCCCGGTTGGTGTAGCCTTTCCCGCTGCCGAGATTGCACACCGTTCCCGCGCCGCCAGCGTGCAGATACTCCAGCGCGGCCCGGTGCGCCTCCGCAAGATCCACCACGTGGATGTAGTCACGCACGCACGTCCCGTCGCGCGTAGGGTAGTCTGTGCCGAACAGCGCGAAGCGTGCATCAAATCCAGCCGCGGCCTTCAGCAATCGAGGCACGATGTGCGTCTCAACCGGGTGTGCCTCGCCGAGCGAGCCATCGGGCCATGCTCCCGCCACGTTGAAGTACCGCAACCGGACGGCCTTGATCAGGCCGACCGACTCGGTGAGCTCGATCATCCGCTCAAAGGCCAGTTTCGACGCCCCGTAGGCATTGATGGGTTTCCGCGGCGCGTCCTCGGTGATCGGCATCATCTCGGGCTGTCCGTAGACCGCGGCGGTGGATGAGAACACCAGGTTGCCGACACCATGCACGGTCATGCGGTCGAGCATCCTCGATGGCTCGGCCAAGTTCTTCCGATAGTAGAGCTCGGGGTCACGCTGCGACTCCGCCACGTCGATGTAGCCGGCGCAGTGCAGCACCGCGTCCATGCCGGGCAGGATCGAGTCGAGTATTTCGATATCGCCGAGTGGCGCCACCACCAGCGTGGCGCGCGAGTCCACGGCCTTGCGGTGACCGCGCTCAAGCGAGTCGAGCACGACCACCTCGTGGCCCACGTCCACCAAGAGGCGCGTGGAGATGCTGCCGATGTATCCGGCGCCGCCGGTCACGAGGATGCGCATGAGGTCTCCCAGCCTGTGTCGCACCGTATGATACGACAGACGCCGCCCCAATCCTGCACGTGTGCTCATGGCGGGTCGGCTGCGTGCGGGCGCATACGCTAGTGGCGCCCGTTGCCGTTGAGGCGCTCCAGGAAGACCTCGACCACCTGCGGGTCGAAGTGGATCCCGGCCTGCGTCTCGATGTGCCGCACCGCGTCCTCGTGCGTCCACGCCTCGCGGTACGGGCGGTCGGAGGTGAGGGCGTCGTACACATCGATCACTGCAAAGATGCGCGCGGACAGCGGGATCTCCTCCCCCTTCAGTCCGCGCGGATAGCCCGTGCCGTTCCAGCGCTCGTGATGGCAGTAGGGGATGTCGAGCGCCGGTTCCAGGTACTCGATCTGCGAAAGGAAGCCGTGCGCGTACTCGGGATGTCTGCGCATCACCGTCCACTCCTCCTCTGTGAGCGAACCCGGCTTACGCAGGATCGAGTCGGGGACGGCCATTTTGCCGATGTCGTGAAGCAGAGCGCCACGACGCACGTGGGATAGATCGGTATCGGGAACTCCGAGACGAGACGCCAGTTCCACCGCCAGCGCAGCGGCGCGCTCGGTGTGACCGCTCGTTTCCTCATCGCGGAGCTCAAGCGCGAGCGACCACCCCTCCAGGGTGGCGTCGTACGCGCAACTGAGCTCGGCCGCCGCCAATTGTGCCGACTCGAACAGTCGCGCGTTGGTTATGGCAAGCGCGATCTGCGCCGAGAGCATCCGGCAGACATCCACCTCCACCTCGGAGTAGTGTCGAGCGGCATCCTGCGTGCCCACGATCATCACGCCCTCGGCGTGGTCTCCGGCCAAGAGCGGCACGTACAGGAGCGAGCGCATCGTGCCGGCCATGATCACCTCTCGCTCCTGCGGCGACAGTCGCGCACGGTGGACGTCTTCGAGAACGAGGGGCTGGCGCTGCCTGAGCGCCTGCGCGATGTGCGGATGGTCGCGGAGTCGCGCCCGCCGGGCCTCCTCAGGCATTCCGGGGGGGAACGGGGGCGTCGTGGCGCCGAGAACGAGGTTCTCACTCTTGTCCAGCAGGTAAATGGCGCCAGTGTCGAGTTCCAGCACGTCTACTGCGCCCTCGACAGCGATCTGCAGGACCTCGCTCGGGTCGAGCGAGGAGGACAGGGCAAGGCTTACCTTGAGCAAGGCTGGCAGATGCCCGGTCTCTGACTTCCTCGAGGCTGACTCTCGAGCCATGCGCCCTCCCGGCATGCGCCCGGTCTCGGATGCTGTCATCGGCGGCGGGTGCGCACTATTTGATACCACAAACGGCACGCTGATACGCCACGGTACGGCGGGGTGCAGGGGGCCATCTGGATCAGCTCACCGGGCGGGAGAAGCCTCACCGTGCGCCTCCCACCATTCCACGGTCTTGCGCAGGCCCTCCTCAAACGGTGTCGTGGCCTGGAAGCCGAAGCACCTCTTGGCACGGGAGACATCGAGCATGCGCCGCGGCTGGCCGTTGGGCTTTGTGGTGTCCCACACGATACGGCCCTGGAAGCCGGTGTGGCGCGCGATGGTCTCGGCGAGGTCCCTGATCGAGATCTCCATGCCCGAGCCGAGGTTCACCGGCTCGAGGCCGTCGTATCGTTCGGCGGCGTCGACGATGCCGCGCGCGCAGTCCTCAACATAGAGGAACTCGCGCGTGGGCGACCCGTCACCCCACAACGTGACGTCGGTGCCGGCGTCGCGAGCGGCGATCATCTTGCGAATCATCGCCGGAATCACATGGCCGGTCTCGAGGTCGAAGTTGTCGCGCGGACCGTAAAGGTTGACCGGAAGCAGGAAGATTCCGTTGAAGCCGTATTCGGCGCGGTAGCCCTGCAGTTGCACGAGCATCATCTTCTTGGCCAAGCCGTACGGCGCGTTGGTCTCCTCAGGGTAGCCGTTCCACAGGTCCTCCTCGCGGAACGGGACCGGCGTGAATTTGGGGTACGCGCAGATGGTGCCGAGGGCCACGAACTTCTCCACGCCGCGCAGGCGCGATTCCTCGATGAGCTGTGTCCCCATCATCTCGTTCTCGTAGTAGAAGCGACCAGGGTGGGCTCGGTTGGCGCCGATGCCGCCGACGACCGCGGCGAGATGTATGACGATATCGGGTCTCGAGTCATCGAGGCAGCGCACCACTCCCTCGTGCGTCACAAGGTCGTAGTCAGCCTTGCGCGGCACGAACACCTCGCGCGCCCCACGCCTCTGCAACTCCGACACCACGAACCCGCCGAGGAAGCCCGCTCCGCCGGTCACACAGACGCGTCTGTTACTGAAGAAGCCGTTCACGCACGTCCTCTCGTATCGCTCGGGCATTCCGGGCCAACCTCAATACGCGCCGCGGGCGAACACCACCGCCGGTACCGTCACTCCTCGCGAGCCCCTTGGCTTCACTGCCCCGTCACCTCCAGATACTCAAGCACGCCCCGCGCGATGCCATCGGCCAAAGTGTCCTGGTAGGCAGGGTCGGCAAGCTGGCGGTCGTCCACCGGGTTAGACAGGAACCCGGTCTCCACCAGTATGGCGGGCACCCGGCAGTAGTTGAAGCCCGACAGGTCCGCACGCTTCATCACCCCGCGATCGGTGGCAAGCGTGGAGGCGGTCATCGCTTTGTGCACGACACCGGCCGCCTTCAGGCTCTCGTGCTCGATCGGGGTCACCCAGTCGTTACCGCTCGGGTAGAGCGTGGATACGCCCCGGATGTCCGCGTTGGTGCTGGAATCTGCGTGGATGCGCAAGAACAGGTCGGCACCGGCTTGGTTGGCCACCTCGGCACGCTGGCTGTTTGAAATGTCCACGTCAGCAGTGGTGCGCGTCATGACCACAGCCACGCCGTAGCGCTCGAGGCGCTCTTTGACCTTCATGCCGAGAGTGAGCACCAGTTCGTGCTCGGGCCGACGCGTCACGACACCGACAGCCCCTCCGGTCACTTTCGCCTTGGTCTGGGTCGCACCCGGCCCCACCGGTTCCTGCGCGCTGTTGCCGGCGGCCTGGTGTCCGGGATCGATGCACACCACGAAGCCGCTCGCGTTCGAGGCTGCGGCGATGGCCGAGACTGCGGCTTGGGCCGCTGCACCCGTATCGGCATAGACCAGCCGGATGGAGACCCCGGGGGCGACGCGCTCTCCAGCCGCGGGGTCCTGGGAGAGCACGGTTCCTTTGGGGCTCTCTCCGGCGGGTGTCGGAACCTGGACGATCACGAGGCCGGCGGCAGCCACGAGCAGCTCCGCCTCCGCGATCGGCATGCCGACGAGCTGGGGGACCTCGACCGGCACCGTGGCAGTGGCGGCGCTCGAGGAGAACGTGCTGTCGACAGACTCGGGGACGGACGCCGTGACCACCGATTCCTCCTCGGCACGTCCCGGATCCTGGCGCAGTGTCACGAGCGCCACGGTGACCACCACCACCACCGCGGCCACCACGGCCACCACGGCCAGCGCCCATACGCGTCTGTGGCGCCCGCGCATCCGCTCGAGACGCTCGGCCCTGCTCAGCTGCGTCATGTCTGCCATACCTTCGCGGGAGTTTCTCTGGTGGGCCCGGTAGGATTCGAACCTACAACCAAGGGATTATGAGTCCCCTGCTCCGCCATTGAGCTACGGGCCCGGCCGCGGGCGCACCGGCAGTGCATCTGTCCAGCCGCCGCCCGCCTGATCAGCGCACCCATGATACCAGCATCCCGCCGCGGTGCCTCTCGCGCTGCAACATGCCGCAGGCTCCACCCACTCCCACCTGGCCCCCGGTCGTTTGCGCAGGACCCCCACGTCGCGTATGCTCACGGCCGTACGAAGGGGAGTAGCCTGCCCGTTCACGTGAATGGGTTGCGCGTTCGTCAGCACGGGCCTTTCGGCCCCGGACGCGCACGTAGAGGCGAGACCTTCGGCGTCCGTCAACGCCGGAGGTCGCAGCACCTGCTGGACCGTCCTCCGAAAAACGTTTCCGTGAGGAAGGGTGGACAGGTGCAGCACACATCGACCGACCCGAGGGATTCCACCGAGATGAGCCCTGACGAATCCGACGGCGCGCCAAGCCAGCAGACCGCGCCGCCCGCATGGCATGCGCTGGAAGCACACGCCGTGGCGGCGCACCTGGGCTCGACCGTCGAAGGGCTCACTTCGGCCGAAGCCGCCCGGCGGCTGGCAGTTGATGGACCCAACGCCCTCGAAGTGGAGGCGGGTATCTCACTTCCCAGGCTCGTGCTGGCGCAGGTTGCCAATCCGATGGTCTACCTGCTCGCGGGCGCGGGCATCGTTTCGGCTCTGGCGGGCAAGGTCTTCGACGCGATCGTCATCGGCCTGATCGTTGTCGCCAACGTCATCATAGGTGTGGTGCAAGAGTACCGAGCCGAGGCCGCTCTCGACGCTCTACGCAAACTCTCCAGCCCGAAGGCGCGCGTCGTGCGCGATGGTGAGGTGCAGGTCATCGACGCAACCGAGCTCGTCGCCGGTGATGTGATCGTCCTCGAGACAGGTGACCGGGTGCCGGCAGATGCCCGTCTGATCACCGAGGCGGACGTGCGTGTCGATGAGTCGACGCTCACCGGCGAATCGGAACCCGTGGAAAAGACCTTGGAGGTCCTCCCGCACGAAACCACTCTTGCCGACAGGACCACCCTCGTCTACTCCTCCACCCCCGTCGTCCACGGCCGCGCCACGGCTCTGGTCTTCGCCACCGGCATGCGAACCATAGTAGGCGAGATCGCGTGCGAGGTCCGCACCGCCCAGCGACACGAGACCCCGCTCCAAGCCCGCCTTGCGGTACTGTCCACCCGCCTCGGCATCCTTTCGGTGGCGGCGGCGGCGGCGATCTTCGGACTCGGCATCGTGCGTGGAGAATCCGCGGTCGACATGCTCCTCTTCTCGATAGCCGCAGCTGTCTCCGCCATCCCCGAAGGACTACCG
>Ga0207950_100588_pt1 | contig 11883 bp, 7 predicted proteins | sample Subbio11_8B_AprC_FD_184814 | JGI IMG/M metagenome (GOLD analysis project Ga0207950, IMG submission 184814) | Serpentinite rock and fluid subsurface biosphere microbial communities from McLaughlin Reserve, California, USA - CR11_8B_AprC (SPAdes) | ecosystem: Environmental > Terrestrial > Deep... | reverse complement strand
AAGAGAGCAGGTACAGACCAGCGAATCCAAACAGTAAAAAGAGCGGCTCAGACCAGGCCATAAAATGCAAAGTCAGCATCGTATTGGAGATCGCCAGAGGGAACAACGCCAACCCAGGGAGCCATATTGTTTGTGGAGCAAGCTTACCCAACAACAACCAGGCCACAACCAGATTGGCGGTGAAAAGCCCAACGTGCAACCATCGCGCGGTTTCCAACAGATCATTGCCCATCAAACCAGCCGCGGCTAGAACCAAAGGGTAGAGCGGCGGATAATGAACAAGTAATTTACCTGGCGAATCGCCAAGGAGGGTTGTTAAACCCCGGCTGGCTAAAAGGTTATTGGCCGTGCCAATATAAATGGCCGAATCCGGTGATGTTCCTATTCCCCACCGGGTTGTGAATACCAGCAACCCACATGCCAGAAGAACCCAACCAACCAGTGGAAGCCATTTTAGAGGGCTTGGAAAGTATTTCGTTAAATTGTCCAAGTTAGTTAACGCTGCCATAGATCAGGAAAAGATTTCGGTTTCGTGTAATTTATTTTCGATTACAGAAAAGCGCGCATTTAGATCGGCCACACCTTTCGCCCCACTTGGGGATGTGACCACGAAATCCATCAATCTGTCGCTCCGGTCATAATACTTGGAAAGATCTTCATAGGCCAGGTTAATCCCGAGCTGGTAGGTGCCGGTTGCCAGGTTCAGGTCGAGTTTAAATGCAACTTGGGAACGGGTGTTCGCATAGAAGTTGGGGGTTTTTAGGTCAGCCCAATGGGTAGTGTAATCGTAGGCTACCTGTCCGTCAGGCATCCGAATCGCACAGGCAAACACAGGTGCCTGGATGTCGGCTGTGATGTGTAACGTGGCACGGACCGTAACAGTTTCGCCAGATATAAATGTATTGCCAGGCTGACCATCGTTGTGGAGCATTTCAACATGTTCGATTACAGCCTCGCGGGTCATGACGCGTTCGGCAATCCCGTGCCCGATAGGTTCATCTTCGCCATTACGATCTGTCGCAGCCGTTCGGAGGATGTTCGAGTACTCTGCGGCAGCCTGGGCTGGGGAACCATCATAGGCAACTTGACCTCGGTAAAGCACGATGGTCCGTGAACATACTTTTTGTATCGCCCGCATATTGTGCGAAATAAAGATCAGGGTAGCTCCTTTTTTTATCAAATCCAGCATGCGGTCGTAACATTTGCGCTGGAAGGCCATATCTCCGACCGCCAGTACCTCATCCACCAACAAGATTTCTGGATCAACATGGGCAGCCACAGCAAAACCCAACCGAGCATACATACCCGAAGAATAGCGCTTGACGGGTGTATCAATGTATTTATCGATACCGGCGAATTCCACGATCTCGTCGAACCGTTTCTGGATTTCCGCCTTGCGCATTCCTAGAATCGCGCCATTCAAAAAGACATTTTCGCGCCCGGTCAGGTCTGGATGAAAGCCAGCCCCCAATTCGATAAGGGCTGAGAATCGACCATCTAGTAGAATTTTGCCCCTGGTAGGATATGTGACCTTTGAAAGCAGTTTAAGGATCGTGGTTTTCCCGGCTCCATTCGGACCGATAATCCCGAGGGCTTCACCTGCATTCAATGCAAAATTGATATCTTTTACCGCCCAGTGATAGCGGTTGTCTTGGGTGTACTTATGGGAACTGAATAAGGATTTCAGGCTGAGAGGGGCCTGACCGAGCCGGTAACGTTTGGATAAGTCGATTAATTGGATGGTATATGCCATAATGTTCCTTAGATAATGTCTGCAAAGCGATGTTCGACCCGTTTAAAAAACCAATAACCAGCCAACAACACCACCAGAGCAACAGATGCAGAAATGAGAAAACGATCATCCGGGATAGACCCATACAGCATAATTGCACGGTAGCCTTCGACAACCCCGGCCATCGGGTTAAGAAAATAAATAGATTGAAAACGTTCTGGGACGAGGTTTACCGGGTAAATAATTGGAGTTACATATAGCCAAACTTGCAACAATAAAATTACGACGTGTTTTACATCTCGATAAAAAGCATTCAGGGCTGCAAGTATCAGTCCCAGGCCAAGAGCTAATGCCAATTGAACAAGTAAAATTACCGGCAAGAACAACCATGTGACCATGAATATGGGAATTGAAAAGTACACCATTAATACAATGAGTAACGCATAGGCAATAAAAAAATCCAGCAAGCGGGCCATCATGACCGAAATTACCAAAATGTCTCGCGGGAAAAATATTTTTCCCACCAGGTTCATATTGCTTACAATTGATTCGGACATATCTGTGATCGAGGCTGAAAAAAGCATCCACGGCACGAGCGCGGTATACGAAAAGACCACATAAGGGATATCCCCGGTATCCACCTTGAGAATCAGGGAAAAAACCGTGGTGAATATCGTCACAGTAGCAACCGGTTGTAAAACAGCCCACAATCCACCTAAAATGGATTGCTGGTATCGGGCACGAATCACCCGCATCGTCCAAGCGCTCAACAAATCACGGTGATGGAAAAGAGTCTTTATCGGCGAAGTATGCATAAACCATTTACCTTTTTGGGGGACGGCGTTTATTTAAAATAATGATTACCGGGATCAAAATCACGACAGGTATAAGGCTAAAAAATACCGGAAGTCCAGGATTCCCAGGAGTTTCTTCTTTCGTAGCAAAAAGTGGCGTACTGGAAATCGGGCGTTGGGTGGCTTTTGCACCAGTCGGTTCCGCGGTCAGCGAGGCTGAGGTAATCGTAGGGGTCGATAGGGTAACTCGCGGCAATTCCGGGATATTCAGAGAAATATAAGAATACCAGGCGCCACTCAAAGATTCGCGGCGAACATTATGCCACCAGGTCGCCAAAATGATATTTCCCTGAACCATTACTGCCTGGGGAGCGCTTGGGTCATATGTGGAAGTGTTAGGGCCCGAGGTGATAGCCACCAGGGGGGTCCAATTACGCCCCATCCAGCGGGTATACCACATCCCGTGTGTTGCTGGGTTGCCGGTACGGTTACCCAACACCATGTGGACATTCCCGGAGCCGTCCTTGAGGAGCACAGCATGTTCATATTCACCGATGTACTCGAAGGGTCGGGCAGCTAAAGACCAGGTCAGGCCGCCATCGGTCGATAGACGCATCCACCGAGTAGCCGGGAAACTGTCTTGGTAGATGACGATCAGGGTGCCATCCTTAAAAATTATCGAAGGCCATGTGCTAGAGTAGTCATTGCCCTCCCGACGGGAAAGGACGGTTTCGTTACTCCAGGTTTCAAAATTCGCATCCAGCCGAGCATACCGTACTTCATCGCCAACTCCTAATTCATTGACAATCCCCCATACTACATGCAGATTTCCTTCGTGATCGAAATCGGAGCGGATGGCGGCTGGCCATTGGTTGCGCGGATAAAGGATCGACAATATTCTCGGATTTGACCAGGTGTTGCCACCATCCATCGAATGGCTTTCATACAGGCCGGTTCCATTCCCCTCGGCTCCGAATAATGCCAGCAGCTTTCCTTTTCCATCGCCGGTAAGGGTGCCAAAGGCGAGCGGGCCAGCGTCGGCAGCTATTTCAACCGGGGTAGACCACGAAGTAGCTCGGTCAGCGATGGATGCCAGTGCCTGAGTATAGTATATTTCTCCGCCGGTATCCAAAATATTTGCATAGGTCAGGTGCAGGACCCCGGATTGATCTAAAAAAATACCCTGGATGGTTTGCAAGCCCGATTCGAGGGGCTGGACAAAGATATCCACCGGGGGTGTCCAGCCTTGTTCGGGACTCCAGCGGCGATAGTAAATTGCCCCTAACACCGAGCTGATATTTCCGTTATTAAAGGCGTGGACGGTACGGTTTTGATCGGCAACCATGTATGGCGCCCGGTCGGTAAGATTATAGTTAGGAATGCGGCGAACTGGACTCCACTGGTCTAATGCCTGGCTAGAAACTGCTCGCCCCGGCAACACCTGTCCGGCCAGGATGATCAAAAGGAAGGTTAAGATAATCTTTTTATCCATTATTTTAGTAAGGTATCTAGATCAATGTGATATAAATAGGGCTAATTGAATAAGGAGATCCATTATGTTGCTACGCATATCCATGCTCATTCTATGCGGATTAACTCTAACAGCCTGTAACATTGGGTTGGGAGTATCCCAAACGCCCAATCGTGAAGTCACCGCCGAAGTTCAACAAGCCAGCGAAACACCTCTGGCCACTATTGCTCAACCACCCACCCCTTTGGCCACGTCTTCCCCCGTCGAAAAGCTCCCCACTCCTACCAATACCCCTTCCGAAACGCCTGCCCCTCTGGTCGCAACCGCCCGTGTTTCGCAGGCGATGATCATTGATCACAGGGCAGCGGATTTGTTTAATGAAATTCCCAACGAAGCCATCGCATCCGCTGCTGAACTCCGCTTGATGTACCGGCATGCCTCTGTCGGAGAAAACATTAGTTTTGGGCTCAATTGTCTGCGAGGAAACTTTCCCGACCGTCGCCCGACGGCTTGTTCGAGTCTTCATGACCTCAAGTACAACCGCGACAATTGGTCGTTTCAATTTCGCGGCAACCCAGGCTGGATCGAAAAAGTAGACGATTTTATCGTTCAAACCGAACTGCAAATCGACGATTTTGATGTTTTCACCTTTTCTCTCGGTTATATCGATGGTTTGGATGGTGGTACTTACCCCATTATCTCTGAACCCGATAATTTCAGAGAACTATTGTTTGACAAACTTGAAGGTCTTGAGGCAGCCTATCCAGAAAAGACCTTTATCTTGTGGACAATGCCTCTGGCTCGTTTGGGATACGCAAACACCCAAATGTATAACGAAATGGTGCGTAATTATGCGCTTGAAAACAATCAAATATTGTTTGACATCGCCGATATCGAATCGCACGACCCACTGGGCAATAAGATTACGAATGAAGAAGGCTATGATGTAATTTATCAAGGCTACACCGATGAATCCAGAGCTGGTCACCTCAACACCGCTGGACGCGAGAGGGTCGCCAAGGCTTTTTGGTATCTCATGGCGCGTGTTTCCGGTTGGGAAGGGGTGCCCGGAGGACCATGAGCTAATTTTACGGAGTTCATCGAAGTAATCAGCCATCTGAAGTTTTCGACCTAATAATTTTGTAAGGTGCCGGCCTAATATTTTATGTTATCAATAAGTAGATCACTTTTACTCAGGTAAATCAACCTACCGCTCAATTTTGTCCTTGCCTGAAAAATCAACACGGTTTCATGTCCGCGGCTGATCCGCTTGCATCGATCCGTATCTTATGAGGTATATTATCAATGAAACGATTACTGGTCAACTGTCTTGTGTTAATTGTATTGCTTAGTGGCAGCACCTATACGGGGAAGGCAATGTCCCTCCCCGCTGGCGGAGAACAAACTCAACTTTTACAAACGAATTCTGGCACAACGGTTTTTTTACCGGTTATTTCTACCAGTCCACAAAGCGGGTGGCCCACCCTGGCTGGTGATCCTCAGCGAACTTCGCGAACTGCTGAAGAAGTCACGGGTCAATTGCGGGCCGAATGGTACCGCGCAATCGAGGCTTATATCCCTCAAAACGCGCACTTGATTGCCAGCGATGGGAAAATATTTGTACCAACATCACGCGGGCTGTACGCATTGAATGCCACCAATGGCGATGTTGCATGGCGATTTGACACCCAACTTCCCATTGGCAATTCGCCTACGGTTGCCAATGGTGTGGTGTATGTGCCTGGCTTCGACCGCAAGATCCACGCCCTGCGAGCTTCGGATGGCGCTTACCTTTGGGGATTTAGCGGTGCTGGGGCCGGTTACAGCACCAACCCCCTGGTTGTCGGCGGGCGAGTCTTCGCCGGTAACCGCGACGGCTGGATGTATGCCATTGGGGCCCACGGCACACCCCAGCAAGGTCAATTGTTGTGGAAGTTTCAGACAGGTGGAATGATCGACCTTTCGGCCGCTTACAAAGATGGGGTATTGTATTTCGCCTCCAACGACAACTTTGCCTATGCTTTGAGAGTTGAGAATGGGTCGCAGGTTTGGAAATCGGCCAAACTGCCCGGGGACGGCTACCAGTCGTACTGGCCGGTGATTTATCAAGACATGGTCATATTTGCGGCTGCCAGTGGCTACCGCAGTGGTATGAATCCCGGCACTACTTCGATTACCAATTCCGATGGTGTGGCATATGGCCAGATTTACCCCCTTGAGCGTGACGAAATTTTCGCTGGGCTTCCTCAAGGGGCAAGTGTTTTGTTTGGAAGCATTGTTTCCGGTCAGACCTGGGCTAACGGGAAGCAAGTTTTGCACGCGGGCAGAATTATCGATTACTTGGAAGATAATCCCCACCGCATGGTGTTGGTCGCGCTGCATTTGAGCAACGGGAGTCCGTATACCTTCGATGCTGACCGGGATGGAAGAGCTGACTACCTCCCGGCGGTGAAGTGGGGAACTCATTCGGGCAACCGTTATCCACCGGTAGTCGGGTCGGACGGCCTGCTTTATTTTTCTACGATCCTTTCGAATCAGCCGATTCCCCAGGGACGGGTGATGGGTTGGTCGCCAGGCTTGCCTTACCTTAGCCAGGTTGGCGGTCAAGGTGCTATAGACGAGCCACAGGCGATCTCGATCGGCGGGAATACGATATACCGGACAATCTGCTGCGACCGGCTAGGCGATTGGTTCTCGACTAATTCCAACCGAAATGGATTTTTCTGGAACTATGTGTTCCCGCTTTCCACACTGCTGCCCAATTATGACCGGATGTGGTACGGGACTGTCCCCGGCGATTCGGTACGGTTGCATGGAAATTACGGAACCTTGAATGGAATTTATAACGCCCACGGCGACCAAAATCCCTTGATCCCTTACCAGGGAAAAGTGTACGTACACCGAAGCAACGCTGTGATTGCTTTTGGGCCTGGCCCGGTGCGGGGCGAACTGCCCTTGTTGAGGATCAACCATGTTCAGGATTCACCTGTCCCGTTGGATGCGCCGGAATTGCGCGCCAGGTTGGAAATTGAAGTGCAGAAGATCGTCTCCGCCGGTCATTTGCGCCCAGGTTATTACAATTCTGGTCAAGCTGTTCTCGGTCACCTGGCCAATTACTTCGATAATCCTGGGGATACCCTTTATACGCTCTCGATCGCGCACCCATATCTTTCGCCCGGGTTGCAAACCTCGGTCCGCAACTATCTGCAAACTTTTTTCCAAACCTACTTTGTCAACCGGCAGGTAACCCGCATTGGCTGGGCTACTGGCGCGGCCCGCGAGGCTATGCCCCTGCCACCCGAGACCCAGGCGTCTTTGGCTAACCTGGGCGACAGGGTCCGCAGCGACTCGAACTGGTCGTGGGAGTATCCGCCGCACAACTTTTACGCTTTGTGGAAATATGCCCAGCTTGTTCCAGCAGACCGGCAAGCTGCTTATAACCTGGCCAAAAACCGCATTCAGGTGCCTGTGCCAGCGGATGACCAATATCTGCGACTGCGACCCTTTGAGCACAACGCCTACCTTGCTGGTTATTTTGGGTTTTTGCGCTTGTTTGAGTTGGTTGGTTCTCCGAGCGCCGACCAGGGACTGCGAACGAATGTCCAAAATGAGTACAACCGTCTGTTGGCTTTGCGCATTTCGCAGTTCAGCAAGGACACTCCCCATGTTGAGGGGAATCCCCCTGAGAGTAATCCCGACTTCCGCTACCACCATCGGGCAATAAACATCTCGCGCAATTTCATGTTCCTGACCCCGGAGCTCGGCGACTATTTGCATACCCATGCGCGCGACTTGATGGAAGAGGCGATCCATGAGTACAACTTCACTGCGCCTTTTTGGTTCGCCACTCGCTATACCGCGACGGTTAATGAAGGTGTCCGCCATAACTTGTATGATGTTCCAGCGATGTTCCAGGCTAAAGCTTATATTCTCAAGGAGAATCGCGGGCAGCTCACCAAGTATCTGGATGTGCCTGCCTTCGAACGTGGCGACTTGTTCTACATCCAAAACCTGGTAGCCGCGCTGCAAGCCCCCTGAAGTGGTGCGGCGGGGAACCGCGAACAGGTCAGCCGAAGACATATCGAGAAACCTTCTTGCCCGGTACCCGTTCGACCCACCCCATAAGCCATTGTGGAACGATTAAGGTGATTACAGCCAGGAGAATCGCTAAAAGGCTCTGAATACTTAATAACCAGGGCGCTGACACCCTCACCATTGCTAACATCAGGGTGATAACGATCAAGTTGGTCAGGTAAAGGCCGTAGGAACGTTTACCGAGCTGTTCCAAATAGCGTACAAATGGAATCCTTTCTCGCTTGATAAGGGGTAGCAGCAAAATGGTTACCATTGGCCCAAATACGGAAGCCAACGGCAGATCAACCAGGTTCACTTCACTTAAGAATGCCAGGACAAGTAATCCAAATCCGCTAACGGCAATCAGCCACCACCAGCCTTTTAATTTCGGGAGAATCTTCGTGCTATGCAAGCTGAATACCACTCCCAGTGGGTAAAAAATACCCCACAATGCCAATGGCAAACGCAGCACTGGCGGAGCAAGTAAGTTGGTCCAGCCTGGTAAGGAAAACGGGAGTAATTCCGGCCGTAAAACAGCGATCAGAACCACCTGATAACCAAGGAAGGTCAAAACGATCAGCCAGGCAAAACGCTTGGCCAGCCAAACCAACAGCGGCGCGACCAGGTAAAAGGCAACCAACAAAGGAACGAAATTAAAAGGATATCCTACCACCAGGTTCTTTAAGTACCCCAGAGCGTCGTTGCGCTCGTTGAAAAGTAAGAACACTACGATGTAAAAAACAACCGACCACAGGATGTAGGGCGGAATGGTGTGGATGAGCCCCGCCCACACCTGCCGGTAGCCAGCCCGTACAGTTTTTCCCTGGGCAGCATAGACAAAGAAACTCCCTGCAATAAAGAGGAATATCGGGACTGCGATAATACCCAGATTTTTTATCGCAATCAGGATCCATTTTTCAACGAGTGGTGTGACCAACTCAAAATCTCGAGCGGCTGCCAGGCCGAGGGTGATCGAGTGGTTAACCACCACCAGAAAAATTGCCAATCCGCGTAATGCCGGGAATTGTCTTTGCATCAGCTCTGCTTACCACCTGTTATGGTCGCTAACTTCCTTTTTGCCCATTTGGGGAAAATAAGTTGCCATTGGTTTGTAAAAATCCACGCAATTCAAGTAAAGCGCTGACCTTTTGGGCATTTTCCAACGGCGTGAAATTGACGGTATCTAGGGTGATTTCCGGATCGACCGGCGCTTCGTAGGGGTCATCTACCCCGGTAAAACCAGTTAATTGGCCGCGGCGCGCCTTGGCGTACAGACCTTTGATATCCCGTGTCTCGCACACCTCGATGGGTGTATCCACAAAAACCTCAATAAAGTGGTCGCTTCCTACCATTTTCCGCACTTCATTGCGGGCCATGCGGTAGGGACTGATGGCAGCACAAATAGAAACCCCATTATGGCGGGCAATTTCGCTTGCAACATATCCTATCCGGAGAATATTCGTATCTCGGTCTTCCCTTGAAAACCCCAACCCTTTGGAAAGGTGGGTTCTAACCACGTCGCCATCTAGCAGCGTAACCTGCCGCCCGCGTTCCAATAACAATGTCGTCAAAATTTCCGCGGTTGTGGATTTACCCGAACCACTCAAACCGGTAAACCAAATACAAAAACCTTGTTCGTGACGCGCAGGATACACCTTTTGTAAGATCGAGGCCGTTTCCGGACGGGTGAACCAATCCGGAAGGGTAACCCCTTTTTCCAGATAATCTTCCCGAACCTGGGTTCCAGAGATCGAGAATATTCGTTGGTTTGCGGTTACTTTGCTGACTTCTTCGTAACATTCTTCATCTGCCAGGTAAACCATCTCTTTAAACTCAACCGGTTCTACCCCAATTTCGTTAGCGTATTGAGCAAGCAATGTTTGGGCTTCGTACGGTCCATAGAAGGGGTTTCCGTAGCTATCCTTCCCTGGTCCGGCATGGTCGCGGCCGATTATAAAGTGGGTGGCCCCAAAGTTGCGGCGAATGATCGCATGCCACAACGCCTCACGCGGTCCCGCCATCCGCATCGCCAGCGGAAGCAGACTGAGCAGGGTGCGATCGGACTGGTAATAATTATTTACCAGAGTTCGGTATACCCGGACCCTCGTATAGTGATCCACATCACCAGGCTTGGTCATCCCAACCACCGGGTGAACCAAAAGGCTGCCTCCCACTTCCTCAGCAGCACGTTTGGTCAATTCTTCGTGGATCCGATGCATCGGATTTCGGGTTTGGAATGCAACCACTTTTTCAAAACCCATGGCCTCAAGGCGTTCTCTTACTTCCACAGGTGAAAGGCGCAGCTCGGTAAAATCATAATTGTACGGCAGGTCGACAACCTTCAATTCGCCGGTAAGGTAAACTTTACCCCAGCGGGCCATTTCGGAAATTAGGGGGTGGCGCGGATCAGTGCTTCCCAAAACCAAACGGGCCTCCCGTTGTGGGTCCCAATGGAATACATCTTCAATCTTTAGGATCGCCAATGTGTTGTTGTGGGCGTCGCACAAGTTGATCCGGTCAGCATAAGCTGGCAGCGATGTCTCATCTACCGGCAGAGTGACCGGAATTGGGAACAGGGTTCCATCCTTCAAGCGCATTTCGGCCAGCACCCGCTCATAATCCTCTTTACCCATGAAGCGGTCGAGTGGTGAAAAGGCGCCGGTTGCCAGCAATTCTAGATCGCAAACGGTGCGGGCTGAGATCTGTACCGAAGGCAAGTGTTTCGATTCCTCGATCAACACCTTTCGTTCTTCGCCGCGATATACCAGGTCGACCAATTTTCCGCCGTAAGGAGCGATGAGTTTGTGTGTTTTGGTGGTTTCTTTCATGAAAGTCCTCTATTTGAATGTGATAATGTTGGATTCAATAATGCAGGGCAAGGCTTCCCAATCAGGTCTGAACTGACCTGGTGAGCCTCACCCTACAAAATGTTAAATGGGATGGTTGGTAGCAGTGATGGTTGGGGTGCGCAGGTATTCGGTTGTGCGTTTTTTTTGAAGGAGGTCGCGAATCACACGCTCTACCTGCTCTACAGATAATTCAAGCGTCTGGGCAATGATTTCGACACTTGCACCTTGCTCTAGGCCGGACCAGATTAAATCCAGGATTTTAAATGGCAGGCGGAAGAAGAACTCTTCTTGTGTGCTGCCTGCGCTATACGTATCCGAAGTTGGGGTGCGCTCCAGGATTTCCATTGGAATTTCTAACTTGTGGCCGAGCTGGTAAACCTGGCTTTTGAACAGGTGCAAAATTGGGCTAACATCCACTCCGCCATCACCGTATTTTACAAAAAAACCCAGATCATGCTCGTTTTTATTTGCCGTACCGATTACAGCATAATTTCGCAGCTCAGCATGGTAGTACAGCATTGCCATTCGTGTGCGCTGTTTAAAATTGGATGCGGCGACGATTTGGAAGAATTCCTTATTGGGAATCCGCTTACGCACCTCCTCACCAGTCTGAGAAACTGCTGTAAGGTAAAAAATATTAAGCGTATCTTCATCCAGTAAACTGCCGGGCAGGGTAATTTTCGATTTCCATCCCTCACGAAACTGGGGGATGATCCGCTGGATGGCCTCATCCCGCCTCCGGTAACATCCTGCGCCATCCAAGGCAGCGCTGATATCCTCCGTTATGGTTGGGAAACCGTATTGCCTCGCTAGTTCATGGGCAAGGCGGGTGCTCTCCGGGCTGGATTCGCCCTCGGGAAGCAATACCCCCAAAACTTTCTCTGCGCCCAAGGCGCGGACACAAAGGGCAACGACAACCGATGAATCGATACCGCCACTGATCCCCACCACAGCGCCGCGCCG
>Ga0207950_100587_pt1 | contig 11887 bp, 10 predicted proteins | sample Subbio11_8B_AprC_FD_184814 | JGI IMG/M metagenome (GOLD analysis project Ga0207950, IMG submission 184814) | Serpentinite rock and fluid subsurface biosphere microbial communities from McLaughlin Reserve, California, USA - CR11_8B_AprC (SPAdes) | ecosystem: Environmental > Terrestrial > Deep... | reverse complement strand
CGACCGGGTAGTGCGGCTCGATCAGCCCCTCGAGCCGAGACCATGGCACCACGCGATCCATCTCAGCCAAAAACGCTTCCCGGCGCGTGACTTTCCGCTGCTTCCGGAAGCCGTCATACTCGGCAAAACTGCGCTGCATCCCAAGCGTCCTCCGGGATGGAGCGAATCATATTCGGTGCCGTGTCGCATAGGGCTTATTCAGAGATTCCTTAAGCATCACCAGCAGCTTGCGCATGCAGGCGACCAGCGCGGCCTTCTTGGCGGCGCCGCGCGCGAGCAGGCGCTGGTAGAAGGCGCGGATCGTTGGGTTGTGCCGGGCGGCGACCAGCGCCGCCATGTAGAGCGCGCTGCGCACGCCGGACCGGCCGCCGCGGATGCGGCGCCTGCCGCGCATGGTGCCGCTGTCCTGGTTCATCGGCGCGATGCCGACCAGGGCGGCGATGCTGCGCCGGTCGAGAGTGCCGAGCTCGGGTAGTTCGGCCAGCAGAACGCGGCTCAGCACCGGTCCGACGCCGGGGACGGAGGTGAGCAGGTCGGCGGCCTCCTGCTAGGCTGGCATGCGGCGGACACCTTGGTCGGGATCGCGGTCGGTATCGGCGAGCTCCTGGTTCAGCCAGTCGAGGTGGCAGGCGATCCGGCGGGCGATCCCGGGCGCCGCTGTGCGCTGCCGATTGGCCTCGGCGGTGATCATGGCAATGATCTGGCGCCGCCGCGCGACGAGATCGGCCAGCGCCACGCGGTCGGCGTCGGGCAGCGGGCGCACCGGCGGACGGACTGCCTCGGCGAAGCGGGCGATGACCTCGGCGTCGAGCGCGTCGGTCTTGGCAAGTCTGCCGATGGCGCGAGAGAAGTCGCGGATCTGGCGCGGATTGACGACGGCCAACGGCAGCGCTGCGCCGGCGAGCGCGGCGGCGACGACGGTCTCGAAGCCCCCGGTGGCCTCGAGCACGATCAAGTTCGGCGCGAGCGGCGTCAGCCGCTCTACCAGGGCGGCGATTCCATCGCCGTCGCGCGGCAGGGCGAAGGCCTGGCCAGCGGGGAACAGGTGCACATCGAGCCGGTCCTTGGCGACATCGATGCCCACGAAGACCGGGGTCGTGGTCGAAGCCATGTCCATCTCCCATCCTTGCGAATGCGGGCTCGTCAGGCCCGGGCGACTGTTCGGGATCACGGACGCCATGGCGGGCGGGGAACCGGGCTCCCTTGCGGGCTCGATGGCCCAGGGACGATACGGTCTCCCGCCCGCCTCCGAACGCGGAAGCTTACCCCGCGTCCGAGCAACAGCAGAGATACAAGGGGGAGCGGGGGAGGTTCACCTCCCCCGCGCGCTTTACCTGCCGTATACGCTCGCCCATGACCAACAGCTTCGATGTCATCGTGATCGGCGGCGGCCATGCCGGTTGCGAGGCCGCCGCCGCGGCCGCGCGCTGTGGCGCGCGCACGCTGCTGCTGACCCAACGGGTCGAGACGATCGGCGAGATGTCCTGCAACCCGGCGATCGGCGGTGTCGGGAAGGGCCATCTGGTGCGCGAGGTTGACGCGCTCGACGGCATCATGGCCCGGGCCGCGGATGCCGCGGCGATCCACGTCAAGGTGCTGAATCGCTCGAAGGGCCCCGCGGTGCGCGGGCCGCGGGCGCAGGCGGACCGCCGGCTGTACCGCGCCGCGGTGCAGGGCCTGCTGCGGGCGCAGGCGGGGCTGACGATCCTTGCCGGGACCGCCGAGGACATCGAGATCGGCCCGGATGGCGCGGTGGCGGCGGTGCTCACCGGGGATGGGGGGCGCCTTCCCTGCGGCTCGGCGGTGGTCACGACCGGCACCTTCCTGCGCGGGGAGATCCATATCGGGCATCGGAGGATTCCTGCCGGCCGGGTGGGCGACCAGCCTGCCATTGGCCTTGCCCTGGCCTTCGAGCGCCTGGGCCTTCCGCTGGCGCGCCTCAAGACCGGCACGCCGCCGCGCCTCGATGGGCGGACCATCGCCTGGGATGAGGTCGAGGCCCAGCCCGGCGACGACCCGCCGGAGCCGCTGTCCTGGCTTACGGACCGCATCGCCAACCGCCAGGTGGCCTGCGGCATCACCGCGACGACGCCGGCGACGCATGCGCTGATCCGGGAGAACCTGCCGGAAAGCGCCGTCTATGGTGGCCGGATCCAGGGCGTCGGGCCGCGCTACTGCCCTTCCATCGAGGACAAGGTCGTGCGCTTCGCCGAGCGCGAGCGGCACCAGATATTTCTCGAGCCCGAAGGTCTCGATGACGATACGGTCTATCCGAACGGGATCTCCACGAGCCTGCCGGAGGCGATCCAGGCGGCGATGATCGCCTCGATTCCGGGGCTGGAGCGCGCGCGCGTCCTCCGCCCCGGCTATGCGATCGAGTACGACCATGTGGATCCGCGGGTGCTGAGTCCGGCGCTGGAGGTTCGCGCCGTGCCGCGGCTGTTCCTCGCCGGGCAGATCAACGGCACGACCGGCTACGAGGAGGCGGCGGCGCAGGGGCTGATGGCCGGGCTGAACGCCGCCCTGCGCGCCTCGGGCAAGCAGCCCGACCGGATGTTGATGCGGGGCGAGGCGTATATCGGGGTCCTGGTGGACGATCTGGTGCTGCAGGGGGTGACCGAGCCCTACCGGATGCTGACCGCGCGGGCGGAACATCGGCTGCTGCTGCGCGCGGACAATGCGGGGCTCCGGCTGACCGAACGCGGCATCGCCTGGGGATGCGTCGGCGGCGAGCGGGCGGCCCGGCACCGGGGCTTTGCGGCGGCGTTGGCCGATGCCCTCGCCAGGGCAAGGGCCGAAGCCGCCACGCCCGCGGCGCTCGCGGCTTCCGGCATCGCGGTGAACCAGGATGGCCGGCGGCGCAGCGTTCTGGAGGTTCTTGGCCTTCCGGGGGTAGCCGCCGCCCAGGCCGATGCGGTCTTCCCCTGGCTGCAGGGCCTTTCCCCGGGGCTGCGGACGCAGCTCGAGGCCGAGGCGCTCTACGCGCCCTATCTCCGGCGGCAGGAGGCCGATTTGCGCCTCCTCGAACGAGAGGAGCGGGCGCGGATCCCCGACGGTATCGATTTCGCGACGGTGCCGGGCCTTTCGGCGGAGATGCGACATCGCCTCGCCGTAGCCCGCCCGGCGACGCTCGGTGCCGCCGGCCGGCTGTCCGGGATCACGCCGGCAGCCGTCGCGGCCCTGGCGGTGGCGCTTCGGCGCGTTGGCGAGTGTTCCACGTGAAACAACCGGCGCCGATGCTACAGCCCGACGCCGCGCGGGACGACAGGCTCGCCGCCTACCGCAACATGCTGCTGCGCTGGAACGCGACGATCAACCTGGTGGCCGCGCGATCGGCGGCGGATATCGACCGCCGCCACATCGCCGACTGCCTGCAGCTGGTGCCGCTCATCCCCGATGCCGGCGCCATCGCCGATTTCGGCTCCGGCGCCGGCCTGCCCGGCCTCGTCATCGCCGCCGCCCTGCCGGAGCGCGGGATGCACCTCGTCGAATCCGACCGCCGCAAGGCCGCCTTCCTCGTCGAGGCCGCCGCCATCCTTGGCCTTGGTCGGGTCACGGTCCATGCGCGGCGAATCGAGCAGGCAGCGCTGCCCCCCTGTGCGGCGATCACCGCGCGCGCGCTCGCGCCGCTCGATCGCCTCCTCGCCTATGCCGCGCCGCATCTTGCTCCGGGAGGCGTCTGCCTCCTGCTCAAGGGCCGCGGTGCGGATGATGAGTTGAAGATTGCCGCCGCGCACTGGCACTTCACGGCAGAGCGGTTCATAAGCCACACGGACCCCGAGGCCACCATCCTCCGTCTGAGCGAGATCCGCCGTGCCGGCCCCTGAGCGCCCGCCCCTCCGAATCATCTCGCTGGCCAACCAGAAGGGCGGCGTCGGCAAGACCACGACCGCGATCAACCTCGGCGCCGCGCTCGCCGCGAAGCGCAAGGTGCTGCTGATCGACCTCGACCCGCAGGGCAATGCCTCCACCGGCCTCGGCGTGCCGCGCCAGGATCGCGGCGCGGGAACCTATGCGCTGCTGACCGGCGAGAAGCCGCTCTCCGAGCTGCTGCGGCCGACGCGGATCCCGAACCTGACGCTGCTGCCGGCAGACCCCGACCTCGCCGGCGCCGAGATCGAGCTCGTCGGCCTCGAGAACCGCGAGCGCCGGCTGCGCGACGCGCTCGAGGCCCAGGCGGCGGCGCTTGCCGGGACGGAAGTCATCCTCATCGACTGTCCGCCCTCGCTCGGCCTGCTGACGCTGAACGCCCTGGTCGCGTCGCATTCTGTCCTGGTGCCGCTGCAGGCTGAGTTCTTCGCCCTCGAAGGCGTCTCGCAGATCACGCGCACGGTGGATCGGGTGAAGCGCGCGCTCAACCCGGCGCTCGAACTCGAAGGCATCGTGCTGACGATGTTTGACAAGCGGAACAACCTCTCCGAGCTCGTCGCCGCCGATGTGCGCGCCTTCTTCGGCGACAAGGTCTTCACCACCGTCATCCCGCGCAATGTCCGCGTCAGCGAGGCGCCCTCGCACGGCCTGCCGGTCATCCTCTACGACCACCGTTCGGCCGGAGCGGTCGCCTATGTGGAACTCGCCGCCGAGGTGCTGAAGCGCGAACGCAAGGCGAGGAAATCGGCCGCATGAAGAAGCCCGCGCGCCTCGGCATGGGGCTTTCCGCACTGATGGGCGACAACACCGCGCCCGCTCCCACGCCCTCCGGTGCCCCGCGCAGCCTGCCCGTCGAGGCGTTGGAGCCGAGTCCCTTCCAGGCGCGCAGCGCGCCCGACCCGGCCGCGCTCGCCGAACTCGCCGCCTCGATCCGGGAGCACGGCATCCTCCAGCCCATTCTGGTCCGCCCCAAGCCCGGCGCGGCAGGGAAGTTCCAGATCCTCGGCGGCGAGCGCCGCTGGCGCGCCGCCCAGCAAGCAAAGCTGCACGACGTGCCCGTTGTCATCCGCGACCTCGACGACCGTGCCGCCATGGCCGCCGGCCTGGTCGAGAACCTCCAGCGCGAGGATCTCAACGCGCTCGAGGAGGCCGAAGGCTACGCCCGGCTGATCGGCGAATTCGGCCTCAAGCAGGACGGCCTCGGCCAGGCGGTCGGCAAGTCGCGCAGCCATGTCGCGAACACGCTGCGCCTGCTGAACCTGCCTCCCCGCGTGCGGGAGATGCTGCGCGGCGGCGCGCTGTCCGCCGGTCATGCCCGCGCGCTGCTCGGCGCGCAGGATCCCGAGCGCCTGGCCGGCGTGGTCGTGGTGCGCGGGCTCTCGGTGCGCCAGACCGAAGCGCTGGCCGCCGCCGCCCCGCGCGACCCCGCCGCCCGCCGCGCCGCGAATCAGGATGCCGACACCGCCGCGCTCGAACGCCGCCTCACTGAGCGACTCGGGTTGAAGGTGGCGATCCGGGCGAGCGGGAAGGGCGGGCAAGTGACGATCGCCTACCGGGATCTCGACCAGCTCGACGGCGTGCTGCGGCTGCTCGACCCGGGCATGGCGTAGCGCGGGCGCGCGCTCGGCAGCCCATCGCGCCGCCGGGATTGACCGGCAAAAAGGCCAGAAACGCTGACATATTATGTCGCTGCCTCCACGGCGCCGCAGCGCCGCGCGCCTCACCCCCGCCGGGCCCGCACCGCCTCCCGCGCCAGCCCCAGCACCGCCGCGCGCGCCACTGCTTCGCCCGGCATTCCCGTCGTCTTGATCGCGCGCTCCGCCTCCAGCAGCGCCGCGCCGGCCGCGGACAGCGCATCCGGCCGCCACAGTCGCAGCGCCCGCTCGAAGGCCGGCCGCGCCTTGAAAAAGACCGGCGGGCGCAGCCCCTCCATCGCATCGCGCGCCGCCGCACCCTTCGCCACCGCGACCGCCGCCGCCTCCAACCGCTGCACGTGGCGCAGCGCCCCGCGCACCACCTGCACCGTCGCCGCCCCCTCGGCGAAGGCCGCATCCAGCGCGCGGTCGGCGCGCGCCGCATCCCCTTCCGTCGCCGCCAGCAGCGCCGCATCGAGGTCGAGCGCCGAACCCTCCGCCAGCGAGGCCAGGGCATCCTCCTCCGTCACCCGCCCGCCGGCGCCGACATAGAGGGCCAGCTTCTCGCATTCGCGGCGCATCACCGCCCGGTCCTCGCCCAGGCGCTGCGCCATCCAGGCGACGGCCGGGCCCTCCGCGCTCACGCCGAAGTCGCGCAGCAGGGCGGCGATCGAGGCCTCCAGCGCCGCGCCGGTCTCGGCATGGCAGGCGATCACGGCGGCCTCGGGCCCGGCCTTCTCGAGCGCCGCGCGCAATCCCTTGCGGCCGTCGAGCGCGCCCGCCTCCAGCAGCACCAGGCCCGGCCCGCCGCCTGCGAGCACGGCCCTGGCCGCATCGGCGAGGCCATCCGTCGCGTCCCGCACGCGCACCAGCCGACGCCCGCCGGACAGCGCCGGCGTCGCGGCCTCGGCGGCGAGCAGGCCGGCATCCTTGGCCGCCGCCTCGCGCGGGATCTCGACCAGACGGAAAGGATCATCGGCGGCGACGGCACGGGCCAGCGCGTCGGCGCGCTCGCGCACCAGCCCGCTATCCTGGCCGAAGATCAGCACCAGCCGCGCCGCGCCGGGATCCGCGAGGAATCCCGCGATCCGCCGCGCGTCGAGCTTCGCCATGCCTCAGCCCGCCGCCGCCGTCGCCTCGAGCCGCACCGCCAGGCGCCGCGCGATGTCCTCGGCGAGCTGTTCAACCAGCCGCCGTTCCGTCGCATCGCGCGAGGTGTCGGCGGAGAAGAACTGGTTCTCCGGGATGTTGTAGGCGTCGAAGGCGCGCTCCGTGCCGTTGGCGACGAGGCGCGGCGGTGCGCCCAGGTCGAAGAGGAACCAGTTGGCCGTCGCCGTGATCCGCACGCGAGAGGGCGTGCCGTCCCGTGCGAAGCCCTGCAGTTCGACGCCATAGGCGAGGCCGACGCGCAGGTCGTAGCGCGCCGCCCCGCCGCCGCGGCTGCCCAGGCGCGATTCCAGCTCCCGCCGCAGCAATTGCCCGTTGCGCTCGGGGATGAGGCCGACGCGCACCGCGTCGAGCCTCGGCGCCGCGGCGCCGTTGGGCCGCGGTCCATGGAGCGGGCGGAAGCCGCAGCCGGACAGCAGCAGCAGGCCAAGCAGCGCGCGGCGCGGGGAGGGTCCGCGCCCGGGGTCGCGGATGCGCTCAGACGACAAGGTTCACCACCCGACCGGGCACATGGATGCGCTTCCTGATCGGCTTGCCGCCGAGCGCGCGCCGCACGTTCTCCTCGGCCTCGGCGGCGGCGAAGATCGTCTCCTCGCTCGCGCCCACCGCCACCTCGATCGTCGCGCGCAGCTTGCCCAGCACCTGCACGGCGAGGGTGACGCTCTCGGCCCTCAGCAGGTCGGGGTCCGCGTCCGGCCAGGGCAATTGCGCGATCAGCGAGGTATCGTCCGGGCGCAGCAGCGACCAGGCTTCCTCGGCCAGGTGCGGCATCATCGGCGCCGACAACCGCGCCAGCATCTCCAGCGCCTCGCGCCGCGCCCCGCCTGGCGCCTCCTTCGCGGACTCGATGGCATTGGCGAATTCGTAAAGCCGCGCGACGGCGACGTTGAAGGCGAAGGTATCGAGCGCCTCGGTCACCGCCGCGATGCAGCGATGCGTGGCGCGGCGCAGCGCGCGGCCTTCGGCCTCGGGCGCGGTGCCGGCCGGCGGCAGGGCGGGCAGCGCCGCCTCGACCATGCGGAAGACGCGCTGGGTGAAGCGATACGCGCCGGCAACGCCGGACTCCGTCCACTCCATGTCGCGGTCGGGCGGGTTGTCGCTCAGGATGAACCAGCGGGCCGTATCCGCCCCGTATTTCGCGATGATCGCGCCGGGATCGACGGTGTTGCGCTTCGATTTCGACATCGCCTCGACGCGGCCGATCGTCACGGGCTCGTTGCCGCCCTTCAGCGTCGCGGTGCGCGTGCCGTCCGCGGCGGTGCCGAACTCCACCTCCTCCGGATACAGCCAGCGCCCATCCGCGCCCCTGTAGGATTCGTGCTGCACCATCCCCTGCGTGAACAGCCCGGCGAAGGGTTCCTCGACCGACAGATGCCCCGTCACCTTCATCGCGCGCGAGAAGAAGCGCGAGTAGAGCAGGTGCAGGATCGCGTGCTCGATGCCGCCGATATACTGGTCCACCGGCAACCAGCCATCCACCGCCGCCTTCGTCACGGGCAGGGCGGCGCGCGGCGAGCAGAAGCGCGCGAAGTACCACGACGAATCCACGAAGGTGTCGCAGGTGTCCGTCTCGCGCCGCGCCGGCTTGCCGCAGGAGGGGCAATTCACATGCTTCCAGGTCGGGTGCGTGTCGAGCGGATTGCCCGGCTTCGAGAAATCCACATCCTCCGGCAGCCGCACCGGCAGTTGCTCGTCGGGCACCGGCACCACGCCGCAATCATCGCAATGGATGAAGGGGATCGGGCAGCCCCAGTAGCGCTGGCGCGAGACGCCCCAGTCGCGCAGGCGCCAGTTCACCACGCCCGTGCCCGCGCCCTGCTTCTCCAGCGCGTCGATCGCCACGCGCTTGGCGCCCGCCACGTCGAGCCCGTCGAGGAAGCCGGAATTGAACGCCGCGCCGTCATCGGTGAAGGCTTCGTCGCCCACTGCGAAGGTCGCGGCATCGGCCCCCTTGGGCAGCACCACGGGTGTCACCGACAGTCCGTACTTCCTCGCGAAATCCAGGTCGCGCTGGTCATGCGCCGGGCAGCCGAAGATCGCGCCGGTGCCGTATTCCATCAGCACGAAATTCGCGATCCAGACCGGGAATTTCTCGCCCGTGAACGGATGGATAACGTGAAAGCCCGTGTCGTAGCCCTTCTTTTCCGCCTGCTCGATCGCGGCCTCGGAGGTGCCCATGCGCCGGCATTCGGCGACGAACTCCGCGGCCTTCGAGTCGCGCGCCGCGGCGGCGGCGGCCAGCGGATGCTCGGCCGCGACGGCGAGGAACGACATGCCGAACAGCGTGTCGGGGCGCGTGGTGAAGACTTCCACCTCGGCGGGCAGGTCGTCGGTCTCCACGCGCAAGTTCTCGGCGCGCGATGCGGGCGCCAGCGCGAAGCGCACCCGCGCCCCCTCGCTGCGCCCGATCCAGTTGGACTGCATCAGCTTCACGCGTTCGGGCCACCGGTCCAGCGTGCCCAGCGCCTCCAGCAGCTCCGGCGCGAACTTCGAGATGGCGAGGAACCACTGCGACAGCTTCTTCTTCTCGACCAGCGCGCCGGAGCGCCAGCCGCGCCCGTCGATCACCTGCTCGTTCGCGAGCACCGTGCCGTCCACCGGGTCCCAGTTCACCCAGGATTCCTTGCGCTCGACCAGCCCGGCCTTCCAGAAAGCCAGCAGCAGCTTCTGCTGCTGGCCGTAATATTCCGGATCGCAGGTCGCGAATTCCCGCGCCCATTCGAGGCTGAGCCCCATGCGCTTCAGTTCCTCGCGCATGTTGGCGATGTTCGCGTAGGTCCATTGCGCCGGATGCACGCCGCGCTCGCGCGCCGCGTTCTCGGCTGGCAGGCCGAAGGCGTCCCAGCCCATCGGGTGCATCACCAGATGCCCGCGCGCGCGCTTGTAGCGCGCCACCACGTCGCCCAGCGTGTAGTTCCGCACATGCCCCATGTGGATCTTGCCGCTGGGGTAGGGAAACATCTCCAGCACGTAGTACTTGCGCGCCTGCGCCGGCGGCACGTCCGGCACGGCGAAGCAGCCGCGTGCCTCCCATGCCGCCTGCCAGCGCGGCTCGGCGGCGCGGAAATCGTAGCGGGGGACGGCCTTGTCCTGGGAGGCGGGAATGTCGTTCATTGCGCGCGCGCGTCTCGTGCCATGCAGGAGCGGAGGAAAGCGGAATGCATAAGCCCCGCCGCGCCGGATTCCTAGGGTTGGCCGGCCGGGCTCGCGCTGCCGGCCGCCCGCATGCGCCGCCGCTGTCGCCAAGAGCCCTCCGTGGCCGCGCCGGGCATGGCGCGGGGGCCTGCGCGGCTGCTGCCGTTGCGCTGCTTCACCGCCCGGGGCCGGAGGCCGGGCGTCGATCCCTTCGCGAAGGATGAACGGCGCGCCGGCTCAGCGGCCGGCGGTCTGGCTCCGCAGCTCGCGGGCGCGGGCGAGCACCCGGTCCTCGAGTTCCGAGGCGGTGGCGGGCGTCACCGCCGCATCGACCCAGCCGGCGCCGCTGCGGACTTGGCGGAAAACCGCCACCCGCACGCCGTCCGAGCGAAGCTGCCGGCCCATGACATAGGCGGTCGCCTTGAACCGCTCGCCCTGCGCGCCGGGCGGTGAATACCAGTCGGTGATGATCACGCCGCCGAACGGGTCGGCCGAGGCCAGCGGCATGAAGGCGAGCGTGTCGAGCGTCGCGCGCCACAGGAAGGCGTTGACGCCGAGCCCCGCGCCGGCGCCGGCATCGGCCTGCCGGCTGCGCGCGGTGCCGAGCAGGATGATGCCGTCATCCGCGCCGGTCAGGCGGCCGGGCACCGTGCTTCGACCGGAGCCCGAGGTGTATTCGTCGCGGCCGACGTCGCGGATGTTCTCCGGCGAACACGCGGCCAGCAGCGCGAAGGCGCCGAGGCAGCAGGGGATGACCGATAGGCGGCGGGCGGGGCGAGGCAGGGCGCTCATCATGAGCGCGGTTCTAGCGCCGGATGGGGCATGCTGCAAAGGCAAAGGGCGGCGGGATTTCTCCCGCCGCCCCCGGAGACACAACCTTCTGATCGGATCAGAAGGCCATGCGGATGCCCATCGCCACGACGTTGATGGTGCGGGTGTTGCCGCCGTTGAACGAGGCGAGGGTGGTGCCCGTCGCCGCGCCGGCCACGTAGCGGCCGTCGCTCGGCACCACGCCGGCCACGTTCTTGTCGTTGATGTTGTTGTAGTAGCCGTAGAGGATCAGGCCCGGCGCCAGGTTGTAGGCCGCGCCGACGCCCCAGATGGTGTGGCGGCGATCCTCGACGTCCTGCAGCGCGGTGATCGCGCCCGCCGCGTTGCGTGTCACGCGCGTGCCGTTGTCCTGGAAGGCCTGGCCGAAGACCGCGCCGAAGATCACCGGCCCCATCGTGTAGGTGCCGCCGAGCAGGTAGTGGTAGCTGTCATCGAGACCCGGCGCGAGGGCGTTGCGGCCCACAGGGCCGTTGTAGGAGCCCCAGGTGAACTCGCCGCCGAAGGCGAAGCCGGCCCACCGGATGGCGGCGCCCGCCGTGTAGGCGACGATCTGCTGGCCGCGGACGTTGGCGGCGAGGATCGCGCCATCCGCCGTCTGCTTGGGCGAATCCGCACCCATGGCGCCGAAGCCGACCGCGAGGCCGACCGGGCCGAAGGTGCCGCGGTAGCGGACGGCCGCCGACCACTCGTTCTCGAGCGTCGTGCGGTCGCGCTGCGCGTCGGTGCGGCGGCCCTCGCCCTGGTTCGCGCCGTAGGAGAGCGCGAAGTCGAAGCCGGCGAACTGCGGCGAGAGGTAGATCACCTTCGTCGCGTCGTTGCCGTCGTTGATGCCCGACGTCAGGTACATGTTCGACGTGCCGGGCAGGCCCGCGTTGTTCACGAAGCGCCACCATTCGCCGTCGCCGCCGAGCGCGGTGGTGGCCGGGCCGCGGACCTGCAGCAGGCTCGCCGCGTTGTCTTCCATGCCGAAGCGCAGCTCGCCGAAGTTCGGGAAGCGCAGGAAGCCGTAAGCCTCGTCGAGGTCCACCGTCGAGCCGGTGCCCGCGATGTTGTCCATCTGGAACTCGATCACGGCGCCGTAGGTCATGCCGTTGGCGGCGCGGCCGTCGATGAACACATGCAACTCGAGGTCGTTGCGCATGTCGGTGCGCTGGCGGCCGCCGCGGTTGTTCGCGATGGGCGCCACCGTGTTGCGGCTGCGCGCCTGGTCCCAGTCGTCCTGGATCATGCCGAACTGGAAGTCGAAGAAG
>Ga0207950_100581_pt1 | contig 11966 bp, 8 predicted proteins | sample Subbio11_8B_AprC_FD_184814 | JGI IMG/M metagenome (GOLD analysis project Ga0207950, IMG submission 184814) | Serpentinite rock and fluid subsurface biosphere microbial communities from McLaughlin Reserve, California, USA - CR11_8B_AprC (SPAdes) | ecosystem: Environmental > Terrestrial > Deep... | reverse complement strand
GCAGCGTGCCGGCGCTGACCTCGACAAAACGCGGCAGCAAGTTGGCCAAGGTGGTTTTGCCCGAGCCCGAGGGGCCGACCAGCGCCACCACCTCGCCAGCCGCCACCTCGAGGTTGATGCCGCGCAGTGCCGCGTCGTCTTTGCTGCCGTACTGCACCCAGACCTGCTCCAGGCTCAAGCGCCCGACGGCGCGGTCGGTGCGGTGCGTGCCGCCATGCTGCACCGGGGTGTGCTCGATCAGCTCCAGCGCGCGCTCGAGTGCTGCCAGCCCGCGCGTGATCGGGGTCACGAGGTCGGCCAGTTGGCGGATCGGGCTGATGAGCATGAGCATGGCGGTGACAAAGCCGACGAAGCTGCCCACCGTCACGCCGCTGGTCGCACTTTGCCAGAGCGCAATCATGATCACCGTGGACAGCGCGGCGGCGGCCAGCATCTGCGTCAGCGGGGCCACGGCGGCCCCGGCCACGGTGGCTTTGAGCGCCAGCCGGCGCAGCACCAGGTTCAGCCGGTCGAAGCGCTGCGTCTGCTGCGCCTGGGCGCCGTGCAGCCGCACCACGCGGTGCGCCAGCGCGTTTTCTTCCACCACGTAAGCCAGCTCGTCGGTCGCCAGTTGGCTGCTGCGCGTGAGCCGGTACAGGCGCTTGGAGAGCACCCGCATCACCCAGGCCAGTGGCGGAAACAGGGCCAGCACGATGAGCGTGAGCTGCCAGTTCAAAAACAGCAGATAAGCCAGCAGGGCGATCACGGTGAGCACATCGCGCACCAGCGTGAGCACGCTGTTGACCAGCATCAGGGCCCCGGTCTGCACCTCATAGACCAGGGTATTGGAGAGCTTGCTGGCGCTTTGCTCGCCAAACAGCGAGAGTTCGGCGTTGTTGAGGCGCTCGAACATGGCGCGCCGCATTTGCACCATGGCCCCTGCGGCCACGTAGCTGAGCGCGTACTTGGCGGCAAAGGTGGCCAGGCCACGCACCGCAAACAGGCCCATCAGCGCCACCGGCACCAGCCAGAGCGGAAAACTTCCCGCCACAAAGCCCTCGTCGAGCAGGATTTGCAGCAGCGCTGGAATCGCGGGTTCGGTCAGGGCGGCGATCAGCGCGCCCAGAAAGGCCAGCCCCAAGGCGCCCTTGTGCAGGCGAAAATAGGGCCAGACCCGCAGCAGGCGCTGGCCCAGGGTGCGGGTGTCGGGTGCGGCGGCAGCGCTGGCAGCTTCGGGTGCGGGGCGGTCGTGCAAGATCGGTGTGGAAAAACAGCGGGCCTCAAGTGCCGGGGTGGCGCGGCCCGCAGCGCCCCGGTTGGGAGCGGGCGGGGAACTTTTAGGGCTTGCAACCCCACCCATTGGGCACGGGGCGCAGCGCATCCGCTATTATCGGTCTGTTGGGTCGGTGGCGGTGGCGCTTGCAGCTTGTCAGCCGCCGCTTGCCGCTTTTTCCTGTTTGCGTTCCTTTCTTTATGCACCAGTCGCCTTTTCAAACGCCATTGTCCCCACTGCCCGCCTTGACGCGACGGCGCTTCCACGCTTGGGCTGCGCTGGGTGGGGCCGGTCTGGGCTTGGGTGTTTGGGGCAGCGCGCAGGCGCAGTTCCGGGTCGAGGTGACCGGGGTCGGCTTGCAGCAAATCCCGTTTGCGATTGCGCCTTTCAGGCTCAGCCCCGATCTGCCCCAAGACGTGCCTGCGATCGTGCGCGCCAACCTCGAACGCAGCGGCCAGTTGCGCGCCTTGCCCGGGGGCAGTGCCGTGCTCGATGAAACCGCGCGGCCTGATCTGGCGCCGTGGCGCGCCGCCGGCGTCGATGCCCTCATCACCGGCAGCGCCATGCGTTTGGCCGATGGCCGTTTTGATGTGCGCTTCAGGCTCTGGGACGTGGTGCGGGCACAAGATTTGGGCGGTTTGAGCTTCCCGGTGCCCGCCAGCGACCTGCGGCTGGCTGCGCACCGGCTGTCCGACTATGTTTTTGAGCGCCTGACCGGCGTTCCGGGTGTGTTCGCCACCCGCATCGCCTACGTCTCGCGCCACAACGAGCGCCACCACCTGTGGGTGGCCGATGCCGACGGCGAAAACGCCCAAACCGCACTGGCCAGCGGAGAGCCGATCATTTCGCCGGCCTGGTCGCCCAATGGGCAGCAACTGGCGTATGTGTCGTTCGAAGCGCGTCGGCCAGTGATTTATACCCACGAAGTGGCCACCGGGCGGCGCCGTTTGCTGGCCGGTTTCCGCGGCTCCAACAGCGCGCCGGCGTGGTCGCCCGATGGGCGGCGGCTGCTGGCCACGCTCACCTTTGGCGGCGCGTCGCAGATTTTTGCCATCGATGCAGCGGGCGGCGGGCAGCCGCAGCGCATCACCCAGACCAGCGGCATCGAAACCGAGCCGGCCTTTACCCCCGACGGGCGCCAGGTGTATTTCGTCAGCGACCGGGGCGGCTCGCCCCAAATCTACCGCATGAGCCCCAGCGGGGCTGATGTGGTGCGCGTCACCTTTGAGGGCAACTACAACATCTCACCCGCCGTCAGCCCCGATGGCCGCTGGCTGGCTTATGTGTCGCGCATCGGCGGGGCCTTCAGGGTTTGTGTGATGGAGCTGGCAAATGGCCGCATCACCCCCTTGACCGACACCAGCGCCGACGAGAGCCCCAGCTTCGCCCCCAACAGCCGCCTGATCCTGTACGCCACCCAAGTGCAGGGGCGCGAGACGCTGATGACCACCACGCTCGATGGCCGCATCAAAACCCGGCTGGCCAACCTCCCGGGCGGTATCCGCGAGCCCGATTGGGGTCCGTTTCAGCGTTGAAGACATCAGATCGACCTTTTTTCATTTGTAACACCACCATGCAAGCCCACTCCTGCACCGTTCGCAAGCACCGCAGCTTTTTTTACCAGCCGGTGTCACGCGCCATCCAGGTCGCCACGGTGCTGTGCGCGGCCCTGCTCTTGGCGGCTTGCGGCTCCAACGTCAATCTGGCCGAAGACGTGCCGGTCACCGATCGCACGGCGGTGCCGGTGCAGCAAATCGGGGTCGCTCCAGATCCTGCCGCAGCAGGAGCGGCTGCGGGAGCGGTGGACCAGCGCGCCGTGACCCCGGTACAGGCCGGCACCACCGCCATCGGGCAGCCACCCGCGCACTTGGCGCGCCTGGTGTTTTTTGACTTCGACGAGTACACCGTGCGCCCCGAGTTCGTGCCCTTGCTGGAAGGACACGCACGCTTTCTGGCTGCCGACCGCCAGCGCCGTGTAGCGCTCGAGGGCCACACCGATGAGCGCGGTGGCCGCGAATACAACCTCGCGCTGGGGCAAAAGCGCGCCGAAGCGGTGCGCCGCTCGCTGGCCCTGATGGGGGTGCAAGACGCGCAAATGGAGGCGGTCAGCTTTGGCGAAGAAAAACCCGCCAACGCCGGCTCCGACGAAGCCGCGCACAGCCAGAACCGGCGCGTCGAACTGGTTTACCGCTGATGCCTGCACGCTCCATTTTTGCTGCGGCCCGCTACGGCGTGCTGGCCCTGTTGCTGCTGGCCTTGGCCGTGTGGGCCTTGCCAGCCCAGGCCCAGTTGTTTGGTGGCGACGATCAGGCGCGGCGCGCCATCATCGAGCTGCGCGAGCGCGTGGAGGCCAACCGCAGCGCGGCCGAGCAGGCCAATCAAGCCTTGCAGCAGCAGCAGACCGAAACCATCCAGCGGCTCGATGAAGATCTGCTGGGCATGCGCCGCAGCTTGGTCGAGCTCGGGGCACAAAATGACGCCTTGCGCCGCGAACTGGCCGAGTTGCGGGGCCTCAACGAAAGGCTTGCGCACGCACTGGCCGATGTGCAGCGCCAGCAGCGCGACTGGCAGGGGCAACTCGACCAGCGCCTGCGCCCGCTCGAGCCGCTCACGGTCACGGTCGAGGGGGTCGAATTCCAGGCTCGGCCCGAAGAGGTGCAGGCCTTTGATGCCGCCATGGTGGCCCTGCGCGCCTCTGACTTCGTGCGCGCAGCGCGCCTGTTTGGCGAGCTGGTGGCCCAATTTCCACGCAGCGGCTACGTGGCACCAGCCCTCTACTGGCAAGGCAACGCGCAGTACGCGGCGCGCCAGCACCCGGCCGCCATCGAAACCTTTAGGCGCATGATCGCCGCTTCGCCGCGCCACCCTAGGGTGCCCGACGCCCTGCTCGGCATCGCCAACGCGCACATCGAGCTGCGCGACAATCGGGCGGCGCGCGCAGCCTTACAAGAACTCATCCAGGCGCACCCCAACACCGAGGCCGCTTCCGTGGCGCGTGAGCGGCTGACGCGGCTGCGCTGAGCCGCTTGGCTGTGGGGGTGTCGTGCCCCGTGGTCTACGGCATCCATCACTGCATGGCCTGAGTGGGCAGCCAAAAATTGGCCGCCAAATGGTGCAACCGCTACAATCGCTCGCCATGGAAATGTCTGATATCCAAGCGCAGGGCACCCTCGTGTTGTGGGCCGCTTTTGCCGTGGCTTTTGTGTTTGGCGCGCTGGCCCAGCGCACCCATTTTTGCACCATGGGCGCCATCAGCGATGTCGTCAACATGGGCGACTGGACACGCCTGCGCATGTGGGGCATGGCCGCCGGCATGGCCATGCTGGGTTTTTATGGCATGGCGGCGCTGGGCTGGATCGACCCGATGCAGACCATCTACAGCGGCAGCCGGGTGCTTTGGCTCTCGGCCCTGCTGGGTGGCGCGCTGTTCGGTTTTGGCATGGTGCTGGCCTCCGGCTGCGGCAGCAAAACACTGGTGCGCATCGGTGCCGGCAACCTCAAATCGCTGGTGGTGTTTTTCGTTATGGGCTTGGCGGCCTACGCCACCCTGAGCGGCATCACGGCGGTGCTGCGCAACCGCAGCGTCGATCAGGTGGTGCTGCACCTGGACACCAGCGGCGCCTTGCCGCTGTGGCTGGCGGGGCAGTGGGCAACGCCGGGCGCGGCGCTGGGTTTGGCCGGTGTGGTCGGGCTGGCCCTGATTGCGTGGGCGCTGGCGAGCCGCGACTTTCGCACCTCGCTCGATAACTGGCTGGCCGGCGTCGGCATCGGGGCCACGGTGGTGGCTCTGTGGTGGGTCACCGGCGTGCTGGCCTTCGTCCCGGAACACCCGGAAACGCTGGAAGCGGTGTTCCTCACCACCGACACCGGCGTGATGGAATCACTCACCTTCACCGCGCCCATGGCCTATGCGCTCGAGTGGCTGATTTTTTTTAGCGACGCCTCCAAGGTGCTGACTATCGGGGTGGTGTCGGTGCTGGGGGTGGTGCTGGGCTCCTTGGCTTATGCCCTGCTCAGCCGCAGCTTTCATTGGGAGGGCTTTGGCAGCACCCAAGATACCGCCTTGCACCTGGTCGGGGCTGTGTGCATGGGCGTAGGCGGTGTGACGGCCATGGGCTGCACCATTGGGCAGGGCCTCTCCGGGCTCTCCACGCTAAGCTTGGGCAGCCTGATCGCGGTGGCGGGCATCGGCTTGGGGGCGGTGGCTGCGCTGCGCTTGCAAATCTGGCTGATCGAGCGTGCTTGAGGCCGCGCCAGCGCCTGCCGCTGCGCCTGCGCACGAGCCTTTTGAGGGCTTCGAGCGCCGCTTTGGCGGCTTGCGCCGCCTCTACGGCAGCGTGGGGGCGCAGCGCATTTTTGACGCCCACGCGGTGGTGGTCGGCATCGGGGGCGTGGGCTCGTGGGCGGCCGAGGCGCTGGCACGCAGCGGGGTCGGGCGCCTGACGCTGATCGACCTCGACCATCTGGCCGAATCCAACATCAACCGCCAACTGCACGCCCTCAGCGATACCTTGGGGCAATCCAAAGTGCTGGCCATGCAACAGCGCATTGCACAGATCAACCCGGCCGCGCAGGTGCACGCGCTGGACGAGTTCGTCTCCCCTGCCAACTGGGGCGCTCTGATGCAACAGATCGAGGCCCGCAACGGCACCCCACAGGCCCTGATCGACGCCTGCGATCAGCGCAGCGCCAAGGAAACGCTGGCCGCGTGGGCCTTGCAAGCCCCGCTGCACTTCATCACCTGCGGTGCCGCAGGGGGCAAGCGGCAGGCGCACCGGATCGAGGTCGCCGATTTGTCCGACACCACCCACGACCCGCTGCTGGCCCGGCTGCGTGCCCGCCTGCGCCGGTTTCATGCAGCCGCAGCGCGCGGCCCGATGGGGCTGGCCTGCGTATTCAGCCGCGAACCCGTGGCCAGCCCCGACCCTTCCTGCGCCGTGCCGGGCGCAGGCGACGGCAGCCTCAACTGCCACGGCTACGGCTCCAGCGTGGCCGTGACGGCTGGCTTTGGCATGGTGGCAGCCGGGTGGGTGCTGGAGCGCATCGCCACGGCGGCGCCTAAGCGCGCCGCCTGAGATAAAAAACCAACCAAGCGGCCAAAAAACCAAGCTATAATTCAAGGCTTCGCAGCACTGCATGTTGGTGCTGTCGGTGCACAGTGGGTCGTTAGCTCAGTTGGTAGAGCAGCGGACTTTTAATCCGTTGGTCGCAGGTTCGAATCCTGCACGACCTACCATTAAAACCAACAAGATAGGCCAGTTTTCGGACTGGCTTTTTTGTTGCCTGAGTGCCATGTAGCCACCATGTAGCGGAAAGTACCGGGTTTTGTACCGGCGTAACCCGGCGCATGGGTTCGAGATTGCGCGCTGCGGTGCTGGTCGTCGTACCCGGTCGTCGCCGTCGTGGTCGCGGATCACCAGCTATCAGGTCTGGATGAATCAGGTAGCGGTCGGTTGGCCTACCACCCGCCTCGCCGGTGGGCACCGCCTCCCGCTCCAGCCACCCATGATCGATCAGCAAATCCGCCGCCTTGCGCATCTCGTCCGGGGTGCCCAGCCCGGCCCAGTGCTTCACTGCCACCAGCCGGGGGGGGTGAAGGCTTCCAACAGCACGCCCTCGCCGTCGCACAGTCAGCTCGACTTGATTTTGTCCAGCAGTTGCTTGGCCCCGGTGGTTTCCGGTATCACCGCCGCCGCATAGAGCCGCTCGGCATGGGTGCGCAGGTAGTCAATCTAGGCCAGCGCCCGCATCAGTTCGCGCTCATGTATCACGCCCCTACTGTCCGGGGTGTGTCCACCTGGGCAAAGATCAGCGCAAGCGCTGGGTGCAGTTCCTCGCCCCGTATCTCGGTCTCGAATGGTTCCATCCACTCCCAGTTAAGGGCTTGCGCCAAGGCCTCACCACCCTTCACCTACCGCCAGGCTTGTCGGTGGCGGGTGAAGGGTGCTCAAACCAAGAAAAACATGGCCTGCCCCTATTTTTTTGTACAACCCCGGCGGCCACCCAAAGTGCCCCACTTATGGCCACCCAAACTGCTCCACTCCGGCCCGGGTTACATGACGCATAGCACATGCGCCGGTGGTCACCTGATGGTTGACAGGCAGGACGTTACTTTCACCCCCTCACAACGAGGGGACCACTGGAGTGAACGTCTTGAAGCCACACTTGCAAACCACTGCGTATTCCACCCCATGGCGGACACAATTCCACGCTGAAGGCGGACAGTGTTCCGGCGTGATGGCGGACGCTGTTCCACGCTGAAGGCGGACAGCATTCCAAATTGATGGCGGACACCTGCGGGGTGTTCTGAGTGACCCGAACGCGGTATACGCTGCCCGGTTTTTATCAACTGGAGCCAGCGATGCCCACACCAAGGGTCACCATGAGCAAACTACGACACACACTGCAACTGCTGCACGGCGGGACATTGAGCACCCGCCAAATCGGAGCTGCCCTCGGCATCTCCAAATCCAGCGTCAGCGACATCGCCAGCTACGCACGCGCCGCCGGCGTGGACTGGGCACTGGCCCAGACCTTGAGCGACGAGGAACTCCAGGCCCGGCTCTACAAGCCGCCGGTGGCACGCGAGTCGCGCCACCTCGAGCCCGACTGCGCCCACATCCACCGCGAACTGCGCCGCCCCGGAGTCACCCTGCAACTGCTTTGGGAGGAGTACCAACAGCAACACGCCGGACAGGCCTACAAGTACAGCGCCTTTTGCGAGAAGTACAAGGTCTGGGCCCAGGGCTTAAAGCGCTCCATGCGCCAGACCCACGAGGGCGGCGACAAGCTCTTCGTGGACTACGCCGGCCAGACCGTGCCCCTCGTGGACGCCAGCAGCGGCGAAATCAGCCAAGCCCAAGTCTTCGTGGCCGTGCTGGGCGCGTCCAACTACACCTACGCCTGTGCCACGGCCAGCCAGAAGGCCGCCGACTGGGTCGCCAGCATCATGGGTGCGCTGGAGTTCATCGGCGGCGTGCCCCGCCTGCTGGTGCCCGACCAGCCGCGCGCCCTCATGGCCCGGCCCGACCGCTACGAGCCCAGCGCGCACCGCTTGCTCGAAGAACTCACGCTGCACTACGGCCTGCCCGTCATGCCCGCGCGTCCGGCCAAGCCACGCGACAAACCCAAGGTGGAGGTGGGCGTGCAGGTGGTCGAGCGCTGGATACTGGCCCGGCTGCGACACCAGACCTTCTTCAGCCTAGGCGCGCTCAACCGCGCCATTGCCGCCTTGCTGGCCGACTTGAACCAGCGAGCCTTCAAGAAGTTGCCGGGCAACCGGGCCAGTGCCTTTGCCGAACTTGACGCGCCGCTGTTGCGCCCACTGCCGGCCACGCGCTCAATCCCCGCAAGGGCGCGCACACCACGACGCCTGAGCACATGCCGGCCTCGCACCGGGCGCACCTGCAGTGGACGCCAGCCAAGCTCATTGCCTGGGGCGAGCGCATGGGTGCGGCCACCGCCGCCGTGGTGCGCTGGCAGATGGAGCACCGCCAGCATCCCGAGCAGGGATACCGCTCCTGTCTGGGCTTGATGCGCTTGGGGCGTGAGTACGGATCTGAGCGCTTGGAGGCGGCTTGCGCCCGGGCGCAGTCGATTCGCTCGCCGTCCTACAAGAGCATCGCCTCCATCCTGAGCTGTGGCCTAGACCAGCAAGCGCTGGATGCACCCATCCCGATTCAGGCCAGCCTGCCGCTGCACGAGAACGTGCGTGGGTCGCTCTATTACCACTGAGAAGCCCAAACACAGAAGCGAAACAACGAAGGAACAACCATGCTCAACGAACACACCTTGAACCAATTGCGCGCGCTGCGTCTAGACGGCATGGTGGCCGCCCTCAACGATGCGGCCCTCCAGATTGCGGCCAGTGAGCTGCCCTTTGAACAACGCCTGGCGCTGCTGGTGCAGCGCGAGGTGGACTGGCGCGACAGCAAGCGCTTGGAGCGCCTGTTGAAGGCTGCGCGCCTGAAGGTCTCGAGTGCCTGCCTGGAGGACATTGACTGGCGCAGCAGCCGCGGGTTGAGCCGGGAGGTCATCACCAGCTTGGCCGGCGGTGACTGGCTGCGCCATGGTCACAATGTGCTCATCACCGGTGCCACGGGTTGCGGCAAGACGTGGCTGGCGTGTGCGCTGGGGCAGCAGGCCGCGCGACTGGGCTTCTCGGTGCTCTACGCCCGTGCGCCACGCCTGCTGCAAGAGCTGCACGTGGCGCATGGCGATGGCAGCTTTGGCAAGCGGCTGGGGCAACTGGCCAAGCTGGATTTGCTCATCTTGGACGACTTCGGGATTGCGCCGATTGCTGCACACGAGCGCAATGACTTGCTGGAGTTGCTCGACGACCGGGTGGGCACGCGCTCAACGCTCATCACCAGCCAGTTGCCGCTGACGGCCTGGCACGCCTGGCTGGACGAGCCCACGCTGGCCGACGCCATTCTGGACCGCATTGTGCATGGCTCGCACAAGCTGGCCCTCAAGGGTGAGTCGATGAGAAAGCTCGCCAAGGCCGTATGACCATCCTGCCCAATCAGCATTCCACGCTGATGGCGGACACTTCGGCTACGATACACCCCGTCACTCAGGACTCCCGCGCAAGCTGTCCGCCATCGTCTGGAACACTGTCCGCGATGGGCATGGAATCACTGTCCGCCATCAGTGGAATGCGCAGCAGGAGCCAGAGCAAGGCCTAACGTTGAGGTTAACCGGCGTGCCGAAGGCACGTCCGAGTTGAACCGCAGGTTAGGCGATGGTGAGAAGGGTGCTGTGGCCTTGGAACGCTGCGGCGTTGCCGGAGATTATGGCTGGGGCTGTGCAGGAAAGCAAGCGCGAAGGAAAGCAAGCTCTGTGTGCCTGTGCCGTCCCACGAAGGCCGAGCAGCAGGCCAGCAGCTTGGTAGCGCAGCCAGAGCACGTGGAGGTGTAACGGTAGAAGCCAAAGCGAGGCCCAACGTTGGAGTTCAGCGGCGCGCTCAAGTGCAGCGCATGTCAAGATAGTTGTCGCCTGAATCATGCAGCTTTCGCCTGAATATGTGCGCCAGCTACCGCCGAAAGTCACCGGAGTGCTCAGGTTGATATGCAACTTTCAGGATACGCACTTTGAGCAATCCACCGCCGGGCTTGGGCCAAGATATCTCGTCGCCCTCTCGTAATCCGAGAAGTGCACTGCCAACAGGGGCAAGAACCGATATTTTTCCCCCGCCTTCGTCAATGTCGCTTGGATAGACAAGCGTCAGGGAGAACTCCTTACTAGATGACTCCATCCGGAAGATTACCGTTGAGTTCATTGTGATGACGTCATGTGGCATGTCCTCCGGCTCCACAATATTGGCCCGGTCTAGCTCGGCTCGTAGATCCTCTTTGTTTGGAATCTGCTTGCCGCCAAGTGAATCGAGCATTTTTTCAAGTCGCACCGCATCAAGCGAGGATATGGTGATAGGTGGCTTTTGTTCCATTTTGAAAAGTCTAATGAAGTGATTGTTGATGGTGGCGCCCAACGTTGAGGTTAACCGGCGGGCCGAAGGCACGTCCGAGTTGAACCGCAGGTTAGGCGCTGGTGCGAAGGGTGCTGTGGCCTTGGAACGCTGCGGCGTTGCCGGAGATTATGGCTGGAGCTGAGCAGGAAAGCAAGCGCGGTGTGCCTGAACGTTCCACGAAGGCCAAGCAGCCGGGCAGCGTCGCCGGAGCGCGCGGAGGAGGAACGGCAGAAGCCAGAGCGAGGCCTAACGTTGAGGTTAACCGGCGGGCCGAAGGCACGTCCGAGTTGAACCGCAGGTTAGGCGCTGTGGGACAGGGTGCTGGGGCTTTGTAACGCTGCGGCGTTGCCGGAGATTATGGCCGGGGCCTTGCAGGAAAGCAAGCGCGGTGTGCCTGTTCCGCTCCACGAAGGCCAAGCAGCAGGCCGGCAACCTTGAAGCGTTGCCGGAGCACGTGGAGGTGGAACAGCAGAAGCCAGAGCGAGGCCTAACGTTGAGGTTAACCGGCGTGCCGAAGGCACGTCCGAGTTGAACCGCAGGTTAGGCGCTGTGGGACAGGGTGCCGTGGCCTTGGAACGCTGCGGCGATGCCGGAGATTATGGCTGGAGCCTTGCAGGAAAGCAAGCGCTGTGTGCAGGGCGGTGGGCAGACCGGGGGAGCAGTAGGCCAGCAACCAAGCAGCGTCGCCGGAGCGCGAGGGAGTGGAGTTTCAGAAGCCAGAGCGAGGCCTAACGTTGAGGTTAACCGGCGTGCCGAAGGCACGTCCGAGTTGAACCGCAGGTTAGGCGCTGGCGTGAAGGGTGACTGGGCCTTGGAACACTGCGACGTTGCCGGAGATTATGGCTGGAGCCTTGCAGGAAAGCAAGCGCGGAGGAAAGCAAGCTTTGTGTGCCTGTGCCGTCCCACGAAGGCCGAGCAGTAGGCCAGCAACCGGGCAGCGTCGCCGGAGTACGCGGAGGAGGAGCAGCAGAAGCCAGAGCGAGGCCTAACGTTGAGGTTAACCGGCGTGCCGAAGGCACGTCCGAGTTGAACCGCAGGTTAGGCGATGGCGTGAAGGGTGCTGTGGCCTTTGAATGCTGCGGCGTTGCCGGAGATTATGGCGGAGGCTGTGGAGGAAAGCAAGCGCTGTGGCATTGCAGGGCGGTGGGCAGACCGAGGAGCAGCAGGCCAGAAACCGGGCAGCGCCGCCGGAGCCCGAGGGAGTGGAACAGCAGCAGCCAGAGCGAGGCCTAACGTTGAGGTTAA
>Ga0207950_100580_pt1 | contig 11968 bp, 12 predicted proteins | sample Subbio11_8B_AprC_FD_184814 | JGI IMG/M metagenome (GOLD analysis project Ga0207950, IMG submission 184814) | Serpentinite rock and fluid subsurface biosphere microbial communities from McLaughlin Reserve, California, USA - CR11_8B_AprC (SPAdes) | ecosystem: Environmental > Terrestrial > Deep... | reverse complement strand
GGTGGCTTCGAGCAGCTCGAGCATGTGGAAGAACAGCTCCGGGCCCACGCTCATCTGCACCACCTCGGCCCCGAACGCCTCGCAGATGCGTGACTTCTCGACGATCTCCGGCTGGCCCACGTGCCGGGAGTCGAACGTCTCCTGGCAGATGATGCACGCCAGTCCCGCGCGCGCGGCTTGGCTCGCCACCGCAGCGCCATAGTTGCCGGAGGTGGCGGCGATCACACCCGCGAAGCCCTTGTCGGCTGCCACATGGATGCTCATGCTCGCGCGGCGATCCTTGAACGAGCCCGCCATGTTGGCGGCTTCGTCCTTCACGAAGATACGCGCGCCGAGTCCTGGCTCGGCGTAGCTGCGCACGAGATCGGTAATGTTGCGGAGCTCCAGCAGCGGCGTGCCGCCGACCCCGGCCGCGCGCTGGATACGGCGGATGTCGTCGAGCGAGTAGCCGTGCGCGGACATCATGCCCTCGTAGTCGAAGGCGATGGGCGAGCGTTCGAACTCGGCGTAGTCCATGCCGAGCGCGCGCTTCATGATCTCGCCCTTGCTGGCCATCACGGCCTCGTAGCGGGTCGTCACGCTACTCACCCGCTTCCGGGCCATTGGGAAGCGGTGGCTCGCCGAGCGAGGCGCCGTCAGCTTCGCCTTTCGCGCGGTACGCGGTCACGCGTGCTCGCGCGTCACGCCCGATGCCTGCGATCTCCGCAGGCGGCGTCCCGAAGGTGTGCGTGTAGCCAGGCGCAATGGCCGAGAGGTGCCCACGCACGTGACGCCCGCTGTGGGTCTCCACCTCGATCTCGTCGCCGATCATGCCGCCTGCAAGCGCGAAGCCCTTCACCCAGGCGCGCAGCGGCTGCGCGGCGGTGTCCTCGGGAAGCCCGGCGGCTCGCTCGAACGGCTCGAGCAACACGTACTCGACCTCGACCCAATCGCCGGGACCACACTTGAACTCGCTCATGAGCCCGCCTCTCATCAAACGGCGCGCGCCGATGCCGACTCTCTCAGTGTAGAGGCTCGGCCGGCATCCCGGCAGAGGGCGACCAGAAACGCGGAATCGGCAGGTCGATCACAGTGAGTATGCCGGGGGGCGCATCCGCGACGAGCGGGATGTAGTTGCCGGCGCTCGCTGCGGTGCCCTTGCCACCCGGGACCTCGGGTTTGTTGGCCATCCGCACGCTTGGCTCGCCGATGATGCGCATGTAGTCGCCGGTCTCGATGCCCTCCAGCTCGGGGTGGATCTGCTGTGGGTGCACCAGCTCGATCTTCAGCTCCCCGTTGCTGTACCCGCGGCCGACGTGGCGGCAGCCGCACACGTCGCCGGCGGCCACCTTCACGTGCGGCGTCTCCCGCGGCACGTTCGTGATGATCGGCTCGCGCGTCTCTTCGATCTCGTCGATGCACCAGCCGAGCGCATCGGCGATGAGGTTGATCGACTCGGGGAAACCGATGTGCCCCACGATCGTCCCGTCAGCCACGCCGCGCTCGAACTCCTCCACGCTCGTGCCCACGCCCTGGCTTTGCATCACGGTGGGGCCGAAGGGCGACAGGTCGTTCACGCGCTCGGCCTCTATGCGGTCGATGCTCAGGCAGATCGAGCTCCAGGCCACTATGAGCGCATCGAGTATGAAGCCCGGGTTGATGCCGGCACCCAAGATGGTGACGCCGTGCTCCTTGGCGAGCGCGTCGAAGCGCTCCGCCCATTCCTGGTCGCTCGCCCACGGATAGGCGAGCGTCTCGGCGATGCACAGCACGTTGCAGCCGGCCCTCACGCTGGGCTCCACCTGGCCAGCGATCTCGTGGAGGTTCGACTGCGTGCAGATGCACACCACGTCCGGCTTCTCGGCCAAGACGGCGGCGGCATCGGCGGTGACGAGCACGTCGCAGTCACGTCCCAGCAGCTCGCCCACGGTCTTGCCCTGCTTCTCCGGGTTGACGTCGATCGCCCCCACGAGCCGCACGTCGTTCGGCCGATCGAGCAGGTAGCCGAGGAGACCCTGCCCCATCATGCCCGTTCCCCACACCGCCACCGTGAGCATCGGATTGCCTCCTAGCCGTATGCAGAACCACACCCGCTCCATGCAAACCATACCGAGAGCAGGCGCTCTCACCAACCCCTGGCGCGGCAGTTCTTCCCCCGAGCCGCGCCTCGTATGTCGCCGGGCGTGATTAGCACGCACGAGTTGGGAAACCTCATTGGACGAGTCGGGGGGCGCAGCGCACGCCATGACTGACGGGCCAGCGTGATGTTGGGGGCGTTTGCGGACGAGCTTCGCAGCTTCGAGCGGCGGGAGGACGCGTACCGTGGTACGCGCTCTCTCGACCGCCTGCGCCGCCAAGAGTACTCCCGCCTCGACCGGTTGGGGCACACCTACCTGGACTACACGGGGGGATCGCTGTACGCCGACTCGCAGTTGCGGCAGCACGGGAGGTTCCTCGCGCGCGCCGTGCTCGGCAATCCGCACTCGCACAATCCGACGTCGCTTCGCGCCACCGCTCTGGCCGATCAGGCCAGGGAGGACGTATTGCGATTCTTCAATGCATCTTCCGCCGAGTACGACGTGGTGTTCACGGCCAACGCGAGCACGGCGATCAAGCTGGTGGGCGAGTCGTACCCCTTTGACGCCGAGTCCTGCTATCTGATGACCTTCGACAACCATAACTCGGTGAACGGCGTCCGCGAGTACGCATCTCGGGCAGGCGCGCGCATCCACTACGTGCCTGTCACACGGCCCGCCCTCCGGGTCGACGAATCACAGCTCTCGCAGGCGTTGCTTGAGCCGCGCGGGTGCAGTTCGCGGCTGTTCGCCTACCCTGCGCAGTCCAATTTCTCGGGCGTGCAGCATCCCCTTCGGTGGGTGGAGCTGGCGCACGCCGCGGGATGGGACGTGCTGTGCGACTGTGCGGCGTTCGTGCCCACCAACCGGCTGGACCTCTCGGCCGTCAAGCCCGATTACGTCCCGGTGTCGTTCTACAAACTCTTCGGCTATCCCACGGGCGTGGGTGCGCTGATAGCCAAGCACGAGGCCCTGGCGCGTCTGCGCCGGCCGTGGTTCTCAGGCGGCACGATCTTCATCGTCTCCGTGCGCAACAGCTGGTTCCACCGCGTGCCCGGGCACGGCGGGTTCGAGGACGGCACGATCGACTACACGAACCTGCCCGCGGTGAGCTTCGGCATCCGCTACCTCGAGCGCGTGGGCGTGGATGTGGTGCACGCACGCGTTCAGGCGCTCACGGCGCTGCTGCTCGAGCGCTTGGCCGAGTTGCGCCACGGCAATGGCCGTCGTCTCGTCGAGGTGCATGGACCATCCGAGGCGGACGAGCGTGGCGGGACGATCTCGTTCGGCCTCTTCGACCGCGCTGGCCACGTCTTCGACGTGGACGAGGTGGAGCAGCTGGCGGGAGCGGACCTGATCTCGCTTCGGACCGGCTGTTTCTGCAACCCAGGTGATCGCGAGGTCGCGCACGGGATCGACGAGGTGGAACTGGGTCCGTGCTTCGCGGACAGCCGCCCTGTCACCCCCGAGGAATGCAACCATGCGATCTTCGAGCGCACGGGCACGTTTCCGAGCGGGATCCGAGCGTCCCTCGGCATCGCGTCCAACTTCCGCGACTGCTACCGGTTCCTGAACTTCCTCGAGGACTTCTTGGATGTCCCCGCGCAGGACGTGGGCGGCTCGCTGTACCAGAAGTGAGGTGCCCCCACAAATGAAACAGGCCCGAGAGCTTTAAGCCTCGGACCTGCGGATTTGTTGGTCGCGGGGGCCGGATTCGAACCGACGACCTTCGGGTTATGAGTGGGGTCCGGCGCTTTCCACGTACGTCCGGCTAGATGCAGGATAGGCCCTCTGAGCTGCTCGAAGGCTCAGAGGGCCTTCCTTCGTGATTCCTTCTGCTCCGGCCTGTTCTCCCGCATTCCGCTGGCAAAATGCTGGCACGCTCAGCATCCCAAAATGGGTTATCCCCTTTCGGGATTTATCATCATGGGCATGGCTGGTTCAATCCGCACCACTCAATACCAGTTCTTCTGCTCGCTGCTCGCCAAAGCTCGCGAGAGCGCTGGCCTCACTCAGGCTGAGCTGTCGACGCGGCTCGGCAAGCCTCAGTCCTTCGTCTCGAAGTATGAAACCGGCGAGCGACGACTCGACGTCATCGAGTTCGTACAGGTCTGCACCGAGCTTGGAGTTGACCCAGTGCACATCCTCACAGAGTTGAAGAACGGACCAATCAAGTGAACCTCGGCGAGGTCATCGACCAGGCGAAGACGTACCTGGCCCAGCTCCCTGGGAAAGAGTTCGATGTCCTTGAGATCGCAAAACCGGTTACGCCCGAAATAGCCGTGAACTTGGCGAAGATCGTTTCGAAGCTCTCTCCCTTCGTAGGCAATCTCATCGAGTTCAACACGTGCGAGTACCTCAACGAACAGGACGAGTTCGCCCAAGGCACGTGGGTGCGCCAGGACCCCGGCTTCCCCGACGCCGTATTTGTCTGCGGGCTAGACCCTAAGCCCGGATTCGAGATCAAAGCGTGGCTTCCCCTTGCGACGGAGATGACCGGCCGGTTCAAGGACAGCCAGCGAGCATTCAGCGCCAACAACACCTACGTTGCAGTTGTTGCCTGGCTGCCAGAGCACCTCATCTACGGTAAGCCGCACATTGTGGCTATCGACTTCTTCGACGGACTATCGGTGGCAAAGGCGCGCGACGACCACTACCACAACCCGCCCGACTACATCGTGATCGAACCTGGCGACACCTCCAGCCGAACGATCAACCTTCAACAGACCAACACCGCTGGTTACAAGTTTCAGGGCATCAAGGCGGAGCTTCGCGAGGCGACCACACTGGTCGAGTCATGGGGCCCACGTGGGCGCAGATACTCCACTACCCCCACATATCAGAAGAGGCTGAAGCAGCTCATTGGCAGGTACGGATACCGGCTGGATACGAACTTCGCGAAGATGGACCGCATTGTCCACCCCGGCATCGAACGCTTCAAGGCGAGCGTACACAAGATGCAGTTCCATGGATTGGCGATCGGAGAATGGCAGAAGCTGCTCTCGTCTGGGAACGACGACGCAATTCGAGCCGCCCTAGACACCCACGTCGACATACGAACCGACAACGAGAGCGTGGTCGAGTAGCTAGGGCACGAAGAGCTCTTCTCCTGCGAGCCGCCGCACGCCGACTTGGAAGTACGTCGGGTCGATTTCCCCCGCGAACGCTCTCCGACCTGTCTGCCTGGCCGCAAGAGATGCGGAGAAGAGCCCACCAAACGGCTCCCACACGACGTCGCCTGGGTCAGTCGAAGCCTCGATGATCATCCTGAGCAGGTCCAAGGGCTTCTGATTAAGGTGAGCCGCCTTCCCGCTCAGTTGTGGCATGCGCACTCTCTCAGCCCCGTGCAAGGGATTCCGGTCCCACACATTGGTGTGGCCTACCGGGCAGCGAAACTTGGAGCGCATCGCATCCCACTCCTCTCCTCTCATGGCGCGCACGCCGTCCAGGGAGAAGTACGGGCGCCCCTCGGGCCTGCCATGAGCATTGGCATACTCAACGAGGCGCACGAACATGTCCACGGGAGGGTAGTACCAAAGGTGACCTTGATCGAGATACTTGCGGACCGCCGCATCCTTGACTCCACAGGCTTCGTTCGCGCACCGACGCGGCAGGCCGGTCCGCTTCCATTCCTTCAGCAACCATTCCTTCAGCGAAGACCCCCCGATTCGCGCCTCGAACACGTACTGCACGCAGAGCTCCGTCACAACCGGGAAGCGGCGTATCTTGGCCGTATTCACGTTTCCAGCGATATGCGCTTTGCCCTTGTTCCATACATTGGCATTCACGTAGCGCCAGCCGCATTTCTCCAGGAGTGGATGAACCGCTGCCCAGCCGATCTCTGAATTCCAAAACCACAGCGTGGTTTGAGGCGTTGCCCATCGACTCCACTCGCGCACGTGAGACTCGTACCAATCTGGCATTCCGAGATGGTCTGATGTGTCCCCCTCGAACCCCAGGATGCCGTACGCGCCGTCCGACACTATTGCGGTGGGGCGGTCCCACCCAGCGTAGAAGTGCATGCTATCGCCGTACTGGAGGCTGACTCTGCCATCCGTCCAGGACGCTTCTTCGGGCTCAGTAGCCAGCACGAACGCCTTCCCCCGACCAACCGTGCTAGTGGGGGATGCTCCGTTGCCCTTCCTCTTGTCCGTTGCCTTCTCCATGGCTGCTCCTTGGCATCCTATTTCGGGATATTGTAGCACCTGCCTCCGGCGCACCGTCTCACGCGTCCCTGACCCAGACCTGACCGTTATCTGACCTGCCCACTAACTAGCCAGGCACTACACCTTCGCTGAGGTCGTCTACGACTTGCATGATCTCTGCCACGTCCGTGCCTGCACGGAACGCGAGTCCGAACCGCGTCAGATAGACGCCCTCGGCAAGCTCCCCCACGTCCTGACCCTCCGGTAGGGTCCGCGTGAGTGCGCACAGCACCTCGGCAGCCGCCTCGCGGTCCGGCAGGTCGAAGGTCGTTTCGTCGGTGGCGATGTTACGCGAGATGCCATACCGGTTGCCGCGCACCGTGCCCTGCCCCCCGTCCGTACCCTTCGCGGAGTAGCCGACCGCCTTCAAGATGTAGTGCCCTGCACCCTCCGGCTTCTTGATGCGCTCGATCTTCACCCACCCATGACCCCACAGGGCCTCTATCCACGCGGCCACAGCGTCGAACTGCGCACGGGGCACCCGAAGATTCGTGAGCAGGTGGACGTGTGGGTTCTCGTTGCGCGGATTCTCGGCGACCCAGACGTAGACGAACACCGTTTGACCTTCGCGCCGAAACCGCTGCTGCATGGCATTGAGTACCCGACGCATCTCCCGGCTTAAGACCAACTCCCCCCGAGCGATACGCTGGCGATCGGCGGGAGCGCAGGTGAACGTCATGAAAGTGGCGAGGCCGAGTCCAAGCTGATTCGCGTTGAGCGCCGCGCCCTTGATCTTGCGGGCGGCGCGCCGAGTCAGGCGATCAGTCGAGCGAGGACCATAGACAGGTTTCGGAGGCCTGGTGTTGCCCAGGACCGGGCGAAAGAGAAACGCACGCTGCACCGAGTCGTATCTGAATCGAAGTGAAGGCGTGGACTCTTTCTCACTATGGACAAGACTAGGGGAGGGGCGATTCTCGCCCCTCCCCGGTGCCCGACCAGACGCACTCGGAGCGGTGGGCCGGCGCGGTCCCGCCGGGGCCCCTGCGGGCGTCCCGGACGGTCCCGCCTCCGGCCTACCATCTCCCGATGTCCTACGCTTGCCCATCTCCACCTCGGAGCCATGCGATCACCTCATCTCGGACAAAGCGCGGATACCGGCCCACGTGAAGGTGCGGGATGTCTCGTGTGGCGACCTTCCCGTAGACCCAACTCGGCTTGACGTTGAGCATCTCGGCGACCTCTTGCACGGTCATGAGTCGTACTGCGGTTGAGTTCTCCATGTGTTCACCTCCTCTCGGTCAACCGCTTTCGTTGCACAGGAATGTACACCGATTCGAAGGCTTGTGTACACCACATGTGCGCATTTGCGTACATTCTCGGATTGTGGGAGACTGAGCGCGAACAGGAGGCATTACATGACGGCCATTGAGCAGGGCGAGGTCATCAAGTCACTGCGCAAGCAGTTGTTCTGGAGCGCCCGCAGACTCGCACGAGAGACGAGCCTATCGGCAAGCTACGTCTCGCAGATCGAGCGCGGCGAGCGGCCCCTGACGGCGAAGATAGCGGTGCGCATGGCCGACGCTTTCGGCATGCCTCCGTACGAGCTTCTCCAAGCGACCGAACTCCTTCCGCCTGAGGACGTGGAGGAAGCCAAGGGTATGGCTAGACGGGCGCTGGCTATCCCGAGCATGGTGGAGGGTGCGCGGTGGGCGGAGACTGCTGATGGCAAGTACCACTGGCTCGTTGCCGACTACCTGTTCATGCTCGGACACGACCCCTACGCGGGCGGATACGACGGTGGTCCCGGCGGCAACGCACTTGATTGGACCGCACTCGTGCCCGATGCCCCCGAGCCTTGGCTGCGCCGCATCACCCCCAAAGGCGACATTCGACCCCTAAGCCCACCCGAGCAGCACCACGCACCGGCAGAGCGCACCGCCCCCTCACCCATCGAGGGATGGGACGACCTCACCGACGCCGACAGGCAGTTCGTGCAGCAAATGGTGAACAAACTCCGACGCCCGTCTGCTGGCGAGTAGGCGCGGCACGATCAGGACGCGGAAGGGAGGTGATACGACATGGCAAGAGGTTCAGTACGTAAGCGCGGCGACGTTTGGTACGCGCTCTGGCGCGACCCGATCACGGGCAAGCAGCGCGAGAAGGCGATAGGCCCACGCAAGAAGGAGGCCGAGGCGTACGTCAGTCGGCTGCAAGCGCAGATCGCTGACGGCACGTTTCGGGAGATCACGGCAATCACGTTCTCGGCGTTTGCCGAGCAGTGGTTCCGCGACTACGCGGCGGTGCAGGTGAAGGCCTCGACGCTTCGAAGCTACCGCTCCATGCTGTACGGCTCGCTCATCCCGTTCTTTGGGGATGTGCCGCTCCCGTCGATCAGGACGACCGACGTGCAGCGATACGTGGCCGACCGAATGGGCAGCGGGCTCAAACCGGCGACGGTGCAGAAGGCGCTCATCTTGCTCAAGACGATGCTCAAACATGCCGTTGAGTGGGACTACCTGCGCGTGAATCCGGCGCTGAATGTGAAGGCCCCGAGGCGCGAGCACGTGGAAATGGACTTCCTGACCCCGAACGAGATACCGCCCCTACTCGACGCGTTCACGCCCGAGTGGCGACCTCTGTTCTTCACGGCGATCTTCACGGGGATGCGCCTGGGCGAGCTTCTGGCGCTCCAGTGGTCCGATATCGACTGGCGCAGCGGCACGATCAGGGTCCGGCGAAGCGTGGACAAGGGCGTGTTTCAGGAGCCCAAGACGCGCAACTCCGTTCGCACGGTCGGAATGTCGCCACGGCTAGCGGAGGTTCTCACGGACCGCAAGTTCAACTGCCCGTGGAGCCCGCACGATCTTGTGTTCTGCACGGCCGAGGGCGGCATCATCGACCAGGCCAACCTGCGCCACCGGGTGTTCGAACCCGCGCTCCAGCGGGCGGGCCTTCGCAAGATGCGCATACACGACCTGCGGCACACGTTCGCGTCCCTGCTCATCAACCAGGGCGAGAACATGAAGTACGTGCAGCACCAGCTCGGGCACGCGTCGATCACGACCACTGTTGACCGCTACGCGCACCTCTTGCCGGACGCACACGTGGGAGCAAGCCAGCGACTCGATGCGACCGTGTTCGGACACGGGCCCGAGGATTCTGCTGGCAAAATGCTGGCAACCGCCCCGGAAACGAAACAGGCCCGAGAGCGTTTGAGCCTCGGACCTGCGGATTTGTTGGTCGCGGGGGCCGGATTCGAACCGACGACCTTCGGGTTATGAGCCCGACGAGCTACCAGACTGCTCCACCCCGCACCGTGCAATAGCCGCCTTGCGGCGGAACGATAGGTTACTACGGCCGCACCGCCAGTGCAACCGTCCCTCCCACACCGTCCCTCCCACACCGTCCCTCCCGCACCGTCGCTCCCGCAACCCGTCGCTCCCGCAACCGCGACCCCAGCGCATGTGCGACGCTACCCCGAACACCACCGCCCGCATCCCACGCGAGCCTCACCGCGTGTGCGAGCTTTAACGAGCCTCCACTGGCTTGCGCACGCCGCGAACGATACAGTCTTACCCGACCGAATCCTTGGTTGAGCACACGCGTCGTACGGCGATCCACATACAAGGAGGTCCCGCAGTGGACGATCGCGAACTCGTCGAGCGCGCGAAGGACGACCCTGAGGCCTACGCTGTCCTGTTCGATCGCTACTACCCGGTGGTGCTGAACTACGTGGCCCGGCGGACGAACGATGTGGCGCTGGCTCACGACATCACGTCGGAGGCCTTCTACAAAGCATTCAAGAGCATCCGTAGATTCCAGTGGCGGGGTCTCCCCTTCTCGGCGTGGCTGTACCGCATCGCGTCCAACGAGATAGCGGCGTACTACCGGGGCGCGTCGCGCCTCGAGTCACTCGAAGTCCTCGCCGAGCAGCGGGGCTTCGATCCCGCCTCCGAAGATGACCTCGAAGCTGAGCTCATAAGGGCTCAGGAGGCCCTTGCCCGGCATGCGCTGTACCAGTCGTGCATCGCCGCCATGTGCGAGCTGCCGCTCAAGTACCAGGAGGTCATCGCCTTGCGGTTCTTCGAAGAAAAGTCGCTGGCGGAGATCAGCCAGATACTCGGACGATCGCAGGGAACGGTGAAGTCGCAGCTTCACAGAGGACTGCGACGGCTGCAGGCGACAGCCCCCGATTTCTTTCGCGACGAACGCAACCTTCCGCGGACCGACGCGTTGAGCGTGCAGGAGGACTGAGTCAGATGGAGCCGAGAGACATGGACCGGAAGCACAGCGACAACCGTGTTCGCGTCCCCGATGTGCAGCTGCCCGCCCGGGAAGCGCAGTTGCGCAGGGGACTCATGGCTCTGACGCGACAGTCCCACGCCTATCGTAGCTCAAGGGAGGTTTTCGCCATGAAACCGCGTCTCAAGATCGCGGCATCCCTCGTTGCAGCGGTCGCCGTTGCGGGTTCGGTCGCCGCCTTTATAGTGGCTGGTCCGGCAGCAGGCTTTGCCACCGCCGTCGCCACATTCGAGGTGAACCCCGCATTCAGCATCACAGTCGACGCCGACCGCGAAGTGGTCGACGTCATCACGCACAATGAGGACGCCAAAGCGCTGCTCAAAGGTTTGGATCTCGAAGGCGCTCCTCTTCAGGACGCCGTCGCCGTGATCACCGTCAAGCTCACTGAGGCCGGTTACGTTGTACCGGACAACGAGATCGCGGTCGTTGTGCATCCGACTGGCGACGGCTCCGACGAGAACGTGGCCGATGTAGCCGCCGGCCTCGAGAGCTGGCTCCGTGACTCTGTCGGCCAGGGCATCGACGTGATCGTCATCACGCTGAGCGCCGAGGACTTCACGTACCTCGAGGACAACGGTCTGCTGCCCGGCGACTACGCGAACATCGTGGCCGACACCGGAACGATCGAGCTCATCCGTCGACTTGTTGCGATGAACGAGGCTTTCGGCAACGATGGCGAGCTCACCGCTGACAAGTTCGGCACGATCGTCGAAGCGGCGAACGAGATGGTCGAGGTCGGAATCGCTCAGGATGCCGCCTTCCGCCTGATTGAGGCCGCCGTTGCTGCAGGTTTCGATCTTGAGAACATCTCCGAGTTCGCCGACGTCTACGAGGAGCTGGCCGACATCGGTCTGTCGGGTGCCGGCGCCTTGGGACTCATGGAGCGTGCGATCGCCGCGGGACTCGGTACAGACGACCTGTGGGACATGGCCGACCTGCATCTTGAGCTCCGTGAGCGCGGAATGTCGTTCGAGAACGCCCAGGCGCTGATCGATGGACAGGTCGCAGCGGGCTGGAGCGCGGACGCCGTGGATGAGTACGCCGACCTCTTCGAGGAGCTCATGGCGGGCGAGTCTGACGTCGAGGACGTCGAGGACGTCGAGGACGACGAGGATCTCGACGAGGACGAGGACGAGGACGACGACGCGGGCTCTGACTACTAACATCCCCCGCTAGCGTCCGAAGCCGGTGGCGGTTATCCGCTGCCGGCTTCGGCCTGCCCCAAGCACCCCCGTTCATCACTGCGGGGTCTCTCGCCGTGCCATTCACACCACTTAATCCGCCGCTTGGCGGATTTATCGCGTCATTTTGTCGGCTTACCCTTTTCCAGACCTACCCATATCCGATAGACAGGACAGGCAAACACGAGAAACGGAGAGTCCCGTGACCCTGCCACCCCGGCGGATCCTCTACGCCGCGCTGGCGATGGTCGCGCTCGCAGGAGCGGGCGTGGCTGTCGCGCTCGCG
>Ga0207950_100574_pt1 | contig 12046 bp, 12 predicted proteins | sample Subbio11_8B_AprC_FD_184814 | JGI IMG/M metagenome (GOLD analysis project Ga0207950, IMG submission 184814) | Serpentinite rock and fluid subsurface biosphere microbial communities from McLaughlin Reserve, California, USA - CR11_8B_AprC (SPAdes) | ecosystem: Environmental > Terrestrial > Deep... | reverse complement strand
GTGCGTCGGCGGGCATGGTGTCCGGAAACGGCGGGGTTCTGGGGTTGCAGCCGAATCCTATGGTCGCTCAACGGGTTGCGCCATGCCCGTCAGCCTTGATGAATTTTCCGGGCTAATAGCCGGCTGCATCTCCGGGCTGACGCGCTCCGTCGCCTACCTCGTCATCGGCACGCATTCGCGCGCGATCGAGGGGCGGCTCTTCGAGACCCTCGGCGCAGCGGGCTGGCGGCTTGAGATGGAGCGGCCGGCCATCCTCGCCTTCGGCGCCAAGGGACCAGAAGTGGTCACGGACGGCGTGCAGGGCTGGCGGAACCCGATGCTGAGGCCATGACCGCGCCGGTGACTTCATAGCAGGATGTCCGAACGGGCGCTTCCAACCAGCCCGTCGTCGCTTCGGCGCCACGACGGCATCCCGGTGGCGTAGCGGCGCCACGCGCCGGACTTTCACCGCACAGTCCACCGGTGTAGGCAGTCGCCACGAAGGATCGCACCATGCTCGACACGCCCCACCCCACCCCCGCCGCGCCCTCCGACGACCCCTTCGCGCTGGCGAAGGCGCTCTCGGGCCTCCACTTCGTCGGCGGCCGCTATGTCCCCGCGCGCTCGGGCAGGACCTTCGCGGTGGTGAACCCGGCGACCGGCGCCGAGGTCGCGCGCGCGGCCGAGGGCGATGCCGCCGACGTCGATGCCGCCGTGCAGGACGCGGCGCGCGCGCAGAAGGAATGGGCCAAGGTTCCCGCCCGCAAGCGCGGCGCGCTGGTGCACCAGTGCGCGCAGCTGCTGAAGGACCATGTGGACGAACTCGGCCGCCTGATCGCGCTGGAAACGGGCAAGGCGCTGCGGACCGAATCGCGCGTCGAGGCCAATGTCGTCGCCGATGTCTTCGAATTCTTCGGCGGCCTCGGCTCGGAACTGAAGGGCGAGAGCGTGCCCTTCGCGCCCAACGTGCTGTCGGTCACCGTGCGCGAACCGCTCGGCGTGGTCGGCGCCATCATCCCCTGGAACGTGCCGATGCTGCTGATGGCGCTCAAGGTCGCGCCCGCGCTGGTCGCCGGCAACACGGTGGTGGTGAAGTCGGCCGAGGAAGCCCCCCTCGCGGTGCTGCGCATCTGCGAGATCATGAACCGCGTCCTGCCGCCGGGCGTGTTCAACATGGTCTCGGGCTTCGGGCCCGAATGCGGCGCGCCGCTCGTGGCGCATCCGCTGGTGCGCAAGGTGACCTTCACCGGCAGCGTGGAGACCGGCAGGATCGTGGCGCGCGCGGCGGCCGAGAAGCTGATCCCCGTGACGCTCGAACTCGGCGGCAAGTCGCCGATGATCGTCTTCGCCGATTGCGACTTCGACAGGACGGTGTCCGGCGCGCTGACCTCGATGCGCTTCACCCGCCAGGGCCAGTCCTGCACGGCGGCCAGCCGCATCTATGTCGAACGTCCGATCTTCGACCGCTTCGTCAAGGCGATGACGGACGCGGTGAACGGCATGGTCATGGGCGACCCGCTCGACGAGAAGACCGACATCGGCACCATCGTCAGCGAGGCTCAGCTCGAGAAGGTGCGCGGCTTCATCGCCGAGGGCACCGCCACGCCCGGCGCGACCGCGCATGTGTGTTCCGCCCTGCCGAGCGACCCGGCGCTGGGGAAGGGCCTGTTCATCCAGCCCGTGATCTTCACCGGCCTCACGCGCGACAGCCGCCTGGTGCGGGAGGAAATCTTCGGCCCCGTCACCGTCGTCCAGCCCTTCGACGACCCGGAGAGCGTGCTCGCCGAGGCGAATGATTCCGACTACGGCCTCGCCGCCAGCCTCTGGACGAACAACCTGAAGGTGGGCCTGGACCTCGCGCACCGGCTCGAAGCGGGCCTGGTGCAGATCAACCAGAACCTGGTGGTGCAGGCGAACCTCTCCTACGGCGGCGTGAAGTCCTCCGGCCTCGGGAAGGAAGCGTCGCTCGAAGCCATGCTCGAACACTTCATGCACAAGAAGACCATCATGGTGAACATGGCCTGACGGGGCGTTGCGCCCCGTTGTCTATGTCGTTGATTCTACGCGGGTCCTATCGGTAAACCGGTGACGCCGGGTGGCGGTGGGTGGCGCCCTGTTGCGCCTCCATTGCCCCCGGTTTACCCCCGGCCGAGGAGGTCCGCGTGCCCGCCACCGCACTGGACGACCGCATGCTGCGGTCGCTCCCGCCCAACACCGACACCCCTGACCTGCTGATGCCGGGCCTCGTGGCCCGCAAGCGGGATCGCTGCGTAATGCGCCAGTCAAGCGGCTTTTCGTGCTGGACCGATTTGCCCGCCCGACACTGGGCTCCGTGCCCCTGGCCCGGCTGCACCGCCGGGACCTGCAAGCCGTGGTGGATGCCGTGGCGGGGGGCAGGGCGAAAGTGGAGGGTATACGGCCCGTGAGCAAGGGCGGCAGCCCGGCCAAGCCCGCCTATATGGCGCCGTCATGGAGCGGGACGGGGGGCGGCGGCGCGTGCCGCCTTCCATCCGTTCAGACGCGCCCGAAGCCGAGCCTGCGCCGCAGCTTCTGCCAGGCCGAGAGCGCATTCGCCGGCGCGGCCGGCAGCGGCGGAAGCCGCGCTGCACCGCCCGCGGCCATCAGCCCGAGGCGCCGTTCGCGCAGGGTCGCGACCCGACGCCAGGCGCGCGCCTGCTCGGGGGATCCCGCCGTGGTGCGGCGATAGAGGATCAGCGCCTCGACCTCGGCACGATGCAGGCGGATCGCCAGCACCTCCGGCGCATCCGCGCGGTCCGAGGCACCGTGCCAGGGGCGGCGCAGCGCCTCCTCCGGCGGGCGGGCCTCAGCCATGGCGCAGCCGCCGGGCGGCCTCCACGGCAAAGTAGGTGAGCACGCCATTCGCCCCGGCGCGCTTGAAGCCCATCAGGCTTTCCATCATCGCGCGCTCGTGCTCGATCCAGCCGTTCTGCGCGGCGGCCATGATCATCGCGTACTCTCCCGACACCTGGTAGGCGAGGGTCGGCACGGCGAAGCGGTCCTTCACGCGGCGAACGATGTCGAGATAGGGCATGCCCGGCTTGACCATGACCATGTCCGCGCCCTCGGCGAGGTCGAGCGCCACTTCGCGCAGCGCCTCGTCCGAATTGGCCGGATCCATCTGGTAGGACTTCTTGTCCCCGCGCAGCGCCTTGCCCGAACCCAGCGCATCGCGGAACGGGCCGTAGAAGGCGGAGGCGTATTTCGCCGCGTAGGACATGATGCGCGTGTCGATGAAGCCCTGCGCGTCGAGGGCTGCGCGGATCGCGCCCACGCGCCCGTCCATCATGTCCGACGGCGCGATGACGTCGATGCCGGCCTCGGCCTGGTTCACCGCCTGCCTCACCAGGATGGCGACGGTATCGTCGTTGTGGACGTAGTCGCCGGTGCGGGTGGCGCGGATCACGCCGTCATGGCCGTGGTCGGTGTAGGGGTCGAGGGCTACGTCGCCCACCAGCCCGATCTCGGGGAAGTGGCGCTTGAGCTCGCGCGCGGCGCGGCAGATCAGGTTGTCGGGGTTGAGCGCCTCCGTCCCTTCCGCGTCCTTCGCCTCGGGCGGTGTCGCGGGGAAGATGGCGATGGCGGGGATGCCGAGGCGTGCCGCCTGCTCGACATGCTTCGCGACGCGGTCCACCGTGACGCGCACCTGCCCCGGCATGGAGGCGACGGCGCGTTCCGCGTCGGCGCCCTCGATGACGAAGATCGGCCAGATCAGGTCGTCCACCGAGAGGGTATTCTCCGCCACCAGCCGTCGCGTCCATGCGTCGCGGCGGTTGCGGCGCGGCCTCAGCGTCGGGTAGGCGCCGATGGCATCGGGCGCCTCCGCGACGAAGGGCGCGCCCTGGCGGCGGTCGGCGTTCATTCCGCGGCGGCCTTCATGCCCGGCCCCGTCGCGGCGGCGAGCGCCTGGTCGAGGTCGGCGATGATGTCGTCGATGTGCTCGATGCCGATGGACAGACGGACGTAGCCGGGTGTCACGCCCGAGGCCGCCTGCTCGGCTTCCGTGAGCTGGCTGTGGGTGGTGGTCGCCGGATGGATCGCGAGGCTGCGCGCGTCGCCGATGTTGGCGACGTGGTAGAACATCCGCAGCGCCTCGATGAATTTCTGGCCGGCCTCCTTGCCGCCCTTCAGCTCGATGCCCATCAGGCTGCCGTAGCCGCCCTTGAGATGCGCGTCGGCGCGGCGCTTCCACTCGCCCTCCATAAGCGAGGGGTGGATCACCTTCGCCACCGCCGGATGCCGCGCGAGATGGGCGGCGACCTTCAGCGCATTGGCGTTGTGGCGCTCCATGCGCAGCGGCAGCGTCTCGAGCCCCTGGATGGTCAGGAAGGCGTTCATCGGCGCCATCGGCGCGCCGAGGTCGCGCAGCAGGCAGGTGCGCATGCGGATGATGTAGGCGATCGGCCCGAGCGGCTTGACCGCCTGCGTCCACACCGCGCCGTGATAGGACGGGTCGGGCTTGTTCAGCGTCGGGAAGCGATCCGCGTGCGCTTCCCAGTCGAAATTGCCGCCATCCACCACCAGACCGCCGATGGAGGTGCCGTGGCCGCCGATCCACTTGGTGGTGGAGTGCATCACCACCGCCGCGCCGTGCGCGAGCGGGCGGCAGATCACAGGGGCGGCGGTGTTGTCCATGATGAGCGGCACGCCGAGCCTGCGGCCGAGTGCGGCGACCTCGGCCACGGGGAAGACGTGCAGCTTCGGGTTGGGCAGCGTCTCGGCGTACCAGCAGCGGGTGCGGCCGTCGGTGGCCTTGGCGAAGTTCTCGGGATCGGCGGGATCCACGAAGCGGACCTCGACGCCGAACTGCTTGAGCGTGTTGGCGAAGAGGTTCCAGGTGCCGCCATAGAGGTCGGTGCTGCTGACGATGTTGTCCCCCGCCTCGCAGAGGTTCATCACGCAGAAGGTGGTCGCCGCCTGGCCGGAGCCGAGCGCGAGGCCGGCCACGCCGCCCTCGAGCGCCGCGACGCGCTTCTCCAGCACGTCCACGGTCGGGTTCATGATGCGGGTGTAGATGTTGCCGAGTTCCGCCAGCGCGAACAGGCGCGCGGCATGGCCGGTGTCCTGGAACTGGAAGGAGGTCGTCTGGTGGATCGGCACCGCGACCGAACCGGTGGTCGGGTCCGCGCGCCAGCCGGCATGCAGCGCGATGGTCTCGGGGTTGGTGAAGCTCGGAGCGGACATGGGCGCGTTCCTGTCTGCGGCGTTTTCCTGGCCCTTCAACTGCCACGGGACGGGGCGGGGCGAAAGGGAAATGGCGTATTGGGCATCGCGCGGCGCCGCGGAGACGGCCTTGGCGCGAAAGCCCGCCGCGGGAGGAAGGCCGCCTCCGCGCCCGTTCAGCCGAGCAGCCGGCCGAGCTCCGTCCAGATCCGCGCCCAGCCGGCATCGCGGGCGAATTCCTCGGGCGTGTCGAGGTCCTGCACGCCGCCCGCGCCGCGATCGAAGGCCGCCATGACCAGCGCCGCCGAGGCCAGCCCGCGCGCGCGGGCGGAGGGGCCGGGCGGGATGGGCGCGACCTGCGGCGCCGCGGGGTCGGCGATGCGCAGATGCGCGATGCCGGCGCGCAGCGCGATCTCCCGCGCCGGCTCGGCGCCCGGGGGGCGGCCATGCTCGACCACGAAGGCCGGGCGCCGGCCGCGCCAGGAGGCCGGTTCGAAGACATCGGCGAGCGGTGCGAGGCTGACCGTGCCCGGGCGGATCGCGAGTGGGCCTGACGGCGGGCCGGGCGGCAGCGCGCCGCCGGCGGCGAACAGGATCACCGGGCGGCCGATGGTGCCGGTCACGAAGGCGAGGACGGGCAGCAGGTCCGGCGCGGCGGCGTCGGCGGCGAGGATCGCCACCGGGCCGGGCTGGCCGCCGCGCAGCGCGGCGAGCAGGCGGCTCTCCTCGCCGCGCCAGAGCAGCGGCACCGCCGCGCGCTCGGCCCCGGTGGCGCGCAGCATCGCGGCGGCGGCCGGGCCGGGTTCGGCCTCGAGCAGCAGGAACCGGGGGAAGGCGCGGGCCAGTGGCGCGAGGGCGTCGCGCGCGGCGGTGACCTCCGCGAGGCCGGCATGGGCGATGCCGAGGCGCGTGGCCACCGGCCCGGCGGGCGGCGCCTCAGGCATCGCGACGAACCAAGCGGCGAGATGCGGTGCGGCGAGCAGCGCGGGGAGGGGCTCGCGGCGCAGCGTCTCCTCGTCGAGTGCCTCGGCGACCAGAGGCGGCAGCGGGCCGGAGGCGGGGTCCACCGCGACGCGGGCGGCGGCGGCGAGCAGGCGCAGCGCCGCCGGGTCGGCCTCGGCCGGATCGCCCGAGAGATGCAGCAGCACCGGGGCGCGCAGCCCGGCATAGCGGGCGACGTCGAGCGCATGGTCGAAGGCGAGGCGGCCCGGGCGCGCCTGATCGAAGCGCAGCACGAGGATGACGGAAGGCGGCGGGCGCGACGCGCGCGCGCCGGCCTCGGCCAGCGTCCGCGCGACGCTCTCCCGCGCCGCCGCCGCCGTGCGCCGGGAGGCCCCGGCGAGTGCCGCGATGCTCTCCGACCCGCGCACCAGGCGATGCGCGGCGCGCATCATCCCCGCGAAGTCGGCGCAGGCGTGGAAGGGATGGCTGGGCGCGTAGCCCTCGAAGGCATGGGCGTGGCTGATCACCGGCAGGCCGCGGGACAGCGCCTCGCCCACCTTGATCTTGAGCCCGGTGGAGAAGGCGAGCGGCGCCAGCACCACGTCCACCGCGTCGTAGAAGGCCGCGACCTCCTCGACCTCGCCCATCACGCGCAGCCAGGGCAGGCGCAGCCCTTCGAGCAGGCCGCAGACCGAGCCGGCGATCACCACCTCCACCGGCAGCAGCGTGCGGCGCAGGTAGGAATCGGCCTCCTGGATGAAGGCGCGGATGTTCGTCGCGTTGATGCTGTTGCGCCCGCCGAGGATGCCAAGGCGCAGCACGCCGTCCGCCGCGCGGCGCGGCGGGGGTGGCATGGCGTCCTCGATGTGCGGCAGGCTCGCCACCGGGCGCTGCGTGAGGCGGCGGAAGGCCTCGGCCTCCTGTTCCTTGATCGCCCAGACGATGTCGGCGCGGTCGAGGGCGATCGCCTCCTCGGCCTCGGTGGTGTGGAAGTATTCCGGCGCGATGCCGTGCGCGGCGAGCAGCGCGCGCCGCCCGGCGAAGCGGTCATGGGTGTCGAGGATGCGCAGCACGCCCGGCGGCGCATGTTCCAGCGCCTTGGACAGCCAGGTGTAGTTGACCACCAGCGCGTCGTAGCGCCCGACCCTGAACAGCCAGTCGAGCATCTGGCCGATCGCGGGGTCCCACCATTCGTCGATGGCGTGGTCGGGGCCGGAGGCCGGGCGGGCATGCAGCGGGCGGGTGACGGGGCAGAGGAACACCTCGTCCCATTGCCGCGCCATCTCGGCCTGCGCGGCGCGCGGGATGCGCCTGCGCCAGGCCTCGTCCGACGGGTAGTGGAGCAGCGCGGTGCGCGCGCCTTCGCGCCGCAGGGCGCGGTTCACCTGCAGGATGCGCGCGCGGTTGCCCAGGCTGACCGGCGCGGTCGGCACCGGCGAGAGCACCAGCACCCGCGCCCCCGCCCAGGAGCCGGGCGGCGCGTCAGAGATCGTCGTGCTCATCGAGCCCGGCGAGCAGCGCCGTGACGGCGTTGTAGACGGCCGAGACCTGCCAGCGGAAGGCGGCCGGGTCGTCCTTGCCGAGTGCCAGGCCGCGCAGCGTGCGGTCGGCGGGGTTCTGCGTCAGCAGGTAGGATTTGACCGCCAGCCACGCATCGTCGCGCCGGGCCATGCGCGCCTCGGGGTCGCGCAGGTAGTCCGAGACCGCCTGCCAGGCGGCGCGGCGGCGGAACCAGCGCTGCGTCAGCCGCGCGGGATCGACCAGGTGATCCACCGCGGCCTCCGGCGCGTAGGCGACCGCCCCGCCCAGGGCGCGGATGCGCTCGGTCATCGCCGTCTCCTCCGACGACAGCAGGCTCGCCCCGCCGCCGGTGCGGCCGAGCGAGGTGTCGAAGCCGCCGGCCTCGCGCAGCGCGGCGATGCGGAAGGCGATGTTGGCGCCGGCGACCCATTCGCGCTCGGTCAGCAGCCGCCGCTCGGGGCCGAGATCGACCACGGTGAGGTCGCCGAGCATCTCGTCCGGCAGCCAGTCGGGCCGCGGCGCCACCCAGACCGGGCGGACGGGGCCGCCGACCACGCGCACCGGATCGCCGAAGGCCTCGAAGGCGGCGAGCAGGGCGGCGAGCCAGCCCGGCGCGGCGCGCGCATCGTCGTCGAGATAGGCGATGACGGGGGCGCGGGCGCGCGCGGCGGCGACGTTGCGCGCGCGGGAGAGGCCGGGGCGGGGCTCGTGGAACCAGGCGAGGTTGGGCGCCTCGGCGAAGGCGGCCGCCTCGCGCGCCGAGCGCAGCGCGTCGCGCGAATTGTCCACCACGACCACCTCGAAGGCGTCGGGCGGCAGGTCCTGCGCGAGGACGCTGCGGAGCGCATCCGGCAGCAGGTCGTAGCGTTCATGCGTGCAGATCGCCGCGGTGATGCGCGGCGGCGTGGCGGTGTCCATGCTTCAGGCGCGCTCGAGGCGCAGCGACTGGAAGGCGACGCCGAGCACGCGCTTGTCCGGCAGGCCGCGCGCCGAGGGCGAATGGACATGCGGCACGCGCAGCAGGATCAGCGTGGGGCCCTCCGCCGCGCGCGGGGCGATGGGCTCGGAGAGCATCACCTTCTCGCTGCCGCGCCGCGCGAGGGCGTGGGGCTGGCCGTCCACTTCCAGCACCAGATCCTTCGCATTGGCGGGCGTGCCGAAATGGAACAGGCGCAGCGTGGCGAGCAGCGGGGCGGAGCGGTCGATCCAGGCCTCGAAACGCACCTCCGGCGCCGGGCCGGTCCAGCGGAAGGCGCCCTCGGGGCCCCATTCCAGGCGGTAGAAGCCGTCCTGGGCGGGGAGGAGCTCGTCGGCGGCGATCCCGAAGGCGAGCGGGAGCGCGGCGGCGGGCAGCGGCAGGGGGGCGGGCGGTGCGTCCGGCAGGCCGGCGGCGGCGGCGGCATCGCGGAGTTGCAGCACCCGCTCGAGCGTCTCGACACGCGCGCGCAGCGCGGCGAGCTCGCCGCTCAACCCCGCCAGTCCGCCGCCATCCCGCACCGGCGCGGCCTGGGGCGTGTCCGGTGTCGCGTCCATGCAGTCCTGCTCCGGCGCCGTGGGTGGCGTGCGCGCGGACTATAGGTTTCGCCCCGGGGCGGCGGAAGCCGCGGCATGCTTCCGCGCCGGGGCGCACCGTGCCACACCGGGCCGGCCATGCCCGACGCCGCCATCCCGCCCCGCTATCCGGATTTCCTGTGCATCGGCGCGCAGAAGGCGGGCACCAGCTGGCTCGACGCCAACCTGCGGCGCCACCCCGGTGTCTGGATGCCGTGGATCAAGGAGTTGCAGTACTTCAACCACCTCTACATCCCTGGCCATCGCGGCTGGACGGATGCCCACCGGCGCAGCCATGCCGAGCGCGCCATCCGCGGCGTGCTGCGCCGCGCGGGGGAGGGGGCGCTCGACCTCGGCCTCGTGCATGCGATCGCCGCGGTGGCGGCCGAGCCGCTGTCGGACGCCTGGTACGGGCGGATCTTCGCCCATGCCGGGCAGGGGCGGATCTGCGGCGAGGCGACGCCGGAATACAGCCTGCTGCCGGCCGAGGGCATCGCGCATGTGCATCGCCTCAATCCGGAGATGAAGGTGATCCTGCTGCTGCGCGAGCCGGTGGCGCGGTGCTGGTCGCATCTGCGGATGCTGGCGCGCGGGCGGGCGGATTTCGACTTCCTGGCCGCCGCCGCGCTGCCCGACGTGCTGGCGCGCGCCGACTATCCGCGCATCCTCGCCGCGTGGCGCGCGGTGTTCGGCGCCGAGCAGGTGATGGTCCGGCGCATCGAGGAGGTGGCGCGGGACACCAGCCGATTCTGGCACGACCTCGCGGGCTTCCTCGGCATCCCGTGGCATCCGCGGCTCGAGCAGCACGCGGCCGAGCCGGTCTTCGTCGGCCCCGACCTCGCGCTGCCCGAGGCGGTGGCGCGGCGGCTGCGCGACAACCTCGCGCCCGTCTACGACCGGATGGGGCCCTATGAGCGGTTTCCCGGCTGATGGGCGGGCTGGACGGCTATCGCCCCAATCCCCGCGTGATGGAGACGGCGCCAAGCTTCTACCCCTTCGTGGATGCGCTGCTGGCGCAGCACGGGACGCGGGTGGCCGAGGCGGTCCGCGCTGCCACGGAGCGGCTCGCTGCCCGCCCGGGCCCGGTGGCGCGGCGGGTGTGGCTGCACTGGGGCCAGGGCTGGGAGGCCGCGCCGCCGGTCGCGCTGCTGTGCCGCGACTCCTGGATGGCGGTGAACCGCCGCTATGCCGTCACGGCGACGGACGAGGCGGGGCTGGCGGACCTGCTCGCCGGGATCGCCTGGGATCCGGCGCGGTTTCCCCCGCGCATCCGGGCGAATGCGCTGCGGCTGCGGCTGCTCGCCGCGCGGGGCGGGGTGTGGGCGGATGCGACGCTGTTCTGCAGCCGAGCGTTGGAGAACTGGCTGCCCTTCTGCGCGGCGGATGCGCGGCTCTTCGTCTTTGCCTTCCGCCCCGGGGGCGACCGGCCGGTGGCGAACTGGTTCATCCAGGGTGACGGGGCCTCGCCGCTGCTCGCGGCGTGGTCGGCGCTCTATGACCTCTATCTGGCCGAGTTGAGCCGGCTCGGGCGCGAGCCGCACGCCTACTTCGCGCAGCATTTCCTGTTCGACGTCGCACGGCAGGTCTCCGCCGAGACGCGGCTCGAATGGGAGCGCATGCCGAAGCTGCCGCCGGGCCAGGCGGGCGGCGCGGTGCTGCGGATGATCGAGGAAGGCGGCGAGGGTGGGCTGAGCGGGGCTGAGCAGGCGCGGCTGGGCCGGCTGCTCGCCGAGATCCCGCTGCACAAGCTGAGCTGGAAGGGCGCGGTCGCGCAGGGCGGGCCGCGGGTGGAGGCGGTGCTCGCTTCGCTGCGGGCGCGGGCCGGGGGCGGCTGAGCGCGGGCATCACCCCGCCGGCGCCGGCCTCTCCCGCGCATGGGCCAGCACCGCCTCGTCATTGGTGACGAGGATGTCGCAGGGGCCGGGCCGCGCCTCGGGGCCGAGCGGCGCGAAGCGGCCCTCGGGCGCCACGCGGAACATCGCCCCGAGCGCCGCGGCCTGGCGCAGCAGCGCGCCCGGCGCTCCGCCGGCGCGGGCGAGGTGGCCCGGATGCGCCTCCATCACCAGGGCGAAGCGGCGCCCGGCGAGGCTGCCCCCCGCCGCCAGCACCCGCGGCTCGTGGCCCTCGGTGTCCAGCTTCACGGCGATGCGCCCCGCCGGGCCGGGCAGGGCGGCGATGGCGGCGTCGAGGGTGGTGATGGGGACCTCGACCTCGAGGAAGGCGGCCTCGCCCGCGCCCTTGTAGGCGCCGTCGGGCGAACGGAAGTCGAAGGAGGAGGTGCCGGACCATTTCAGATCGGCATGGAAGCGCAGCAGCCCGGCGCGGTCCGAGACGCCGACGCCGAAGGCCCGCAGGGACGGGGCGTCGGGATGGGCGGCGCAGGAGCGTTCGAGGAAGGGCAGCAGGCGGGGATTGGCCTCGTAGAGATGCAGCGCGCAGCCGGGCGGGAGGCGGCGCGGCAGGAACATCTCCCCATAGTTCGCACCGATGTCGAGGATCGCCTCCGGGCGCAGCGCGGCGAGGATGCCGGTCCAGGTGTCGTAGAGCGCATGCTGGCTGACGCCGCGCTTGCGGATGAGGAAGGCGGCACGGTTGTCGGCGGCGTCGAGGAACAGGCGCGCGCCGCTGCCGGGGAAGCGCAGCGCGCAGTCCTGGGGGTCGAAGGCGGCGCGTTCGGTCATGGGGTCGCGGCGCTACCCTGCACGCGGCGCAGGCTGACCGGCCGCCCGGTGCCGCGATGGCCACGCATCGGTGTCGTCGTGGATCCTTGTAACTCCTCCACTCATCGGCGCGCCTCCTGGCTAAGGTTGCGCGTCGGTAGCTGGGAGAGGGTCGCCGCAGGGCGCTTGGGGGTTGTTCCCCGCGCGTGAGA
>Ga0207950_100572_pt1 | contig 12056 bp, 12 predicted proteins | sample Subbio11_8B_AprC_FD_184814 | JGI IMG/M metagenome (GOLD analysis project Ga0207950, IMG submission 184814) | Serpentinite rock and fluid subsurface biosphere microbial communities from McLaughlin Reserve, California, USA - CR11_8B_AprC (SPAdes) | ecosystem: Environmental > Terrestrial > Deep... | reverse complement strand
GTACTTGGCGGTCATCTCGAAGAGTAGGTCCGCGTTCTCGGACTCCCAAGGGAACTCGGGCGTGATGTTGTAGGTGGGAATCGGGAAGGTGAAGACCCGCCCCTTGGCATCACCGGCGGTCATGACTTCGATGTACGCGCGGTTGATCATGTCCATCTCGCGCTGAAGTTCACCGTAAGTGAACTCGCACACACGGCCGCCGATGACCGGGTACTCGCCTGCGAGGTCCTCCGGGCACGTCCAGTCGAACGTGAGGTTGGTGAACGGGGTCTGCGTGCCCCAGCGCGACGGGACGTTCAGGTTGTACACGAGCTCCTGGATCGACTGGCGCACTTCGTCGTACGAGAGGTCGTCCACGCGGATGAACGGCGCGAGGTAGGTGTCGAACGAGCTGAACGCCTGCGCACCCGCCCATTCGTTTTGCAGCGTGCCGAGGAAGTTGACGATCTGACCCACGGCGCTCGACAGGTGTCTCGGCGGGGCCGCTTCCACTTTGCCGGGGACGCCGTTGAGCCCCTCGTTCAGAAGCGTGCGAAGCGACCAGCCCGCACAGTAGCCGGCGAGCATGTCGAGGTCGTGGATGTGGATGGCGCCGTCTCGATGCGCGCGTCCCACCTCGGCCGGGTAGACGTGGCTCAGCCAGTAGTTGGCGATGACCTTGCCCGAGACGTTCAAGATCAGCCCGCCGAGAGAGTAGCCTTGGTTGGCGTTGGCGTTCACCCGCCAGTCCTCGCGGTCCAGGTACTCGTTCACGGACGCGGCGACGTCGACCATCGTCTTCGTGTCGCTGCGCAGGCGCGCGCGCTGTTCACGGTAAACGATGTAGGCGCGCGCGGTCGCGAAATGGTTGGCGCTGATGAGCACCTGCTCCACGACGTCTTGGATCTGCTCGATCTCGGGGTCGGAATCCTGGAACCGGTGCTGGAGCACCTTCAGCGCCTGCGCGGTGAGCAGCTGCGCTTCGGTGGCGTCGAACTCTCCGGCGGCGATGCCGGCTCGCTCGATGGCCGAGCGGATCTTGCCGGCATCGAAGGGGACGCGTGCGCCGCCTCGTTTGATGACCCCCGCTGTTTGCTCTGAGTTCGTGACGTCCACCGCCGACCTCCCACATCTCATGGGGTGTGCTGATGGCGAGGCGGCTTCGGACAACAAGGCCGCGCGATCCGCCGGGGCACCCCGCCCGTGCGTACTGCGTTCAGGTGGCCGCGGCAGGTCTTCTGGCTCGCGGGTCGTCGCTGTGTCATCACCTTCCCGGCCTGGTCCGGCCAGTGGCATATCGTGACACCCGCTCGCCGCTCACAGATGCGGGGGCAGCGCCGGTTTCCTCCGTGGAGTCCCGGCTTCCCTCTTAGCCCTAGATGTTGTGGTCTAGAGAACCGTGGCACAACATACGGTATGTACGATGAAGTCTGGTGTCAAGGACGCAATCTCTCGGGAGTCAATGGGCCGCCGGCTACAGCGAGCACCCCGCGATCTCGTTGCGTGCGACGGTTGCGAGCGCCGTCTTGGTGCCGGCGGTCTTCGAGAGAGCCGCCAAGGCCGACTCCGGCGTGTTGTTCTGCTCGGAGAGGTGCAGCGCGAAGACGTGTGCGAGTCCCTTCCACTGCAGCGACGCGAGCGCCTCGGCGGCCGCGGCGTTGGAGAGGTGACCCCGCCCCCCGGCGATGCGCCTCTTCAGGAACGGGGGATACGGCCCTTCGGCCAGCATGCGTTCGTCGTGATTGGACTCTAGGCCGATGGCGTGGCACCCCGACAAGGCTTCGGTGACCTCGGCAGCCATCACGCCGGTGTCGGTTGCGATGCCCACACGGTGGCCGTTCCTGCTCTTGAACGTGTACCCGCACGGATCGCAGGCGTCATGCATCGTGCCGAAGGTCGTGATGCGCATCCCCGCCAGCGAGAACTCGTCGCGGCGGCCGACGGTGACGAGTTCAGGCACGTCGAGCAGGCAGTTCGCGGCGCCGTGAAGCGTCCCGGACGTTCCGATGACAGGCACGCCGAGCCTGCGGGCGAGGACCCGCGTGCCGCGCACGTGGTCGCCGTGCTCGTGTGTCAGCAGGATCGCCTCGATCCGCGCGTCCCCAGCTCCGGCAAGGGCGATCCTGCGTATTGTCTCCCGGGCCGAGAGCCCGGCGTCGAGCAGCACGGCACGGCCACCGGACTCGATGAGCGCGGCATTGCCGGAGGATCCCGAAGCGAGAACGATCAGGCGCATGCGCGCGCCGCTGGTGTCTTGTGGTGGAGCATGCGAGGATTGTAGCGTGCCGGATGGCTGCGTGCGCTGTCAGAAGCAGCCAATCGGCGGGAACATCTCGTGATGCACGAACGTTTGGGATTCCGCTTCCGTCGGCCGCTACCAAGGAGCCAAAATGGCGAAGGATCGTTGGTCCCTCAGGAACATCTATCTGTACCTTGTGTGCCTGATCACGCTCATCATGGTGATCATCGCCGTGGTGGGTCTGGTGAGCGGCACGGTCGATCTTGTCTACCCAGACCCAGGATATCCTCTCGCCGTGCCGGATGATGACAGCGGGCGCAGCGAGGAGGACCTCGAGGCGGAGCGCGAGTACCAGCAGGACTCGACCCGTCGCTACGCGGTGCTGAACCTGGTGCGCGACGCCGCGATGCTGCTTGTGGCCGGTCCGCTGTACGCCTATCACTGGCGCAAGATCGAAGTCGAGCACACCGACGGACCCGAGGTGCCGGCCGCCGGGGTATAGCCTGCTGACCACCGCTTCGAACTCAAGGAGGCCACATGGCCGTCAAGGTCTTCGTCCTGTCCACGTGTCCCTACTGCCATATGACCCGCCGTTACCTCGAGGAGAACGATGTCACGTTCGACATCATCGAGGTCGACCTGCTGCACGGAGATGAGCGCGACGACGCGATCGCCGTGGTCAAGGATCTCTCCGGCGGTACGTCGTTCCCGGTGCTCGTGATCGATGAAGAGGTCATCGTAGGGTTCGATAAGAAGCGCATCAAGGAGCGGCTGTCGCTGTGAGCGAGGAGCAGCATCCGCGCCGCCTGTTCGCCCACGGGACGACGATCGCCGATCTTAAGGAGTACATGGAGCCGTTCGCCGCTTCGCTCGGCTACCGGTTCAACACCGAGACCGAGTTCGTGGACGAGGTGCTCGCCTCGGAGATCGAGATCTTGGCCGAATCCGGCGACGTGTACTGCCCATGCCGCATCCGCACCGGGGACCCCAAGCAGGACGTGGAGATCATCTGTCCGTGCATCCCCTTCTACCGGGACCAGTTCGCCGCCATTCGGAAGTGCTGGTGCGGTCTGTTCATCCGGCACGACGTGGAGGACGGCGCCGAGCTGACGGGTGTGGTCGAGCACCCCGAGCCGGGCACGCCCATCGACGTGCCGGTCTCACGGGTGGAGGATATGGCGCCCGGCCATGTGCGCCACGTCAAGGTGGGCTCGCGGGACATCGCTCTCGCACGCTCAGGCGATGACTTCTTCGCCGTATCGAACGTCTGCCGTCACGCGTACGGGCCGCTTTCCGAAGGTCTGCTCGACGGTCATCTTCTGACGTGCCCATGGCACGGATGGCGCTACGACGTCCGGACGGGAACCACCGATCACCCCGATGCCGACATCCGTACCTATCCCGTGTCCGTGCATGGCGGCGTCGTGCACGTTCAGGTACCGGCCGCCTCGAAGCGTGTCGTGCGCTAGGCTAGTGCGCGACCGGTGAGGTGTCGTCGCCGAGCGGCGTGAACCCGCGCTCTGCCGCCACGGTCTCCAGGCGGATCATCGTCACTTCCTCCACCTCAGGTACGCCGATCACGCCGAGTTCCTTCTCGAAGGCGACCGGGGTGTAGCCATGGCAGCTCGCGCACAGGTGGATCCGGTGACCTTGGTCCTCGGTGTCGTACAGGTACTCGAGGTCCTGGTGGGCTCTGCTGCCGCAACGGGCGCACCGCAGGCGCGGGTACTCCCACTGCGTGCGGCACACAGGACAGCTCAGCCACCTGCGTCCCCCTTGGAGGTTGCCTTCGTCGCGCACGATACCCGATGACGCCGGCGTCCCGCACGAGGGGCACAGCCCGGAATCCCACTGGAGCCAATCGAAGCTGCCTGCCGATGCGACCGCAGCTTTCGCGGCTTTCCTCAGAAACGGAGTCATGGCCTCGGTGAGGATGAATGAGAGCAGAGGCTCGCTCAACCGTGCGTCGTCGAGCGATGCTGCGACGGAGGTGACGAAGACGTCGAAGCCGGAGAGCGCACCCGCGAGCGCTTCCCCGGATACGGCCGCACCCAGATCGGAGTCCGCGAGCGCCGCAGCCTGCTCCTCGCCGAGTCCCGCATCGTTCGCCATCAGAACTGCGATCGCCCGGACAGCGTCGCGGTACGCGTCCAGCGGCACATCGGGTCGCACGAGCGAAAGAAGCGTCCGGTGCTGCACCAAGGCGGTGCGCGCTTCATGCGCGCCCGCCGGCGAGTACTGCACGGCCTTTCCCTCGAACTCATCCTGAATGGCCCACAGTTTGGTGAAGAACGCGAGCTGATGCTCGAGATCAGGACGTGTCGCCTGGTACCGCTCAACAGCCTTGGTGCGCGCGAAATCGGTCATCGTGCAACCTCCGAGAGTGTGTGTCGGTGGCCTGCCCCCAGTGCCATCGGTACTCGCTCGATGCACGCGCTTGAATGTGGAAAGGGGATGCTACGGAGTACAATGGCATAAATGCTGTGAGGCCAGTCTACACGTTTATGGAGGGGGATGCGTATGAGGCTGCGAGCAGCCGCCCTTTTCCTCGCCGCCGTGTCGATGACACTGACAGTTGCCGGATGCGATGCGAAGGAGGGGATCGGTACCCCCGACATCCCGGAGCGAGATGGGCTCGAGGTTGGCACGGAGGCGCCCGAATTCCGGCTGAAGAACCAGGAGCAGCAGACAGTCGTCCTCTCCGACTACCGGGAGACGAGCAACGTCATCCTCGTGTTCTACCCGGCCGACTTCACACCCGTTTGAGAGGGCGAGCTGTCCGGGTACCGTGACAACTACGAGTTCTTCCAGGAGCGCGACACGGAGGTCTTCGGCATCAGCGCCGACAGTTGGGCTTCACATGCCGAGTTCGCACGCCAGATCGATCTTCCGTTCGATCTACTTTCGGATTGGGACCGCACGGTGATTCCCGCGTACGGTGCCTTCAACGCGCGGATGAAGATCGCGAACCGGTGGAGTTTTCTCATCGACAAGGAAGGAATCGTCCGCTACGCGCAGCATGCGGGACTGAACGAGCCGACCGACATAGAGGCTATGAAGAACGCAGCGGACGACTTGTTCCGGGAGCAGCAGTAGCATCACGCCATCGCCGCACGCCGGCTTTGACAGGAGGAGCACTCATGAAACGTCTCGTGGTCGCAATGCTCGCCATCGCAGCCGCTTCCGCGCTCGCTTTCGGGGCGGCCGGATGCGAGGGCCCCTCGGACAAAGCGCCGCTGCATTTCGTCCAGTTCTACGACCCCGCCTGCCCGTTCTGCCAGGCGATGGAGCCCACGGTGGACAAGCTTCGCGGCAAGTACGAGCCGAGGATCGAAAGGTTCGAGATCATCGATATCTCGACCGATGCGGGCTTGGCCCAGGCCGAGGAGTTCGGCGTGTTCATCACACCCACCTTCGTGCTGCTCGACCTCGATGGGGAGGAGCTCGACCGCATCTCGGGTGCGGCCACCGAGGAGAGCATGGTGAAGTTCATCGATCGTGGTATCGATGACGTGAGTGGGACCTCCATGGGTCCGCGCGACGAGATACCGACGACCGGAGGCACCGAGCAGTAGCGGAGGGTTGCCGCGAAAGGCGCGAGAGGACTCGGGTGATGGAGAGGGCCGGATCCGCGGGGGTCCGGCCCTCCTTCGCGCCACGGTAACGCGTGGTGCTCACTCCAAGCTCACGCTATCGCCCTTCTTGATCTCCTCGCGGGCCCACGTGCCCCAGTGGTACAGGGCGTCGGACTCCGAGATCTTCCCGTCGCCGAACATGATGCGTCCGGAGCCCCTGTAGGGCTGGAAGATGCCTGCGCCGATGTAGATGTGCGCGATCAGCATGACGCCCAGCAGGATCATCGCCGCGTCATGCAGTAGCAGGCTCCAAAGGACGATCTGGCCACCGCCGAAGAACGCCGGCCACAAGAGCACCACGCCGGAAACCGAGATCAGGATCGACATGAACACGACCCCAAGGTCTGCGACGGCCTGGCCGGACTTCATGTACTTCTGGTCAGGCATGTGCTCCGAGCCCCCCAGAAGCAGGTACTTGGGGAACTTCTTCATGAACTCCTTGTCCTTCTCGTCCCACTTGAAGATCCAGCCCTTGATCACATGCACGAAACCCTTGGGCCGGATCGCGATGGACAGCAGCGGAGCGAGGACGAAGATCGCCGCCATCACACGGTGGATCACGCGGGCGCCCTGAACGGCGGAGGGTCCCACTGCGGCCGCCACTGACGGGATGAAGAGAATCAGTCCTGTCACGTACAGCGCCAGGCACGCGATGGTGTGAATCCAGTGAAGGCCGCGAGCGTATGCGCTCTGCCTCTGGATGTACCGCATCTACTTCACCTCCGTCTTGTTCACGAGCGTGTCGTTCACTTCGTCGTACACCACGTCCTCGCGCGAGTAGTTGCGCGCCATGAAGTACGAGAAGCCGAGGCCGGCCACCGTGGCCGCGGCGGCGAGGCCGCCGAGCGGCTTCAGCGCCTGCCAGAAGTTCGTGAGGCTGATCCTCGGATCGCGGACGAGACCGTGTGCCTCGAGACCGCGATGCGCTACCACGATGGTGTGCAGTCCGCCGAGCTCGCTCTCGCCATAGACCTCCGCGTTCGCGAAGCCGAGTTCTTTGAGCTGCGCCGTGCGCTCACTCGCAGCCGCCACCATCTCGCCACGGTCGCCGAACACGAGGGCGCCCGTGGGGCAGGTACCGACACACGCGGGCGCGCGCTCGGCCGACGTGCGGTCCTGGCACTGCCAGCACTTGAACGTCGTGTTCGTGGCCTCATTCCAACGCGGTACGCCGAAGGGGCATGATGCCACGCAGTACCTGCAGCCGATGCACTTGGCTTGGTCGATGACGACCGCGCCGTTGGCCGCCTTGGTGATGGCGCCCACGGGGCAGGCCATCTCGCAGGCCGCCTCGCTGCAGTGGAAGCATGCGTTCCGCATGAAGTTCCAGTCGATGCCCACTTCCTTGTTGACCTCGCTGAAGTTGATGATCAGCCAGTTGTCCGGCGTGTTGTCGAGCGGGCTTTGGAAGCTCTTTGTGAACTCATACTCCTCGGCAACCAGCGGCGAGGGAAGCTGATTCCATTGCTTACAGGCCACCTGGCAGCCTTTGCAGGCGGTGCACTTGGAGCTGTCGTACAGGATTGCCGTCTCAGCCATCGGTCTACACCTCCTGCTTCCTGATATCGACCAGGAACGCTTTGTACTCGGGGATGTGTGTGTTCGCGTCCCCTACGTTTGGCGTCAGGTCGTTTGCGATGCCGCCGACTGCGCACGCGCCGCCGTATCCCCAGTGCCACGGAGCGGCGATCTGGTGCACCTTCTTGCCGCCGATGTCGAACGGCTTGATGCGTTCGGTCACCATCGCGTACGCCTGGATGGCGCCACGGTTGTTCTCGATCACCACGTTGTCGCCCGAGACGATGCCCTTCTCGTTCGCGAGTTCGGTCGAGATCTCGACGAACATCTTGGGCATGGTCTCCACCAGCCACGGCAGGTTACGGGTGTGCTGACCCGTCTGCCAGTGCTCGGTCAGGCGGAAGGTGGTCATGACGATCGGGAACTTGTCCGGTGTGCCGAGCGTCTTGGCCGCGGACTCGACAATCGAGACGGCGGGGTTGACGTTCTGGCTGGACAACAGGTTGTCCACCGGCGACTCGAAGGGCTCGTAGTGCTCGGGGAACGGACCGTCGTTCATGCCAGGGGCCCACAGGCGCGCCACCGTCTCGGCGGTCATCATGTACGAGAGCGTCTTGTCGGGCGGGGTCGGTGTGGTCACGCCGTCTTTGACGACCTGGAAGCCGAAATCCGGCACGTCATTTCGGAGCCACTTGGTCCCGTCCCACTTGACGAGCGCCTTCGCCTCGTTCCACGGCTTGCCTGCGGGATCGCAGGAGCAGCGGTTGTAGAGGACGCGCCGGTTGGCCGGCCACGCCCACGCCCAGCCTGCGTAGCTGCCGATAGCGGTGGCCATGCCCTCGCCCGGTGCGTCCACGTTGTTGCGTGAGCCTGTCTTCATCTTGGCCGGGTCCATGGACGGAATCGTCTTGGCTGGGTCGGCGGGGTCGACGTACGACCCGCTGAAGTAGCCGGTATAGATCCAGCAACCGCAGGCGGTGGTGCCGTCGGCCTGAAGGTTCACGAAAGTCGAGAGTCCCTTCTTGTCGGCGACATTGTATCCGTTGATCGCGAGCGCGACCTTGGTGATGTCCGCATGGCCACTGTCGTTCAGGTAATCCCAGTTGAGCTTGGTGATCTGCTCCGGATTGGCGCCACCCTCGGCCTCGTAGAGATCCTTGAGCTTCAGCACGATCTCGGTGACGATCTCGAGGTCGTCTTTGGCTTCTCCCGGTGGCTCGACGGCTTTGTAGCGCCACTGGATCCAGCGGCCGGAGTTGGCGACCTGGCCCTGCTTCTCGTAGTGGCTGGCGGCTGGGAGCAGGAACACCTCGGTCGAGATGTCCGCAGGTGTCACGCCGGCGGCTTCGCTCCAGAAGATGGCCGTCTCAGTCTCCCAAAGGTCGACCGACACCATCCACTTCAGCTTCTCCATCGCCTTGCGCTCCTGGCGGCAGTTCGGGCCGCCCACGGCGGGGTTCTGGCCCCACAGGATCAGACCTTCGATCGAGCCCGTGTCCATCTCCTCGAACATGGCGATATGGCTGTGGTTCTTGCCGTTGAACTTCGGCACCATGTCGTAGGCGTAGTTGTTCTCAAGCGTGGCGTAGTCGCCGTACCACTCCTTGAGCAAACTGATGAAGAACTTCGGACGATTGGACCAGAAACCGCCGGTCTGCGTCTCCTTCTCGATGTATTTGGCAAGCGTTTGATGAGCTGTGGCGTTCGGGATGCTCAGGTAGCCGGGCAGGTTGCCGAAGAGCAGACCCATATCGGTTGAACCCTGGACGTTCGACTCGCCACGCAGCGCGTTCAGGCCGCCTCCCGCGATGCCCATGTTTCCGAGGAGCAGCTGCAGCACGCTCATCGCACGGCAGTTCTGCGACCCGTAGGTATGCTGGGTCTGACCCATCGCGTACAGGATCGTGCCGGCCTTGTCGGCGGCGCCCGTCGAGGCGTACATCTCGAACACTTGGAGAAGGACGTCCTGCGGCGTGCCGGTGATCTGCGAGACCATCTCCGGCGTGTAACGGGAGTAGTGGGTCTTCATCTGCTGGAACACGCACTTGGGATCCTGCAAGGCGGGATCCCTCTTGGCCTTCTTGTTCACCAGCGGTGAGAAAGCCGGCGTACCGGGCCTGTTGACCCACGCGAATGCCCCGGTGGGTGAGGTGTCCCACGGAATCTCTTCGGCGATTTCGTACGCCCACTGGCTCTTGTCGTAGGTCTTCTTTTCCTCGTTGTAGCCCGAGAACACGCCGTCGTCGAAGGTGAAGCTGTCCTTCAGGATGAATGACGCGTTGGTGTACGCTTTCACGTACTCCTCGTTGTACAGCTTGTTCTCGAATATGTAGTGCATAAGGCCACCGAAGAACGCCATATCGGTGCCGGAGCGCAACGGTGCGTACAGGTCCGCGACGGCGGCGCTCCTACTGAAGCGCGGGTCGACGACGATGTACTTCGCACCCGCGTCCTTGGCTTCCTGGACCCACTTCATCGAGATCGGGTGGTTCTCAGCGTTGTTTCCACCGATAGCCATGATCACGTCGGAGTTCTTGAAGTCGATCCAGTGATTGGTCATTGCACCTCGGCCGAACGTTGCCCCCAGACCGGCGACAGTGGCCGAGTGTCATATACGGGCCTGATGATCGAGCCACACCACGCCGAGCGCGCGTGCGAACTTTGAGATCGCGAAGGCCTCTTCACCGTCGAGCGCGGCGCCGCCCAGCTGGGCGATGCCTTTGCACCGATTGACCACGGTGCCGGTTTCATCGACGGTCTCGTACGACGCATCGCGGCTTGCCTTGATGCGCTTGGCGATCTCGTCGATCGCCCAGTCCCAGTCCTTCTCCTCGAAGGCGTCAGCACCAGGCGCGCGATACTTCACCTTGGTCTGACGGTAGGGGTTGAGTTCGAGCTTCCCTGTCTCCGGGTTGTACACGTTCCTGATGTTGAACTGTGCATTACCCTTCGAGCACAGCGCTCCTCTGTTGATGGGGGAGTCGGGATCGCCCTCGAGGTTGACCAGTTCGCCGTCCTTGACGGAAAGCACCATGCCGCAACCGACGGAGCAGTAGCAGCATACGGACGGGTATTCGGTCGCTCCAGCGAGACGGTTCTCCGGGACCGCATCAGCAGCGAACGCATTCGAGGGGCCGAAGAACTCGGCAAGCGCACCAGCCGCGAACGTCGCGCCGGTGAGCTTGAAAAAACCTCGCCTCGAAAGATTCACGCTTACCTCCCAGCTATGAAAACGTCGGAATTCGGATCGGACTCTTGCCGTCGACGCGCACGAACCCTGTCACCTCCTCCTCACGGCGCGCCCAACCGGCCCGCGCAAGACGCGGCGGGGTCAGCAGACAGTGGATCGGCGACGCGCGTGGCGGCAGGAGTGCAGCAGATCCCCCCAGACCAAGCGTGCGCACTTCTGAGAAGCGCGCAACAGCGCCGCGATGTCCGCATGGTGGATTGTTCAGCGGTGACGGCCAGTTTCCTGCAATGAGCGCGTCATGCGACTCAAACCAGCGAATCTCAGCGCGTCATCTGCAGCATCTCTCGGGTTCTCTTCCACGCGAGCGGCACGCGGCCGACCATCCACCAGTACAGGACGTACGTCAGTCGCTTCATGACGATCGCCGGGACTCCCGTGAGGTGGATCTTGCCCGCCCAGCCCGCGGCCCACGTAGGGCCGACGCTCACGAACTCGCCGTGCATGTGCGGGACGAAGGGCTCGGGCTGCTCGCCGCGGGCCTCGCGCAGGATGTTGGCGGCGGTCTGTTCACCCTGCCGTATCGCGAACTGGGCCAGCATCGGCAGCGTACGATTGTCCTTCGGGTCCCGGAACGCGGAGACGTCGCCGATGACGTAGACGTCGTCACATCCCACGGCCCTGCAGTACGGATCGGCCTGCAGGCGGCCCGACGGATCGACCGCCATGCCCCACCCGGTCGCGTGCGGGTCCGCGTTCGCGCCTCCGCAGAAGCACAGGACGGGAGCCGGGACCGTCCGGCCGTCGGCGAGATGTATGGTCCCCGACTCGACGCGTTCCACCATCGAGCCCAGGTGCACGGTGACACCGAGTTGCCCGAGCTTTCGCTTGACCCGGTCGCGTAGCGGCTGGGGCAGGTCGTACAGGATGTCGGGTCGGCCTTCCACGAGATGCACGGACAGGTCGGCCGGGTCGAGCCCGAACGTCCGCATGCGCCTCGGCAACATCGTGCCGATGGTACCGACGATCTCGATGCCGGTGGCCCCGCCGCCCACCACGGTGAAGGCCAGCGCCCGTCGGCGGGCATCCCTGTCCGCGATGGTCAGCGCCCTGCGGAACTGCGCCTCGATCCGCCGCTGGAGTTCCTGTGCGTCCGCAACCGACCACATAGTCACGCAGTGCTCGCGCAGTCCTGGGACCGGAGGCACGAACGCGACCGCCCCCGTGGCGATCACGAGCTTCCAGTACGGTATCTCCCTGTTCGCGGCGCCGGCGGGGCCGGTGACCACCACGTGCTCTTCCGGGCGGACGTCAGCCACGCGGTCGTAGCACAGCGTCACTGGCATGTCCTTGAAGACCGCGGTGTGCCACAGCTCGCAGAACTCTGGCCGGGGCGGACCGACCGCGACGAGATCGAGCTCGGAGAGCGCCTGTTGGCAGGGGTGCGGCTCCACGAGCAGGATCTCAAGGTCGTCGCCGGGCCTGAGGGCCCGGGCGA
>Ga0207950_100570_pt1 | contig 12075 bp, 8 predicted proteins | sample Subbio11_8B_AprC_FD_184814 | JGI IMG/M metagenome (GOLD analysis project Ga0207950, IMG submission 184814) | Serpentinite rock and fluid subsurface biosphere microbial communities from McLaughlin Reserve, California, USA - CR11_8B_AprC (SPAdes) | ecosystem: Environmental > Terrestrial > Deep... | reverse complement strand
GGTAAGCTTGCTCCACAAACAATATGGCTCCCTGGGTTGGCGTTGTTCCCTCTGGCGATCTCCAATACGATGCTGACTTTGCATTTTATGGCCTGGTCTGAGCCGCTCTTTTTACTGTTTGGATTCACCGGTCTGTACCTGCTCTCATCCGGATTAGGATCAAATAAATCAAGTCTGTTGATCTTGAGCGGTTTATTGGCAGGATTATCTGCCCTAACCCGTTACGCAGGATTTGCATTTGTCATCGCAACTGTAGTGGCAACGGTCTTGTTAACCGCTGGTGATCTGAGAAGAAAACTGGCCTGGGGGGTTCTGACAGGCATCCCGGGGGCTGTTTTTATGGGTTTATGGCTCGTGTATACCCGCATGGGAGCTAGCGACCAGCCTATTCGGAGCCCGGCCATTCACCCACCCGGTATCGATCATCTTCGTCAAGGACTAAATACCTTGGCAGGGTGGCTGCTATTACCGGCTCAAGCGCCAGGGTGGCTTAAGGCCTTGATCCTGGTAGCCATTGTGGCCTTCGTTGCTTTCGCCATGATCTATTTTCGTAAAGGCGTAAAGAGCAAGGAAATGCTCACCAGCCGCACAGCAGCGAGCGTTCTTATGGTATTCATCGGAAGCTACGTGGGATTCTTGCTGTTGTCCCTTACCTTGGTGGATGCCAACACTCCTTTGGATGAGCGGATCCTCTCGCCGTTATTATTTGCTGGATTAGGTATCCTCACTTATACTCTGGGGTTATCCTTACCGATTAACAAACCTTATTATCCAGGTTTCGTTGCATTGTTAGTTACCGGAGCCCTTTTATACACCACCACTTCCCTTCTGAGAAGCGCAAGTGCCTTTGTTGAAAATAGCATCTATGGGATTGGTTTTTCTCACCAACATTGGCGCGATTCGGCCATAATCGCGGAAGTTGATCGACTCCCAGAAAAAACAATTATCTATACGAATTCTCCGGAAGGAATTTATTTGCATACCCAGCGATCGGTATTGGATCTGCCCCGAAAAATGGATGCCATACGCCAACGGGCCAACCCAGAATATGCCGATCAGATCCAATCCTTGAAAACCCAGGTTATTTGTGGTGGAGCGCTGGTGGTTTATTTTACTGCGGTGCAGAGTACGACCTTACCCTCACCGGCAGAGTTGCAGGCTTTCAATGCCTGGACCGACCAGGTTGACTTTGAAGACGGTTTCATTTTAGGCAACCACTAAGAATCTTATGAGTGAAAATCCACTAGTAAGCATTATCATCCCGGCTTTTAATCAGGGACATTACTTGGGTGCAGCGATTCGAAGTGCATTGGGGCAAACCTACCCACATTTCGAGATCATCGTTGTAGATGACGGGTCGACGGATGATACCCCAATGGTAGTCCAAAGTTTTGCGGACCCTCGGGTTAAATATCACCGCCAAGAAAATAGGGGTTTGTCTGGAGCCCGTAACACCGGTATTCGTTGCTCGCATGGGCAGTTATTAACTTTTTTAGATTCGGATGATTGCTTTTTACCCGCTAAACTAACCTTATTAACCTCCATAATGACTTCCTTTCCGGAGATCGGTTTTTGCGCAGGCGGGGCTAACCTTATCGACGAACATGGAAATCCAATTCATCGTAGATTCGAAAGTAGTATCCTTTCCCAACCGCAGGACCTTTTATTGGGTAATCCTTTTTCTGTTGACAGCGTGCTCGTAAAACGTGGATGGCAGGAGAAAATTGGTTTTTTTGACGAAAGCCTTCGTTCGTACGAAGATTGGGATTTTTGGCTGCGCCTGGCATTGGCTGGGTGCCCCATGCGGGTTATCGAGCAGCCTGTTTCTCTCTATCGATTTCACCCTGCCCAAATGTCTCGTCTGGGAAGTCAAATGACAACCGCAACATTGGCAGTGCTCGAGAAAACCTTTGCCCGCCCCGATTTACCCACCGAATGGCAAAGGTTGAAAGAAGCCGCGTTTGCGAGTGCTCATTTGCGTGCTGCCGCTCATGGTTTCTTAGCTCAGGATTATGCTGAGGCACATCAAAATCTTCGCCGAGCCTTACACTTCGACCCTGGTCTCTCCAAAAATGGAGCGGCAGCCCTGGCATCCCGCATCGCAGCCTGGAGCGAACTGCCAAAAACGAATGATCCGGTTAGTTTCATCGAGAACATATACGATCACTTACCGGATGAATTTCAGGCCCTAAAAAAACATAAAAAAATCGCCATTAGCCAGGCTGCCGTGCGGTCAGCCTTTCAAACCTACCAGGCAGGAAACTATAGAGATGCCAGATCCGCAGCTTGTAAGGCGGTTTATTACCGCCCTTACTGGTTGTTAAATCGAGGGGTTTTGTCGATTTTGATCAAATCTTTATTTCAAGGATAGTTATTATGCGCAGATTTTTCCTCCGTAAACAAGTAACCCCCTATGTGATCCTTTTCATTGAACGTGATGGCAGCACTTACCTTACCAGCCTGTTGATCTCCCATCCCCATATCGAAGCTATTTACGAACGCTTTGCTGTCTTAAAGCAGAAAAATGTGAATGCTGCCGACCAGCTCATTTGGGCAAAAACCTTCTTCACACCCCGCCTGATCAATCGGTACGCGGCCGTCGGATTCAAAGCGAAATTGGTCGATATCCTCGACCTGGCTGGGTTTACCTCTTTAATCCACGAAAAAAAGGTTCGCATTATTCATATGCAGCGCCGCAACCAAGTTAAGGCTGTTGTATCGAGGATCAATGCTCGACGGCTATACGAAAATTCAGGCAATTGGAACCTGTACAAAGAGGTAGACCGGATGCCGGCCTTCGAAATCGATCCGCTAATTTTCGCAAAATTCCTCCAGGAACGTGAGCAGGCTGATGACGAATTGACAAATTATGTCGACCACCTGAATTTACCAGTCCTGAAAATACTGTACGAAGATTTATTGGTGAATCGCGACAAGGTTTTAGCACAAGTTCTTGAATTCTTGAGGGTAAAACATTATCCGGTTAAAGAAAATACCCTGAAGCACACCAGTGACGACCTGCGCGATGTGATCCTCAACTATGACCATCTCCGCGCTTTATACCTGGGAACACGATTCGAAAATATGTTTTCTGAGGTCCTTTCCACCGGTTAATCTTATGCCAGGAATTATCGCAACTTACCAACATCAAAACCATACCGATACCGCCTCCCTTTTGGAGCGAATGGCGACTGCCCTCGAACCGGAGCAGCGTTTTTCGCGTGAATTGTACGCTCAAGACGGTTTTGGCTTCGGTCGAGTAAGCCTCGCCATACTAAACCCCCAACCCCAACCTGTTTGGAACTCGGAAAACAGCGTGGGACTGGTGATGGAAGGTGAACTCTATGACACCTGCCAGCTTGTAACCGCTTTGGAGCAGAAAGGGTTTTCTACTGGTGATGGCAGCCAGGCCAGCCTGTTGCTCCACCTTTACCTGGCTTTTGGTTATAGCTGTTTACCGATGCTCAATGGCGCATTAGCGGCCGCTATATGGCATCCAGAGGAGCGACGCCTCGTGGTTTTTAACGATCGCCTCGGGCTTCAACCGTTGTACTATACCCATCACGCCGGCGGGTTGGTAATTGGTTCCGGCGTTCGTGCCTTGCTGGCCGATGAACGTACCCCCCGCAAAGTAGATCGGGTGGCCATTCAAGAGTTCCTGACCTTCGATCATATCCTCGGGCAACGCACTTTATTAGAAGATGTGCACCTCCTGGCGCAGGGATCCTTGCTGGTTTTTCAGGACAACACCCTGAACATCCGCCGTTATTACAAATTAATTTATCCACAAACCTACCTTTTTAAAGAGGAATCTGTTTATCGCGAAGAATTAGTCGCCCATTTGCGTCGTTCTATTCAGCGCCAGAATTATGACCACTTGCCGGTCGGTTTGCTCCTTTCTGGTGGTTTGGATTCGCGTGTAATTCTGGCCGAATTGGCCGACCAGGGTACCCGCCAACCCTTGCAGACCTTTACCTGGAGTATTCCCAACTCGGATGACGCCCGCATCGCCCGCGAATTATCCTCTAAAATTGGAACTCGGCATCACTTCTTCGAACTCAAACCAGACTGGCTGCTGCACAAGGCCGAAAAGGCCGTGCGGATTACCGATGGGATGGGCAACCTGGTGAATTTGCACGCGTTGGCGACCCTTGATGAAGAAGCTGCCCTTGCGAGTGTGATTTATAAAGGTTTCTTGGGCGATGCGATGTTTGGTTTCGGTTTGCGGCCACGTTTTTGGGCAGATTATGACGAGAACACACTTTTCGACATCCACCTGCAGGCATACCGCGACTACGATGTCCTATCTTTTGACCTGCCCACGCATGGATGGATCTTTAGTGACGAATTACTGCGAGCGAATGGCGACAGACTGATGGACGACTTTCGCACCGGGATGCTTGCTTCAGGTGTTAAACAATTGGCAGCCCAGCGATTGTATTTCGATTTTACCCAACGTGTGCCGCGGATGACTCTTAATGGGGTCCTGGTTGTTCGCGACCGGGCGGCTGTACGCCTTCCTTTTGCTGACAATGACCTGCTGGATTTTTCGGCCAGGATGCCCCCAGGTTTGCTTTACGAACGCCGGGTGATGGTCGAAGCATTTATCGAGGCATACCCTAAACTGGCTCGCGTGCCCATTGCCCGCACCGGTTTACCCATGGTTTCTTGCGCGCGCGAAATGTGGTTGCGCAACTGGCAATTTGCAAAATGGCATCTTCGCCGAAAGGGGATGGAATGGTTGGTCGGACCTCCAACCCGCCCGTATAAGGACTACCAATCCTGGTTCAGGGGTAGATTGCGCCCATGGATTGAACGGACTTTACTTGATCCTCTTGCTCTCAACCGGGGGTATTACAAGCCTGAATCGGTTCGCCAGCTCGTCGCCGATCACATGTCAGGTAAAAATCACACCGTAAAAATTGGTGCCATGATGGCGATTGAGCTTTGGCACCGTATGTACCTGGACAGATGATAATCGAATTGACCTACAAAATTAATTAGATACTGATAGGCTAAACTCGAAAATGAACATTGGGATTGTCAACCTTGAAACCTGGGCATTTTTCAAAGAGGTATACGCTGAATTGGAACGCCATCATACGATCAGCCAATTCAAACCCCACCAGGTTAATCTGCCTGTTTTCAACGAGCGGATCAATCGCTCGATTTTCCAACGCGGACTCGAGGATTTTCTCCGCACAAACCAGGTGGTGTTTTTTGAATGGGCCAGTGAATTGCTTGCAGCGGCGTCTCATCTACCCAAAACATGTGTCATTGTCACGCGGTTGCACCGCTACGAGATGTACCAATGGGTAAACCAGGTGAACTGGGATAATGTCGACCGGATTATTTTGGTTAGCGAGGCTAAACGGCAGGAATTTGCCACCCGCTTCCCGTATCAAGCCGAAAAACTGGTGGTCATACCCGAATCGATTCCTCTTGAAAAGTTTCCCCTCCTCGATAAACCCTATCATCAAGATTTAGGAATTTTATGCAATCTTACACCTCGTAAACGGGTGTACGAGTTAATTTTAGCCTTTGCTGGGCAAGAACTGGATAAACTTGGTTTTCACCTGCATATCGGCGGGGGCGAGCACCCTCGGTTTGGTGATTATTACACCGCATTGGATAGCCTGGTCCACAAGTTGAAATTACAGGATAAAGTAACCTTCTATGGCCATATTAAGGATGCCCTTTCCTTTTACCGGAATGTGGATATTTTTATCTCCAACAGTTTTAACGAGGGCTTGCAAGTATCTCCTATGGAGGCAATCGCATCTGGTTGTTACTGCTTCTCCCATTGGTGGGCTGGCGCTGAAGAGTTGCTACCTGAGGAGAACCTTTTTCTGACCGACATAGATTTGCGCTCTCTGATCATTTCCTACGATCGATTAAGTAACCAGGCCAAACAACTGTGCCGAGAAAAAATACGCAATAACGTGGTGGAGCGGTTTGATTCAGCGAAGATCAGCCACCAGATACGCGCTGTTGTTGAAGGAGCGGCTGTGACCATACCTAAAGAACAAAAAATATGAAGATTGGATATCTGGCTCAATTAAGCCCGGAAGTTCGCTGGCCTCCCTATGATGGCCCGGCCAACCATGTGCGCCATGTGATTGCGAAATTAATCGAACGAGGTCATGAAGTGTCTTTTCTGGCAAGGATTGATGGTGAAATCGTGCACAGCACGAACTTAAATCATTTCCCAATTGTAAATTCACAAAAAAAAACCTTTGGAAAGAAAAGCATAACAGAGCGTTCAGTCCGCCGGATGCAACGCATATTTCGCTTGCCTTTTTTTAATTACTTCGAAAGCAACCGTTTTGCCAGACTCTGCCAAAACATTATGCCTGATTACGATTTATTGTTCGAGCGAACCAGTTGGATGAATTATGGCGGAGCGATGGCTGCCCAACAATTAAAAATCCCCCTTGTCCTCGAATACAACGGTGACCCCCTCCATGATCTTAAAGCCAAGGGCGTGGATCCGAAGGGCTTGCAAAGAAAGGTTTCCATAGCCTTGTTTAAAAGGACTCTGGCAACTGCCAGCCATATTGTTGCCTCCGGAAAGGGCTGGGAGAACAATCTCGTCGAGCACTGGGGGGTACAACGCTCACGAGTGACCACAATTGAAAATGGTACACCTTTACTGGACTTATTAGAGCGCACCCAATTAAAATCCTTTCAGCAAGCCGTTGCAGAAAAACCCCTCCAAATGGTGTATTTGGGTGGCTTTTATTCCTGGCAAGGGACATCAATTGCTGTTCAAGCCTTACAACGGATCATTGAACGTGGGCTCGATGTCCGCCTGGTAATGGTCGGGACAGGTGCCCAGTTTGAAGAAACTCGAACTCTGGCCAAAGACCTTGGTTTGTTGAACTATATAACCTTCACCGGCCCGTTAATGCCTGAAGAATTTGGTCCCATTCTCGCAAACAGCGAAATCGGGCTCTCACCATACTGCGGCTGGCAAGAATATTCCGGCCTCAAATTGTTTGATTATAAAGCTGCCGGTCTGGCGATTATTGCCTCTGGGGCAAACGGCCAGCCGGATACCCTCCGGCACGAACATACCGGATGGATCGTTCCTCCGTGCGATCTCGACTCTTTGGTCGAGGCAATGCTCCTCCTCATCCGTCAACCGGAAATCCGGCGTACTTTAGGACAAAATGCACGGATCGACGCTGAACGCCTGCATAGTTGGGAACGAACTGTGCTCGAATTAGAAACCTTATTCAACCGGCTCCTGCCCGCAATTAGAAAAACTACCGAAATCCAGCCTCCCGATGCAACCAGAAAATCACAATAATAAACCCTTGGTGTCAATTATGATGCCCGCCTATAATGCTGAATCATTTATCGATTCGGCAATTGGAAGCATCCTTGCTCAGAAAATGCCAGACTGGGAACTGGTTGTAGTAAATGACGGTTCAACAGATCAAACAGCGGATCTTCTAAGCCAGTATTCAGACCGGCGGATCCGGGTTTACCACCAGAAAAATGCCGGTGAGGCGGCAGCGCGCAACCACGCTCTCCGAGAAGTAGATGGGGAGTTCCTGGCATTTCTCGACTCCGACGACCAGTTCTTGCCGGCGTTCCTAGAGAACATGGTAGATTTTCTGAAAGCCAACCCTACCCTGGATGGAGTATATTGTGACGGTTTCTATATCGACCCCACTGGCCAAATCATTGGCAGCTTGTCCGAAAACCGGCGTGGGCCCTTCGAGGGAAGTCTTTACAATGCACTTGTCCGTGCCTCGGATGTTTTTGGACCACCGATTTGTGTTCTGTTACGGACAGACAGCGTCTTTACCTCCGGGGTTACTTTCGATCCACGCATTGTTATCGGACCCGATTGGGATTTCTTCACCCGCTTGTCACAAACAACCAGGTTCGGCTACCTGGATCGGAAATTGGTTTGCTACAGGGTTCATACCACCAATATCACCGTCACCACAGGTGGGAAAAAACGGCTCAGCTCACTGGCTTTGTGTCGTGAAAAAGCCATCCATACCGCTGGTTTTTCCAATTTATGCCTTGAAACCCGCGCCTATACATTTTTTGATTTGCTAATTAATCTATTAGCAGGTGATATAAAAAAACAAATTGAAGTAACCCATTGGGAGCAGTTTCAGGCACTCCCAGATAGCGAACAGGCACGTCTGTACCGCTTGATGGCCAGCCAGTTGCTACAAGATGTCACTCAACAGCACAACCCACAAATTTTGTCCTGGCTGCGACAAGCCCGCAGGCAAAGTCACCGTGACTGGAAATCGGTGTTGCTTCAATCCCTGTATGTTCTTAGTCCCAGATTATCGGCTGTTCTCTTGCGAGCCAGGGCAGTATCGGACCGCAAAACAAGTTTTCGATCACCATTTACAATCCGCGATTAATCCAAGGAAATCGCACCCTGACCTTACCAGTTCAGCCTTAGAAAATTCCTATCCTAACTCCATTTACATTTCAACCTCGAACGAGTAGATAACCTTATGAACCCCGAAGATTTCGTTAAATTTGCTTTACAAATTACAGCAATGCTTGGAATTGCCCTCCTTTTTGGTCAACTGATGCGGCGGAGGAAGCAGCCAGCGGTATTAGGGGAATTATTGGGCGGGATTGTCCTAGGTCCTACAATCGTAGGAGTTCTTTTTCCGGGTGTATATTCCTGGTTATTCCAATCCTCTGAAAGTGTGGCGGTTATCAGGGATGCGTCTATTAAAATGGGCATGCTTTTTTTCCTTTTTACCGCTGGCCTGCAGGTGAAAGTATCCGATTTACGCCGCCTCGGTCGTAAAGCGATGACGATTGGTGTGATTGGAACACTTCTGCCTATTGCAGCTGGAGTAGGGTTGGTTTACTTGCTGCCCCATGATTTCTGGGGTCCGACCGTTCAGGAACACTTTTTTATCTTCGCTTTATTTATTGGTATCAATCTGGCAAATTCGGCCAACCCGGTCATTGCGCGGATATTAATGGACTTTGGCCTACTTAAAGAGGAAATTGGCACGATCATCATGACCGCGACGGTGGTCGACGACCTGATCAACTGGATATTATTTGCGCTCATTCTCAGTGTTATCGCCCCAGGCCGCTCTCCATTAATGACCGATTTTCCAACAACGATACTGATAATCGCAGGTTTCATTGTTTTCACTTTGGGGATTGGGCGGCTGGTCGCTCCCAAGGCACTCGCCTGGGTGCGTAAACAGGTCGCCTGGCCGAGTGGATTCATCGCCTTTACTGCATTGGTGATTCTATTGGCTGGCAGCCTGGCTGAATTCATCGGTATTCATGCCTTTCTGGGTGCCTTTTTGGTGGGCGTGGCTGTAGCCGGTAGCAGCCAGGAGGCCAACGAAGCCCATGAAGTGATCGGCCAATTCGTGATGAGTTTCTTTGCTCCTATTTACTTTGTATCCATCGGAATGGCAACTAATTTTGCTGCCCATTTTGATTGGCTAACCGTACTCATCTTATTTACAGCGGCCTGCATCACAAAGTTTTTTTCCGTAATTATCGGTGCACGGGTTGGTGGAATGGTTATCAACCGCCAGGTCCTGGCGATTGCATCAGGATTGAACGCCCGTGGTGCTACCGGAATTATCCTGGCCGAAATTGGCTTGGCAAACGGCTTAATCGACGATAAAATTTTCGTAGCGATCTTCATTATGGCAGTCGGCACTTCGATTATGTCGGGGCCTCTGATGAATTTCTTTTTGAGCGGAACGTTTAGGTTTAGACTATTTACAAAAAAGAAAGTAGCTGACCTTGCCAGTAAATAAGAATAAAATAGGTATACCTCTTCAAGAATAGAATTGTCCACCACAAGGAAACTTCTAGATCTCAAGAATGGACCCCAATGAAGAACGCTCTCATCATCGGCGCTAATGGGCAGGATGGCTCCTACCTTTCAGAATTGCTGCTTGCAAAAGGCTATCAGGTTACCGGTTGGGTGCAAGATTTGTCCCCAGCCAGCCTGAATAACCTATGTGGTGTTCAAGAACGGATGACACTTGTCGTCGGCGACCTTACGAATCAAGATGATTTCAATGACTGCTTGGAAGCTTATCGCCCGGATGAAATTTATAATTTGGCAGCCCCTTCCCTTCCCTATGCTTCTTGGGGCGACCCGCTTGGGGTGGGAGAGCTTGCCGGTATTAGTGTTGCCCGGCTGCTAGAATCCGCACGAAAAATAACCCCCAACGCGCGGGTTTACCAGGCCTCATCATCCGAAATGTTCGGGCTGCCAAAAGAAGAGCCACAATCAGAAAATACACCCTTCCACCCACGAAATCCGTACGGCGTTGCCAAACTCTATGCGCATTGGATGGTCGTTAATTTTCGTGATCATCACAACATGTTCGCTGTTTCAGGTATACTTTTTAATCATGAAAGTCCTCGGCGCGGTTTCAACTTTGTTACTCGCAAGATCACCCTGACTGCTGCGGCGATTAAACTTGGCTTTGCGGATGAATTACAACTGGGGGACCTCAACGCGCGTCGCGATTGGGGCTTCGCCCCCGACTATGTCCGCGCTATGTGGATGATGTTACAGCACGAACGCCCAGAGATATTTGTGATCGGAACAGGTGTAACCCATACCGTCCGGGAGATCTGCGAACTAGCCTTCGGTTACCTCGACCTCGATTACCATGATTACGTCATTGTCGATGAGGCCCTCCTGCGCCCAAAAGAAACTTATCAATTGGTCGCAAACCCACGTAAAGCTATGGAAACCTTGGGTTGGGAGCCACGCATGGGCTTCGACAAAATCATCCATTCCATGCTTAAAAGCGACTTAGAATTACTTCAATCTACCCATGAAATTTCGCAGCGGCCCTTGCATTGTAATGAGCTGGAAGCGCTTAGTATAAAAACAAAATGAAAATCGCAATATTCCACAATTTACCCTCGGGAGGTGCCAAGCGAACCCTTTTTGAGGTTGTACAGCGCTTGGTTGCCCGCCACGAAATCTCCGTTTTTACGCTTTCGTGCGCCAATCACGAATTTGCGGATTTACGCCCTCTGGTGAACCACCATGAAATCGTCCCGTTTCAGCCCTCGCCAAAGTTCAATTCACCCTTTGGACGGATTAACATGTTGGGACGTTTATTCGACCTGGTTCGCCTCAGGGCTGTTGAAAACAAGTTGGCTCACAAGATGAGCAGTCTGGATTTTGATGTAGTTTTTGTAAATCCTTGCCAATTCGAGAATAGTCCCTCGCTGCTCTCCTTTTTACAGGGTGTGCCGAGGGTATTCTTCCTCGCGGAGCCGCTTCGCATTCTATATGAAGAAATGCCAGCCCGTCCTTACGACAAAAAAAAGGCGGGTTTGCGAAGATTGGTTGACTCTTTTGATCCTCTGCCAGGTTTGTACCGCTCCGTCTTGCGAAAGAACGACATTCGCAATGTTCTGGCAGCTAAGTTGGTGCTGGTGAACTCAACCTTTGTCCGCCATTCGGCGAAAATGATTTACGGGGTGGAAGCAACTGTCAATTATTTAGGCGTTGACACGCAGTTTTTTCATCCAATTGCAGGCGATAAACATCCAACGATCGTGTCTGTGGGTTCACTCACCCCCTTAAAAGGCTTCGACTTCATCATCCGTTCGATAGCGCACATACCAAATGAAAAGCGCCCAACTTTAAAAATCGCCAGTAATTTTTCTAACCCTCCCGAATACGATTATTTAAATAGCCTGGCCAAGGCATTGAAAGTCGATTTAGTTTTCCATAAGGAAATTAGCGATCAATCTTTGGTTAAATTGTATAACCAGGCCGCCCTTACGGTTTATGCACCCATTCGTGAACCCTTTGGATTGGTCGCCCTCGAATCGATGGCTTGTGCTACACCCGTAGTCGGGGTACGCGAAGGGGGTATTCAGGAAAGTGTGGTGGATCACAAAACTGGACGCCTGACATCCCGTAACGAAGTCGAATTTGCTGAGGCAATTCAGGAGCTGTTAAACGATCGGGAAAAAGCCGCAGAGTATGCCCGGAATGGACGCGCTTTGATGCTCGAAAGATGGACCTGGGAAGCCGCCACCGAACGTCTAGAATCCAACCTCCTGGCTGCC
>Ga0207950_100568_pt1 | contig 12098 bp, 8 predicted proteins | sample Subbio11_8B_AprC_FD_184814 | JGI IMG/M metagenome (GOLD analysis project Ga0207950, IMG submission 184814) | Serpentinite rock and fluid subsurface biosphere microbial communities from McLaughlin Reserve, California, USA - CR11_8B_AprC (SPAdes) | ecosystem: Environmental > Terrestrial > Deep... | reverse complement strand
GCGCTACCTCGAGAGCCTCAACGCCTACGCGCGCAGCATCGTGCAGCCGGCCGGCCGGCCCGAGGTCGACGCGGTCTACGGCATCCCGCCGACCGTCGCCATCGAGCAGCGGCTCTCGCGCGGCGGGCGCAAGAGCACGGTGGCCACCAGCACCGAGGTCTGGCACTACCTGCGCCTGCTGTGGGTCAAGCTCGGCATCGCGCACTGCGTCCACGACGGCGCCGAGGTGCGGCCGCAGAGCGTCGAGAGCATCGCCGCGCAGCTGCTGCGCGAGCACCGCGGTGCGCATGTCGGCCTGCTCGCGCCGCTGGTCGTCGCCCGCAAGGGCGTCTACACCGACCTCGCCAAGTGGGCCAAGGCGCGCGGCCACAGCCACCTGCGGGTCGACGGCGAGTTCCTGAAGGTCGAGCCCTGGCCGCGCATCGACCGCTTCAAGGAGCACACCATCGAGCTGCCGGTGGCCGACTTCGTCGTCGACCCGGCGCACGAGGCCGGGCTGCGCGAGGCGCTGGCGCGCACGCTCGACCTCGGCCGCGGCGTGCTGCACCTGCTGCACCCGCTCGACGGCCTGGCCGCCGCGCTCGAGGACGGCCAGTCGAGCGCCGGCATCGGCACGCTGAAGGTTTTCTCGACCAAGCGGGCGTGCCCGGTCTGCGGCACCAGCTACCCCGAGCCCGACCCGCGGCTGTTCAGCTACAACAGCAAGCATGGCTGGTGCCCGGGTTGCGTCGGCACCGGGCTGGCGCTCACCCGCGAGCAGCGGCGGGCCTGGGACGACACGCGGCGCGACGACGACGACCAGGGCCGCGAGCGGACCTTCCCCAGCGAGGAGCCCGAGGTCGAGGGCGTCGCCGACACGCCCTGCCCCGACTGCGGCGGCACACGGCTGAACCCGTCGGCGCGCGCGGTGCGCTTCGACGGCCGTGCGATCAGCGCGGTCGCTGCGTGGTCGGTGACGGAGGCCCGGGCCTGGGTCGACGGCCTGCGGCTCGAGGGTCGCGACGCGCAGATCGCGCGCGACGTCGTCGCCGAGGTCGCGAGCCGGCTGCGCTTCCTCGAGGACGTCGGCCTGGGCTACCTGAGCCTGGACCGCGCCGCACCGACCCTCTCGGGCGGCGAGGCGCAGCGCATCCGGCTCGCCGCGCAGCTCGGCAGCCACCTGCAGGGCGTCTGCTACGTGCTCGACGAGCCGACGATCGGCCTGCACCCGCGCGACAACGCGATCCTGCTCGACGCGCTGCAGCGCCTGGGTGCGCTCGGCAACACCCTGGTCGTCGTCGAGCACGACGAGGACACGATCCGCCGTGCCGAGCACCTGATCGACATCGGCCCCGGCGCCGGCAAGCGCGGCGGCCGCGTCGTTGCCCAGGGCAGCGCGGCCGACCTGGCCGGGGCCGCCGATTCGGTCACCGGCCGCTTCCTCGCCACGCCGCTGCGCCACCCGCTGCAGCCGCGCCGCCCGGTCGGCGACGCCACGCCGCGGCTGGTCGTGCGCGGCGCGACGCGGCACAACCTGCAGCGGCTCGACGTCGGCGTGCCGCTGCAACGGCTGGTCGCGGTCACCGGGGTCAGCGGCTCGGGCAAGAGCACGCTGGCGCGCGACGTGCTGCTGGCCAACCTGCAGTTTCGCAACCAGCGTGGCGGGAGGCCCGCGTGGTCGGGCTGCGAGCGCATCGACGGCCACGACGCGATCGAGCGCGTGCTCGAAGTCGACCAGACGCCGATCGGCAAGACGCCGCGCTCGTGCCCGGCGACCTACGTCGGCTTCTGGGACGCGATCCGCCGGCTGTACGCCGAGACGCTCGAAGCCAGGGCGCGCGGCTGGGGCCCGGGGCGCTTCAGCTTCAACACCGGCGGCGCGCAGGCCGGCCGCTGCCACGCCTGCGAGGGCCAGGGCGTGCGCACGATCGCGATGAGCTTCCTGCCCGACGTCAAGCTGCCGTGCGAGGTCTGCCGCGGCCAGCGCTTCAACGCCGAGACGCTGGCGGTGAGCTGGCGCGGGCGCAGCATCGGCGAGGTGCTGCGCATGGAGGTCGACGAGGCGCGCGGCTTCTTCGCGAGCCTGCCGGCCGTCGCCCACCCGCTGCAACTGCTGCACGACGTCGGCCTGGGCTACCTGACGCTGGGCCAGCCCAGCCCGACGCTCTCGGGCGGCGAGGCGCAGCGCATCAAGCTCGTCACCGAACTCGCCAAGGTGCGCGACGACCTCAGCCGGCGCGGGCAGCAGGCCCCGCCGACGCTGTACGTGCTCGACGAGCCGACCGTCGGCCTGCACATGGCCGACGTCGAGCGGCTGATCCGCGTGCTGCACCGGCTGGTCGACGGCGGCCACAGCGTGGTCGTCATCGAGCACGACCTCGACGTCGTCGCCGAGGCCGACTGGGTCGTCGACCTCGGCCCCGAGGGCGGCGCCGGCGGCGGCCGCATCGCCGCGGTCGGCACGCCCGAGCAGCTCGTCGCCGCCGGCACGCACACCGGGCGCGCGCTGGCGGCGGTGCTGGCGCGCTGAGCACCGGTGTCGTCGCCGGGGCCCCCGGGCGCGCCGCCGCCGCAGCGGCGGCATGCGTGATCCGGCGGGCAGCGGCATGCGCGAGAATCGGCGGGCGTTCCGGAGTCTTGCCGCATGCCCGCAGCCATGCCGCGCCGACGTCCTCGCCGTGCTTGAGCAACAGCGCGCAGGGATTGCGCAGCGCTACGGCGCGACGCGGCTGGCGCTGTTCGGCTCGGCGGCGCGCGACGAACTGCGGCCCGACAGCGACATCGACGTGCTCGTCGAGTTTGCCGGCCCGACCACGCTGGACGGCTATTTCGGGCTCGAGGATCAGCTCGAGGCGGCGCTCGATCGCCCCGTGGACCTGGTGACGGCGAAGGCGCTCGAGCCACGCGCGCGTGCGCTGGTCGAACAGGACCTGATCGATGTCGCGTAGCTGGCTGCTCTGTGTCGATGACCTGACCTTCGCCTGCGAGAAGTTGTCACGCATCGCCGCAGCGCGCTCGCGTGACGAGTGCCTGGCCGACGAAACCGCCTTCGACGCGGCGTTGTTCAAGCTTCGGATCATCGGCGAAGCGGTCAAGCGCTTGCCGCCCGAGGCATTGGCGCGACTGTCCGAGCCGCACCGCAGAGGCCCGGCCCGCTTGCGAGAGCTCATCGCACACCACTACTTCGCAGTGGATCCGGACCTCCTATGGGAAGCCGTGAGCAGGCATACGCCGATACTGCTCGACGAGGCGCGAGCCCTGCGTGAGAGCTTCGATGCGGGCTGCCTGTCTCCTGGCGGCAGCTCGACCGCCCAGCCCAGGCGGGGACCGTCCCCTGCGGGCGCAGCGGTGGCCACGCTGCGGTCGGTCGCGAGCCCGAGGCCTTCACGCCGCCGCCGCCAGCTCCTGCGCCAGCAGCCGTGCCGCGGCCGAGATCTGCGTGCGCTGACGGGTGAGGATCATGAACTGCCGCTCGGCCCAGGGCTCGGCCAGCGGCACCAGGGCCAGGCGCCCGGCGCCGGCGTGCGGCACGGCGACCTCGCGCGGCAGGATCGCCAGGCCGAGCCCGGCGGCGACGATGCGGCAGGCTGCGTCCATGCTCGACACCTGGATGCGGTGCGCCAGCTCGGCGCCCAGCCGCGCGGCTTCGCGGCGCAGCAGGCGGTCCAGCAGCCCACCCGGGGACACGCCGACCGTGGCTTCGGCGAGGATCTCGGCCAGCCGCAGCGACGACCGGTGCGCCAGCGCGTGGGTCGGCGGCATCACCACGCACAGGTGGTCGCGCCGGTACGGGCGGGCGACGAGGTCGGCCAGGTCGACCTGGTCCCACAGCACGCCGAGGTCGGCCACGCCGTCGAGCACGGCGCGCACGATGTCGGCGCTGACCCGCTCGTCGAGGCTCACGCGCAGCCGCGGGTGGCGGGCGAGGAAGCGGCCGATGTCGTCGGGCAGGGTCTCGGCCAGCACCGACGGGCTGGCCAGCACGCGCACGCTGCCCTGCACGCCGTCGGCAAACTCGCCCAGCTCGGCGCGCGTGCGCTGCATCGCCGCCAGCAGCTCGCGGGCCCGGGCCAGCAGCGCCTCGCCGGCCGGTGTCGGCGCCACGCCGCGGGCGTGACGCACCAGCAGCGGCGCACCCAGCCCGGCTTCGAGCGCGGCCAGCCGCTTGCTCAGCGCCGAGGCGACCATCGCCTCGCGCGCAGCAGCCCGCGCGACGCTGCCTTCCTCGCAGACGGCGACGAACAACTGCAGCGACACCGGGTCGAGCGGACGGGCAGGGCGCGAGGGGCGGGTCATGGCATTCCGGATTGGAACGGCTGCGCTGAGCGATCGCCATGCGCACTATCCTGGGGGAACGCCTAAAGTGCGGTCCATGTCTACCCCAGCTTCATCCGCCTGCGCAGTCTGCGTGCGCGAGGTCGGGTTGCGCGACGGCCTGCAGAGCATCGCGCGCACGCTGCCGACGGCGCACAAGATCGAGTGGCTGCGGGCCCTGCACGCGGCCGGCGTGCGCGAGGCCGAGGTCGGCTCGTTCGTGCCGGCGCGGCTGCTGCCGCAGCTTGCCGACACCGCCGAGCTGGTGGCCTGCGCGCGCACTCTGCCGGGGCTGGTCAGCTCGGTGCTGGTGCCGAACCTGCGGGGCGCGCAGGCGGCGCTGGCCAGCGGCGCCGACGCGCTGCTGCTGCCGCTGTCGGCCAGCCATGCGCACAGCCTGGCCAACCTGCGCCGCACGCCCGACGAGGCGGTCGCCGAACTCGGCCGCATCCGCGCCGCGCGCGACGCCGCCGGCGCGCGTTGCCTGATCGAGGTCGGCATCAGCACCGCGTTCGGCTGCACGCTCCAGGGCCGGGTCGACGAGGCCGAGGTGCTGCGGCTGGTGCAGGCCGTGCTCGATGCCGGTGCCGACCGCGTCGGACTGGCCGATACGGTCGGCTACGCCGACCCGCTGCAGGTCGAGCGCCTGTTCGAGCAGTGCTACGCGGTGGCCGGCGCGCGCCTGGGCTGCGGCCACTTCCATGACACGCGCGGGCTGGGCCTGGCCAACACCTACGCCGCCTGGCGGGTCGGCGTGCGCCGCTTCGACGCCTGCGTCGGCGGCATCGGCGGCTGCCCGCATGCGCCCGGGGCCAGCGGCAACGTCGCCACCGAGGACCTGGCCTACCTGTTTGCCAGCATGGGCGTGCCGACCGGGCTCGACTTCGACGCCCTGATCGCGCTGCGCGGCCGTGTCGGGCACTGGCTCGACGGCGAGCCGCTGCACGGCCACGTCTGGCGCGCCGGGCTGCCGAAGACGCTGCGCAGCGAGGCCGGGGCATGACTGCGCTGCATACGCCAGCCGGCGCGCCCGGGCGCGCCGCCGCCCCCCAGCCGCTGGCCGGGCTGCGGGTGGTCGAGTTCACGCACATGGTGATGGGCCCGACCTGCGGCATGGTGCTCGCCGACCTCGGCGCCGAAGTGATCAAGGTCGAACCGGTCGACGGCGAGGGCACGCGCCGTCTGCTGGGCGCCGGCGCCGGCTTCTTCCCGATGTTCAACCGCAACAAGCTCAGCATCGGCATCGACCTCAAGCGGCCCGAGGGCGCCGCGGTGGCGCGCCGGCTGGCCGCCAGCGCCGACGTGGTGGCCGAGAACTTCAAGCCCGGTGCACTGCTGAAGTACGGGCTGGACTACGCCAGCCTGAGCGCGCTCAACGAGCGCCTGATCTACGTCAGCCACAAGGGCTTCCTGCCCGGCCCCTACGAGCGGCGCACCGCGCTCGACGAGGTCGTGCAGATGATGGGTGGGCTGGCCTACATGACCGGCCGCCCCGGCGACCCGCTGCGCGCGGGCACCAGCGTCAACGACATCATGGGCGGGCTGTTCGGCGCGATCGGTGCGCTGGGCGCGCTGATCCAGCGCGGCATCAGCGGCCGCGGCATGGAGGTGCAGAGCGCGCTGTTCGAGAACAACGTCTTCCTGATGGGCCAGCACATGCTGCAGTACGCGATGACCGGGCAGCACCCCAAGCCGATGCCCGCGCGCGAGAGCCCCTGGGCGGTCTACGACATCTTCACCGTCGCCGGGGGCGAACAGATCTTCCTCGCGGCGGTCAGCGATGCGCAGTTCGCTGCCCTCTGCGACGTGCTCGGCTGCACCGACCTCGCGGCCGACCCGCTGCTCAGGACCAACAACGACCGCGTCCGGCGTCGCCCGCAACTGCTGGCAACCTTGCGCGAGCGCCTGGCGGGGCGCACCGCGGCCGAGCTGGCCGCGCTGTTCGAACGCCACGGCCTGCCCTACGCGCCGATCCGCCGGCCCGAGGACCTGCTCGACGACCCGCACCTGCTGGCCACCGGCGGGCTGGCCGACATCGAGCTGCCCGACGGCCGCGCAGCCGGACGCCGCGTCAAGACCACGCTGCTGCCAGTCACCCTGGCCGGCGAGCGGCTGCGGGTGCGGCGGGATCCGCCGCGCCTTGGCGCGCACACGCGTCCGCTGCTCGCCGGCCTGGGCTACGACGAGGCGCAGATCGACGACTACCTGACCCGGGCCATCGTGGCCTGACCCTTCGAGGAGACGACGATGACGACACTGACCCGACGGGCCTTGATCGCCGCGGCCGGCTGCGTGCTGGCGGCCCCGGCGCTGGCCCAGCCGCGCACGACCCGGCTGATCCTGCCGCATGCCACCGGCTCGGGCGTCGACACCATCACGCGCGCCGCCGAGCCGGCGCTCGCGCGCGCCCTGGGCCAGTCGATCGTCGTCGACAACCAGCCCGGCGCCGGTGGCATCGTCGGCCTGCAGGCGCTGGCGCGCGCGCCAGCCGACGGCCACACGCTGGGCGTGGTCTCCAACAACGTCGTGATCCTGCCCAGCGTGATGCGGGCCTTCCCGTTCGCGATGCCCGAGGACTTCACGCCGATCGCGGTGATCGGCTACACGCCGATCGTGCTGGTCGTCAACGCCCGGGTGCCGGCGGCCAACGCGAGCGAGCTGGTCGCGCTGCTGACGCAACGCCGCGGCGAGCTGAACTACGCCTCCGGCGGCAACGGTACCATCCTGCATCTGGCGACCGAGATGTTCCTCGACGCCACCGGCACCCGCGCGCGGCACATCCCGTACCGCGGCGTCGGGCCGATGCTGACCGACCTGATCGGCGGCCAGGTCGAGTTTGCGACCGCCGCGCTGCCCAGCGTGCAGCAGCACCTGCAGACCGGCGCGCTGCGCGCGATCGGCGTGGCCACCGCGCAGCGGCTGGCCGCGGCGCCGGGCATCCCGACCTTCGTCGAGCAGGGGGTCGGCTTCCAGGCCGAGGCCTGGTTTGCCGTGATCGGCCCCAAGGGCCTGCCGCCGGCCGAGGTCCAGCGCGTGCACGCGGCAGTGGTCGCGGCCTTCGCCGACCCGGCGGTCAAGGAGGCGATGGCGCGGCAGGGCAACATCATCGACGTCCAGCCGGCCGAGCGCGCGCTGCCGTTCTTCCGCAGCGAGACGGCGCGCTTTGCCGCGCTGGTGCGCAAGGTCGGCGTCGAGCCGCAGTGAAGCCGCGCGTGCTCTACCTGAGCGCCGACCCGGCGCGGGTGCGGGCGCAACTGGCCGGCGCGCGGCTCACGCGCGCCGAGGCCGGGCCGCTGCGCGACGACGTCTCGACCGACGAGATCTCGCCGCTGGCGGCGATGGTGCATTTCGACGCCACGCTCGGCCGCCATGCGCATACCGGCTTCAGCGCCGGCGGCGAGCGGCCGATCGCTGCCGGTGCGCTGCAGCAGGCCGGCGTCGAGGTGCTGGTCGCCGGCCGGCGCTACGGCAAGGGCAGCTCGCGCGAGCACAGCCCGCTGGCCGAGCGGAGCGCCGGCGTGCGCCACGTCTTCGCCGAGAGCTTCGAGCGCATCTACCGCCAGAACGCCGACAACCTCGGGCTGTGGACCAGCACCGACTTCACGCTGCTCGACCGCCTCGAGCGCGGCGAGCCTGTCGGCGCCGACGCGCTGCTCGCCGGTCGCGATCCGCAGGCCGCGGCGATCCTGCGCGCCGGCGGGCTGCTGGCCTGGACACCGCCGCCCGCCGGGCCCGCACCCGACGACGGGCAGCCGCGCACGCTGTTCGACAAGATCGTGCGCCGCCACCGCAGCGCCGCAGGCTGCGTGCGTGCCGACCGCCGCTACGTCCACGAGTACTACACCGGCATGTGCGCGCACCTGCTGGCGCAGCGCTACGGCAGCAGCGTCGCGCTGCACAACCCGGCGAGCATCGTCTGCTTCGAGGACCATCTGTCGTACGCGCACCGCAGCCCGCTGCACCAGGGCCCGGACCTGGCCGCCGGGGCGCGGCGCCTGTCGCGCGCGCACCGCGACTTCGTCGCCCGCCATGGCCTCGTCGACCACGGCGTGCTGCCCGGCGGTGAGGGCTCGCAAGGCATCTCGCACGCGCTGATTGCCGAGCGCTATGCGCTGCCCGGCGAGCTGATCGTCGGCACCGACTCGCACACCCCGCATGCCGGTGCGCTGGGCTGCGTGGCCTTCGGCGTCGGCAGCACCGAGATGGCCTGGGCCTTCGTCGGCGGCCAGGTGCGGCTGGGCGCGCCCGAGGTGCTGCGCATCGAGGTCGACGGCGTGCTGCCGCCGGGCACCGGCGCAAAGGACCTGGTGCTGCACCTGCTGGCGCTGCCGGCGATCGGCGCCGGCGCCGGCGTCGGGCGCGTCTTCGAGTTCGGCGGCCCGGTGGTGCGCGCGCTGGACACCGACGAGCGCGCGACGCTGACCAACATGAGCGCCGAACTCGGCGGGCTCACCGGCATCGTCGAGCCCGACGCAGAGACCGCGCGCTTCCTGCGCGAGCGGCGCGGCATCGACTTCAGGCTCGAGCCATGGATGCGCAGCGATCCGCAAGCCGCCTATGCCGGCGTGATCCGCGTCGATGCCTCGACGCTGTCGCCCTGGGTCGCGCGCCCCGGCGACCCCGGGCGCGGGCTGCCGCTGGCCGAGCTCGCCGAGCGGCCGCGCGTCGACATTGCCTATGGCGGCTCGTGCACCGCCGGCAAGCGCGCGGACTTCACGCAGTACCACGCCGTGCTTGCCTGGGCCGCAGCGCGCGGGCTGCGCGTGGCCCCCCAGGTGCGGCTGTACCTGCAGTTCGGCAGCACCGATGTGCGCGACTGGTGCGCCGCGCAGGGCTGGCTCGAGACCTTTCGCGCCGTCGGTGCCGAGCTGCTGCAGCCGGCCTGCGGCGCCTGCGCCAACTGCGGCCCCGGCGCCTCGACCTCGCCGGCGCAGGTCACGGTCAGCGCGATCAACCGCAACTTCCCCGGTCGCAGCGGGCCCGGTCAGGTCTGGCTGGCCAGCCCGGCCACGGTGGCGGCCAGCGCGATTGCCGGGCGGCTGGCGTCGTTTCAGGAGCTGGTCGTCGACGCAGCGGTCTGATGCATCCGACCGCAGAGACCATGACATTCCCGCACCAGTAGCGGGATGGTCATGCTGGCGTCCCGGTGCATGTCTGCGCAGCCTGCGCATGGCCTCGTCGGCGCTGCTGCCGGCGCCGACGCCCTGCCTCACGCAACCTGGCGCTGCGCTCAGCGCCCTGCGCCGGCCTCGAAGCGCGGAAACAGCAGGTGGTTCTCGAGGTGGATGTGCTGCATCAGGTCGTCGACGAACTGCTGCCCGGCGGCGTAGAGCGCGCGCCAGGTGGTGCAGGCATCGCCGGGCGGGGTGAAGTCGGCGGTCAGCGCGAGCAGCGCGCGCAGGCGCTCGCCATGCGCGTCGTGCTCGTGGCGCATCGCCGCGATCGGGTGCACGACGCCCGGGTGGCCGCCGGCGCGCAGCAGCGGGAACAGGATCTGCTCCTCCTTGGCCATGTGCTCGAGCATCTCGGCCTCGATGCCTTCGAGCAGCGCGGCGAGCCCGGCCGGCACCTGCGGGTGCTCGCGGTGCACAGCCTCGACTCGCCGTGCCATGCGCAGCAACTCGGGCAGTTGCTGGCGGTGGACCTCGTGGTAGCGCGTCAGCAGGTGGTCGATCAGCGCGGCCGGCTCGTGCGGCGCGTCGGGGGTGACGCTGCGGTCGAGCGCGTCGAGCTCGGCCAGCACGGCCTGGGCGTCCAGGCCTTTGTCCGCGCAGGCCGCGGCCAGGGTCTGCTGCCCGCCGCAGCAGAAGTCGAACTTCAGCCGCCGGAAGACCGCCGTCGCGCCCGGCAGCTCGACGGCCAGCGTGGCCAGCGTCTGCGCGGTGCGGGTGGGGTCGGTGGTGGTAACGGTCGCGGTCATCGTGAACTCCTTGAACATGCATTTGCGAGGAACCTATTTGACCGTAAGATTCACCGCATGTGAACCGATGCGGGTTGACCCAGCGCAACCCGGCAAGCCGCGATGCGCCTGACCCAGTGGACCGACTACAGCCTGCGCGTGCTGATGTACTGCGCGGCCAGCGCCGGCCGCGCCGAGCCGGTGACGATCGGCGAGATCGCCGAGCGGCATGCGATCTCGCGCAGCCACCTGACCAAGATCGTGATGACGCTGGCTGCGGCCGGCTACCTCGAGACCACCCGCGGCCGCGGCGGCGGCCTGCGCCTGCTGCGCCCGGCCGCCGGCATCACCGTCGGCGAGATCGTGCGCAGCACCGAGGCCGACTTCACGCTCGCCGAATGCTTCGACCGCAACGGCAACTGTCGTCTCGACGGCCGCTGCCGGCTCAAGGCCACGCTGCAGCGGGCGCTGGCGGGCTACCTCGCGGTGCTCGACGGCGTGACGCTGGCCGAACTGGTGGCGCCGGCGGGGCCCGGTGCAGGGGGCGCCGCACGGCGCGTCCCCGGCCTGCCCTGAGGCGGCCGCCAGGCTCAGCGCTGACGGTACTGCGTCGCGCCGAACAGCGTGTCGCGCGCGCGCTCGTCGAGCAGCGGGCGGCGGCGCTCGGCCAGCACCTCGACGCCGCGCTGCACCGCCGGGCGCGCGCCGACCTCGTCGAACCAGCCCTTGAGGTGAGGGTGGTCGTTCCAGTCGATGCCCTGGTTCTTCCACGAGCGCAGCCAGGGGTAGACCGCGATGTCGGCGATGCCGTACTCGTCACCGGCGACGTAGCGCTGGCGCGCGATCTGGCGGTTCAGCACCGCGTACAGGCGGCGCGCCTCGTTGGTGTAGCGCTCGATCGCGTAGGGCATCTTCTCGGGCGCGTAGACGCGGAAGTGGTGCGCCTGGCCGAGCATCGGCCCGAGCCCGCCCATCTGGAACATCAGCCATTGCAGCGCGGCGTACTTGCCGCGCACGTCGGCGGGCAGGAAGCGGCCGGTCTTGCCGGCGAGGTACAGCAGGATCGCGCCGGACTCGAACAGCGAGATCGGCCGGCCGTCGGGGCCGTCGGGGTCGACGATGGCCGGGATCTTGTTGTTCGGGCTGATCGCGAGGAAGGCCGGGTCGAACTGCTCGCCCGCACCGATGTCGACCGCGTGCACGCGGTACGGCAGCGCGCACTCCTCGAGCATGATGTGGACCTTGTGGCCGTTGGGCGTGGGCCACGAATACACTTCGATCATCGACGTCTCCCGTCTCGTGCAGTGTGTGCGGTCGGGCCAGCCCCGACTCTAGTGGATGAATGGCGAGCATGCTCGATGCGATCAGGCGCTGGTGGCCGCGCCGTGAGGCTGCAGCGCATGCCGGGCTCGCGCGCTGGGCCGCCGGGCACGGTGGGCGGTTCCAGGCGCGCGCCGACGCCAGCGCGCTGCGCATCGAGAGCACCGCCGAGCCGCCCGGCGCGGGCTGGCGGCTCGACTGGGGCCCCAGCCAGCGCCGCTACCTCGGCAGCCACGAGCTGCGCCTGCGCGCGCCGCTGGGCGAGGGCGACGCGCTGCACATGGTCGTCATGACGCGGCGGCTGCTGCAGTCGCTCGAGGCCGAGATCTTCGACCAGTACACCGGCGAGCTGCAGACCCGGGCCGACGCCGACACGCCGCACGAGATGCGCTGGCTGGTGCTCTACCCCCGGCTCGCGCCGGCCGAGCTGGGCGTGCTGCGCGAGCACTTCGGCGCTGCCGGCCACCCGCCGGCGGCCCTGCGGCGCTGGCTCGAGGGCCCGCTGGCCGACGCGCTGGCGATGGCCCTGACCGCCACGCCGGCAGCCGACGCGCCGCTGAGCCTGGTCGTGCACCGCGGCCGGCTG
>Ga0207950_100560_pt1 | contig 12212 bp, 5 predicted proteins | sample Subbio11_8B_AprC_FD_184814 | JGI IMG/M metagenome (GOLD analysis project Ga0207950, IMG submission 184814) | Serpentinite rock and fluid subsurface biosphere microbial communities from McLaughlin Reserve, California, USA - CR11_8B_AprC (SPAdes) | ecosystem: Environmental > Terrestrial > Deep... | reverse complement strand
GGAAATGCCGGTTTGGTATACATCCGTAATGGATGAACACCTGGCTACCCGCCAGGCTGCCGGACTTTTCGATGTGGCCCACATGGGTGTGTATCAAGCCGAAGGGCCTGATGCAGCCATTTTCCTCGACTCCGTTTGTGGAAATGACATCGGTGGGCTTGAGGTCGGCGAATCTTGCTATACCCACTTTCTCGACCAAGATGCCAATGTAATCGATGATCTACTGGTTTACCGCCGTGAGGCAGAAAAATTCCTGTTGGTAGTCAACGCTTCGAATGATGACAAGGATTGGGCCTGGCTTAATGCTGTTCGGGGGGGCAAGGTCATGATCGACCGCCGGCAGCCTTGGGCGCTTGCCTTTGGACGCAACGTCGTCCTCCGTAATTTGCGAGATCCAAAAGAAGGCACCGACAGACGGGTAGATATCGCTCTCCAAGGACAAAAATCGCGCGATATCTTGTTCTCTTTGGGCACAGATCCATCCACCCGTCGGAAAATCACTGGCTTAAAGCGCACGGAGCTTTGCGAGGGATTGGTGGGTGGTATCGATCTGATCATTTCTCGAACCGGTTATACCGGAGAAAAAATGGCTTACGAGCTGTTCGTCCACCCAGATCAAGCAGTTACCCTCTGGGATGCCTTACTGAAAGTGGGTGAACCTTACGGATTGAAACCTTGCGGACTGGGGGCACGCGACTCCTTAAGAACCGAAGCCGGGCTTCCGTTGTATGGGCATGAAATGGGCGGCGAACTGAACTTCGGGGTTGCCGAAGCAGGGTTTGCTAATTATGTAAAAACCTATAAACCCTGGTTTATCGGACGAGAGCCATTTTTACACCGCGAAAAAGGACGCAAAGGCGAAGTTGTCCGCTTCCGCTTCACTGAAAAAGGCGTGCGGATGGCTCATCCTAAGGATCCATTGATTGACCGCAAAGGCCGGGTTGTCGGCATGGTCACGAGTTGCGCAATTGATTCAGAAGGTTTTCTTACCGGTCAGGCCTTCATCGAGGTGAATTCTTCACAAGAGGGCACCCCCTTGTTCATCTATCAATCAGCATCTTCCGCCATGGGAAAACCACCTACGGAGCTTAAAATTGGAGATCGGGTCGTGCTGCCATCTGTAGCGGTTATTATTAGCCGCTTTCCAAAATAAGTCGACCATCAGGTGTGGAGGCGCAAGCCAAAACACCTGGTTTTTTATCCGACCTTTGAGAGTTTTTTTGATATTGCGTCCATGGGGAGAAGGAAAATAAAATCGGGTAAAATGAAATTTAAATACACAAAGAATTTTAAATTTACGAAAAGGAGGGGAACTTAATCACTCTGTATCCAACAACCCGCCCCCAAACGTTTGATTTATCCAATCCAATTAAGGAGTTAACGATATGCAAACCCCTTGGGATCATCGCTTTGCACAGCGAACTCAAAGGTTAAAAGCCTCGGCTATCCGTGAGTTGCTCAAAGTAACCGAATTGCCGGATGTGATCTCATTTGCCGGTGGCCTGCCAGCCCCAGAGGTTTTCCCAGTTGAAGAATTCAAAGAAGCCTGTATTCGAGTTTTAACTGACCAAGGCGCCATAGCCCTGCAATATGGTTCAACCGAGGGTTACCAACCATTAAGGGAAATGATCGCTCGGCATGCCACTCGTTATGGAGTGGAAATTTCTGCCGAAAATGTTATGATCACTTCCGGCTCGCAACAGGCATTGGATTTGATCGGTAAAGCTTTTATTAATCGCGGAGATCGTGTTCTCGTCGAATCACCCACCTATCTTGGCGCACTGCAAGCCTGGAATACCTACGGTGCCGAGTTTGTAACCGTTGGTACAGATGATGACGGCATGAACACCGATGACATTGAAGAGGCATTACGGACAGGCCCTAAGTTCATTTACGTACTGCCCAATTTCCAAAACCCGATGGGGGTCTGTATGTCGCTTGAACGGAGAGAATTACTGGTTGAAGTGGCAGACCGGTATGGCGTCCCCATCGTTGAAGACGACCCTTATAGCCAGCTCCGTTTCGAGGGCAAACACTTAGCCGCTGTCGAGGTTATTGATGCACGCCGGCGTGTCCAAAACGGTAACTATACCGGCAATGTAATTTATTTGAGCACCTTTTCAAAAATTTTGGCTCCTGGAATACGCCTCGCCTGGGTTGTTGCGCCACCTGAGGTTATTCGAAAATTGGTGCTCGTGAAACAAGGTACCGATTTACACACTGCGACGTTTAATCAAATCGTAGCGTATGAGGTCGGTCGGCACGGTTTTCTCGATCAACACGTAAAAAAGATTTGTGAAGTTTACCGTGAACGACGCGACGTAATGATAGAAGCTTTGGAAAAACACATGCCAGACGGCATCACCTGGACACACCCACAAGGCGGTCTGTTCCTATGGGCCCGGCTGCCTGAATCGTGCGATGCAACCGAAATGTTTCCGGCTGCAATTAAGAATAAAGTTGCTTATGTCCCCGGTGAAAGTTTCCACCCCAATGGTGGCGGGAAAAACACCATGCGGCTCAATTTCTCATATTCTAAACCGGAAAAAATCAATGAAGGAATTGTTCGACTGAGCAATATGCTTAAAGATGAATTATGTAGGACTCAGAAAATCCACCAGGGTGGTTAACGACCCTTTTACAAAAATCTCCGCAGGTTACTACTGCGGAGATTTTTCGCTTTTTACGAACCCCTTTTTTTCCACCACAACTTAAAATCCTTAAAGATTGATCCGCCAATAAATTCCCGCAATATCGAATTGTCCGGGATCAAGTCGACCTCCACCGGATAGAACCACTCCAAAAAAGCAAGTAGGCGTTTGGCTTCGATGTACTCCTCACTACCATAGGGTACCTGGCGTAACAGAGGTTCGGCAAGTGGTTTCAAAGCCGACAATTCATAGACCAATGCCGAATTAAAAATCTCATCGCTATTCTCCTGAAAAGGGAATATGTGGTTTTTCTCGCCGCGCCGCACCGATTCCCAACGACCGATGGTACTTAATGCCGAATATCCCCGTTCACGAGCGTCTCGAACTATCCGGCGCAGCAAACGGGTATCGGTTGTAGAAATACGGTTGTGCCGGTCTAAATTTAATTGGGTCAGACAAGATATATAAATACGAAATGTTTTTCCTTGATCTATGGTGGGCAACAATAAAGGGTTAAGCCCGTGGATGCCTTCCACGATGATGAGTTGGTCCTCTGCTAGTTGTACAATTTCGCCAAGAAGGCTGTAGCCGCTGCGAAAATCGAACCTGGGGAGTTGTACTTCCTTCCCCGTGGTCAAGTTCAACATATCGTTCCCCAACCTCGTTAAATTTAACGCACCAAGAGCTTCGAAATCAAAATTTCCCGCCTCATCTCGGGGAGAATGGTCACGATCAACGAAATAATTGTCCATTTCCAATGCAAACGGCGAAAGGCCATAAGCCAATAACTGGACAGATAATCGCTTAGAAAAAGTCGTTTTCCCGGATGAGGAGGGTCCGGAAATTAAGATAATCCGTACCTGATCCGAACGGGCGACGATCTGACGGGCAATTTCAGCAATTTTTTGCTCTTGTAAAGCCTCGGAAACCAATATGATTTCACGGCTGCGATCTTGGGTGATGCTGTCATTCAATGCTCCGACACTTTCAATTTCTAAACGTGATAACCAGGCGCCATACTGCTTAAATGTTCGATAGAGCATGGGGTAATCGGGCATCGGCAGCAATTGGTCGGGTGCATGCCGGCGCGGAAACCTGAGAATAAAACCTTCATCGTCTAACCCTTTAAGACCAAACCAACGCAAAAATCCGGTGGATGGGACCATGTATCCGTGATGATAATCTTGATGATCGCCTAACCGGTACAAAACTAAGGTTTCTTTTTGCCGGTATTTTAACAGGTGAACTTTCTCGGTATACTTCTTTTGGTTAAAATATGCGATCGCCTCTTCGAGGGGTACGATCCTGCGTTCGAAGGGCAGGTCCTGCCTGACTAGGTCACCCATCGAATCTTCAAGCACCTGTAATTCTTTTATATCCAATGGCGATCTTCCACTCACCTGGCAATAATATCCCCCCGATGATACCGAATGATCAACAGTTAATCGTGCGTCAGGATAATGCGTTTCAAACGCTGTTTGCAGTAAAAATGTGAGCGAACGCCTGTAAATCCTCCCGCCATCTGTAGTGGCCATCGTAACCGGACGGACGATTGAATCCATCGAAATTGGATAGGTCAGTTCACGTAGGTCTTGGTTAACAATGGCGCCCACAATCGGTGGGTGGTCCCATTCTGGCAATGCACGCAAAAAGGTTCCTACGGGTGTATTGCGTTTGCCACTCAGCACACGGCCATCTACTAAGCGGAGTTCAACCGTATCGCGCGGTTGGGTGAAGTGTATATCAGCATCCATAGGATTTTCCATCGTTCCACTTTTTAGGACGCCTAGAGTATATCATACCCATCCTAACAGAGTGGTTGTGAGGACAAACCACAACCACTTTGCTCGGTTTTGATGGTATTAAATCTTTTTAAGGCTGCAGTAATTCAATTTGAGTAAATTCGTCAGGGCTTAAAGTGCCCGGGTCGGAATCGCTCCGAGGATAAGTGCTTAACATCACTTCTTGACTGGATGGGAAATCAGCCGGCCAGATCAAGTCGATGATGCGGGTGTGATTTCTTCCCTCTGGCGCACCCCCAAAACGCCATTGACCAGCATTAGGTTCAACATCCCGAACCCTCCAAACACCAGCAGAAGGGAAACCTTCCTGCCCTAACACAGCCACCACATAACCCCAATCAAGCGGATCGCCACCACCAAAAAGCGTGCGCGGTAGACGTAATGTAACGGTACGGGCAGCCGGATCAACCAAAATTTTCATGCTGGCATCCGTTAACTGGACCGGCTCGAGAGTATCTTCCAGGGGCTTCAAAACCTGAGGCGTCCACCCCTCTACCCACAAACTAAGATCCCATCCGTTTGTTTCAGCCAGGGCCGCATTGCGACCGGGCAACAGCAAACGGGCTCCTGTCCCATCGCCAGGATCCTGATCAACGTAAATATCGATCGTTTGGATCGCCAATCCATTGGGAGAACCCCACGGGTTAGGAATGGGGCCGTAAAAGCCAACTCTAAATATGATGTTTTGATCGTCATACGATACTCTGAAAGATTTGAGGTCAAAAGCCTTGTTTTGAAAAACCGCATCGGTAGGATAGGTGTACGAACCCAGGCCATAATCGTCCCCTTCAGGATCTTCAACTTCGAACACTAGCGTAGAAAGACCGAGATCGGGTATGAATACCTGCGCAGGACCGCCTTCAGGAAGTAATTGTTGTTCCTGTCCAGCGACAACTACCATCCGGAGTTCATCACCGGTTTCAACTTCCCCAAACACATTCAGGGGTATGACAGCCTCCAACACACCCCCATTGGCGGCAGCCTCCAGCCCATTGAATTCTGATGGCTGCCAGCCATTGTCAGTCCCCATATAACCGGCCAGGGTTGAATCTCCCTCCCAAATAAAGGCATGGGTAGCCGCCACCCCTAACAAAACCGGTTCATCCCCAACAAGTGCGAATGGGTGACTTTTGACGATCCGTGGCGCAACAAAATAAATTCCAATAGGTTGGGGTAAGGTCCTTGCCATCGCACCGCCGCTGGGAGCATCCATCCGAAGATAGAGATTATTTTCATCCATCGTGTATGCCAATACAGAAGCACTAATTTGGTTTTTTATGCCAAAAGTGGCCGCATTCATCCATTCATCCACACCGATGACGCCATCCACCACAGGTGTCGAAAGCCCATGTAAAGGTGTATCTGCAACTGCAGGGCGCGCCTGGATAATAGGTACATTCACAAATGCAGGCACAGGCTCACCGAGAGTCTCAAACACTTTCCGCAGCAAAGTCCGAAAACCATGATCGAAATAAGAATCCTGGCCTGAATCCTGGTCATCCCCATACCACCAGAACCAGTCCGAACCCTCGGCTAAAAACATATAATCTTGCGCCAGGGCGATTGCTTCAGGGTCAGCCGTTCGAACTTTTGAGATGTCGTACTTGCCCAGGACTTCACGGGTTTGTCGCAGGTATTCCCAAGCCTTGTTTTCTTCAGCCTCCCCTATCCAGGTATCGTAATTCGGGCTGAACCAGGCACCTGGGAACAAATCCTCGAGCATTCTCTGCTCCGGGAATAGCTGGATATATTCACTCGGAGTGACCGTCTTGATCGTCGTGCTCTCGGAAAGTAGTTGGTAAAATGTGCTCAAGAATTCAATCCCATCATTGTCGTAATGTTCCCAAGCATTTTCACCATCCAAAATGATACTTACAATATGCGGCCCTTCTGCACCAGTCTCATTTATTTTTTCGCGTACATTTTCAATCCGTTGGATCAAGTCCTTTGCTGCAGCAGTTCCCGAAACTCCAGAATACGTAAAGCCGATTTTGTCAGACAGGACTCCATCCCGGAAAAAGACCGCTAACCGCTCACCAGCCTGGTTGGTTACATAATACGGCCGGTAGAGCAAATCAGGGTCGGTTACGGTTTCTCGGCTGTCACGGGTAAAGCTGTTCAATCCCAAGGATTTTGCAAGCACCGGTTCTCCGGTTGCCATCCAAGAAAATCCAGTTCGCAGGACAAATGGCACCATCACTTGAGCAACGGCTCCTTCACCCGGCCATAATCCGAGGGGCGGCTGATTAAAATAGGATTCATACAGTTTTACACTACGTTCCAAATGAGTTAGAGCATCCTGTGGGTATGAGAATTTTGCAGGAACATCTGCTCCTGGGTTTCCCACGGTTTGGAGATTGGTGTCGATCAATAATGGCAAAATCGGGTGGGCGTACGGCGTAGTCGTAACTTCAATTTGCCCCGCATCCTGTAACTGCTTATGGAGTGGTATGACCATAGCCATCACCCGCCTTACTTCTCCAAATAGGATGGCTTTATCTGCTTCAGAAAAATTACTGCCTTTTTCAACCAGTCCTTTTAGTGGTTCTTGCTCAAGAAACATCGGATCGAACCAGGCCAGGTTAAACCAAATTTGCAGATCTCGAAAATCTTGCTCGCTAAATACCTCTATCGCCCGGGCAAGGTCGGCTTCCTCCCATCCCCCGCGTTTATCTAGAAGCTCCTGGTAGCGCGGGAAACGTGGAATGATTTTGTTCCAATTAATATCGAAAAAACGCGTCAAAATGAATCGTTTTTCTTCCTCAGTAAGGGTCGAGGCAGGTTTTTCCGCTAAAACCCAATAATAATCTTTAGCACCATTTTCGACGAAATCCATTAATTGGCGGATCAGAACCGGCGTTAGGTTGAAGGTTACCCTGACATCCGGATATTGGGACACGAGATACGCCATATCGTAATAAGATTTCGTGGCGTGCACGCGCACCCAGGGGCGGGTATAGATCCCATCTTCATCTTTATAGTACAACGGCTGGTGTTGATGCCACATCAGGTTTAAATAAAGGACATCTTTCTCTAAAACTTGTTCGGTCGGAGTAAGCGCCGGGGTAACAGTATCACTGGGTGCAGGTAACGCCTGGGTAGGCCCTGGCTGTGTTTTTTCTGTTTGACAGGCGGGTAACCCAAAAGTCAATACAAAAAGCACCACAAAGCAGAATGACAACTTTTTCATGGCAAATTTCCTTCCTCTTTTCAAAGTTACCTCGAATAGGATAAATCAAAAATTTGTAATCCGCTAGTTGCTGTTCCAATCCATAACCTTCCAATTCCATCCATAATCATCGCCGTCGGCTCACCACCGATAAACCCAGAATTACTTGCCGTAAAGTGATGCCAGTTTTTTTCATCGTCTACGCTGACAATTAAGCCTCCTGGTTCTGTAGAATAACCCAGTCCAATCCACAAAAACCCATCGTTTCCTTCGATAATCCTTCGGATAAAGTTCGTTGGGAGACCCGAGTTATTCGAGCGATAAACTGTCCACTCATCACCATTTTCCCATTTTGCCAACCCCCTGCCAAGAGTTGCCATCCATACCCGATTTTGCGCATCCACTAATAAATCCGATACTCCTCCCCCTCCCATCCCAAGGACAGATAAATGGTGGCTTTTCCATTCTCCATTTATTAAATCATAACTGGTAACTCCCAGGCGAGTGCCAAACCACAACCGGTCACCCCTTTCTGTCCTTTGAATGGCTATCGTATTTACCGAAGGATCCAATAAACCACTATTATTAGGGGAATACTGCAACCAGGTTTCGCTGTTCCAAAATGCCAGTCCCTCGATAGTGCCTACCCAAATTCCTCCAAGGCTGTCTTCTAAGATAGCCCGGATCCTTTCTCCCGCCAGGCCCATATCGGTGGCGCGAAACGACTGCCACCTATTGTAATCCAAAACACTTAAACCCCGATCCGTTCCAAACCACAACCTGCCCCGGCTGTCTTCGAAGACTGTCCTTACCCGGTTATCAACAAGCCCCGAATTACCAACGGTATATTTGCGGTTCTCAGAACCCCAAGGGGTGTTTGGATCAGGTTGCCAGATTGCCACACCGTGGTCCGTTGCCAAAACAACATCACCATTAGAGCGCAACAAAATGTCATTAATTTTGTTAGATATCAAAGGGGATCTATCGGCAACCACTCGCATCCACCCTCTACGGTTCAAGGCACGCTCATATTCGAATCCTACTTTTCCAACAACAACCGCCAGGGTAATACCAATGACCAACCACCAAAATATCTTGGGAGGCTTTGGCAGCATTCCTTCCAGGTAGTCCCAATAATCATTTTTTTCCTTGACCCATTTATACCCCCATCGCAGAAAGCCCGACCCAAGCATACACAAAGCTGGTGCCAAAATCAGCGAATATTGTGGCCATTTGGTCGGCCACACCAGTAAAATTGCCAGGTTCGAAAAAAACCATACTGAAAGCCAGGGCTGCTTTCGGAGGTTGGTAACAGCTCCAATTGTTCCAGTCCAAAAAATGACTTCGTCCAAAGTCAAAAAGAAAAACACTCGCGGATGCCAGGGTAAAGCAGTGGCAATCCAAAGTAAGGGTTGGTACCAAGGAAAGGCTGCCCGTTGAACATCGAAACCCTGGGCATAGCCGATATGAAAAGCAATCGAATTAACCAGCCGGTTTACCGGATCATTCCACAAATAAGGATTGAAAAGCCAAAAGACCCCAACCGCTACCAGCCCGTAAAAGACCAGATACCGCCAACTAAAAACTCGGCGATACAAAGCCAGGAATGCCAGTGGGAAGAGGATCATTAAATAGGAGTATTTTCCAGCGGCAGTGATGCCCAAAGCAATCGCTGAAATCCATAACCAGGGAACTCGCCCGGAAACAATAGTTCCCTCACCTTGGTCGACAGCCCGCCTAAATGCCAGGATCGTCAACAGCGAAGTAAATAAAGGCAGCGACTCCAAATACACCTGGCTGGTGTATTTAATCGTATAAGAATGCATTGCCAAAAAAAATCCCGCCAGTGGGTCTACCATGGCCAATAAAAGGACTTGTAACACTCCAAAAACTGCGCTGATCGACCGATTAAAATAGAAAGCAGCCTGATCGTCGCCGGAATCGAACCCAAGTAGATACGGAAGGCTATAGATTATTTTCACCAATGGTGGATGTTCATGGTTTTCGGAATAATCGATAACCCCTTGAAAATCGCCGCGGGATATTTTCTCCGCATACATCCTGCCCGCTCGCATATAGGTTGGCTCGTCTGCATCTTGAGGAAGCTGCCAGACTGCCCAGGCATGCAGCAATGTGCTTAATATCACAATAACCGAAATTGTATGCCATCTCCGCCACCATTTTGGCATTTTTTGAAGAGGGAAATTGAGCAATTTACTTAACAAAGAACCCGACTCCCTCTATTTTCTAACTCCACCACAGCTCATTTTTCATCGGAATAAAATAATAACTGGAAGACATAACTACCCTTTGGCTCTAATTGGTCGATGGGTGTGTAATCCCTAAATCCACCGTCTTCCATAGTTACCAGGTTTTCAGGTTGAGATGGGCCGATTAAAGAAACGAGTTCATAAACCCCGGGTTGGAGTCCTCTTTGAGATGTTAGCGCATAATCACTGATTTTTTGGTCGCTTAAATTGATCAAAACCAATCCGGCATCTTGTTCATTTAGACGAAGGTAAGCCAATACACTTCGGTGATTGGTAGAAACGGGTACCAAACTACCACCCTGAAAGGCTTGTGTCTGGTTGCGAGCATGGATAAGGTTTATGTAATGACGTAAAAGCGAATCCGGATTTTCAAGCTGAACCGCTATGTTTCGCTCTCGGAAATACGGCTTATGAAAATTCCACGGCGTACCGGTAGTAAAACCAGCCTTTGCTTCGGCTGACCAATGGAGCGGAGTTCGGATATGGATATGGTCCCCAGTACCGGTTAAACCTATTTCTTCTCCATAATACAAGAATGGGATACCTGGCGAAGTCAAATAAATGGTGGCAGCCACCTTGGCGTTTGGTTCATTTTCCATTAGGACAGACATTACCCTGTCTTGATCATGATTGCTCAAAAAAATCCCCATCGTTTCTTCAGGGAATAAATTGGATTCAAATGATAAGGTATTTGACAACCCGAAAGCATCACCTTGGTTGACATTCTGCAAAATTGAACGAGCAAGGTCAAAATTAAAGGCAACATCCACTGCATCATTTTTTACGTAGCGGATCACTTCAAAGCTGTTCGACCAGATTTCGCCAACGGTTATTGCGTCTGGCTCAATACTTTTAATGTATGTCTGAAAATCTTCCAACCAGGCGTGAGTTTCATCGGTATTTTCTTGATCGGCACCCTTTTCTATAATGTGTTTCATGCCATCAATCCGAAAACCATCAACCCCCACATCCTCCAGCCAATAACGGGCAATGGAATAGATTTCTTCTGTCACTTCTGGGTTGCGAAAATTGAGATCGGGCATTTGGTTCCAAAATAAGGCGTAATAATATTTTCCGTTCGGCGCACGGTGCCACACATTTTGCCCTTGCGGACCTCGAAAGCCTGGATTTTCATCCGACCACACATACCAATCATGTTTTGGGGATTCCGGGTCTTGGGCTTCCACAAACCATGGATGTTTCGTAGAGGTATGGTTGATGACTAAATCGATAATCACCCGGATGCCCCGTTTTTCTGCTTCCAATAACAGCCGTTTGAAGTCATCCAGCGTTCCATAGGCAGGATTTGTCTGATAGTAATCTTTCACATCGTACCCGTGATAGGAGGGTGAAGGATGAATTGGCATCAACCAGATTGCATTGATCCCTAAATCATTTTGGGTATCAGGATTGTTGTCGTTGAGATAATCCATCTTTTCAATAATGCCTTGGAAATCTCCAGTCCCGTCTCCATTACTATCATAAAAACTGCGCACAAAGACCTGATAGAAAACTGCTTTCTTCCACCACTCGCCATCCGGGTCGCTGGGTAAGCCTTCCGCCGGCTGTACATTTTGATTGATGCAGCCGCTCAACGAACCTGCAAAAAGGCAAACAAGAAGAAACCAGCATAGAAATACAAGTCCGGTTCGTTTTTTCAACATAGAAACCTCATCCAATGAAATTGAGAATTGCAGCCCCTAAACCAGAAAGTTGAACGATTGTCTCCCCTGCCGATGGAATAACGGTGCAATCCTCGTCAGTTATTAATAATGGCACATAATCACCCTGTAAAACCGTTTTAGCGGTTGAATCCCCAAAATTCATTGCAGTAACCACCTTGCTTCGAGAATCTTCACGTGCGTAGACGAGCACCTGATCCTGCGCCAATATTGTGACCCTGCGTCCGCTTCGCAGCACCTGGTATTGTTTTCGTATGGAAATTAAGGTTTTATAAAAGGCCAGCAATTCAGTATCCTGATGGCTGCCCCAAATCATCGGCAACCGTGATTCCTCAATCACACCTCGCCCATTCTGAAGTACATCTCTTTCCTGAGTGAGGCCTACTTCTGTTCCATAGTACACAACTGGCGCTCCTGCAAGGGTGAATTGACATACCGCTCCCAATCGCAATTTGCGTTTATCATTTCCTGCCGCCCACAAAAACCGGTTCATATCATGATTGTCAAGAAATGACGGTCGCGAGAACGTTACCGGAAAAAATGCCTCGTGCCGGTCAAGAAAAGTTGATAAACGAACAGCATCCCATCGTCCGAAGGCGATTGCTTGCCTTAAGGCTTCTAACAGCATAAAATCCAAA
>Ga0207950_100559_pt1 | contig 12242 bp, 10 predicted proteins | sample Subbio11_8B_AprC_FD_184814 | JGI IMG/M metagenome (GOLD analysis project Ga0207950, IMG submission 184814) | Serpentinite rock and fluid subsurface biosphere microbial communities from McLaughlin Reserve, California, USA - CR11_8B_AprC (SPAdes) | ecosystem: Environmental > Terrestrial > Deep... | reverse complement strand
GCTTAGCCTCCCTGACAGGCGGTTGTCGGCGACCGGCCGGCTCAGCGGGCGGTCGGCCCGCACGATTATCACCTCTTCCGGGCGCACCCCCCAGGTAAGGGCCTGGCCTATGCTCAGCCACGGGACCGCTCTTGCGCGCAGCGGTCCGGCCTGGGTGTCGATGGTAGCCCAGGGCGGGGACAGCTCGGCTACCCGCCCGGGAAAGAGGTTTTTAAAGCCCACCAGCTGCGCTACCCCCAGGGTCTGAGGCCGGGTAAAGACCTCGGCCATCTCGCCCTGTTGGATGATGCGCCCCTCGGCCAGCACCGCTACCCGGTCGCTCTGCTGCGCTAAGGCCGGATCGTGGCTAACCGCCAGCGCCGGCACCCCACTGTCGTGGATTATGGCCACCACCTCCCGCATCACCTCCTCGCGGGTGGCAGCATCTAGCGCGTTAGTCGGCTCATCGAGCAAGAGCAGCTGTGGTTGGCGCGCTAGGGCTCGAGCCAGCGCCACCCGCTGTTGCTGGCCGCCGGAGAGCTGCCGGGGCAACTGGTCGGCGTAGGGGCTAAGCCCTAGTTGGGCCAGGAGCTGCCGCGAGCGCCGCTCGCGCTCGCCGCGCGGCAGGTGCGCTAGACCAAAGGCGACGTTGCGCCAGGCGCTCAGGTGCGGGAATAGCGCATAGTGTTGGGGCAGATAGCCGACCGGGCGCTTGGTAATGGGCAGGCCGGCAAAGGGCGTGCCGGCAGCGGGGATCAGCCCGGCGAGGGCTTTAAGCAGGCTCGTTTTGCCGGCGCCGCTAGCGCCGAGCAGCACGGTAAAGCCCTTTACCGTGAGGCGGATCGCCAGCGGGAGCGGCCACCTTAGCTGGTAGTCGATCTCCATCGTCCTTCTATCCACCTTATCGAGTAGACCAGCAGCAGCGCCAGCACCAGCAGCGCCGTAGCGACCACGCCGGCCTCGGCTAGCTGCAACGCTTGCACCAGATCGAAGATGTAGATGCTCACTACCTGGGTGCGCCCAGGGATGGCGCCGCCGATCATCAAGACCACGCCGAACTCACCGATGGTGCGCGAAAAAGCCAGCAGCGACCCCGATAACAGGCCGGGCCAACTTAGCGGCAAGATCACCTCGCGCCAGAGGCGCCACCGCCCGGCGCCCAGCGTGCGGGCGGTCTGCAGCAGATCGCTATCGAGGCCACGAAAGACCTCGCGGTAGACACTCAGGACAATAGGAGTAGAGAACAGCACGCTGCCCACCACCAGCCCTTCAAAGCGAAAGGCCCAGGTAATCCCGAGAGTTTGCGCCAGCGGCCCATGTTGACCCAGCACCAGCAGCAGATAGTAGCCCAGGACCGTGGGCGGCAGCGCCAGCGGCAGCAAGATGATCGCCTCAAGCAGGCGCTTGCCCACAAACTCCCGGCGCGCCAACAGCCAGGCTAACGGCACGCCCACAAGCAATAAGATGCCGGTGGTGACGGCGGCGAGCTGCAAGGTGATACGGAAGGCCGGCCAGGCCCGCATGAGCGCCTCGGCGATAGCATGGCTCTCTATGGCGACCCTCCAGCCGGTAATGAAAAGCCGTAGCGCTGCCAGATATCGCGTCCCTGGGGGCTAAATACGAACTCGTAGACGGCCTTCACCTCAGGGCGAGCTTGGCCAGTTAGGATAATCACCTCTTGCTCGAGCCGCAGATGGCTCTCTATGGGCGCCAGCCAGAACTCCCCCAGGCGCGCCAGATCTTCGGCCAGCGCCAGCGAATAGGCGATCAGCCCGACACCGGTAGCAGTGGCGGCCAGTTGAGCGGCCTGCGCGACGTTGTTGCCATAGACGAAGTCAAAGCTGCGCTTGCCCTGGGCTAGCGAGGCGAAGTCGAAGTAGCCGGGGATACCCATCCGCATCTCGCGCCAGGCGACCTCGCGAGTGCGCTTTAGCAGGCCGTAGTGCTCTAATAGCGTTACGCCGGCACGGCCATAGGGGGCGTGGACCGGATTGGCGATGGCGAGCTGCGTCACCCGGGGGTCGCGTAGCAGGTCGATGCCGAGCGCCCTAGGATCGAGGCCCTGCGCCACCAGGGAGTTATGCACCCACAGCGCCAGCCGCCCTACTGCGTACAGCCGGCGCGTCCCCGGCTCGGCCAAGCCCAGCTCTTCGAGCAGGCGCGGATACTCGGCGTTAGCGCTAAAAAAGAGGTCTACCGGCAAGCCTTGTTGGAGCTGAGTGAAAAAGTTAGCCGACGAGCCGAGCTGCACGCTTACCTTGACCTCGGGATGGGCCGCCTCGAAGGCGGCCTCCAGCTCCCGCATGGCGAAGTTGAGGCTGGCCGCCGCCGCAACGCGCACCTCCCCACGTAAACTCGGGTTCGCGAAGCACCCCGAAGGGACGGCACCTTGACCCTGGGCCATCCCGATAAGCCCCAGCAGGACGAACAGGAGGAGCTTTAGTCGGACCATAAACCCCTTTCCAAAACGCCAGCTAAGGCGGGAGGCCGCACTGTTTCCGCGTGCGACCCCGGTCGGGCGGTCGGTATCACCGCCGACGGCCAGCCTCCATAGCCGAAGCGTTAGGGTAGGCAGGCTCGGAGCCCTTCCAGTGTATCAACTCGGGTTAAGGGCGCGTGTCAATAATGTCAATGATGAATGAGACCGTCGCAACCGGCGAAGCAAGGCCGTAGAGAGAGCGACGTGCCAGGACAGACTCGTAGGATAATCTGACACCATGAGCGATACTAACCAGCCCAAGCCAGCAAAGAACAGAGCAGCTCGAGCCCGAGGGCTGCCGTGATGCTGCAAACCGCAGGCCCGGCGCTGGGGAGCTACCTGCCAGCCGGTACTCTCCGCGCTAAGGCAAGCCTCACATGACCGCCCGTAACAAGGGCATCGGCGCGATCGTCTTGGTGGCGCTTAGCCTGTGGCTGGCTGCAGTTGCCCCCACGCCAGAGGTGGGGCTGGTCATGGCGATCTTGCTGCTGACGGTCTTCCTATTCGCTTTCGAGCTGGTAAGGGTAGACGTGGCGGCGCTAGGCATTCTGGTACTGCTGGGCCTGCTCAGCAGCTTCGGCGGCCTGTTAGGGCTCGAGCCCCTGATCGCTGAGGGGCTGTTCCAGGGCTTTGCCAGCAACGCGGTGATATCAATCATCGCGGTCATGATTATCGGCGCAGGTCTCGACAAGACCGGCCTGATGGGTCGGGTGAGTCAGCAGATCCTTAAAGTGGCCGGACAGACTGAGTCCCGCATCATCCCGGCTATCGCCGGTACGGTGGGGGCCATCTCCAGCTTTATGCAAAATGTGGGAGCGGCGGCGCTGTTCTTGCCGGTAGTGGCCCGCATCGCCGCCCGCACCCATATCCCCATGTCACGCCTGCTGATGCCGATGGGATTTAGCGCTATCCTGGGCGGTACCATCACCATGATCGGCTCCAGCCCGCTGATCTTGCTTAACGACCTGATCCTGGCTGCCAACCAGACCCTGCCGGCAGAGAGCCAGATGGCTACCTGGTCGCTGTTCTCAGTCACCCCCATCGGCCTGGCCCTGCTAGCTGCCGGTATCGGCTATTTCGTCTTGTTCGGACGCTATGTTCTGCCTAGCGGCTCTGACCAGGAGATCCCCCGCGCGGTCGGCACCCTCCAGTACTTTCAGGAGATCTATGGGCTCGACTATGCCGTGAGCGAGCTGCAGGTGCCGACTGGCAGCCCGCTGGTCGGGTTGACCCTGGACGAGCTCGAGCGGGCCCAGCATGTCCGGGTTATCGCCGTACAGCACGGTAGAGAGGCTCCGCGCATTGGGCTTGGCGGGCTGGCGCGGGAGATAGTTATTGAGGTCGGCATGGTGTTGGGGGTGTTGGCAGCACCGGAGCGGATCGCTAACCTCACGGCCAGCTACGGGCTCGAGCTGCGCGACGGGCTGCACAGCTTGGCCGAGGCCCTTTCGCCTCAGACCTCCGGCATCGCCGAGGTAGTCATCCCACCCGGCTCGAGCCTGATCGGCAAGGCGGCGCGGGAGGTCTCGCTGCGCAAGAGCTACGGCTTGGCCTTGCTGGCGCTGCATCGGGGTGGCCAAACCAGGCGCGAGGAGGAGGGCATCCGCGACCTGCCGCTTAACGGCGGCGACGTCTTGGTCGTTCATACCACCTGGCAGGCGCTAGCCCGCTTGGAGCGGAATCGGGATTTTGCCGTAATCACCGCCGAGTATCCCCGCGAGGAGCTGCGCCCGCACAAGGTGGTGCCAGCCCTGACCGGTCTCGCCCTTGCTCTGGGGCTCCTGTTCGCCGGTGTACCACTGCCCCTGGCCCTGCTGACCGGTGCCATCGGCATGATCCTGAGCGGCGTTTTGAGCATTAACGAGGCCTATCTATCCGTGAGCTGGAAGACCGTCTTCCTGCTGGCCGGCCTGATTCCACTAGGGGTAGCGGTGGAGACCAGCGGCACGGCAGCCTGGCTCGCCGAGCAGGTCCTGAGCCTGCTAGGCGGTGTGCCGGTCTGGAGTTGGCAGTTGGCTGTGGCCCTGCTGGCCACCTTGTTCACTCTGGTCATGTCTAACGTGGGGGCCACCGTGCTGCTGGTGCCGCTGGCGATAAATATCGCGCTCGCCGTGGGCGGAAATCCTGCTGTGTTCGCGCTCACCGTGGCGCTAGCGACCTCTAACGCGTTCCTGCTCCCCACCCATCAGGTCAATGCCTTGATCATGGCTCCCGGCGGCTATCGGGTAGCGGATTTTCTGCGGGCAGGCGGGGTCATGACGGTGTTGTTCATCATCGTCATGATGGTGATGCTCAATCTGCTCTACTGAACTTGGCGCCGCCGACAGTAAGCGGGCTTTGGGAGCTCCCAGCAACCGCCAGCCACCTTGTCAGCGTGCCAAGCTGTGCGGGGTTGACTGTGTCATACTGCCCGTGGAGGACACGATGCCGGGAATTGCCATTATCGGCGCCCAGTGGGGCGATGAAGGGAAAGGGAAAGTAGTCGATGCGCTAGCGCACGATGCCGACTTTGTCGTGCGCTATTCGGGCGGAGCCAACGCCGGACATACCGTGGTGACCGGCGGCGAGGTGTTTAAGCTCCATCACCTCCCCTGCGGCACGCTGCACGACCGGCCCGTATCGATTCTGGGCGGCGGCATGGTCATCGACCCCTGGGCTTTTCGCACTGAGTACCAGGCGATGGCGGCGCGGCGCGATCCGGGCCGAGTTCTTATCTCCCACGAGGCGCATTTAGTCTTGCCACACCACAAGAAGAACGACGAGGGCGGCGGTTTTGTTGGCACTACCGGACGCGGCATCGGCCCCTGCTACTCCGACAAGGCGCGGCGCATCGGTCTGCGCTTTGCTGATTTGGAGGATGAGGAGGTGTTGCGGGAGCGCCTAGAGCGCCTGCTCAGCGCCAAACCGAACTCTCTGGCGCGGGTCGGTTGGTCCAGCGTAGAGGTTGCGCTAGCGGCCTTAGCCGAGGTACGCGCGTTCGTGCTGCCGCTGGTGGCCGATACCGGCAAGATGGTCCGCGAGGGGCTCAAGGCCGGGCAGCGGGTGCTGTTTGAGGGCGGGCAAGGCACCATGCTCGACCTGGCCTATGGCACCTATCCGTATGTCACCAGCAGCCATCCGAGCGTAGGCGGCATCCTGGTCGGAGCAGGGGTCAGCCACCGGGCGCTAAACGGCGTCCACGGCGTGGTCAAGGCCTTTACTACCCGCGTCGGCCACGGCCCCTTCATAACCGAGGTCGAAGGTGAGCTGGCCTTGCGCCTGCGTGGCAGCGGCAGCCAGCAGTGGGACGAGTACGGTACTACCACCGGGCGCCCGCGCCGGGTGGGCTGGCTCGACCTGGTACAGCTCCGCTATGCCTGCGAGATCAACGGCTTTGACGGTTTGATCGTGACCAAGCTCGATGTCCTCTCCGGCCTTGAGACCATCAAGGTCTGCAGCGCCTATCGGGACGGCCGACCGGTCTATCAGGAGTTGCCGGGCTGGGGCGATCTGTGCGGCCTGGGGAGCCGTGAAGCGTTGCCGCAGGCGCTAAGAGAGTATCTCGAGCTGATCGAGCGCTATACCGAAACGCCGGTGGTGATGTTCTCCACCAGCCCTGAACGCGAAGATACTTATGGGGCGGTGAACTGGTCGTAGCTGACCGCCTTTAACCGGGCGTGCTAAACTCTGGGCTGATGAGGTCGTTGTCGCTGCTGAAAAAACCTCCCGCCGTGCTGGCCTTAGAAGACGGCACCGTCTACTACGGCTACGCCTTCGGCTATCACGGCCAGACCGTCGGCGAGGTGGTCTTTAACACCAGCATGACCGGCTACCAGGAGATCCTGACCGATCCCAGCTATCACGGCCAGATCGTGACCATGACCTATCCGCACATCGGCAACTACGGGGTGTCGGTCTACGATATGGAGTCGAACAAGCCCTACGCGCGCGGCTTCATCGTGCGCGAGTTTTCGCGCGTCGCATCTAATCACCGCTCTAATCAGGACTTACAGAGCTTCATGGAGCAGCACAAGATCGTCGGCATCGAAGGGATCGACACCCGCGCCCTGACGCGGCGGCTGCGCACCGGCGGGGTGGTCAAGGGCGTCATCTATCACGGCAAGGCCGACGATGCTAAAAAGGCCGAGCTGGTGCAAATCGCTAAATGTCACGAAGATATCGACGGGCGCGACATGACCCCCGAGGTCACTACGCCGCTCCCCTATGCGCGGCCTACCTTCAAGGACAACCCGCGGGTGGTGGTGATCGACTTTGGCATTAAGCACTCGATTGTGTACAAGCTCGAGCAAGCCGGAGCCGAGGTGATCGTCGTCCCGGCGCAGACCACCCCGGCGCAGATCATGGCCTTAAACCCCTACGGCCTGGTGCTGTCTAACGGTCCCGGCGACCCCGGCGGCCCCAAGTACGCCCATGACACGGTCTGGCAGCTCTTGGGGCTGTTGCCGACCTACGGCATCTGCATGGGGCATCAGCTCCTGGGCTTAGCGGTCGGCGGCAAGACCTTTAAGCTCAAGCACGGCCACCACGGCGCCAATACCCCGGTTAAGAACCTGCTTACTGGCGAGGTCGAGATTACCAGCCAGAACCATAACTACGCTGTAGACATCGACTCGATCCCCGGCGGGCAGTTCGTGGCTACACATATCAACCTCAACGACGGCACGCTCGAGGGGATGGCGCATGTGAGATACCCGGTCTTCAGCGTGCAGTACCACCCCGAAGCCAGCCCCGGCCCGCACGATGCCAGTTATCTCTTTAACCGCTTCATCCAAGAGGTCAACGCCTTTGAAGGGGCTACCGCCACGCCGGCCATCAAGGCCTTTCAGGACTTCTGAATGGTTGGGCGAAGCCTTGTCTAACGGCTAGTCAGCCAGTCAGGCTATCAGCAAAACCACTGGCTGACAGAATTACTCGGGCGAAGCCTTCTGAGAGACTGAAAGCCTGCTAGGCTTAAGGGTTTCGCCCCTACTGACTACTCGAATACTTGAATACCTGATTTACCTGGGTCGCTGCGCCGTAGAATAGCGCATGGCCATCGACAAGAAACGGATCGCCGCGCAGCTGGCTGAGGCAGCCCAACTGTTGGCCTTAGTGGGCGCAGACCCTTACCGGATCAGAGCCTATGAACAGGCTGCCGCCGCCATCGAAGCCTATCAGGGCGACGTGTTGGCGCTGCTCTACCAGGACCGGCTGACCGAAATCCGGGGTATTGGCAAGGGTCTGGCAGCGGAGCTTGCGACACTCAAAACACACGACCAGCTCGCGATTCTTGAGCATTTACAGGCGCGTGTGCCCGAAGGCGTGCGCGAGCTGTTTCGGGTGTCCGGCCTGGGTGTTAAAAAGATCGCTGCGCTGTGGCAGAGCGGGATTACAGACTTAGCGGCGCTGCTGGCGGCGGTTGAGGACGGGCGGGTAGCGGCCATCAAGGGCTTCGGCGCCAAGAGCGCCGCGGCCATCGGCCAGGCGGCGCTCTTTGCTTTAGCGGCGCAGCAGCAGATGCGCTTAGACGTAGCGGAGGCGATAGCCGCGGAGTTGACGACAACGCTAAGGGCGGCGCTGCCTGGGGCTCAGGTCGCTGTCGCCGGCAGCCTGCGCCGGGCCTGTCCGGTCGTCGATGATATCCGTCTGGTGGTGACGGGGGCGTCCCATACCGAGGTGAGAGCGGCGCTAGCAGCAACGGGCGACGCGCCTAGAGTGACGGGGCGCTATCACGGGCGTCCGTTTGAGGCGATAGTGGTAGCCCCTGAAGCCTATGGCGCCGCGCTGGCCATCTGGACCGGCAACAGCGACTACGTTCAAGCGCTCATAACCAGGGCTGCCGACCAGGGCTACACCCTCCGCGAGGACGGCCTGTTCGCGGGGGACAGGCGCTTAGCCACCCCAAGCGAAGCCGAACTACTAGGCTATCTCGATCTGCCGCTTACCCCTCCCGAACGGCGCGAAGCGGCGCAGCCCGAGGTGATTGAAGACCTCGTTACCCTACTCGATATCCGTGGGCTGATCCATGTCCACACCGACTGGTCGGATGGGGCCGTGAGTCTCCGCTCGATGGTGGCTGCGGCCCAGACGCGCGGCTACCGCTATCTGGCGACTGCCGATCACTCGCGCACGTCCGCCTATGCCAACGGCCTCAGCGTTGAGCGTGTTCTGGCTCAGGCTGAGGAGATTGAGGCTGTCCGACAAGAGCTCGCTAGCGGCTTTGAGCTGCTGCACGGCATGGAGGTCGATATCCTCCCCGATGGCAGCCTAGACTACCCCGAAGAGCTCCTGGCGCAGCTCGACTACACGGTCGTGAGCGTCCATCAGCACTTCGGACTGAGCCGACTTCAGCAGACCGGGCGGATCGTCCGGGCGGTGCAGCACCCTAAGGCCAGGATATTAGGCCATCCTACCGGGCGCTTACTGCTCCGCCGCCCCGGTTATGAGGTCGATCTTGATGCCGTGATCGCCGCCTGCGCCGAAGCTGGGACGGTGCTCGAGCTTAACGCCAATCCGCACCGCCTCGACCTAGACTGGGAGTGGGTGGCAAGGGCCAAGGCCGCCGGTTGCCGCTTCGCGATTAATCCCGATGCCCACACCATCCAGGGCTGTGACGACGTGCGCTACGGCGTCTTGCAGGCGCGCAAGGCGGGGTTGCGGGTTGCTGACGTGGTCAACAGCGCGCCCACGGCAAGGGCATTCTTACAGCGGCTCAAGCGCTAAAACAGCCTGTGGATCTTCCCCTCGGCATCGAGGTCGATCGCCTCGGCGGCAGGCACCTGGGGGAGCCCCGGCATGGTCATGATGTCGCCCAGGTAGACCACCACGAACGCTATCTAGCCGCCCACAGGAGTCCGCGGGTGGTGAGCGTCCACACCTCAGGCAGCTCGAGCTCCTTGGCGACGTGGCCCAAGGAGCTGTAAAAGACCCGCCCCTGCCCCCACCGCCGCTTCCAGACCACGGGCATCACCACGCCTGCCACCCACGGCAGATACTTACCGCTGAAGGTTGTCGTGGCCAGCACTTCGTTAGCAGGATCGACGTGCAGGTAATACTGCTCGGAGTGCATCTGAAAATCGTGCAGACCGGCGACTATCGGGTCGTCTGGCCGAGTGATGTTGACCTGGTAGTCGATGATGTTTCCCGGGTGGCCGACAAACTGACCACCGACCAGGAACTGGTAAGCGGTGCTCTGGCGAAAGGCATCGGCCATGCCGCCGTGCCAACCCGCCAAGCCGCTACCCAGCTCGACCGCCGCCAGGAGACCTTGCTCCTGCTCCCTAGTGAGCTCTCCCATCGTCCAGACCGGCACGATCAAGTCAAAGCCCTGCAAGTAGGCCGTGTCCGCTAAGGGCTCGAGCCTATCGACCCTGGTGACTTCAAACCCCTCGCCTTGCAGGTACTCATGCACGCGCTGACTGGACTGAGCGGGTTCGTGCCCGGCCCAGCCGCCGTAAAAGATAAAGGCTCGTTTCATCTTGACTCCTTTAACAGTTCGCTTAGCCGCTAGGGATCGCTTTCTGGCCAAGGCTCCTTAGCTTACCTCCGTCCAGCCCTACGGTTGCTGCAAGATCATCAATTCAGCAATTATAAAGCTAGACTTGACAGATAATGATTAATAGTTTATATTCTTGATGAGAAGGAGGTTGTCATGTTGAGCCTGACCCTGACCACCTTAGCGCTGAACGAAGCGCACGAGAAGATGGCCCGTTACCAGCAGGATGCTGCTATCTACCGCGCCATGGCGCGCCGCTCGCTCCGCAGCCGCGCCGCCGAGGCGCTCAGAAGGCTGGCTGACCGGCTCGAGCCTCACCTCGTGCCGCAACTTAAGCCGCTCAATGCCGAATCCTAAGGCCATGAGCCAGCTTATCGCGGTGCGTGATATCGCTAAGAGCTACCGCCAGCGTCAGGGTAGCCAAACCGTCAAGGCGCTAGGCGGGGTCTCATTTAGCGTGCAACGCGGCGAGGTGCTGGGTCTGCTCGGCCCCAACGGCGCCGGCAAGACCACTACCATTAAGGCCATCTGCGGGCTCGTTATGCCCGACTCCGGGACGGTGACGATTAACGGCTTCGATGTCCAGCGGCAGCGCTTAGAGGCGCTGCGCTCGATCAGCGCGGTGCTGGAAGGGAACCGCAACCTCTACTGGCGGCTGACGGCCAGGGAGAATCTCGAGTACTTCGCGGGCAACCGGGGCGCCTCGCGTCGGCAGGTGCGGGCGCAGATCGACGAGTTGCTAAGGCAGTTTCGGCTCGCTGACAAAGGCAACGAGCTAGTCAATCACCTCTCGCGCGGCATGCAGCAGAAGCTGGCTATCGCCGTAGCGCTGTTGGCCGGGAGCGAGATTATCCTGCTCGACGAGCCGACCTTGGGTCTCGATGTCGAGTCGGGCTACGAAGTTCGCCAGCTCCTGCGCGACATCCAGACCCAGGGGCGGACCCTGATCATCAGCAGCCACGACATGCCGGTAGTGCAAGACCTCTGCCAACGGGTCGTGATCATCTCCGGCGGGCGGGTGGTCGCCGACGACCAGGTCAGCAACCTGCTCAAGCTGTTCGCGACACGCGCCTACCAGGTCACCCTGGGGGCCCCGCTAAGCAGTGCGCAGCTGAGCCGCCTGCAAGCCCGCTTCACCGCCAGCGTCGATCATCCTGCCAAGACCGTGGTGCGCGTTAATCTCGAACATGGCGAGGATATCTATGAGCTGATTGAGATCTTGCGGCTCGAGCGCACCCCGGTCGAGGCCATCGACCGCACCACGATTAACTTCGAGCAGGTGTTCTTGCAGGTTATTAACGGCGCCAAGCCGCCGGAGGAGACCCATGCTCTATAACGTCTTGGTGGCCAACAGCCGCAAGGTGATCATCGAAATGCAGCGCTACCTGCCCAATACCCTGAGCCTGGTGGCGACCTTTTACATCATCTTCCTGGCCATGTTCTTCGGCATCAGCATCATCGGCGATCCGGCCACCGCCGAGGCCAACATCCAGTTCGTGATCATCAGTAACGCCTTCTGGTTCTTGGCCATCATGGCCATGACCTCGATGGGCTGGGAGGTCACCACCGAGGCGACGCGCGGCACCTTAGAGCAGTTAGCGATGTCGCCGGTGGGCTTGTCCGCCATCTTGCTAATGCGGATGGTCGCCAACATCGCCACCCAGCTCGTCATCATCGCGGCGATGCTGGTGCTGGTGATGTGGACCGCGGGTCAGTGGCTCAACTTTGATCTCGCCATGGTTCCCATCTTGCTGCCGACCCTAATTAGCATGATCGGCATCGGTTACGTGGTAGCCGGGCTGTCGATCATCTTCAAGCAGATTCAGGCGCTGTTGCAGATTATGCAGTTCGTGTTCTTGGGCATGACCTTCGTTCCGCTCTCGGTCTTGCCCTGGCTCGAGCTAGCCCCCTTCGTCAAAGGGGTCGATCTGACCCGTCAGGTGATGACCCAAGGGCTTGGCCTTGGTGGCCTCGGTCCCCTGGACTGGCTGTCGCTGCTACTCAATGCAGCGGTATATTTCACGCTGGGGTTAGTGTTCTTCCGCTGGTGTGAGCGCGTAGCCCGGCGACAGGGCCTGCTGGGGCAGTACTGAACAGGCATCCCGAAAAGTCTGTTGATCCACCAGCAGGAAGCGAGAATGCGGGCAAAGACGTCAAGGGAGCCGTCAGCCCGTCAGGCCGTCAGGGGTGCGTCCTATTTTGGGTGGGTATGGTCGGTAGGGCTTGCCGGAAGGGGCAGCTATTAGCGATTAGCTTTTTGTGAGCAGGGCCTGCTGGACAGCTTCGGCTCAGCGCTTCGCTGAGGCAGGC
>Ga0207950_100558_pt1 | contig 12257 bp, 10 predicted proteins | sample Subbio11_8B_AprC_FD_184814 | JGI IMG/M metagenome (GOLD analysis project Ga0207950, IMG submission 184814) | Serpentinite rock and fluid subsurface biosphere microbial communities from McLaughlin Reserve, California, USA - CR11_8B_AprC (SPAdes) | ecosystem: Environmental > Terrestrial > Deep... | reverse complement strand
GTAGGCGATCGCGTCGAGCTGGTAGATCTCGAAGTTGCCCTCGGTCAACTGGCGCAGCGCGCGCTCGTGCAACTGGCCGGCCTGCAGCACCGGCAGCGCGACGGTGGTGATCGACGAGACGATGCCACGGTGCGTGACCGGCGCAAAGCCGAGCACGCCGCCGATCGGAAAGCCGATGAAGGCGATCGCCTGACCCTCGCGCGCGCGGCCGGGCTCGGCCAGCCGCATCGGCGGCAGCGCTGCACCGTCGACGCGCAGCAGGGCGAGGTCGCGCACACGGTCGACGGCGAGCACCGCCGCTTCGCGCATCTCCCATTGCCGGCGCCCGCGCCAGGCCTGCACGACCTGCCGCGTGCCGGGCTCGCCGGCGCGCGCGCGGGCCTGCTCGGACAGCACATGCGCGTTGGTCACGACCAGGTTGCCCTCGGCGGCGACGAAGCCGGTGCCGGCAAGCCGGAAGCGCGGGCTGTCGGTCGGGTTGAAGGTGCCGACGATGACGATCGACGGCGTGGCGCGGGCGACGAGCTCGACCAGGTCGGCGCGCACGGCCTGCGGCAGCGCCGGCAGCACCAGCCCCGCCAGCAGCGCCTGCAGCCCCTGACGCCGGCTCCAGCCCATCGGTGTCCACCCCCGTGTGCCCGCCGCCGCAGCGGGCTTCAGACGCGATGGTAGTCGCGATACCAGGCGACGAAGCGCGCAATGCCCTCGCGCACCGGGGTCGCCGGCTTGAAGCCGACCCAGTCGTGCAGGGCCTGGGTGTCGGCGTAGGTCGCCGGCACGTCGCCGTCCTGCAGCGGCAGCAGCCGCATCTGCGCCTTGCGGCCCAGCGCCTGCTCGATGTGCGCGACGAAGTCGAGCAGCGGCGTCGGCTGGTGGTTGCCGATGTTGAAGACGCGGTACGGCACGTTGCTGCGGCCGGGGTCGGGGCGGTCGGCGTCGTAGGCCGCATCGGGCTCGGCGATGCGGTCGCTCGCACGCACCACGCCCTCGACGATGTCGTCGACGTAGGTGAAGTCGCGCTGCATGCGGCCGTGGTTGTAGACGTCGATCGGCCGGCCTTCGAGGATCGCCTTGGTGAACAGGAACAGCGCCATGTCGGGCCGGCCCCAGGGCCCGTAGACGGTGAAGAAGCGCAAGCCCGTGGTCGGCAGGCCGTAGAGGTGGCTGTAGGTGTGCGCCATCAGCTCGTTGGCCTTCTTGGTCGCCGCGTACAGGCTGACCGGGTGGTCGACGCTGTCGTGCTCGGCAAACGGCAGCCGGGTGTTGCCGCCGTAGACGCTCGAGCTCGACGCGTAGGTCAGGTGCGCAACGCGCTGGTGGCGGCAGCCCTCGAGGATGTTCGTGAAGCCGACCACGTTGCTCTCGATGTAGGCGTGCGGGTTCTGCAGCGAGTAGCGCACGCCGGCCTGCGCGGCGAGGTGGATCACGCGGTCGTAGCGCTCGGCGGCAAACAGCGCCTGCATGCCGGCGCGGTCGGCGACGTCGAGCCGGACGAAGCGAAAGCCCGCGCTGGCCTGCAGCCGCGCCAGCCGCGCCTGCTTGAGCGCGACGTCGTAGTAGTCGTTGAGGTTGTCGAGCCCGAGCACCTCGTCGCCGCGCGCGAGCAGGCGCTGCGCGGTGTGCATGCCGATGAAGCCGGCCGCGCCGGTGAGCAGGATTTTCATGGGCGGGGCGGTCGGTATGGCGGGTGGCGACGGCGGGGTAGCCGTGTGGCGCCGGTCGCAGCGATTATCGGGGCCACCCGCTGCGGCACCCGCGGCCGAAGTCACGCCGCGGGGGGCCGGCGGCACCCCCGTCCAAGGGGTTGACGCCGGGGCTGTGCGACGCCGACGATACGAACTGCGTGGGCCGTCTGCGGTGCGGGCGGCGGCCGGGCAGACTGTCGGAAAATTTGACAGCCCCGCCACCGCACCCGGCGCGGCCCCTTGCAGATCAGGTACTTGCGAAGCTGGCGCCGATCTTGCATGCCGTTGTGCCGCGGCGATGTCACCGTCATCGCGTACAGTAGCGTCGGCCGTAGCCGTATCGTCCCAGGAGCCTGCGTGGAACCGTCGAACCCAGCCCCCGAAGCCCAGCGCAGCGCCCGGCGCCGGCTCGTGCGCGGCGCGTTTGCGGCGCCGGCGGTGCTTGCACTCTACAGCGGCAGCGCGGCGGCGATGGCGTCGAACCTGCGGTGCGTCAACAACCAGGTCGGCGCCGGCCGGAAGGTCTTTCCCGCCCCGGTGTCGACCCAGGACCGTTTCGTGCGCGTGCGGCTGTGGTCGCTGCGCAGGAATGACCAGGTCCGCTGGTTCCTCAGCGGCAACGACCTCCAGGCGCTGACGATGAACCGCTCGACCGTCGGCAACACCTTCCTCCGCCCGGGCGAGTGGTGGCGGTTCGATCCTGCCACCCAGTTGCTGGTCGACAGCAAGCTCACGGCCGAGCCGCGCTGGTCCAGTCAGCACCAGGGCACGCTCGCCCGGGATGGCCAATGGGTCGCCGTGCGGATCGATGCCTCGTCGCAGGGCGCCGGCATCGTCGGCGTGGTCGACAAGAGCAACTACACCGGCTCCGCCGTCTCCGGCCTGTGCTGGGCCTCGTTCGTGACGGCAGCGCGCTGAGCGAGGCGACGACCGTCTGGACCTGGGCGCCGGGCTCGCGGCTGACGGCGCTCGGCGCCGGCTGGGTCGCCTACGGCGGCGCCTCGGGCGAGACCCTCTATCTCAACGACGAGAGCGCGGCCGTCCTCGAGTTGCTGCGCGACGAAGGCCCGACCCGCTTCGATGCGGTCTGCCGGGCGCTGGCGGGCGACAGCGGGCTCGACCTGGCCGCGGTCACGCCGGCCGTGCAGCAGGGTTGGGCGCCGCTGGTCGAGGCCGGGTTGATCGTCGCCGTCGAGGCTGGCAATGCCGGCGATGCCTGAAGCCGGCGCCAGCGCCGCGGCCGCGCCCAGCGCAGCCCCGCCGACCGCGCTGGGCGCAGCCGCCCCGGCCCAGGTGCGCGCCGCGCTGCGCAGCCCCGGCCTGTGCCTGGACCTCGGCGCGGCCACGCTGCGCGTGCGCAGCGACGCGCCAGCGCTGGCCGCCGGCCTGCAGTCGGTCTACCGCGAGCACCCGCTGGCCAGCGCGCTGCCGTGGGTCGACATCGACCTGCGCATCGCCCGCGCACGCGGCGCGCGGCGCTGGCTGCGCCCGCTGGTGCGTCTGCGCGGCGAGGCTGCGCACCCGTTCGAGCCGTTCCCGGCCGCCACCGCGCTGCCGCTGTTCGAGTGGGGCGCCAACTGGATGCTCGGCCTGCGGCTGCACGACCACCTGCTGCTGCACGCCGGCGCGCTCGAGCGCGACGGCCGCGCGCTGCTGCTGCCGGCGATGCCCGGCGCCGGCAAGAGCACGCTGACGGCAGCGCTGTCGCTGCGCGGCTGGCGGCTGCTGTCCGACGAGTTTGGCGCCTGGGACTGGCGGCAGCGCCATTTCACGGCGCTGCTCAAGCCGGTCGCACTGAAGAACGAATCGATCGAAGTCATCCGCCGCTTCGCCCCCGACGCGCCGCTCGGCCCGGTCTTCGAGAAGACCCGCAAGGGCACGGTCGCGCATCTGGCCGCCAGCGCGCAGGCCGTGCGCCTGCGCCACGCGCCGGCGCTGCCGGGGGCCTTCGTGCTGCCGCAGTGGCAGGCTGGCGCGGCGCTGCGGCTCGAGCCGGTCGACGCGCACGCGCTGTTCGGCGCGCTGGCCTTCAATGCCTTCAACTACCGCGTGCTTGGCGCGACCGGCTACGACGCGGTCGTGCACCTGGTGCAGGCCGCGCGCGGCTGGCGGCTGGTCTACGGCGAGCTCGACGACGCCCTGGCCGCGCTTGACGCGCTGTGGCAGCGCGAGGTGACCACCGCGCCGGGCTGACGCCGCGCCAGCGGCCGCCCCGGTTCAGCCGCGCGCGCAGGCCGACCTCGTCATTCGTCATTCGTCGGTTCAGCCGCGCGCGCGCAGGCCGACCACCGCCGCACCGACGATCAGCACCGCGGCGACGGCAATCCACAGCGTCAGGCTGCGCCCGGTGACCAGCAGCAGCAGCAGCGTGCTGGCCAGCGGCGTGAGGTAGCTGAGGATGCCGATGCGGCGCGGGTCACCGGTCTTGAGCGCGTGGTCCCAGAGGTAGAAGGCAGCGCCCAGCGGGCCCAGGCCCATCAGCACGAGCAGTGCCCAGTCCGGCGCCGCGAGCGCCACGCGCGGCTCGAGCAGCAGGTGGCAGCCCAGTGACAGCAGCCCCGAGACCAGCCCGAACAGGCCGATCGCTGCGGTCGGGAAATGCGCGACGCGACGCGTCCACAGCGAGTACGTGGCCCAGACCAGCGCCGAGGCCGCCGCCGCGAGGTAGCCCCAGGCCCAGCCGCCGGCCAGCTCGCGCCCGCCGGCGATGGCCAGCGCCGCGCCGGCGAAACCGGCCAGCGCGGCCAGCAGATGCACCGCGCGCAGCCGCAGGCCCGGCAGCAGCAGCGGCGCGAGCACGACGATCAGCAGCGGCCAGAGGTAGTTGACGAGGTTGGCCTCGACCGCCGGCGCATGGCGCAGCGCGAGAAACAGCAGGAAGTGAAAGCCGAACAGCCCGTAGACGCCCAGCGCCAGCGTCAGCGCCGGCACCCGCCACTGCCGCCACAGCGGCCAGGCCGGCACGCTGCCGATCAGCAGCGCGATGCCGGTCAGCAGGAACGGCGGCAGATGCGCCAGCGCGACCCCGAGCGAGGCCAGCGAGGCCCACAGCGTGATCGCGCCGAGCGCGCAAAGCGAGGACCGGCCGGCGCTCGGGGACAGGGCTGACATGGGCGCGCAGCATAGCGGCTCGGCGGCCCGGGCCCGGTCTGCGGCCGGCGCCGCCGGTGCAGGTCGCCTGCAATGTCAGCCCGGGCCGGCGCCTGGTGACCTGCCGCTGCGCTACGCCGCCAGCGATTCGCGGGCCTGGACTTTCCGTTCGATGCCCTTGCGCGGCGCAAGTGTCTCGAGATCGCAGTTGGCCTGCAGCACCAGCCACGACGCCGCATCGCCGCCGAGAGGCCTGGACAGGCGGGCAGCCGTGTCGGCCGTGATGCCTCGGCGCTCCTTGACGATCTCGTGGATGCGCGTGGCTGCAACATCGAGTGCGACGGCCCGTGCGTTCACGCCGAGCCCGAGCGGCACGAGCAAGACCTCTCGCAGCACCTCGCCCGGGCGCACCGGCCGCAGGCGGTCGACGGGGCGCGACCTGGCCATCTCGGACGCCGTTGCGCGTTGCCCTCCGCCTTGTCTGCCGTGAGGTGATGACGCTGCGTGGGACATGCTGCGGGGGCTTGCGATGCCCGAAAGGACCTGCGCCCGGCTTCCACGTCCTGCAGCATCGAGGAGCGGTGCGCCGCGGCCTTCGGCAGCACGAAGGGCGTGAGTGTCCTCTCGACGTAGCTGGCGCCGCTGGGCGCGAGTTCGTGCTGCCGCTCGGCGCGCACGACCCGGATCGTCTCTTCGACCAGCCTCATAGGTGATCGGCAGGAAGCCGGCCTGGGCCCGCTCGACGGCCTCGTGCATCAGCTCGTCGGCGGCGCCCAACAGCGCGCCCACGCGGATCGGGCTGGCCTGCACATTCACGTTCACATGCGCCGGGCTGCGCCGCTCGATGCCGATCATCATGATGCTGGAGCAGACCGCCGTGCCGGCCGGCAGCAGCACGCGCGCCTCGTCGGCCGAGCCCCAGCCGTTCTGCGGCAGCAGCACGTCGCCAGCGCCGTCATTCGAGCCCCTCCACGCTGACCGGCCGCGCCGAGCTGCATTCGTCGCGGATCGCCTTCAGCCCCTGGTAGGCGGGCCCGTTGCAGAACGCCTCCCACGCCGCCGCCGAGGGGATCACGGCTTCTCCCTCGGCAGTTGAGCGGTCGGCGGGTGGAGTATCCGCCGGCGCCGGCTCACGCCACGCGCCGTTCCTGCCCTTCCCGGTACTGTTGGCGTAGCCGGGCCTGCGGCACCGGCCGCAGCGCCGTCGGGGTTGCCGCAGCCGGCCAGGGCCGGCAGCGCGGTCAGGCAGAGCAGCAGGCGCGGCGTCGCGCAGATCGGCGAGGCGGTCTCGCGCATCGACCACGGCACGCAGCAGAACGCCGCGCTGGTCAAGGTGAGCGCGGCCTGCCGGCTCAGCGGCGCAGCACCAGCCGCCCGCCGTCGTCCTGCATGCGCACGCAGCAGAGGATGACCTTCTGCGCGCGCTCGGCGGCCGACAGCACGACGTCGCGGTGCTCCACCGCGCCGGACGCCGACGCGTCGTAGGCGGTGGCGCAGACGCCGCACAGGCCGTTGCTGCACTTGACGTCGACGGCCACGCCGGACTCCGCCAGCACCTCGGTCGCGCTGCGCTGCGCGGGGACGTCGAAGCGGCGGCCGTCGGCGAGCTCGACGACGAAGGGCCGGTCGACACGGTCCGGATCCTCGGGCACGCTGAAGTACTCGCGGTGCAGCGCCTCGGCCGGCCAGCCGGCGGCCTCGGCGGCGGCGAACACGCCGTCCATGTAGCGCGGCGAACCGCAGGCGTAGAGGCGAAGTCCCGCGCGCCAGCGCGGCACCAGCGCCGCCAGGTCAGCGCGCGTGCCTTCGTCCTTGGCGTGCCAGCGCACGCGCCCGGCCCAGGACGCGGCCTGCAGGTCGGCCACGAAGCCGGCCGACGCGCGGCTCGCGACGCTGTAGTGCAGCGTGAACTCGCGGCCCAGCGCATGCAGCCGGTGCGCCATCGCGATCATCGGCGTGACGCCGATGCCGCCGGCGAAGAGCAGCGTCTCGCGCGCGTCCTCGTGCAGCGGGAACAGGTTGCGCGGCTTCGAGACGAAGACCCGCCGCCCCTCGCGAAACGCGCGGTGCATCAGCGCCGAGCCGCCGCGGCCGCCCTGCCCCGGGTCCTCGCGCTGGACGCCGAGCACCCAGCGGTCGCGCACCGCGGGGTCGCCGGCCAGGCTGTAGGCGCGCTGGTACTCGGGCGCGATGACGACGTCGACGTGGGCGCCGGCCTCGAAGGGCGGCAGTTCGCCGCCGTCGGCGGCCGCAAACTCGTACTTCGCGATGCCCGCGGCCATCTCCTCGCGGCGCACCAGGGTCACCGGGAAGACCGGCGGCTCGCCGTCCGGCGGCGCCGGGCCCGGGGCCAGGCCGTCGGTCTCGCCCCGGGCCAGGCGCTCGCGGTACTGCGCCGGCGTCAGCAGCGCACGGTAGCGCGCGATGCCTTCCTCGCGGTTCACCGGGAACGGCACCGGGTACGGCGGCGGCATGCGGTCGGCGGGGTAGACGGCCAGGGTCTGGTCCTCGGCGCGCAGCACCAGGTCCTTCTGCAGGCCACGGCGGTTGGTCTGCGCGGCCTGCACGTAGCGGCCGCTGGTGCGGTCGAGTTCGATGTCCCACCACCAGGTCTTGACCGGGTTGATGCGGCCACGGCCGAGCGCGTCGTCCAGCCGCTCCAGCCACGGCGACAGCGACGGCGCGGCCATCGCCACGCGGCGCCACAGCCCGTCGGCGAGCAGGCCCTCGAGGTTCCACGGGCAGGTCTTCATGCAGCGCCCGCACATGCCGCCGGCGGCATTGGTGATGCGGTAGCGTGCGCACTTCTCGGCGTCGCTCTTCCAGATCTCGTAGCCGTTGTACATGAGCTTGGGGCCGGCGGTGATGGCACCCGACGGGCACTCGCGCGCGCACTTGCGACAGCCCTCGCAGAAGCGCTGCAGGCCGAAGTCCACCGGCTTGTCGGGCGCCATCGGCATGTCGGTGGTGACGCTGCCGCTCTTCAGACGCGGGCCGAGGAAGGGGTTGAGGATCACCTCGCCGATGCGGCTGACCTCGCCGAGCCCGCAGAGCAGCAGCAGCGGCGGCTGCAGCACGTCGCCGTCGAGCACGCTGTGCACGCGCGCGCCGTAGCCCAGGCGGCGGATCTGCTCGGCGATCACGCCGCCCATCAGCGAGAAGCGCAGGTACGCGCGCATGCTCTGCGCGACGCTGATCCAGTCGTCGCCGCTGGCGCCCTCCATCGTCTCGTGGCCCTGGTCCAGCAGCAGGTTGACGGCCTGCGCGTGGTAGGCCGGCATCGGGTTGCCGCCGGCGTCGTGCGAGTACCAGGCCCATTGCGGCACCGCGCACAGCCCCACCGCGTCGGCGCCCAGCCAGTACGACGCCGCCTTCAGGTTGGCGGCGTTGCGCGCCGGGTCGTCGGCGCCCGCGACCACCGGCCCGCGCGCCTCGCCGAACTGCAGCAGCAGCAGCGCGCCGAGCGCGCGGCGCGCGCAGGCGCCGATCGGGCTCTTCATCACGTAGTGCGCGTTCTTCGCGTCGGCCTGCACCGCCTTGCCCAGGTCGCCGAACAGCGCGCGGGCAAAGAAGTCGGCGCGCTTGGGAAAGCGCGGCACGCGGTCGTGGTCGATGAAGGTGGTCGGCTCGTCGCGCCGGGGCAGCGACTCGAAGGGCCAGGCGCCGTCGCGGAAGTCGCGTTTCGCGTAGGCCTCGCGGTGGAACGCGCCCTTCAGCGTGCCCTTGCCCAGCCACCAGGCCGGGCCGTGGCTGCGCCACTGGCGCTGCCGCGGCGACAGCGGCGCGTCGGGCGCCAGCGCCATCGTCGTCGTCACCGCCGCCAGGCCGTAGCGGCGGCCGACGTAGGGGTTGTGGCCGTCGGGCAGCGCCAGCCCGGCGGCGACAGCCAGTCGGCCCAGGTCCACCTCGCTGCTGCTCGCGCTGTGCGCGCGCGCGTCGTGGCCCAGCAGCCGCAGGTAGGTCGACAGCAGCACCGCGGTCTGCGACGCCAGCAGCGCCGCGCGGTGCGCCTGCGCGCCGTGCAGCCAGTCGCAGCCGGGCTCGCCGGGCCGCGGGTCGCGCGGGTACTCGACCAGGATCACCAGCGCGTGCGTGTGCGCGTCGACCGGGCCGTGGGCGGTGCGCGCCGAGTCGATCACGTCGGCCAGGATCATGTCCATGCCGGCGGCGAAGCTCCTGGGCTGGCTGCGCGCCAGCTCCTCGCCGAGCGCCTGCACGTCCGGGTTGCGCACTGGCTCGGCCAGCAGCGCCGCCGCCGGCAGCGCGCAGGCCGCCATCATCGACGCGTCGAAGTAGTGGCCGGCGGCCTTCAGGTGCTCGGTGCGTTCGCGCGGGTCGTCGGGCACCTCGGCCGCCTTCGGGTTGCGTGGGCCGGCGCGGACGAGGTCGAACATCGCCGCGTAGCGCGCCATCGCGTGGACGATGGAGTCGACACGCGGCGCGTCATAGCGCAGCGCGGCCATCGGCGGCAGCGCGTCGAGCGGCGGCGCGGGCTCGCCGCCGCGGACGCGGTCGAGGCGCTCCAGCGGGTAGGGACCGAGGTGGACGGGGCGGTCGCGGTAGGAGAAGAGGCGCATGGCGGTCGGGGCGGATCGGGTGCCGCGACGGTCTCGCCGCCGGCCCCCGGAGGCTACGCCTCGGTGGCGGTCTGCGGAACAGAACGAAGCCCTACAAGTGATCGCATGAAGCGATCGGTTTCCCTGCCGTGACCCTGCAGCAGTTGCGCGTCTTCCTCGCGGTCGTGGACGAGGGCAGCTTCCGCGGCGCGGCGCGGCGGCAGGGCCTGCTCGGGCCGGAGGCGATCGAGATCCCGCTGCGCGAGCGCGCGCCGCGCTACGAGTACGCGCTGCTGGTGCCGCGCGACCCGGCGCCCACGGCGGCAGCCGCCGCCGCTCCACGCCGGCCTGCAGCTCGCCGGTTCGGTTCCTGGAGCCCTGGATCAGCGAGCATGCCGCTCGGCCATCCACGGCGGCACGAGAACGGCCCGCTGGAAGGCAGAGAACTCGACGGGCACCTCAGAACGTCGCCCCCACCGAGACCAGCAGGCGCGTCTCGTACAGTCTGTGCGTCTTGCCGACGCCGTCGGTCGCGCTGTAGAAGGCCTTGCCCGCCGCGCCCAGACCACTGTTGCCGACCACGCTGGCGCCGAGCAGCAGGCCGTGCAGCTTGTAGCTGGCGCCGACGCGCCAGTCGGTGTAGTTGAGCGCGCCATAGCGCGCGAAGCGGGTGTGGCCCAGCGCGGCGTTGAGCGTCAGTGCCGGCGCGACCTGCTGGCTGTAGGCGAGGCTGTAGACCGTCGTGCCGCGCGAGCTGCCGTTGGCCGCCGGCACGACGTAGAAGTTGCTCGTGTTGTCGGCCAGGCCGAAATAGTCGGTCAGCGCGCGCTGGACCTTGGCGCCGAGCGGGCCCCAGGACAGGCCGAGGTAGACCTCGCCGTTGTCGAGCCGCTCGCGGCTGCCGTCGACACCGGTGATCCGGGTGCCGGGGTAGAGGTAGTACAGGCCGCCGATGTCGAGCGTCAGGCCGGCGCCGATCTCGCCGCGCCAGCCGCCGTAGAAGTCCATCTCGACGCCCGCCCCGTTCGGAAACGAGACGCCCGAGACGTTCGAGTTCCAGTTGCCGAGGTACAGGCCGCTGGCGTGCGCGTAGTCAAGCCCGCCCTGCACCGCCGGCCCGCCCAGGGTCTGCGAGATGCCGCGGAAGCGGTAGTCCGACACCAGCGTCAGGTTGCCGGTGAGCGTGTGCGGGCTGGTGCCCGCTTGTGCGAGCCCGACCGACGGGATGGTGGTGGCCGCCAGTGCGGCAGCCGCTGCGCAGACCAGGCGCTTGATCATGACCGTTCCCTCCTCTGTGACCCCGATGACCGGGTGCACAGAAGGTGAGCAATTCGCGTGCCCGGCTGCCGGCCGGGGCGGGCCGCCCGCACCGCACCGCCGCCGTGCAGCGCTGCCCTGCGCAAGCCGGCGCGTGCACCGGCGGCGTGCGCTCAGTGCGGCGCCGAGGGCGCGGCGCCGGCGGCGGGCCGGCCGACCGGGCCGAGCGCTGCGGCCCGCGCCGCCGCGGTCATGACCGCCTCGACCTGCGCGACGATGCGCGGCCAGCAGTGGTCGAGCATGGTCTGGCGCGCGCGCGGGCGCAGCGCCTGCGCCTCGTGCGGCCGGGCAACCAGGCGCAGCGCGCGCTCGACGAAGGCAGCCTCGTCGCCCAGCGGGGCGAGCAGGCCGTTGTCGCCATCGCGGACCAGTTGCGCGGCGGCGGCGTGGTCGTAGGCCAGCACGGCCAGCCCGCTGGCCAGGGCCTCGGCGGTGACGTTGCCGTAAGTCTCGGTCAGGCTCGGAAACAGGAACAGGTCGCCCGAGGCGTAGTGCGCGGCGAGGTCCTCGCCGCTGCGCGCGCCGGCAAAGACCGCGCCGGGGCAGCGCGCCTGCAGCGCGGCGCGCTCGGGGCCGTCGCCGACGACGACCAGGCGCAGCCGCGGGTCGAGCGCGCGCATCTGCGCGTGGCAGCGCAGCAGCAGCTCGAGGTTCTTCTCGGGGGCGAGGCGGCCGACGTAGACCAGCACGCGGTCCTCGGGCGCGCAGCCCCAGTGCTGGCGCAGCGCCGCGCAGCGTCGCGCGGGGTCGAAGCGCGTGGTGTCGACGCCGCGCGCGACCACGGCCAGGCGCTCGAAGCCGCAGCCGTCGAGCTCGCGGCGCAGCGTCTCGGTGGGCACCATCGTGCAGGCCGTGCGGTTGTGGAAGCGCCGCAGGTACGCGACGATCGGCCGGCGCAGCCAGGCCACGCCGTAATGCCGGCTGTAGGCGTGGAAGTTGGTGCGGAACTCCGAGACCACCGGCAGGCGCAGTTGCAGCGCGGCCTGCAGCGCCGACCAGCCCAGCGGGCCCTCGGTGACCAGGTGCACGACGTCGGGTCGCTGGCGGCTCCAGCGCTCGACCAGCGCGCGCCGCGCCGGCAGGCCCATGCGCAACTGCGGATAGCGCGGGATCGGCAGCCCGCGCAACAGCACCTCGTGCAGGCCATGGTCGTGGCCGTCGGCGCGGTCGGCGCCGTTCTGGCGCGGGCGGATCAGTTGCACCTGGTGGCCGCGGCCGACCAGGCCCTCGACGACCGGCGCGATGGTCGCCGCGACGCCGTTGACCTCGGGCGGGTAGGTCTCGGTGACGACGGCCAGGCGCAGCGAGCGCTGGCGCGGCAGCAGGTCGTCGACGAGCAGGTCGGCGGCGTCGCGGGCGTTCATTCGCGCGATGCTCGCAGGCGTCGGCGACAGCACGATGACTGTCATCGCGTGCGCCGCCATGCCCCCGCTGCCGCGTCAGATCGCCCGCACGGCCGACATCGACGGCGGCGATACTGCGCGCCTCATCCCCACCGGCGCGACGACCCATGCGGCTGTTTCCCCAGGACGCGCTCAACCCCGGCGTGCGCAAGCGCGAGGTCTTCGGCTGGGCGATGTACGACTTCGCCAACTCGGGCTACACCACC
>Ga0207950_100556_pt1 | contig 12265 bp, 14 predicted proteins | sample Subbio11_8B_AprC_FD_184814 | JGI IMG/M metagenome (GOLD analysis project Ga0207950, IMG submission 184814) | Serpentinite rock and fluid subsurface biosphere microbial communities from McLaughlin Reserve, California, USA - CR11_8B_AprC (SPAdes) | ecosystem: Environmental > Terrestrial > Deep... | reverse complement strand
GAGACCGTCAGAGACGGTCCCGGCCGCAGGCGATCCGTGCAGCCAACCAATCAGCGCAGGAAATTCAGCCTGTTCAGAGGTTCCTTAACCGTTCCTTCGCCGACTGTCTCGCAGGATGAGGAAGGAGCCACGGCCATGACACCCGATCTTGCGCTGCGCAGCCTTCCCACCGTCGAGCCGGTGCGCGCCGCGCCGCGCGCCGCCGGCATGGAGCGCCCCGACGGCGCGATGCCGCCGCCCGCCGCGCCGGCGACGCCGAATCCGCGGTTGCGGCTCGACAGCAGCCTCGGCATGGTGGTGATCGAGTTCCGCGACACGGTGGGCGACGTGTCCAACACCATCCCGACCGAGCGCGCCATCGCGGCCTATCGCGCCGCCGCCGTCTCGGACACCCCGATGCCCATCGGGGTGCGGCCGCCGCCCGGCGCCCAGGCGGAGGCAGCACCGCCGCCGCCGCCCGTCACGTCCGGGGCCGGCACGGCCGACTGATCAACCCAGATGCCGACGGGATGCGGGTCTGCTGCGCGCCCCCCGGCTGGCGGGACGGCTGCGCGCCAAACCACAGGCCGAATACCGGCCGCGCGAAGGCAAGGCCCTTGTGCGGCTGTGGCATGAAGCGCGGCCCTCAGCCCTGGCCGGCAAGGCCTGCCGCCACCTGCTCGTTCACCTCGATGAGGAAGGCGAGGTCGGGCTCCGGCCCGTCCATCTCGCGCTGCACCGCGCGGCCGAGGGAGACGAGCCCCGCGCGCATCGCCGTCGGCAACTGGTTGGCCGGATGCAGCAGCGCCGATTCCATGGCGAGCCAAAGCCGTCGGTTGTCCGCGACCGCGCGCGTGCGCGCCGGCCCGTCAATGCCCTGCACGGAGCGCAGCGTGCCGGTCACGCGGCGGATGACATCCGCCTCCTGCTCGCGCGGATCGAGGGCGGCACGCGTCGCGCCATAGGCGCGCACGAGATTGGCCAACGACATGCGGGTCAGTCCTCCTCGGCAGGCAGGGCGGGGGCGGCGATGCCGAGCACGACCTCCTCATGCCGCATCACCCGGCGCACCAGCTTCAGCGCCTGGTAGCACTCATCGGCTTCGGCCGAGGCCAGCGCCCGGTCGAGCAGATCGCGCGCGAGCGGGGAGGTGGTGGCGGCCTGGAACTCGGCGATCAGCCCGCGCGCGACCGACAGGCCGGCCTCGCGCTCGTCCTCGTCGCCGATATAGGCGGTCTGGAGGGCGAAGTAGATGCGGCGCGCGGGCGTGTTCGCCACCTCGGGCGTCATCAGCTGCTTGCCGAAAAGGAACCGCGCCTTGGCGGTGAGTTCGATGCGCGCGCGGTTGCGGAACCTGATCGGCGCGCCGTTGACGACCATCAGGTCGCCCTGTCGGAGTTCGAGTACCAGCGTGGACATCCTGTCCTCCCGGGGGGTGTGGGGGTGGATCGGCGCCGGCCGCGAGGGCCGGCGCCGCCCGGGGGATCAGCGGAACAGGCTCAGCAGGGTCTGCGGCGCCTGGTTGGCGATGGACAGCGCCTGGGTGCCGAGCTGCTGGCGGATCTGCAGCGACTGAAGACGCGCCGATTCCTTGGCGAGATCGGCGTCGATCAGCGCGCCCAGGCCCGCTTCCAGCGCATCGGCCTTGTTCTTGTTGTAGGAGATCTGCGAGTCCACGTAGCGGGCATCGCTGCCGAAGGCGTTCAGCGCGTTGCCGATCGCGGTCTGCACCGTGCTGAAGTCGCCGCCGGAGGCGAGCGCAGTCTGCGCCGCCGCCGCCGTTGCCGGCGCCGCCGCGACCACCAGCGTGGTCGCCCCGGCCACCGCGTTGATCGTGAAGGTCGTGCCGCTCTCGTTGCGGGTGGTGGTGATGTTGCCGCCGACCGGCGCCGTGGTGGAGAGCAGCGAGCGGCCGTTGTAGGTCGCGTCGGCGATGAAGTTCTCGATCTGCGTGCGCAGCGCCGTGTACTGGGCGGAATACTGCGCGCGCTGGTCGGTGTTGAGCGTGTCGTCGGCCAGGCGCACCAGCGTCTCGCGCACCTTCACCATGGTCTCGGATACCTTGGTCAGGCCCGAGAGCGAGGTGTCGAGGATGCCCTTCACGCCGCCGAGCTGCTCGTTCGCGGCGTTCAGGCCCGCGACGTCGGCGCGCACCGCCTGGGCCACGGCGAAGGCCGCGCCATCGTCCTTCGCGTCGTTGACGCGCAGGCCGGTGGAGATGCGCTTCTGCGTGACGTTCAGCTGGTCGTTCGTGCGGTTGAGGGACTGCAGCGCCACCATGGCGCCGATGTTGGTGTTGACGGAATTGAGAGACATCGGGGTCTTCCCCTGGATCCGGTGGCCCTCGCGGTCGTGACCGTGGCAAGGGCCGGGTTGCGCGCCGCATCTTGCGGTGTCCGCGACAGCATGGGCGCAACCTCGTTAACCGAGGCTGAATCACGCGAGGAAGCGCGTCAGCGTCAGCCCCGAAACCAGCGAGATGGCGCGGTACGACGCTTCGAGCTGCGTGCGGGTCGCCTGCATCCGGCTGATCGTGGCGGCCATGTCCACCTCCTCGATCCCCGCGAGCTGGGCCGCCAGCGCCACCGACACCTCCGCATGGCGCCGCGCCGTGGTCTCGAGCCGCTGCTCGGTGGCGCCCAGCGCCCCGCGCTCCACCCCGATCGCGTCCACCGCGCTTCGCAGCCCGCCGCGCACCACCGCCATCAGCTCGGTGAAGCCGGTCCCGAGCGCCCCCTGCGCGGGGTCCAGCGCCGCCAGCGTCGCGAGCCCGCGCAGCACGTCGCGCGCCCAGGATCCGGTCGTCTCGCCCGTGCTCGTGGCCGCCGCGTTGCGGTTGGCGAAAAGCCCATGGGCGACGCGCTCGCCATCGGCCGCCGGGACCGAACGGCGCGGCTCGCCCAGCCCCCGCGCGGGGTCGGAGACGAAGGCCGAGAACGGCGTGGTGCCCGCCGCGTCGGATTGCGCCGCAGCCAGCGTCGCCGCCGCCACCGCCGCGGCATTGCCCGCGGTCAGCCCGCCGACCGCCGCAGCGATGCTCGTCGCCATGCCGCTGCCCGGGATGCCCTGCGCGTCGGGGATCGGCGGGTTGGCGCTGTCGCTGCCGCCGAACAGGTGCACGCCGGCATGGCGCTCGTTCAGCAGGGAGGCCACCTCGACCATCGCGGCGCGCGCCGCCGTCGCGACCGCGGCGATGCGCACGCCCGAGGTGCCGTCGAGGCGGATCGCCTCCTGGTAGAACTGCGTCGCGATGTCGGCGATGCGCCCGAGCGTGTGCTGCGCCGCCGAGGTGCGCGCGAGCGTGCGCGAGATCGTGCCCTGCCAGACCTCGCGCCGGACGAGTTCCGCGCGCAGGTCCACCGCGCGGCGCGCCTCCGGCGCGATGTCGCCATAGCCCGGCCCCTGCCGCCCGTCCGAGACCTGGCGCGTCAGCACCTCGAGCCGCGCGCGCAGCATGGCCGCACCCGTATCCAGCCGCCCGATTGCCCCGATGCTCATGGCCTCACCTCACCCCGACGCGCCTCAGCGCGCCGCGCCGAGCAGCGCGTCCCACATCGCCTGCACGGTCGAGAGCACGCGCGCATTGGCGGCAAAGGCGTTCTGCAGCGCGACCATCGCCGCCATCTCCTGGTCCACGTCCACGCCCGAGCGCTGCGCGAAGCGCGCCTCGAGCCCGCTCACCAGCGCTTGCGCGCCGCTCAGCGCGGCGCTTGCCGCCGCGCGGTCGGCGGTGTGCACCGCGGTCAGCAGCCCGGCATAGGCATCGAGCGTCGGCGGCGCGCCGAATGGCGAGGAGAGCGTGCCGTCCGGCCCGAGCCCGCCCGTCGCGATGGGTGCCCAGGCGACGCCGGCCTGCGCCTCGCGCCCGAAGGTGAAGTCGAGGGTGCGGTCGAGCAGCCCGATGAAGCCCGCCGGCCCGCCCGGCGGGTTGGGCGTGAAGGCGGAAGGCCCGGTCGCGCTGCCCGCCACCGCATGGGTGCCATCGCGCAGCAGGGCGGGGTTGGCGGCCACCGCCGCGCCGACGCGGACGGTGCCCGCGAAGCCCACCATCGCGCTGCCCGCATAGGGCTGCGCCGGGTCCGGCACCGCGCCGGCCGCGTCGGTGAACAGGCGCAGCCCCTGCCCCTCGAAGCGCGCGGCGAGGTTCGCCGCAGCGAGGTCGAGCTCCGCCTGGTAGCGCGGCAGCGTGGCGTCGCGCAGCGCGACGAATTCGGCGAGCCGTCCGCCGGTCAGGCTGCGCGTCACGTCCACCCCGCCCAGCATGATGCCGGGAATGGTGCCGCCCGCGCCGTGGAAGGCGCTTGGCCCGAGCGAGGCATCGGCGGTGGCGAAGGCGTCCGCGCGCAGGTCGAGCGGCAGCACCATGCCGCCGCGCGCGACCAGCACCAGCGTCCCGTCCTCGCGCCTGAGCGCGCGCACCTCGATCGATTCGGACAGCCGCGCGATCGCGCCGTCGCGGCGGTCCTCGAGCGCCGCGGCATTGCCGGTCAGCGCGACCTGGTCGCGGATCTCGCGCGTCAGCCCGGCGATCTCGCGCAGCGCGTCGTTGATGCGCGCGACCTCGGCGACGATGCCGTCCTGCGCCTGCTGGCGCGCCTTCTGCACGGCGGCGGAGGCCTCGTTCAGCCGCGCGGCCAGCGCCACGGCGTCGAGCAGCACCGCCGCCTGGCGGCCGGGCTCGGCGGGATCGGCGCGCAGATCCTCGAAGCCGCTGCGCAGCGCTGCCATCAGGTCGCCCAGGCCGTCGCCGGCCTCGGTGCGGCCATGCGCGGCCTCGACGCCCAGCAGCAGGCGCAGGCGCGCCTCCGCCCCGGCGGAGGCCGCGCGGCGTGCGTTCAGCTCGCTCACCAGCGCCTCGTCCACATCGCGCGAGGGCGCGAGGCTGCGCACGCCGATGCCCTGGCCGTCGGCCTGGACGGCACGCGCGGCGACCGTCTTCTTGGTATGGCCGGCCGTGCCCGCGTTCGCGACGTCGTTCGCCGCGGCGGCAAGCGCGCGCTGCGTGTGCAGTATGCCCGAGCGCGCGGTCAGCAGCGCGGCGTCGAGGCTCATGGCGGTGTCCCCCTATCCCTCAGCGGCGCATGTTGATGGTGTCCTGCAGCATCTCGTCGGAGGCGGTGACGATGCGCGTGTTCGCCGTATAGGCGCGCTGCGCGACGATCAGCTTCGAGAACTCCGAGGCGATGTCCACGTTGGACCGCTCGATCGAGCCGATGGCAAGCCGCCCCGCGCCGTTCGAGGCCGGGTCGGAGGTCCGCGCCTCCCCGCTTTCCAGCGTGCGCATGAAGGCCTGGCCGTCGAGGCGCTGCAGCATGTCGGGCGCGTTGAAGGTGGTGATCGGCACGCGCGCGATCACGCGCGACTGGCCGTTGTCGTAGTTAATGGCGACGTCGCCGTTCTCCCGCACCGAGACCGAGGAATAGGCGCCGAGCGGCACGCCGTCCTGGGCGAGGTTGCGGACCACGTATTCGTCGCCGGCGTATTGCGTCACGCCGCGCGCCGCGCCGAAGGCGCCGAGGTTCAGCGTGATCGCCTGCGGCCCCTGGCCGAAATTCGCCGTGAAGGAGATCAGCGCCGGGTCGCCCGCCGCCGCGGCCGCGCCGGAGAGCGTGCCGGCGGCGTTGGCGAAGGCGCCGACGGTACCGTCGGCCACCGGCGGGCTCGCCGCCTGGCCGAAGCGCAGGTCAATCGTGCCGAGCGGGCCGCCCGCCCCGGGCGCCGAGATGCCGAGCGTCCAGGTATTGGCCCCGGCCGGCGTCCAGGTGAGCGTCATCGGCTGCAGCGAGCCGAGTGTGTCATAGACGTTGAGCTGGGTGGAGACCGGCAGGGCGCCGCCGGCCGGCAGGTTCGCCGAGAGCTCGATGCTGCCCGTCGCGATCGGGTTGAACACCAGCTCGCTGACGCGGATCGGCTGGATGCGCGTGCGGTCGGGCTCGCCCGCCGCATTGGCGAGCCAGCCCTGCAGGAAATACCCCGCGCCGTTCACCATGAAGCCGCTGCGGTCCATCTGGAAGTCGCCGGCGCGGGTGAAGAACTGCCGCTCGTCGAAGGTCACCTGACCGTTCGCCGCGCCGACCGGCAGCGAGACGGAGAAGAAGCCCTGGCCGGCGATGGCGAGCGCGATGGGGTTCTCGGTCTGCTCGATCGTGCCCTGCACCGTGTTGGTGTAGTCCGGCCGCGCCACCACCGAGCCCGGCCGGTGGAGCGAGAGCGTGCTGTCGGTCAGGAAGGACACGAAGTTGGTGTCCGTCCGCTTGAAGCCGACCGTCTGGCTGTTGGCGACATTGTCCGAGACATGGCCGAGCGCGCGCGCCTGCGCGTTCAGGCCGCTGATGGCGGTGGTCATGGATCCGAACAGGGACATCGGGCGTCTCCACGAGGCAGGTCGGCCCGGGTGTCGCAAGTGCCGTGCCAGCATTTGCGCCGCTCCCGCCCTGCGCGGCGTGCCGGCGGTCGGCAGATTCCGCCGCCCATCCGGCAGGCCGTGCCGCCTCGCGCCGCCCCGCGGGCTGGCCCGGCGCTTGCTCTCCTGGCGCGGGCCCCGTCCTGCGCGGGGATGACAGCGTGAAGGCGCAAGGCCGATGGATTGCCTGCCCACCGTGACGACCCAACCGCCGGCCGCTGCGCCGGCCGCTCCCGGCGTTCCGGCCGAGGGCGACTTCGCCGCGCTGCTCGCCGGCCTGCGGGGGTCGGTGGAGGCGTCGGACAGGCCCGCCGCGCCGTCCCTCCCCTCGGCGGAGCCTTCCGCCGCTGCAATCCCGCCGCCGCCGGACGCCCTGGCGGCAACGCAGGCTCCGGCCGCGGCCGCAGCAGCCGCACCGGCCGCCTTCGACGCCACCCACGCGCAGCAAGGCGCGCCGTCGGCCACCGCGGCGGCCGCCGATCCCGCACCATCTCCCCCACCCGGTCCGGTGCCGGACCTGACGCCGATGCCGCGCAGCGCGGCGACGCCCCGGACCGCTGCGCCGCCGGCGGAATGCGCCGGGCCGGCGCCGCCCGATGCGGCTCGCCCGATGGCCTGCGTCGAGGCGGGCGCGTCAGCGGCGCCCACCGCTGCTTCCGCCGCGACGCCCGCGGCAGCGCCCGCGGCAGCGCCTGGCATGGCGATGGCGCAGGACCCCGCGCGCGGCGCCGAAGCCGAAGCGCGATCGCCCGGCGTGCTCGCCCCCGCGCAGGACGCCGCGCGCCGGGACGCCGCGGGCCCGGACGCCGCGGGCGCCGTGCGCCTGCCCGAGCGCCCGGCCGACGCACCGGCAGCCGCCCCGCAATCCGATGCCGAGCACCTCGCGCCGCCCCTCGAACGCCCCGCCGCCGCGTCGCCGGAGCGGCCGTCGGCGCTCACCTCCCCTCCCCCGCAGGCCGCCGCGATCCTCGCCGCGCATCCCGCGCCGGCCGCGCTGCCGGCGGTCGCGCCCCCGCCCGCCCCCCACTCCTCCCCGCCGGTGCGCCAGCTCGCCCCCGTGGTCGTCTCGGTCGCCATCGCCGGCGGCACGGCCCGCCTCTCGGTCACGCTCGAGCCGGCGGAACTCGGACGCGTCGAGATCAGCGTCGAACGCGGCGCCGCCGCGGCCGAGATCCGCATCCTCGCCGAACGCCCCGAGACCCTCGCCCTGCTTCAGCGCGACCAGCGCGAACTCGACCGCGCCCTCGGGCAGGCGGGGATCGGGCCGGAGGAACGCCGGCTCAGCTTCGCGCTCGCCGAGCGCGGGCCGGGCGGCCACGGCCACGGCCAGCACGGCGAACGGCGCGACGAGCGCGCCCGCGGACCACGCGCGACAGCCAGCGCCGAACCGCCCGCGCGCCGCCTGCTTTCCCTGATCGACTTCGCCATCTGAAGCCCGGAGGACCCGCCATGTCCGGAAGCATCGCCGCCGCCGGCGCCAACCCCGCCGCTGCCACGGCGAACGGCCCGCGCCTCGCGAGCGACTTCAACACCTTCCTCACGCTGCTGACGACGCAGTTGCGCAACCAGAGCCCGACCGACCCGCTCGACACCAACCAGATGACGAACCAGTTGGTGCAGTTCGCCTCGGTCGAGCAGCAGATCACCATGAACCGCAACCTGAACCAGCTGATCTCGCTCCAGCAGGCCGCGCAGCTCACCGCCGCCGCGCCGCTGATCGGGCGGCGGATCGAGGTGGATTCCGACCGCGTCGCGCTGCAGGAAGGCCGCGCCGAGATCCGCCTGCCGCCGGCCGGCACCGCGCGCTTCGCCGAGGTCTCGGTGCTCGACGCCAGCGGCCGCGTGCTGCGGCAGGAAGCGGTGACGCTCGGCGCCGAGGCGCGCGGCTGGAGCTGGGACGGGCGCGACCTCGCCGGGCGCAGCCTGGCCGACGGCACCTACCGCGTGCAGGTGAACGGGCGCGGCCCCAATGGCGAGGCGGTCTCCATCCCCTTCGCCGTGCGTGGCACCGTGACGGGCGCGGAGCGGACGAGCGGGCAGATCGCGCTGCGGATGGGCAGCCTCTCCCTCGGCTTCGAGAGCCTTCGCAGCGTCCTGCCCGACGGTTGATGCGCGCGCGCCGTTAACGCGAACGCAACCCCAACTCGGCAAAGTCTGCCGCAGGCGGCAGGAGGCGGCCTTCGCATGAGGCAGCGGCAGCAGCGGCAGCAGCGGCGCGGACGCCCGGCCCCCGGGATGGCGCAGGCATGAATCCAGATGCGTTCCTCGCGCAGTTCCGCGCGCTCGGCCCGCTGCGGCTCGCCGCGCTGGCGGGCGCGGGGCTCGGCGTGCTGGGGCTGCTCGCCTGGCTGGTGCTGCGCGCTGGCACGCCGCCCATGGTGCTGCTCTATGCCGATCTCGACCCGCGCGACGCGGGGCAGGTGGTCGCCGCGCTCGAACGCGCCCGCGTGCCCCACCGCATCGAGGCCGGCGGCAGCCGCATCCTCGCGCCCGAGAGCGAGGTGCCGCGGCTGCGCCTGTCCCTCGCGCGCGAGGGCCTGCCGCGCGGGGGCTCGGTCGGCTACGAGATATTCGACCGCGGCGAGAGCCTGACCACCACGCCTTTCCAGCAGGAGGTCAACCGGCTGCGCGCGCTCGAGGGCGAGCTGGCGCGCTCCATCGCCAGCCTCGCCGGCGTGCGCGCGGCGCGGGTGCATCTGGTGCTGCCGCGGCGCGAGGCCTTCTCGCGCGAGCGGAGCGACGCGCAGGCTTCGGTCGTGCTGACCATGCAGGGCGCGCAGCGGCTCGACCGCGACGGCGTCCAGGCGGTGCTGCACCTGGTCGCGACCGCGGTGCCGGGCCTCAGGCCGCAGAACATCTCCATCGTGGACAGCCGCGGCGCGCTGCTTGCGCGCGGCGGGCAACCGATCGCCGGGCCGGCGGCGGCGATGTCGCAGGAGGAGATCCGCCGCGGCCAGGAACTGCGCATCGCCCGCGCGGTCGAGGACATGCTCGAACGCATCCTCGGCCCGGGCCGCGTGCGCGCCGAGGCGACGGTCGAATTGGATTTCGACCGCGTCCAGACCACCGAGGAACGCTTCGACCCCGACAACCAGGTGGCGCGCAGCCAACAGAGCGTCCAGGAGACCAGCCGCGGCAGCGAAGGCGGCCCGACCACCGTGCAGAACAACATCCCCGGCGGCGAGCCGGCCGGCGGCAACGTCACCCAGGAGAACCGCCAGGAGGAGACGACCAACTTCGAGATCGGACGCACCACGCGCAACACGGTGCGCGAACACCCGGTGGTGCGGCGCCAGTCGGTCGCGGTGCTGGTGGACGGCGTGTGGGAGACCCCCGCCGGCGGCGGGGTCGCCACCTTCCGCGAGCGCACGCCCGAGGAGATGCAGCGCATCGCCGCCCTGGTGCGCGGGGCGATCGGCTTCGACGAACGCCGCGGCGACGCGGTCGAGGTGGTGTCCCTGCGCTTCGCGGAACCGCCGCCCGGCGAAGCGGCGCCGCCGGGCCTGCTCGACCTCTCCTTCAGCAGCACGACCATCGCCCGGCTGATCGAGAGCGCGATCTTCGCGCTGGTCGCGCTGGTGGCGATCCTGCTGGTCGGCAGGCCGGCGGTCGCGCGTCTCGTCGCGGCGGTGAACGCGCCCGCGCTCGCGGTCGCGCGGGCGGGCGGGGCGGCCGCGGCGATCGCCGGCGGTGCGGCGGCGGGCGCGGCGATCGGCGCCGACGGCGCGGCGGCCGCGCTGCCGCAAGCTGCGGGGGGCGACGCCATGGTCTCGATCGCCATGGTCCAGGGGCAGATGCGCGCCTCCTCCATCGCCCGGCTGCAGGAACTGGTGGACCACCACCCGGACGAGGCGCTCGGCGTGGTGCGCCGCTGGATGACCCCGGAGGGAGCCTGAAGCCGTGCCGACGACCCTGAACGGGGCCCAGAAGGCCGCGACCTTCATGCTGGCGATCGGCGAGGAGCACGCCGCGCGCCTGTTCGCCAGGATGCATGAGGACGAGATCCGCGACATCTCCTCCGCCATGGCGAGCCTCGGCACCGTGGCGGCGACGACGGTCGAGGAGCTGTGCCGGGAATTCGCCGAAAACCTCGGCCAGACCGGCAACCTCATCGGCTCCTGGGAAACCACCGAGCGGATGCTGCTCAAGACGCTGCCGCGCGACCGCGTCTCCCAGATCATGGAGGAGATCCGCGGCCCGGCCGGGCGGACCATGTGGGACAAGCTCGGCAACGTGAACGAGGCGGTGCTCGCGAACTACCTCAAGAACGAATACCCGCAGACCGTCGCGGTGGTGCTGTCCAAGGTGAAGCCCGACCACGCCGCGCGCGTGCTCTCCCTGCTGCCCGAGAGCTTCTCGATGGAGGTGGTGATGCGCATGCTGCGCATGGAGACCGTCCAGAAGGAGGCGCTGGACGGCGTCGAGAAGACTCTCAAGGCCGAGTTCATGTCGAACCTCGCCCGCGCGCAGCGGCGCGACGCGCACGAGATGATGGCCGAGATCTTCAACAACCTCGACCGCCAGTCCGAGGCGCGCATCCTCGCGGCCCTCGAGGAACGCAACCGCGACGCCGCCGAGCGCATCCGCGGCCTGATGTTCACCTTCGACGACCTCGGCCGCCTCGACGGCGCGGGGGTGCAGGTGCTGATGCGCAGCGTACCGAAGGAACAGCTCACCCTCGCGCTGAAGGGCGCATCGGAGACGCTGCGCGACCTTTTCATCAAGAACATGAGCGAGCGAGCGGCGAAGATGCTGAAGGAGGACCTCGCCAATCTCGGCCCCGTCAAGCTGCGCGACGTGGACGAGGCGCAGGCCGCGATCGTGCTGTCCGCCAAGGATCTCGCCGCCCAGGGCCAGATCCAGCTGCAGGACGGGCGCGAGGACGAGATGGTGTACTGACATGGCCGACGGGTTCACCGCGTCCGGGCCTGCTATGGCACGCGAGGCATTCACGCCGACCCTGCTCATCGCCGCACTCGACGCCGCGCGCCGCGAGGCCGCCGCGCGCCAGCCCGCCCATCCCGCGGCTGATGCGATGGACGCGCTGCTCGAGGAGGCGCGCGCCGCCGGCCGTACGGAAGGCTACGCCGCAGGCATCGCCGCCTCCGACGCCGCGCGCGATGCCGCCGCGGCGCGCGCCGCCGAACACGCCCTCGCGGCGCTGCGCGAGGCCGGCACGGCCGCCCGCGCCGCCGCCGACGAAGCCTCGGCCGGGCTTGCGCGCCTCGCCCTCGCCATGCTCGACGCCGCCCTGCCCGGGCTCGCCGCCGAGCAGGGGCCGGGCCTCGCCGCCGCCTTCGCCGCCCGCATCGCGCCCGCCCTCGAGAGCCAGCCGCAGGCGCGGCTGCTGGTGCCCGCAGGCCTGGCCGAACAGACGCGCGCGCGGCTCGGCCTCGTGTCCATCGCCATCGAGGAGGACCCCGCCCTCGCGCCCGGCGACGCGCGCGCGGAATGGCGCTCCGGCGGCGCCAGGCTCGACCTCGCCGCGCGGCGTGCCGAGATCCGCCGCGTCCTCGAATCAGCCGGCCTTCCGCCGCAGGAGTAGCGCATGTCCGCAAGCCAGGGCTTCGAGCCCGTCTCCGCCGCCTCCGAGGAAGCCCGCCAGGCACAAGCCGGGCCGGTGAAGGAACTCGAGGCGGTCTACGACATCCCCGTGCAGATCAGCGCCGTGCTCGGCCGCGCCACCATGCAGGTGAGCCAATTGCTGAAACTCGGCCGCGGCGCGGTGGTCGAGCTCGACCGCAAGCTCGGGGAGGCGGTGGACATCTACGTCAACAACCGCCTGGTCGCGCGCGGGGAGGTGGTGATGGTGGACGACAACCGCCTCGGCGTGACGATGACCGAGATCGTGAAGTCGGACCGGACGGGCTGAGATGGCGCGCG
>Ga0207950_100554_pt1 | contig 12299 bp, 14 predicted proteins | sample Subbio11_8B_AprC_FD_184814 | JGI IMG/M metagenome (GOLD analysis project Ga0207950, IMG submission 184814) | Serpentinite rock and fluid subsurface biosphere microbial communities from McLaughlin Reserve, California, USA - CR11_8B_AprC (SPAdes) | ecosystem: Environmental > Terrestrial > Deep... | reverse complement strand
GCTGCTCTCCGGACTCGCGCTCATCATCAACATCCGCTTCCGGGGATGGCGTCTGCCGGCGCTCGCGCTCGGCGTGTGGATCGCCGCGTCCGTTCTCGTGGGGGGCGTGTACCCGGGTATCGTGCAGCAGTTCCGGGTCGCACCCAATGAAGTCGAGGCCGAGTCTCCCTATCTGGAGCGGAACATCGCCGCGACGCGGGCGGCCTTCGGTCTGGACGACATCGAGGTGCGCGCCTTCCCGGCGGACGAAGACCTGGTGGCGGAGGACATCGCGACCAACGCGCGCACGATCGCGAACGTGCGCCTGTGGGACCCGAGCGTCACGGTCCAGACCTTTCGGCAGCTGCAGGGTATCCGGCCCTACTACGACTTCACGGATGTGGATATCGATCGTTATGTCATAGATGGCGAGCTGCGGCAGGTGCTCATCTCGGCACGCGAGATGAACGTCACGCGTCTCGCGTCGCAGGCACAGACATGGGTGAACCGGCACCTCGTGTACACGCACGGGTACGGGCTGGTGGTGAGCCCGGTCAACGAGTCGAGCGGCCAGGGACTCCCGCGTTTCATCCTTCGCGACATACCGCCCGCCTCGCAGACCGACCTTGAGCTCGAGCAGTCGGCGTTGTATTTCGGCGAGCAGACGACCGAGTACGTCATCGCGGGAACCGACCTTGCCGAGTTCGACTACCCGGTGGGAGACGCCAACGCGGAGACGAGCTACACCGGGACCGGCGGCATCGAGTTGTCCGACCCGCTGCGACGCGCGGCGTTCGCACTGCGCTTCTCGGCGCCGCAGATTCTCTTCAGCGGCTACATCCGGCCGGACAGCCAAGTGCTGTTCCGCCGCACGATAACCGAGCGCATCGACACGCTCGCGCCGTGGCTGTACCGGGACAACGATCCGTACCCTGCGATCATCGACGGCCGCGCCGTGTGGATCGCCGACTGCTACACCGTCTCGGACCGCTACCCGTACTCCGAGCGCTACAACGGCATCAGCTACATCCGCAACTCGGTCAAAGTCACGGTGGACGCGTACGACGGCACGACCGTCCTGTACGCGTTCGACCCCGAGGACCCGCTCCTGCAGGCGTGGAGCGCCGTCTTCCCCGGGCTGCTCGCGAGCGCCGATGAGATGCCCGCCGAGGTCAGGGAGCATCTCCGGTACCCTGAGGATCTTTTCACGCTACAGGCCGAGGTCTACAAGACCTACCACATGCTGGACCCCAAGGTCTTCTACAACAAGGAGAACGAGTGGGCGCTTCCCGGCGAGGGCGCCGATGGAACGGGAGCCCCGATGGAGCCCTTCTTCGTCTTGATGCAGCTGCCTGGTGAGGCGACCGAGGACTTCATGCTGATGATGCCGTTCACGCCACGGACGAAGGCGAACATGATCGGGTGGATGGCGGCGAAATCCGATTCCGAGAGCTACGGAGAGCGAGTGGTCTACACCTTCCCGAAGCAGCGACTCGTGCTCGGTCCCGAGCAGGTGCTCGCGCGCGTGAACCAGGACCCGGTCATCTCGCAGCAGCTCTCCCTTTGGAACCAGCGAGGCAGCGGGGTACTTTTCGGTAACCTGCTCGTCGTTCCCATCGAAGACTCCATCGTCTACATCCAGCCGCTGTACCTGCAGGCCGAGCAGACCGCCATGCCGCAGCTGACCCGCGTGATCGTGACGTATGGCGACAAGGTGGCCATGGAGCCCGACTTGGCGAGCGCGCTGCTCGCGGTGTTCGGAGAGGTGGTGGAGGAGCCGCAACCTGGCGGTATCGCCGCCGACCCGGCGCGCGCCGCGGAGCTCTACGAACGCGCGATCGAGGCCCAGCGCGCCGGTGACTGGGCGGCCTACGGTGAGTACCTCGAGCAGCTGGGAGCAGTGCTTGCCGATCTGGCCGGCGAGAGCACGCCCACGCCGGAGCCGTGATCGTGAGCTTTTAGGAGGCGGGCGTCAGGTAAGGCCGATAGTCCGCGCGGAGGTCGCGACAGCCTAGACGTGCCATCTGGCTTCGTAGGCCTTATAGACCTGTTCGAGCATGGCCTGATACTCGGCTTCGGGGTCGATTCCGACGTGATTGTCTGTAGCGATTCGTGGCGGGTTCACGTTGTCTATCTCCACGGGGGCAAGCAGCACGTAGTCGTACGCAACCATATCCGTGCGCGCCGGAGGACGCGTCGGCAGGGCTCGGAACTTTTCTATCGTCTTCTCCGGATCCGATGCTCTGTTGTGGCTGACAGCGTACGGGAACTCGTCCCAAAGGGATGTGTCGCCGGTGGACAAACGAGGAAGGACCCGTCGTGCGGCACAAGATAGTAAACGGAGTGGCGAGGAACGACGTCGCCCGTCCAGTCCACCCAGAACTGCGGGGCAGCCCCGATATCCTTGAAGAGTATCTTTGGTCTGAGCATGTCAGCGAGCGCCGGGGTTTCGTGGAAGGAGTACCCTTCTGAGAGGCGAAGTGCTTTCCACGTACGCGAACTTCTCCGGAGTGATGAAAACGAGGCGCCCACGCGGGGCAAGGCTATTGAGCGCCCGCTCGAAGAACAGCACGCACAGGTCGAACCTTCCACGCGCTGTGGTGAACAACGCACGGTATTGCGATTTCTCGTCCTCGGACAAACCCGTGATCGAGACGTAAGGTGGGTTACCGATGACGTACTCATACTGGGCTGCGCCGCCCAGGAGGAAGCCCATCCCGCGTCTGACGTTGAGGCCTTGTGTCTCGGCGTTTCGGCTGCGGGCCTACCAGTTCACTCGGCGCAGTAATGAGTGACGCCATCAGCCACCCTTCGTCCTCCGGCCTTCGCCCTTCCATTCCTGCCCCCGCCCCGTAGTTGTTACGAAAAGCGATTCTGTGGTAAATTACGCCACCGTGTGCTGAAAGAGGAGGTTGCACGGCGTGCGTGAGCGAGCCGAAGGGCCGCTGCGCGGGACCGGCGACGTGAACCTCCCCGACACGGAAACGTGTGGACGACGCATCGATGGGCATGCGGCGTTCGAAAGGATCACGGTCCACACCACTAACAGCAGAAGCAGTGCTTGACGTGGCCAAGACGGCGGATCGCTCGCAGATCCGCGAGGCCAGGAGCGCGGCGACATGCTTTCCTCCCCCTTCTTCCGTGTCGTCGTCTGCCTTGGGCCGCCGTCTGTCCTGTAGCCGTCGATGGAGGACAGTGTGAAGGTAGCGAGTACGCGGGGCACCGGTTCGGTATCGGCCGCGGTCGCGGTGATCGTCGTATCGCTTGCGGTCTTGACCGGAGCCGGTCTCGTCCCACCCCATTCGGCCTCGGCCGTGGTGCCGGAGACCGGCGGCGCGTTGCGCGCGCTGGCTCCCGCTGAGGAGCCGGACAAAGCCGACGAGATCCGCGAGCCATCAGGACTCGTCGTGGGTGCGCAGAGCGCACGGAGACCGACGAGGATACGGCCGGCGGTCGCACGGACGGCCAGCGGGGCGATAGGGGCACCCGCACAGGCGGCTCCGGCCGATGGCTGGCTGCGGGCCAAAGCGTCCTGGTACGGCCCAGGATTCGTTGGCAACACGATGGCGGGCGGCGGCACACTGGAGTGGGGCAGCATGGTCGTCGCGCACCGCTCCCTGCCGTTCGGGACCCGCATCGAGTTCCGCTACAACGGCAACACCTGCATCGCGGTCGTTCAGGACCGCGGCCCCTTCACGGGCGGCAGGACCTTCGATCTCGGTCCGGGCACCGCGGCCACTCTCGGCTTCTCGGGCGTGGGGACCGTGGAGTACCAGATAGTTCGATAGCGTCTGGAGCCGTGGGCGGCGTGCGGCGTCACTACAGTACGCTGCACGCCGTCGACTCTTGCCGTCGGGTCACGCGACAGGAGTTGGGGTATCTTCGTTACTGGCATGTTCTGGTGTGAGGAGGAATCCATGACGGAGAGCCGTTCGGCTCCTGGAGATCCCAAGTCAGGCATCGAAAGCATCATCGATGCCGTCGCGGACCTGCTCCAAACGCTGGTGGACTGGCTGCGGCAGGAAGCGGCGGCCATCGTTCGCGACAAGATCGTCCTGCCGATCCAAAGGCTCGGACTGACGCTCGCTTCGGCCGCCGCCGCCGCCGCGCTGCTCGTGGTCGGCCTGATCTTCATCGCGGTGGCCCTCTACCTGTTCCTCGCCCGAGCGGTCGGGCATCCGTTCGCGCTGCTGATCATCGGCGGAGCGTACGTGGCGGCCTCTGGTGTATTCCTGGTCATCAAGGCGAGGTCGATGCAGAAGTGAACGAGATAGCTCAGTCTCCCGCCCCTCTCACCATCGATGACGTGCGCCGCAAGGCGACGCATATCCAGGACATGGCCGAGGCCCAAGTGCGGCACATCGCCGCCGACCGGCACGCCCAACTCGTGGTCGCGGGGGTGGTCGTGGTGCTCGCGGCCGTCTCCGTCGCCTACTACCTCGGGACCCGGCGGCGCTGAAGCGCCGCGGCCCCATTCGAGGCGCGATGCGCGTTGACCGTGTCACAGTGCTTCCCGAACGCGTCGATGTGCTGATAACCGTCGGCGGAGCCGAGACGCTTCGGACTTCGGCGGATGAGCGGGTTTCCGAGCGAGCGATGGAGATGCTTCCCGGTTTGGGTCGGCACAGGTGCGACAACAATCAGCGACGCACGTTCGCCGATGAGATCGGGGACACCGAGGTTCCCCATCTGTTCGAACACGTCGTGCTCGAGCTCATGGCGCTCGCGGGCTCACCGCGCAGCCTGAGAGGCGAGACGGTCTGGGACTTCCGCAGGGATGGTGATGGCGTGTTCCGCGTATCGCTCGAGTACGACGACGACCTCGTCTGCCTCGGCGCCATCAAAGCCGCCGGCCGGGTGGTGCGCTACGTGCTCGATGGCGGAGAGCCTCCCGACATCGGAGCCGAGCGCGAGGACCTGCTCGCGCTCCGGCGCGTGCCCGCAACCTCGGGCGAACCGGGGGTTTGACCCGACTTCGCGCCAGTGCTAACGTTGCCTGCAACCTCGGCTGGGGCCGAGGCGCAGACGAGGTGGACGTGAGGGAAGAGGGCGCCATCAGCCCAGCCACCCCTCCGCAGGTCCCCCGCCAGGCCCTCTCACGTGAGCGGCGGAAGCGGGCGGCGCTCCCGCCGTTACCGGGAACAACGAGGTCCGGCGAGCATCATGTTTCGAAGCGCCGGACGAAGACAGGTGGTACCGCGGCGACCCTCGCCCTGTCGGCAGGGTCGTTTTGTTGTCTTCAAGGCCGGTAGCGGCCCGAAGGAGCAACCGATGGGTACCGCCAGAGTGGTCTTCGACAAATGGAGCGACCGGTATGCCGCGCGGATGGCCGACGTCCGCTCCAGCGCCGTGCGGGACCTCTTCGCGGCGGCCACGCGCGAGGACATGATCTCCTTCTCAGGCGGAATGCCCGAGGTCGCCAGGGTCCCCATCGAGTCGGTGGTGCGTGCCGCTTCCTCGGCGTTGCGCGGTTCGGGGCGCGAGGCGCTGCAGTACGGCTCGTCCGAAGGCCGGGTGCAGATCCGCGCCGTGGTGAGCGAGCTGATGGCCGAGGTGGGCGTACGGCTCAGGCCGGAGGACCTCGTGGTCACGGCCGGCGCGCAACAGGCGCTCGACCTGCTGGCGAAGATATTCATCGATCCGGGCGACACCATCATCACCGAGGGTCCAACCTACCTCGGCGCGCTTCAGGCGTTCTCCGCCTACCGTCCGTCGATCACGTGCATACCGATGGACGAGGACGGCATGCGCACCGAGGTGCTCGCCGAGGTGCTCGGGCGCATCGGGCCGCGCGGCGCGAAGTTCATCTACACGATTCCGAACTTCCAGAACCCGACAGGGGTCACGCTCACGCCCGCACGCCGCCGCGAACTGCTCGCGCTCGCGCGCGCCTACGACATCCCGGTGATCGAGGACGACCCGTACGGCCGGCTACGCTTCGAAGGCGGTCACTGCCTGCCGCTGCGCGCGCTCGACGACGAGGTTATCCACCTCGGCACGTTCTCGAAGATCTTCGCGCCCGGCCTGCGGCTGGGCTGGGTCGCGGCGCCGCACCCGGTCCTCGCCAAGCTGTTGCTCGCCAAGCAGGCTGCCGACCTGTGCGGCAGCGCGTACGCGCAGATCACCGCGGAGCGGTACTTCTCCGATCCCAAATGGCGCAGGGTGCTGCAGGACCTCACGCGGACTTATGCCGAGCGGCGCGACACGATGCTCGAGGCGCTCGCGGAGCACTTCCCCCCGGAGGCGCGGTGGACCGCTCCGGAGGGCGGCTTCTTCGTGTGGGTCGAGATGCCGTCGTTCCTGGATCTCAAGTCCATCCTCGCCGAAGCGGTGGAGCGCGGCGTGACCTACGTGCCCGGGGACGCGTTCTTCCCCGACGGCCGCGGTCGCAACTGTATGCGCCTCGGCTTCTGTTACGCGCAGCCGGAGAAGATCCGGGAGGGCATCGCACGCCTGGCTGAGGTGCTGGAGGACCGTCTCGAACTGTATCGGGCGTTCGCGGACGCCGGGGCGCTGCCCAACGTGCCACCGGCGCCGGAGAGGGGTTGATCGCATGCCGAAGGAGAAGATAGCGGTGCTGATGGGCGGGACGTCGCTCGAGCGCGAAGTCTCGCTCGTGAGCGGGCAGCGGGTGTGCGGCGCGCTCGAGGCGGAAGGGTACCGGGTGCTGCCGCTCGACGTGACGTCCGAGTTAGTGCGGACGCTTCGCAGCGAGAGGCCGGATGTCGTGTACATCGCGCTCCACGGCACGTACGGCGAGGACGGCACGGTGCAGGAGCTCCTCGACTTCCTCGGCATCCCGTACACCGGGCCGGGCGTGGTGGCGTCTGCGCTGGCGTGGGACAAGGCGCTGTGCAAGCGTCTGTTCAAGGCCGAAGGCATCCCCACGCCGGCGTGGGTCACCTTCACCACCGACGCCTTCAAGAAGATGGGCGCCGCCACCGCTCTCGATCTCGTTCCGGGCGCGGTCGGCGGGTTCCCGCTCGTCGTGAAGCCGGCTAAGCAGGGCTCAGCGCTCGGGCTCACGAAAGTCGAGCGTGCCGAGGATCTGGCCGAAGCGCTCATCACGGCGCTGTCCTTCGGCGACACGGCAATCGTGGAGAAGTGGATCGACGGCCGTGAGCTGGCGGTCTCCGTGCTCGACGGCCCCGCGTCCCCGCAGGTGCTGCCGCCGGTGGAGATGGTGCCGGTGTCGGGCCTGTTCGATTTTTCGGCCATGTACACGGCGGGCGAGACGGACTACTACGTCCCGGCCCGCCTGCCCGAGGGGGCGCTGGCCGACGTGGTCTCGCAGGCTGCACGCGTGCACACGCTGCTCGGCTGCGAGCGGGTGAGCCGCGTGGACATGGTGTATGGGGAGGATGGCGTGCCGTATGTGCTGGAGGTCAACACCTCGCCGGGCATGACCGAGACCTCGCTGCTGCCGATGGCTGCCGCTGCGGTCGGCATAAGCTTCCAAGAGTTGGTAGCGCATCTGGTACGCTCTACACTGGATGACGGCGAGTGATGGGTACATACAAGCCGTCGGGCATGAGTTGACGTATTCGCACGAATTCGGAGGTGGACCACACGATGTATGACTATCGCAGGGGCGAGAGCATCCTCGGCGCGTTTATTCTGGGCGGTCTGGTCGGAGCTGCGCTCGGATTGCTGTTCTCACCGCGCTCGGGCCGCGAGAACCGCGAGTACGTATCGGCCAAGGCGCATGAGTACTGGGGCGAGGGCAAGGACTTCTACGAGACCTCTCGTGCGAAGGTCGTCGACGAGACCGAGGAGCTGCGGCACAAGATCGATGCCGCTCGCGATCGGCTGAAGGAGCAGGTCGGAGCCGCCACCGAGACGGCGAAGGCCAAGGTCTCCGAGATAGCGAGCGCCGAACGCAGAATGATGGACACCACCGAGACGAAGGCGCAAGAAGCGCTCGACAGGCTGCAGCAGAAGACCCAGACGCCCACCATGCCGGGCGCGGGTGCTGAGCCGACGCTCTAGTCGCTCCGTCGGGTATCATGGGGCCGGTCGCCGTGTGCGGTGGCCGGCCCATTGCCGTTCCAGCCCGCCGGGAGGTGATCCGTGCCGCGTCTGAGCTCCTACGAGCGCCGGGCTGTCGTTTCAGGAAGCGGTCGACGCCTCGGGCATGTGGAAGCTGTCCTGTTCCATCCGTCGCAGCCGCGGGTGGTGGGTGTGCAGATCGGCCGGACAGCGATTCTCGGCGTGATCGACCGCCGCGCGCACTTCGCGCTCCTCGGCCAGCTGGTGGCCCAAGAGTCCGACGAATTCAGGTTCGCTGCGGAGAGGCTGCCCAAGGACCGGGACGGCGAGGCGGTGCTCGGCAACAGCTGGCAGGATACGGTGGTATGGCACGGGATGCCGGTGTGCTCGCCCGAGGGCGAGCCGGTGGGAGCCGTGCATGACGCGATCTTTTCAGCCGAGGACGGTTTGGTGAATCGCCTCGTGGTGTCGACCGGTGTCTTCGGCGACGTGGCGCTCGGCCGGCTCGAAGTCCCCGGCGAGTTCGTGAGTGGCTTCGACGGCAAGGCGGTGCGCATGCTCCCCGGATATGGCACGCCGCGCGCCGAAGGCGGCGCCGCCAAGGCGATGGCGGCGGGCACGGCGGTCCTGAGGGTCCGCGCCGGCCAGGTGGCGGACGGAGCGCTGCAGGTGGGCGTTGCGGCAGCCGGAGCGCTCGGCAGGTCGCTCAAGCGTGGCGCGGGGAGAAAAGCGATGGACAAGATCAAGTCACTCATGGGCGACGACGGGTAGGGCTCACGATCATGGCGCGCACGTTCATAGGGTTGAGTTTGGCCGAGAGGGAGAGCCTGCCGGCTCGTTGCGCCGGCTGCGTGTACTGGGAGAGCCCCGAGAGGTTGCCGATCGAGTGCGGCTCCGCGTGCGATGCCACGCGCGCGAACGACTGGGTGCGGACCGTGGCAGCGGAGTGGGGCGAGTGCGGCAGGGTGGCCACGGAGGATGGGGAGTGCCTCGGCTTCATAAAGTACGCGCCGGCCCGATATGTGCCGCAGGCTCGGCACATGCCCGCTGGACCCCCGCTCGGTGACGTACCACTGATCACCTGCCTGCACATCGCGCCCGAGGCGCGCCGGCACGGCCTCGGTGGCGTGCTGCTGCGCGAGGCGCTCAGGGACCTGGCTTCGCGGAATGAGAAATCCGTGCAGGCGTACGCGTTGGCCCACCGCATGGACCTCGACTTAGCGCCCATGGTGGGGGTGGAGTTCCTGCTGCGAAGCGGTTTCACCGTCGCGCGGCCTCACCCCGAAACGCCTTTGCTTCGGGTGGACCTGAAGTCGCTCGTCTCATGGGCGGACAACGTCGAGGCCGTGCTCCAGTCGTTGCGACTGCCGGTGCGCGTCCCGAAGCGGACCCCGGTGCCGCTCGGCCTCCTCGCGGGGTGCTCTGATGACTAACGGGTCCTCGGCCGGCGGGTCCGCTGCACGCGTCTTCCGGTTTCTCGAGGAGCACGGCTTGGCGAATGGGATCGTGCACTTCGAACAGTCCACGAAGACCGCGCAGCTTGCCGCCGATGCGATGGGATGCGAACTCGGCCAGATTGCCAAGTCGCTCGTTTTCGTGGCGGGCGACCGGCCCGTCCTCGCGCTCGTGGCCGGCGACAGGCGCGGCGATTCAAATGCGATCGCTCGTCAGGTCGACGCGAGCGAGGCGCGGTTCGCGGACGCCGAGACGGTCCGCGCCGCGACGGGCTATGCGATAGGCGGCGTCTCGCCGTTCGACTTGCCGTCCGGCCTCACGGTGCTCGTGGACAGCTCGCTCGGACGCTTTGACACCGTCTACCCGGCGGCGGGCACGCCTTCGTCGATGGTGCGCATGACGTTCCGTCAACTCGTCGAGATGACCTCTGGACGGGTATGCGACATCAGTCGATAGTGAGCGTGTGATCCTTCTTCATCGCATACCCCGGCGGGCGCGCGCCCTTGCGGGCGCCCTCGCAGGCCTCATGCTCGCGAGCGCCGCCCACTACGCATTCGCTGCTCAGCCGCTGGAGGAGACCGCGTCGGCACGCCCGCCAGTCGCAGGACCGGTCGAGAAGAAGACGAGCGACCGCTGGCTTCTGGGACGCTTGGCGGTGGACGCTCCGACGGTCGCCCCGCTCCCGTCCCCGCCCGCCGCGGCGCCTGCCGAGGGACCGGAGGCGCCGATGGTGGCGCTCACCTTCGATGACGGCCCATGGCCCGGCCAGACTGAGCACGTCCTTGCGGTGCTGGCCGAGCGCAACGTGCCCGCGACCTTCTTTCTGCTCGGCTGTCAGGTCGAGCGGGCGCCGCATCTCGCGCAGGCGATCGTTGCTGCCGGCCACGCGGTGGGCAATCACGCTTACAGCCACCGTCGTCTCGACATCGCACCCGCCGATGTCGTGGAGTGGGAGATCGTGCACACGGCGAACAGGATCCAGGAAGTCACCGCGGTGCGACCCGGCTGGTTCAGGCCACCAGGCGGCGGGTTCGGTGCGTCATCGTACGAGTGGGCTGCGCGGACGGGCTCGCGCCCGGCGCTGTGGACGGTCGACCCGCAGGATTGGCGGGACAGCACGACGGCCGAGGAGATCGCCGCGATCGTCTTGGGCGCCGCGCATCCCGGTGCGGTCGTTGTGCTGCATGATGGCGGTGGCGACCAGCGGCCGACGATCGCAGCCCTGCCCGCGATCATTGACGGGTTGCGCGCGGCGGGCTACCGGTTCGTCACGCTGGACCAGCTGCCCGGCGTCAAGGGCGCTTGGTAGGGCGCAGAGTGCGCGTGGGCGTCACCACGACCGACAGCCGCCAGTCACGCTCGTCGCATGGCACCTCGTCCACGATCTGCTCATCGAACGCGATGCCGATGGACGGGACGGTCTGGCAGCTTCCTCCGAGCAACGTGTCGTAGTAGCCGCGGCCGTACCCCAGTCTTCCGCACCGGGTATCGAAGGCGACCCCCGGCACGATGATCGCGTCGATCTCCTCGGCAAGGGCGCATCCGGCGGTCTCCGGCGGCTGCCGCAGTCCGAAGGAGCCCGTCACGAGCTGCGCCTGGTCGTCCACCCAGTGCAGGGCGAGACCTTGGACGCCTGCGACGCGTGGGTAGGCGATGTGTACGCCGTCGGCGCGCAGCGCAGCTTCGAGCGGACCGGGATCGGCCTCTTCGGGGGAGGCGCCGTACACGAGCACGGCGCGCACGCCCCGCATCTCGGGCAACGCCAGCACGCGGTCGGCGATGGCGTGCGCGGCCGCCTCACGCATCTCGGGGCCGATCGCCCGCCTGGCGGCACGTGCTTTGAGACGCAGCGTGGCTTTGCGCCGAGCGAGATCCTCTTCTGCCATCACGGCCCTCCTAACGCCCGATGCCCAGGACCGTCATGACCACCAGCGCGAGGGTGAGCGCTGTGGTCACCCCTATCGTGCTCCATCCAGCCAGGTTCGCGCTACGGCCGTTGGCATATCGGCCCATGATCCGCCGGTCGTTCGCGATCACCATCATGTATACGAGCAGGAACGGCAGCAGCACGCCGCCGATCACCTGTGAGAGGACCATGATGGTGATGAGATCCAACTCTGGAATGAGGATGAAGGCTGCGCCGAAGACGATGACGAACGTGTAGACGGCGTTGAACACGGGGGCCTCGGACCAGGCGCGGTCGATACCTCGCTCGAAACCGAACGCCTCGCACACGGCGTAGGAGACGGTCAGCGGCAGCACACACGCGGCAAGCAACGACGAACCGAGCAAGCCGAGTGCGAAGAGCTGCGCGGCGTAGGCGCCGGCTACCGGCGCGAGTGCACCCGCCGCGTCCGAGGCGGTGGCGATGGGTGTGCCTGAACCGTGCAGAACGGTCCCCGTGGTGAGCACGATGCACCACGCGATCACACCGGCCGCGATCGTGCCCGAGATGACATCGATCCGCTGCATTGGGAGGTCGCGAGGACCGACGCCTTTGTCGACGACGTTGGCTTGGACGAAGAACTGCATCCACGGCGCGATGGTCGTCCCCACCATCGCGATCGACAGCATCACGAACCCAGTCGTGACCTCGATGCTGGGCAGCACGGTCGCGCGAGCCACCTCGACCCAGTCGGGGCCCACGAGCACGGCAGACAGCACATAGGCTAAGAAGACCGCCGAGAGGCCGAGCATGACCTTCTCCACGCGGCGATACGAGCCACGGACCACGAGCAGCCACACAGCGAGCGCCGCCAAGGGCACGGCGACGTACCTGCTCACACCCAGGATCTCCATCGCAGAGGCGATGCCCGCGAACTCGGAGACCGACGTCGCCGCGTTGGACACCACGAGGGCGACCATCGCGAAGAACG
>Ga0207950_100550_pt1 | contig 12351 bp, 20 predicted proteins | sample Subbio11_8B_AprC_FD_184814 | JGI IMG/M metagenome (GOLD analysis project Ga0207950, IMG submission 184814) | Serpentinite rock and fluid subsurface biosphere microbial communities from McLaughlin Reserve, California, USA - CR11_8B_AprC (SPAdes) | ecosystem: Environmental > Terrestrial > Deep... | reverse complement strand
GGTTAAGGGGGGTTGGGGGGATCTGGGGACCGGGCGCGTACTGCACTGTTAGAACAAAGCTCATTCAGGGCGTGCTTATTAACTGAACTGAGGTGCCAATCGAAACTCCGTAGGTGCTGCGACCCAGTTCGTGCCGCGCTTCATAACGGAAGCTATCCGGCTCGACCTCACGAACAGTAAAAACCACCCCGCCACAGGCGTTGATGGTGGCCGGGTCGAAGTCTACGTATTCGAAAGGATAACTGGCCGCGATAGCGTGCTGCCTGGCCGAGACCTCTTTCAGGCAAGTTTGGGTTGCCGTGTCGAAGCTCCTAGCGCGCGCAGTCAAGAGATTGGGAATGAGAACTGCTGCCAGTATCCCGATAATGGCAATAACGATCAGCAGCTCAATCAGGGTAAAGCCGCTGGCTGAGTACCTCATGGGAGCCCCTATAAAAGGGCTGTCCAGGTTGCCCCGGACAGCCTTTGCTTCTTTTTGAAGCTTATGGTGCAGGCGGTACGGCTGGCAAAGCTCCGCCTCTAGCCGCGATACGAACAACACCGGTGCCAGCCGCAACTTGGTATACACTTTGGCCGCTAGTGTGAAAACCACGGTACACAAAATGGTTGGCTGCCTGCCTATCCCATGTCACGGTGACGTTTTCGCACGCCGGTATGTCAGCAAGCGTCGTGGCGCCGAAAGCCGCAGTCCCATGCGGGTATTCGAATGGGCTATCAGTACGCACAACTTCTGCTCTCGTCGCCAGTTCCCTCAAGCAGGTCTGAGCGGCGGTGTCGAACGCACGAGCGCGGGCGTTTAGCAGGTTGGGAATCAACACTGCCGCCAGGATGCCGATGATCGCAATCACGATCAGCAGCTCGATCAGGGTGAAGCCTTTGGACTTACGCATAACTGCTCCCTTTTGAACGTTCGGATAATAGATTTATAACAGCCGAACGCTCGGTAAAAGTGCAGCGGGCGCCCGGAGGGGGTTGGGGGGGAGGGGGGGTGCCCGCTTCAAGTGTCAGTATAGGCAGCAACTCTTACAAGTTTCTTACAAATATCTCACACTGGGCGGGTTGGGGGCGGATGTGAGAAAGTTCATAAAAGGCGGGTTGTGGTGTGTGGGAAGTGGTTTGTGGGAAGTGGGCGTGCGGGGAGCAATCCCCCCTCCCACACCCTCCCCCTGCCTATGGGGGAGGGCCGGGGTGGGGGTGGAAGGGGGGTTGTAGGGGGGTGTGGCTTGCCAAAGCGGTGCGCCAGCGCACCCTACTGCTGAGGGACGAAGTGCTCGCCACGAAGCGGCTAGTGGTTTGTGGTTTGTGGGAGGTGGGCGTGCGGGAAGCGGCGTTTGCGAGGTTGCTTCGTCGCGCTGGCGCGCTCCAAGGCTTGCCTCCGGCTGCGCCCGACTTCATGAACGCAACGACAGCGTTTTGTCATCGCGCCTGTCCCGAGCGCAGCGTGGGGAACTGCCGCAGGCGCCGTGGCGACCCGTTCGACAGGCTCAGGGCAAGCCTCGGGAAGGGCGCTTGCGGGAAACGGTTGTCATCGGGGTTGCTTCGTCGCGCTGGCGCGCTCCAAGGCTTGCCTCCGGCTGCGCCCGATTTCATGAACGCAACGACAAGCAATGGGGCTCTCAACGAATAACCTCTACCTGCACCTCGCCAGCTAGCCGCTCCCACACCTGGTCGGCGGTCAGCGCCACTAATCCCAGCCGCTTGGCCAGGCCCAAGCAAGCCCGGTCTGCCAGCGAGAGGCCGAGCGGTTGGGTATAGGCTCTGAGGCGCGCTACGGCCAGAGCATCCTCTTCGGTGAAGGGGACCACCACTACCGCGCCCCCAAGGAGCCCTCGAGCCACCATCGTGGCCTGGGCCTCCTGCGGATCCTCCCCCAGATCAGCCAGCTTGCTCAAGACTTCGGCCAGGTTAACCGCGCTAAGCTGAGCGCCTCGCTCCAAGACTGCCTCTACCCGCTCAGCCCCCGGCTCGTCGCGCAGCAAGGCCAACAGGGCCGAAGCGTCCAGCACCGCGCTCATTCGCGCTGCGCCGCTTCACGGCGCTCTTGGATCAGCTCCTCGCTTAAGAGGCGCTCAGGAGAGCGCTGGGCGAAGAGCCCGCGCAGCTCGCTGGCTACCTGCCGGGCCGCTTTGAGCTTGAGCGCTCCGTCCGGCTCTACGGTAAGCAGCAGCCGGTCGCCCGGCGAGAGGCTGAGCGCCCGGCGCACCGCAGCGGGCAGAATCAGGCGCCCCTTGACCCCGATCTGAACGGTGTAGTGACCTTGGCTTGGTGGGTGCCCCATAGCTAGCAGTGTACACCGAGCGCTGATGTGACACCAAATATACAACTAATCGGCCCGCTTTGTCATCGCGCCTGTCCCGAGCGCAGCGTGGGGAACTGCCGCAGGCGCCGTGGCGACCCGTTCGACAGGCTCAGGGCAAGCCTCGGGAAGGGCACTTGCGGGGAGCGGCGTTGTCGAGGTTGCTTCGTCGCTAACGCTCCAAGGCTTGCCTCCGGCTGCGCCCGACTTCATGAACGCAACGACAGCGTTTTGTCATCGCGAGGCGCGCAGCGCCGTGGCGATCTCGGGAAGGGCGCTTGCGGGAAACGGTTGTCATCGGGGTTGCTTCGTCGCTAACGCTCCAAGGCTTGCCTCCGGCTGCGCCCGACTTCATGAACGCAACGACAAGCCATGGTGCTCGCAACGACAGACCCCTTTTTGTCATTGCGAGGAGCGACAAAGGAGCGACGTGGCAATCTCGGTTTGTGTGCAGCACGCGCATCTAGCGATGGCTTCCCCTTCGGCTTTGCCTCAGGGTCGCAATGACAACGTGCGTAAGGTGAGTAAGTAGTACTCGCACGCCAGATACGGTTTAAGCAGGCGGCGGGCTTCTTTTTTTAAGAAGCTGGGCATACACCTAGTCGTCGGAGTTGTCCCACACCTTGGCCAGGGCGCGGTGGCTGGCCGTCAACCAGAAGTCGCTCTCCAGCAACGGTGTGACGAGCACTTTGGTCCCCTCGGGAAGTTCAAGGGGCTGTAGCAGCTCGATCTTGCCGTTGCGAATAACCGCCCACGCAGTGTTCGGCATGGCTCTCCTCCAATTCCTGTTAGCACGGCGCCGTTGCGGGGTAAACCAGCGCAGCAAAGTCCCCTTGCGCGTATTACCAACGCGAATCCAAACGACAACCGGGCCGGCGCTTCGCTGAAGTGGCCCGGTTTTCATGCGCTGCAAGCCTCGGGGTGACCCGGTCACTCCCGTCAAGATTGCAGCGCCAGCTCCGCGCTCTGGCCGGTCGCTTCGTTAACCAGCAGCAACCTGTCCAGGTGCAGGATTTGCTCGTTGGCATTCAAGAACTCGATGCCGTAGACGGTGCCATCCGGTGCAAGATCGATGAGAAGCGCCTCACCAAGCTTGATCGTTTCGACCTGCTCGACCTTGTCCTTCAAGCACAAGTAGGCGATGTTGTAGCGCGGATCGTAGGACAACCTCACCTTAGCCTCCTGCAAAGTAGCGGGTAATGACGGTTATGACCAGCCAATCGTCGCCTTCGCTAACAGCGTACACCTCAACCTGTTTGGTAGCAAACTGCCTACCACGCCACTCGGCCTCAAAGGGAAAGTTACGGCGAAAGCCGGTGCGGCCAAACTTGGCCGGGAACAGTTCACCCGTCTCTACCGTCGCCATCACCTCGTCTTCACTTGCTCCGCGCTCCAATAGGCGCTGCCTGGCATGCGGATGAAAGCGGACAGGCACACGCTACTGTACACCGCGCCTAGCCGGCGCCAGCGTGCTGCCAAGCACCTAGGGGAGCACCTGTAGCGGTGCGCGTGGCCTGGGGAAAACCCCCTGCCACACCCTCCCCAAAAATCAGTAGTCAAGTATTCGAGTATTCAAGTATTCGAGTAGGGGCGGAACCCTTGAGGCTAGCAGGCTTTCAGGCTCTCAGAAGGCTGCGCCCGACCATTTCTTTCGGGCCGGCGCCTCGCTGAAGTGGCCCGGTTTTCATGCGCTGCAAGCCTCGGGGTGACCCGGTCACTACGGAAAGTAACGGTAGATCTCGCGGCGGTGCAGACAACGGACAAGCTCAACCGTATCGCCCTCAAGAGCTATACCGAGACGGTAGTCACCCACGCGGATACGGTAGAAGTTTTCGCCCCCGCTCACTTTTTTGACGTTGGTGACCTCGCCTAGCTGCTAAGCGGACTCGAGCTCTTCAATGACCGCTCTGATCCCCTTCAAGACAGCATGGTCTCTGAGTCTCTTTAGGTCGCGCGCAAAGCTCTTCCGAAAGCGAGTTTTGACCCGTTGCCGTCAAGGAGGTTAAAGACCTCGTCACGGGTCGCCAACTCTGAGCGTTGGCCCTCACGAATGGCCTCTGCCATCGCAACGTCTTCGAGCACCTCGACAACAACATCGCAGAGATCGCGTCTCTCCTCGAGCGTTTCAGCGAGCGCCTCTTTGAGCAGCTGCTTGATGGTCTCTTTGTCCGTTGCCGGATTCATCAATATCACCACCGGAATTATAGCTTAGCGAACGATACCGTCGCAAATTAGCCCTCCGCACTGCTCGGGATGGGGGGGTGTCACCCTGAGCGAAATGTCGCCCTTAGTCAATTGTCACCCCGAGCCCTTCGACAAGCTCAGGGCAGGCTCCGCGAAGGGGTCTCGGCTTGTCTACTGCCAACGGCGGGATTCTTCGTCGCTGCGCTCCTCAGAATGACAGAGGGGGATGCGCTCAGAATGACAAAGGGGGATGCGCTCAGAATGACAGAGGGGGGCGGGGTTCTTGGCGGAGCTTGTGCTGAGGGACGAGGCGCTCGCAACAAGGCGGCTAGTGGCGTGTGGGAAGTGGGAAGTGGGCGTGCGCCCCCTGCCACACCCTCCCCCTGGCTATGGGGGAGGGCCGGGGTGGGGGTGCGGAGCCTGCGCCGAGGGACGAGCTCAAAATGACAAGGAGCGCCAGATGCTTAGTTGCTAACGCTCCACGTGGCTAGCGCCAGCAGGTTATATTGCCGGGGTGACGACCAGGGTAAAACGGTACGGCTTCGCGCTGGATGCCGAACACCGACTTCGCTCGACCATCGCCCTAGCCAGGGGCAAGGTGACTCACTGGGCGGTGCAGCTCGAGCGGCTCGAGCCCGAGGAGGGCTGGGTCTGGATTGCGCGCTACGACTCGGCAGGCGGCACCGTCCACCGCGACCGCAACCGCATCGCCGCGCATGAACCCGTGGCGCTACCGGACGTTGCCGGCAAAGCTGTACGGGCAGCCGTAGAAGACTTCAAAGCAAGAGCCCAGGAGTATACTGAGGGGTATCTAGCGGCTAAGGCCGCGGGGAGAGCGCCATGGTAGCAAAACCCATTACCCCAGAGGGCCACCGATTAGCCGCCATCTTTGCCGACTTTAGCGCTCTGCTCTTTGACCGCCCCCAGCTCCTGGATCACCTGCCTGACGACTTCATGCTAGTGCCGATCCTCCAGGACGATCCCGATCTCACCGCTTATGCCCTGAGCCTCACTCCGCGCGAGCCGGACAAGCCGCTCGTTTATGTGCTAATCGGCAAGCATAGTGCGATTTTGCTATTACCTCAAGGCCCGTTTGAGGTCGAGCTGGCCGCAGCGTAGTCTCAAAGCGAATAAGAGCGCGCCGCCTTTCAACGCGCACCAGCCCCGTCAAGAAGCGCTGGAGAGCTGCTTAACAGACCGCCCTTGAGAAGCGGCTAGTAGCATGTGGCTGGTGGCTGGTGGGAGGTGGGCGTGCGCCCCCTGCCACACCCTCCCCCTGTCTATGGAAGAGGGCTGGGGGGGTGCGGAGCCGGTGCTGAGGGACGAGGCCGCTCGCCACGCTGCGCGCTTCGCAGACGTTCCGCCCTAGCCGATCTCAAGCAGCGCCTCCCCACGCTTCAAGGTGGCGAGGATGTCGCTCAAAAGCGGCGCAAACCAGCGCAATAGAGCGTCATTGCGGGTGTTCCCAACACGAATCCAAACGACGGCGGGACCGGTCGCTTGAAGCGCACGGCGCAGCGCAAAATCTTCGTCCTTCGTCACGATGACTAAGCCATGGAGCACAGCGTGTTCCCAGATGGTCCGGTCGTCTGCCCCGGCCAGGCCAAGGTTAATCGCAGCCCTGCACCGCAAGCCACCGCGCCAGGGCCGGGGGCAGTTGGGCGTCGACCAAAAAGCGCATCAAGCAATCCGGAGCACCGGGTGATCGCTCTGTCTGGCGGCAAACTCGAGTGCCGCCGCGATGTCTTCAGCCTCCAGGTAAGGATAAGCTTCAAGGATCTCGGCCTGAGTCGCCCCGGCCGCCAGCAGGTCGAGAATGTCCTTAACGCGCACGCGCAACCCACGGATACAGGGACGCCCTCCGCACTGCTCGGGGCGGATGGTGATGCGATGCAGTTGGCTCAGGCCCTGGTCCACCTCGACCTCAGTGTACCCGATACTGAGGGACGCAGTGCTCGCAGCAGCGCGGCTAGTGGCGTGTGGCGTGTGGGAGGTGGGCGCAACGATAATCCCCCCGGCCTGCGGCCACCCCCCTTGTTAAGGGGGGAAGGGGGGGATTAAGGGGGTGTAGCGTAAGCCAAAGCCGCCTTAGGCCCCACGGTAGACATCCTTGCGGTGTCCCACATGCAAAATCGTGATAGCTTTAGCGCTATCGTCAATCTCGTAAATGACCCGATAACGCCCTACCCGCAGCCGCCAGCCTTCACGAGCCGACAGCTTGCGCGCGCCGGAGGATGTTAACCTGATACAAGCCCGCCTTCAATCTCCTTAAGGGCATCGTCCAGACTGATAGCTTGCGCCTCTTGACCGCTAGCTGTCTTGGCGGCGTCAAAGGCCCGCAAGCATTCGAGCTGTTCCAGTTCGGCCACCAGTTGCTTGTACGTTTTGATCCCCAGCACCACGGCCACCTGGCGCCCTTTAGCATCGACTAGATACTGCACCTTGCCAAGATCCATAGGCCAAGTCTAACACTCTTATGGGAAGTGGTTTGTGGGAGGTAGGGGTGCGGAGCCGTTGAGGAACAAGGTGCTAGCAACGATAATCCCCCCAGCCTGCGGCCACCCCCGAAAATCAGTAGTCAAGTATCAGCAGCCAAGTATTCGAGTATTCAAGTATTCAAGTAGGGGCGAACCCTTGTATCTTGGAATAGGGACACGGCACGGCAGACCGATTGACCCAAGGTCTACGAGACCGTCCCGAAGCTTGGGTCGCCGTGCCGGAGTCTCCAGTCAGAAAAGGCTTCGCCCAACCATTCCGAACGGTTGTCTGAGCCTGTAAGCTCGTATCTGCAAGGTTGGATAAAGCTGGAGCACGTCCTCATCATACCAGCTCGCAGGAGGTTGTGATGGCAAACGAAGTATTTGTAGGAATTGACGTCTCCAAAGCTAGCCTCGATATCGCCCTGCGTCCTAGCGGCGAGCGCTATACCATCCCCCACAGCTCTGAGGGCATCGCTGAGCTGGTGGATAAACTCGCTGCCAGCCAGGCCAGCTTGATCAGGTAAAAAATCTCTGCCAGAATCCCAACGGGTATGATCAATTGCCCCGGTTCGCTAACCAGAGTGCTCTTGACCGGTCCATGATTTGGCTCTGAGCGGTTCAAAAAGGCAAGCGCGGCGCTAGTGTCTAAAACCAGACTCAACGCTTACCCCACGCTATTTTCAAAATCTCCCGGGTCTGTCTCGCATCCAGGCTAGGGTCGTCACCAGCGCCTACGGACACGAACTGCCTGTGCGGGCGCGACAGGTAGCCGGTCAACGCCTCTTCGAGCAGCGCCTCGGGTGGTTTCCCCATCCGCGCTGCGGCGTCTTTGAGCTGACGCGCTAGCTCATCGCTCAGATAAACCGCTTGCGACATGCTGCAAGTATAGCGCAAGTGTGGAACCTATACCTAACTAACAAGTGTTGAGCATCGATCAAGAAGCCCACTAGGCCGAAAGCGCTACACGTTGCCTAAGCTAACCCCGGTAAGCTGGCACGACCTTGCCCGTCGGCTTAAGCGTCTGGGCTTTGCTGGGCCGTTTGAAGGGGGGCGGCACCCCTACATGATCAAAGGCGAGCTGGTGCTTACCCTGCCCAATCCGCACCGCGGTGCCGGCGGAGGCGATCCTTGGGCACCGCGACGCGGACCGGCGGTGACGCTGGTCGTTAAGGTATACTCAGCCCAGGCCGATGTTGATCTATCTCGACAACTGCTGCTTCAACCGCCCGTTTGATGACCAAACGCAACCCCGCGTGCGCTTGGAAGCAGAAGCAAAGTTGTTCATTCAGCAGCAAATTATCGCTGGAAGCGTTGGTCTGGCCTGGTCCTATATGCTCGACTACGAAAACAGCTTCAACCCCTTTGAAGACCGGCGCAGGGCTATCGACCGCTGGCGCACCAGGTCACACGTAGATATTGTGGAAACGCCGGAACTGCTCGACCGGGCAAGGCAGTTGCACGCCCTGGGGCTGAGAAGCAAGGATGCGCTTCACGTTGCATGTGCCATAGCCGCGCGCTGCGATTTCTTTCTTTCGACCGATGACCTGCTGCTGCGTAAGCTTGCCCGGCAAAGCCTGATAACGGTGCTAAACCCTTTGGCCTTGGCAGCGATAATTGGAGAGGAACTATGAAAACCGATACTGAGATCAGGCTCGACGGAACCAGAGCCCTGATTGAAGCGCTGGGTGAAGTCGATGCGGAGCGCTACATCGCCATCCTCATGCGCGAACCCTTCGATTACACGCGGTGGCAGCGAACGCTCTTGCTGGCGGCCTCCGTCGAGGAGGTCAGCGCGGCAGCGATGAAAGCGAGAGAGGGCGCGCGCGAGCAATAGGGCGCGGCAGGCGTAACCCACGAGGACATCAAGATGGGCGCGCGCGGGGAGCGGTACTATGCCTACCCCCTGGGTGAGCTGCTCGTTGGCATTCAAGAACTCGATGCCGTAGACGGTGCCATCGGGCGCAAGATAGATTCTGCTCGACTTTCAAGCACAAGTAGGCGATGTGGTAGCGCGGATCGTAGGACAACCTCACCTTAGCCTCCTGCAAAGTAGCGGGTAATGACGGTGATAACGAGCCGGGGACAGCCTCGGCAGCATGAACCGCGATCGGCTTTCATTTTACCGGATGGGAAGGTTCAAATCTCCTTGACAGCCAGCCAAGGCGGCGGCTAAACTAACTCTTGTCACCAGGGGTGCCTTGCGGCTGAGAGGACTAAGTCCAACCCTGTGGAACCTGATCCAGGTCATACTGGCGTAGGGAGCGTGACGGTTCATAAAGTCCGCGCCTGGTCCCCTTGGTGAAAGAGACCAAAGGGGTTTTTTATGTATCAGCTCAACCTAGGCCACCCGTGATCGGCGCCCGCTTCGCCCTCTACCCGATGACGGCTGACTTTGTGCCGGTCATCCTGAAGGCTCTTCTTGCCATGAGCGAGTTCCCTCTGGAGCGCAAAACGGACGACATCTCCACCTTCTTAAGCGGCGAGGAAGGGACGCTCTTTAAGGCGCTAGCAGCAGCGTTTGAGCAGGCCAGCGCCAGCGGGGAGCATGTGGTGATGAGCCTCACCCTGTCGCGAGGCTGTCCGGGCGAGCCGGGCGAGGACCGCTGCGACCCGACACCGGCCCAGGCTGAAGCGGAGCGACCCGAGCCGGGAGCGCTCGGCCCGCAGGTCGCCTGCCAGTTCTCCCTCTACCCGCTCGGCATAGCGGGCTACATGGAGGTCATCTATCAGCAGATCGCGGCGGCGCAGCGTAGTGACGCCGTCAAGGCCGTACCGCAGCACTTCTGCACCCGGCTCGAGGGGCCGCTCGCGGCGGTGTTCGGGCAGCTCCGCGCAGCTTTCGATCAGGCCGCTGTACACACCCCCCACGTGGTCATTCACGCCACCCTGTCGGCCCATAGCCCGACCGGCCGCTAGCATGATCCGCCACTCCGCTCACCCGCAGGCGCCCGGTCTCGAGGTGCTAGGCCTCGGCAAATCTTTCTTGCGCCGCGAGGGCAGGCTCGAGGTGCTGCGCGAGGTCTCCTTAACGGTGCCGCCCGGAGGCCTGGTCAGCCTGCTCGGGCCGAGCGGTTGCGGCAAAAGCACGCTCTTAGAGATCGTCGCTGGGCTTGCTTCAGCCGACCGGGGCACCGTTAGGCTCGACGGCCACGAGGTGCGGGGAGCGGGCGCTGCCGGCTACATGCCGCAGCGCGATCACCTCCTGCCCTGGCGGACCCTGTTGCAGAATGTCATGCTGGGCCCCGAACTGCGGGGGCAGAGCGGGCCGGCAGCCGAGCAAGAGGCCAGGGAGCTGCTGACGCGCTTCGGTCTAGCGGGGTTCGAGGCGAGCTACCCAGCCACCCTCTCCGGGGGTATGCGGCAGCGTGCGGCGCTGCTCAGAACCGTCATGTACGAGCCGCGCTGGCTGCTCCTGGACGAACCGCTGAGCGCCCTGGACGCGCTGACCAGGCTCGAGCTCCAGGATTGGCTCGCCCGCTTGGTAGCCACTCTCGGCTCGAGCGTGCTCTTGGTGACGCACGATATCCGCGAGGCCTTATTGCTCTCAGACGTGATCTACCTGCTGTCCGAGCGGCCCGCCACCGTCCGGGGGCGCTTTGTGGTGCCGGGGTCGAGGCCGCGCATGGCGCTGGAGCTGACCTCGCCCGCCATGGTCCAGCTCGAAGCGGCGCTCATGAGTGCGCTCTTGGTCAAGGCATGATGACGCCTAATCAGACCGCTAAGCAGCTAGCCGTCCCGCCCAAGCGCACCGCCACGTGGCTGTACCAGGCGCTGGTGCGCTTTGGCCCCGCCGCCCTGCTGGGCGCCCTGATCCTGACCGCCTGGCAGCTCTACGTTACGACCTCAGGCGTGCTGCCTACCGTACTCCCAGCACCCTCCCGCGTGGCTATGGCGCTTTACACCAACGCGGAACTCCTCTTGCAGCACGCCCTGGTCACGCTCATCCAGACGGCCCTCGGCCTGGCGCTGGCGGTGGTCTCAGCCCTCATCTTAGCTCTAGCCATCGACAGCTTTGCGCTCTTGCGGCGCGCCCTCTACCCCTGGCTGGTCGCCTTTCGGACGGTGCCCATTATCGTGCTGGCGCCCTTAATGCTGATCTGGTTCGGCTTTGGGATGCTGCCCAAGGTGCTGCTAGTTAGTTTCTTCTGCTTCTTCCCCATCGTGGTGGCCACCGCCGACGGCCTCGCCCGCAGCGACCCCGAGCTGCTGAAACTGCTGCGCTCGATGAAGGGGAGCCGCTGGCAGGTCCTGCGCTTGGTGCGCTGGCCGACCGCCCTGCCGAGCTTCTTTTCCGGGCTGCGGATCGCCGCCGCCTTTAGCGTTGCCGCTTCGGTCTTTGCCGAGTATGTCGGCGGCTATGCCGGGCTCGGCGTCCTGATGCTGATGGCCACTAACGCCCGCGCTACCCCGCTGGTCTTTGCCGCGGTAGTCATAACCGCGCTCGCCAGCTTCACCCTCTTCGCCTTGGTGAGCGTGATCGAGCGCCGCGCGGTGCCCTGGCAGCGCCCATAGGAGGAATCACCCATGAACTAACTATCGTTCACCGTCAGCGAAGCCGTGCCGCGGATGAAAAGGCGATCAGCCTTTCAGCTCGTACGGCTTCGCCTCGGCGCTGCGCTGACCAGGCTATCAGCAAAACCACTGGCTGACAGACAAGGCGTCGCCCGAGTAATAACGCTTCGCCCGAGTAATTGAGAGCCTGATAGCCTTAAGAGTTTCGCCCCTACTTGAATACTTGAATACTCGAATACTTGACTACCGATTCTCGGAGGATACCAAATGAAACACCTCAAGCTAACCCTGATTCTCATTATCGCTGGGCTCCTGCTAAGCGCCGCCGGCGCTCAGCCCCACCATGTCCGCCTGGCGCTGGACTGGGTTCCCAATACCAACCACACCGGCATCTACGTGGCGCTGGCCAAGGGCTGGTACGCCGAAGAAGGGCTCGAGCTGACGATCTTCCCCTTTGCCGGGGTGGCGCCCGCCGTGCTGGTCGCAGCCGGTCAGGCCGATGTCGGTATCGGCGGTACGCAGCGGGTCCTGGGCGCGGCAGCGGTAGGTGAGCCGGTAGTGGCGATTGCCGCCATTATCAGCACCAACACGGCGGCGCTAGCGGTGCTGGAGACCTCAGATATCATGTCGCCCAAAGACCTCGACGGCAGGCTTTATGCCGCCTTCGGCGGCCCGATCGAGCGGCCCATTATCGAGGCGGTTATCCGTCATGCCGGCGGCGAAGGCAACTTTGAAAGTGTCATCCTGGGAGTAGGGGGCTTTGACGCGCTGTTGGCCGGGCGGGTCGACTTCGTCTGGCTCTATGAAGGCTGGCAGGGCGTGCAGGCCAGGCGCGAGGGGGTCCCGCTGCGCTTCTTTAACTTCACCGACTTCGGCATC
>Ga0207950_100549_pt1 | contig 12365 bp, 13 predicted proteins | sample Subbio11_8B_AprC_FD_184814 | JGI IMG/M metagenome (GOLD analysis project Ga0207950, IMG submission 184814) | Serpentinite rock and fluid subsurface biosphere microbial communities from McLaughlin Reserve, California, USA - CR11_8B_AprC (SPAdes) | ecosystem: Environmental > Terrestrial > Deep... | reverse complement strand
TTGCTGGAATTAGCGAAGGAAACATGCACCAGCAGTAGGTGAAGCATCAACCAGATAATCCGATGAGATGCCGGTCTGTCTCACTCTCATGCAAAGGTAAGATCAACCATTTAATCCGCTTACCCAGAGTTTTTCCCACTCGGGCAGGCAGTGCCGCGCAAGCGCCGTGACCCAGCCGGGTTCGTGCGGGTCGAACGCCAGGCCCAGGGCCGGGCTCACCCAGAAGCGCATGCGCTGGAACGCCTGCGCATCCTGTCGGCGCACGAAAGAGGCCAGATGGCCGAACGGGATGGCCAAGGCCCCCAGGTACAGCACCGGGGCCTGCGCGGTGATCTCCTCAAGGCGCCCGCCCTCCTGGAAGCGCAGCACCACGTCGCCGTAGTCGTATTCATTCAGGCCGATCTCGTTGCGCCCCTGCCGCATCGGCGGACCGTGGCGGGCGAGCAGCTCGGCCGGCGTGAGCGAAAAGGCATGGCCCGCGAAGGACACGAAGGGCTCAAGCCGCATGGCGCCTCCGCCACGCGGCCATCGCAGGCGGCGCCAGCACGGTCACGGCCAGCACCAAGCACCCGCCCCCCAGGGCCGCCGGGCGCGCCGGGAACCACGGCTCGCTGCCGGTCCGCCAGCAGCCCGCGGCCGCGTCCAGGCCGCCGGGGATCAGCGGGCCCACGCGCCAAGCCCAGCGGCGATGCCGATCCCGCTCAGGCACCACCCCCTTGCGATCATCCTCGAGCTGCAAAGCGAACCTCAATGCCGACAAGGGTTGAACTCCATGTCATGCAGCATAAACCGCCAGCGCTGGGACACCATGCGTGCCCGCTGCCCAGGCGTTTTCAAGGGATAGCACCAGCGCAGCCCCGACCATCGCGGTGACACTGGCCGTCTCCAAATGGTCTTTGGATCACCGTCATTGCGAACGATTCCTGTTTGCAATTAAGATGTGAGGAGTTGCGGTGATCCATTCCCCGCCCGCCTTCCCTCCGACCCGCACCAGCCAGCGTCTGCCAGCCAGTGCATGACCCCAACCCGATGTCGTCATGCCGGCTTTCCCTTCGCGTGCAGCAGCAGCAACGCTCATTTTCTTTGCCAGTGCATCTGCACTTCAGGCCCAGACAGGTGCCACCGAGCCGTCCCGCCCGACGATGGGCACCTTGCCCGCGGTCGTCGTGACCGGTGAAGCCGAGCGGGCGGCGCAGCGAGAGCGCCGCTTGGCACCCGTGGCCAGGCTGGTGTTCGACGAGGCGCAAGTCGAGCGCTTCGGCGATGCCACCGTGGGCGATGTGCTGCGGCGGCTGCCCGGCATGACCTTCAGCGGGCCGGCGGGGGTGGTCAAGGACATCCGCCTGCGCGGCCTGGACAAGGGCAACACGCTTTTCCTCATCAATGGTCAGCCGGTGCCGGCCGCCACCAAAGATCGCCAGTTCCAGGTGGACCGCCTGCCGGCCGACATGATCGAGCGCATCGAGATCGTGCGCAGCCCCAGCGCGTCGATGGATGCCGACGGCATCGGGGGCGCGATCAACATCGTTCTCAAGCAGACGGCAGACAACCTCACCCGGCTGCGGGCAGCCGCCGGTCGCAACGGCGACCTGGCGGTCGGCGACGTGGTGGCCCAGTTCAGCCGGCGCTTCGAACACATGGACATGGTGCTGGCGCTGTCCCACACCAAAGGGGCCGAGGACATCTCCGAAGACAAGCAGAAGTTCAATGCCAGCGGTGCCGTGACCGAGGCCGAAACCAAGGCACGGCCCACGAAGAAGGGCGAAACCCTGTTGGCGCCCCGATGGACCTGGCGTCTGGGCACCGATCGTCTCTCGCTGGAGGCCTTCGCCTCCAGAGGCACCGAGGACAAGGAGGAAATCGGGGTCGTGCGCAACGCCGCCGGCACCCTCTCCAAAAGCACCGACAAGGTCGAGGACAAGGATGACGCTGTCTGGCGCCTGGGCACCTGCGTCCATCATGTCGGCGAACGAGAAAGTCGCCTTCAGGCCCTTCGCTTGGAAGAACTTCAGCGCGTCCTCGGGCGCGACGTCGAAGGCGTCGCCGGTCGGCACCTCGAAGAACTCGAGGATTGCCGCGGCGTCGGCGCGTGCGTTCACTGCCGCTGCGCGCGCAGCGCACCCAGCAGGCGCGAGAACAGGCCGCCCCGGACGATCGGCGTCACCTGCTCGCGCGTCGGGCCCTCGGCCAGGATGTCGTCGAGCCGGCGCCGGAACGTGTCGGGGTCGTCGTCCATTTCGGCGGCCTGCAGCATCGCGCCGACCTGTCGGCCCAGAACCGTCTGGTACTGCTCGGCGAAGTTCGCCGCAGCCTCGGCGAGCGCCTGCTGATCGCCCCGCCGGGCGGCCTTCAGCGCGGCGAGCGCGGCGAGCTCGTTCTCGCTGAACGACTGCGGGTCGGCGTTGCCGGGATCCTGGCCGGCCGGGCGCCCGTCTGGCCGCAGCCCGCCGGCCGGCATCGCCGGCGCCTGCCGCTTCTGCCAGCCCTCGCCATAGGTCTGTTCGATGTATTCCTCGGTCGGCTCGAACCCGAGCGCGTAGATCTTCGAGTCGCGCTCGGCCCGCTGCGCCAGATCCTCGGGCGGTTCGGTCTGCCGGTACACCTTCGGGGGCACGGCGCCCGGGAAGTTGTAGTCGGTCCACCACCGCACCGGGCCGGCATTGAACGACCCGCAGAGGAGGTCGGAGTCGGCCTCGACGATCTTCTGGGCGACGCCGGCGTGCACCTCAGCCTGAGACCGGCTCGACCCGTTGTCGGTCGTCATCGTCTGGCCGATCACGACCTTCGAGATCGCCGCGTTCATCGCGTCGCACATGGACTTGTAGTCCGCCGCGCCGCTGCGGGCTGCCTCGAGCAGTTCGACCGTGACGTTATCGGGCACGACGACCCCGGCGTCGGTCGCGATCTGGCGAAGCATCGCCTTCGCCTTGCCGATCTCGGCGCGGCCGGCGTCGGTCTTGTCGTTCAGCATGCCGGCCGGCAGCTTGGCGATCGCCGTCGGCATGCCGAATTTCTCGAGGAACGTGAGCCAGAACTTCACGTCGTGCCGCTTGAAGAACACCGGCCAGTAGAGCGAGTGGGCCAGTCCGAGCCCGTAGTGTTCATCGTGGTGGTCCGCGCCCTGCCGCGTGACCCAGAACTTGCGCTCGGGCATGACGATGTATTCGCCCGTCGCCTTCGAGTAGAGGTAGAGGCCGCCGTACCGGTCGAACCGGAACCGGCCGCGGTCGCGCACGACGACCCGGTCGAAACTCACCCGGGTGCCGTTCGGACGCCAGCTCACTTCGGCCACGCCCCACCCGTAGAACACGGCGGACAAGGCCTTGTCGGTCACGTCGTCCCAGTTGATCGCGTCGAGCTCGAGCTTCAGCGCGTCGGCTGCGGCCTTCGACTGCGCGTCGTCGGCGCCCGGTTCGACGATCGTGTCGCACGACGTCAGGGCGAGCCGGCGCTGCGCCCAGACGGTTCGCACCTGATCGTCGCGCATGAGCTCGGAGTAAATCGCCTGACATGATCGAATCCTACTTTTCTACTCTAATTAGTCGAGGGTAGGTGTCTCAGGTCATATTGGCACGGGGGGAGCGCAGCCATTGTCCAGCCGCATGACGCGCAGCGACTTCACCAGGCCTGCCCTGATCTGGACGACTGGCCACGGTCCTGGCACGTCGAGCCGGCCGACATTCCCGTTGGCCAGCAGATCGTCGCGCTGTTCACGCCGTTCTTGCTGCACCTGCTGGACCAGGGTCTGGCCAAAGCCACCGTGCGCCGGCATCGCGACAATCTCTGGACGCTTGGTGGCGAACTCATCCGACAGCGCTACGACGACGATGAACTTGCTCGGCACAACGCAGCAGACGCCATTGCACAACTCATCGAAGGCGACGGCGGGCCGTTAATCTGGCCGCGCATCACCGAGGCAGAGCAAGACTCGCTGGCCACCACCTGCAGGAAGCTGGATCGGTTCATGCGCACTTCAGCTGCGACGAGCAGGCCAGGCTGAGGGCCAAAACGCACACCACTGGCAGGGCCTGGCGCAGCCGTCCTCGGTGCAGAGTTGTCCACGGCGGCGGGCGGGCGTCGCTCACGACGAACGCACGACCGACGCGGTGGGCAACTCGTGTTCAACGCGCAGGTTGTCCGTTACACGCCCACAAATTGTCCGGAAGAACCGAAAATTCCTACGCACCGTGGGCAGGGTCAGGGCGCGCGTTTGCCGAGGGCGGCTGCGGCTGACGACAGGCAGCTTCCTGGCATCTCGTCTCGTCGACGTCGTTGCCGGAAGCAACCGCCAAGCGATCGCCAGAACGAGGCCCCACAGAGGCAGGCACCCACCGGTAGGCGGCACTCGGAGCGATTGAGACGCGGCGCAGGGCTTGAGACCGTGCGGGCTCACCACTTCGGGAGCCTTGCGTGCAAGCCATCGGCCGGCAGCCCCAGCGGGCGCCGGATGGCGCACCTGTTCACTACGAGCGCCACCGCCCGGAGCAGACCACGCTGTACCGCCTGGTGCAGCAGCACGCCGCAGCCTTCTTCGCGCAGGCTGAGGCCGAGGCCGGCGCGGACCTGCCGCAATTCGTCAAGGACGAGTTCGACGCCTTCCTCGAGTGCGGCATCCTGGCCCACGGCTTCCTGCGCCTGCGCTGCGGCGACTGCGGCCACGACAAGCTCGTCGCGTTCAGCTGCAAGCGGCGCGGTTTCTGCCCGTCGTGCGGAGCCCGGCGCATGGCGCAGACGGCGGCACACCTGGTGGACCACGTCATCCCCCATGTGCCGGTACGCCAGTGGGTGCTGTCGCTGCCGATCCCCCTGCGCCTGCTGCTGGCCGCACAGCCCAAGCTGCTGACGCCCGTGCTGCAGGTCGTGCACCGCGTGATCACGCGGTTCCTGCTCGAGCAGGCGGGCGTGAAGGCAGACGAGGCCGACAGCGGCGCGGTCACGCTGATTCAACGATTTGGGTCCGCGGCCAACCTCAACATTCACCTTCACTGCCTGGTGCTGGACGGCGTGTACCGGCGCGGCACCGGCGGCGCGCCGGCATTCGTCGAAGTACCAGCGCCGACCGACGAAGCGCTGCAGACGGTGTTGCACAAGATCATCACCCGCATGATGAAGCTGCTCACCCGTCGGGGGGTGTTGGTCGAAGAGGAGGGTTCGACCTACATGGCCGACAACGACGGCGATTCGGACGAGGCCCGCGCGCTCAGGCCGCTGCAGGCCGCAGCGTGTACCTACCGGATCGCCTTCGGCCCGCGCGCCGGCCAGAAGGTGCTGACGGTGCAGGGCGCCATGCCCAGGGATACGGACTTCAAGCAGACGCTGTGTGCCGACAGCAACGGCTTCAGCCTGCACGCCGCGGTGCGCTGCGGCGCCGATGACCGCCAGGCGCTGGAGCAACTGTGCCGCTACATCACCCGCCCGGCACTGGCCAATGAGCGCGTGCAGACCAACGCCGCCGGACAGGTGGTGCTCAAGCTCAAGACAGCCTGGCGCGACGGCACCACGCACCTGGTCATGTCGCCGCTGGAGTTCATGCAGCGGCTGGCAGCGCTGGTGCCCAGACCTCGGCTGCACCTGATCCGCTTCCATGGTGTGCTGGCACCCAACGCCAAGCTGCGCGCGCAGGTGGTTCCGCAAGAGGCCGAGGCGCCCGCGCAGGCCGCGCCACCCGCCGATTGCGAGGCGAACTGTGCGCACCACCGCCCGGTGCGGCTGAGCTGGGCCAAGCTGCTCAAGCGCGTGTTCGATCTCGACCTGGAGCACTGCCCGAACTGCGGCGGCGAGCTCAAGGTCATTGCGGCGATCCTGGAGCAACCGGTGATCGAGAAGATCCTCATGCACCTGGGGCTGCAGGCGCGGGCACCCCCTCGGGCGCCAGCCCGCGGCCAGGCCTTGCAAGCGGCCTGAGCGAAGTCAACCACCATCGATCGAGCGGTCCGGCGCCACGGGTCGTGGGGATGGGCCGCGCCTGGGGTTTGCGGGACCGATGGAATCGGCCTGATGACAAGGGATAACCCGCAGACGACGCCCAAGAGAGACGACTTTCGGCTTCGCCGTCAACGCTCAACGGATCTCAGCCACCTTCAAACACCGACTCAAGCGCGTCGGCCGCCGCGTTCGGGGTGCCACGGGGAAGGAAAAAGGGCGTTTGAAAACACTATCCTCGCCCACCTTCATCACGTAGTAGGGCGTGAGGGGCGGCACGATGTCGGCGGGGCTCCACACCCCCTGCAGCGTGAGCGCCACGAGGTGGGAGGAATGGGTGTGGAGGATGCAGCGCGCCTCGGGGGCGGCGGCATACAGGCGCCGGTGCAAGGCCAGCGTCTTGCTGGCGCGCTCGCCGCTGCGCAGCTCGCCGTCGGCATCCACCCAGGCCAGTCGTTCGGGGGCCAGGAAGCCCAGGCAGGCATCGGTGGGCGTGATCAGGAAGCCGCCGCCTTGCGACTCGTCGAGCCGCACGCTGATGTTGCCCGCCGTGGCATGCACATAGCCGCGCTCGAAGAGCGAGCGGCCGATGCGGCAGATCTCCCGGCGTTCGATGTCCTGGCTGGGCATCACACCACCTGCCCCAGGGCCTTGCTGAAGAAGTCGGTGCTGCCGAAGTTGCCCGACTTGAGCGCCAGCAGCAGCGGCCGGCCCTCGGCCTGCGTCCAGGGCACGCCGGGGTCGATGGGCGCGCCGATGCGCAGTTGCTGCACGCCCAGGGCCTGCACCACGGCGCCGGAGGTTTCGCCGCCAGCCACCACGAGGCGGCGCACGCCGGCCTCGACCAGGCCCTGCGCGATCGTGGCGAGGCAGTGTTCCACCAGAGCCCCCGCCCGCTCGGCGCCGAGTTCTGCCTGGATCGCCTGCACCTCGTCGGGCCGAGCGGTGGCATAGATGAGCACCGGCGCGTCGGCCGCCCGCCCGCCTGCCCAGGCCACGGCCTCGGCGGCCACGGGGCGGCCTTGCGCGAGCTCGCGCGCATCGATTCGCAGCGCCGGCCGGCCCGCCTCGATCCAGTGCTGCACCTGCGCGTTGGTGGCCCCCGAACACGAGCCCGAGAGCACCGCCGCCGCACCGCCTACGGCGGGCAGCGCAGCCGCCTGCGCATCGGGCCGGATCCAGCCGCGCGCCTCGTACACGGCCGGCAGACCCAGGGCCACGCCCGAGCCGGCGGTGATCAGCGGCAGCTCGGCACAGGCCGCCGCCAGGGTGCGCAGGTCCTCATTGCCGATGGCGTCGGCCACGGCCAGGCGTACGCCCTCGGTGCGCAACTGGGCAAAGCGGGCCCGCACGGCCTCCACGCCCTGCCCCACCGTGTCGTAGCGGACGAGACCCACCCGGCCGCGCGACTGCGCCTGCAGCACATGAACCAGGTTCGCGTCGGTCATCGGCGTGAGCGGGTGATGGCGCATGCCCGAGTCGCAAAGCAGCTGGTCGCCCACGAAGAGGTGCCCGCGAAACACGGTGCGGCCGTTCTCCGGGAAGGCCGGGCAGGCGATGGCGAAGTCGCTGCCCAGCGCCTCCAGCAGCGCTTCGGCCACCGGGCCGATGTTGCCCGCGGGCGTGGAGTCGAAGGTGGAGCAGTACTTGAAGTAGAACTGCCTCGCGCCGGCTGCCTGGAGCCAGCGCAGCGCCGCGAGCGAATCGGCCACGGCCTGGGCGGCCGGCGTGGTGCGCGACTTCAGCGCCACGACCACGGCATCGGCGTTGGGCGGTGGCCCCTCCGGCACCCCGATCACCTGCACCGTGCGCATGCCCGCGCGCACCAGCATGCTGGCCACGTCGGTGGCGCCGGTGAAATCGTCGGCGATGACGCCCAGCACCGTCATGCCCGCGTGCCCTTCGGCAAGTCGATGCCCGGGAAGATCTTGATCACCGCGCTGTCGTCCTCGCCCCCATGGCCGGCGGCGGCGGCCTGCAGGTACATCTGGTGGGCCGAGGCCGCCAGCGGCAGCGGCATCGTGAACTTGCGGGCCGCATCGAGCACGATGCCCAGGTCCTTCACGAAGATGTTCACGGCCGACAGCGGCCGGTAGTCGCCCGCCAGGATGTGGGGCACGCGGTTCTGGAACATCCAGCTCATGCCGGCCGAGTGGCAGATCACCTCGTAGAGCTGGGCCGGGTCGGCGCCGGCGCGCAGGCCCAGCGCCATGGCCTCGGCAGCCGCCGCAATGTGCACCCCCGCCAGGTGCTGGTTGACCATCTTCACCGTCGAGCCGATGCCCGCGGCATCGCCCAGGCGATAGACCTTGCCGGCCAGGGCCTCGAGCACGTCGCCGGCGGCCTCGAAGGCTTCGGGCCGGCCCGAGGCCATCACCGTCATCTGGCCTTGGGCGGCCTTGGCAGCGCCCCCCGAGACGGGGCCGTCGATCAGCCACAGGCCACGCTCGAGCAGGCGCGACTCCCACTGCGGCGGCAGTGAGGGGTCCACCGTGGCCGAGGCCACCACCACGGAACCGGGCTTCAGGTGCTCGGCCACCGCGCCGCTGCCAAAGAGCACGTCCTCGGTCTGCGCGGCGTTGACCACGAGGATGAGCACCACATCGCACTGCGCGGCCAGCTCGACCGGGCTGGCGGCCACGCGGCCGCCTTCTTTCGCAAAGGCCTCGCGGGCTTCGGCGCGCGGGTCGCAGCCCCAGGTGGGCACGCCCTGACGGTGGGCCGAGAGCGCGGCGCCCAGGCCCATGGAGCCCAGGCCGATCACGCCCAGGGTCTTGGAAGTCATGTGGCAGATCCTTTCGAGTCGTCGCGACGCGGCACCAGGGCATCGCTCAGGGCCGCGCGCACCGACGCATCGGCCTCCTCGATGCGGCGGGCCGCGCGCAGCATGTGGGTGGTGGCGGCCCGCCGGGCCCGCTCGGTGTCATGCGCTGCGATGGCGTGGGCAATCTCGCGGTGTTCGGCGCGCACCTGCTCCATGAAGTCCTCGCGCATGGCCTCGTTGGCTCGCGTCACGGTCATCGCATCGCGCTGGTACTGCTCGAGGAAGCCCAGCAGCCGGGTGAACTGCGGGTTGCCGGTGGCCGCAGCCACGGTGCGGTGGAAGTGCAGGTCCTCCTCGACGCCATCGCCGCCGGCAGCCACCGCCACATCGATGGCCGCCAGCGCGGCCAGGATGCGTTGGACGGCCGCCTCGTCGGCGCGCTGAGCGGCCAGGGCAGCCACCTCGCCTTCCAGTGCCCGGCGCACCTCGACGATCTGCACCACCGCCTCCAGCGAATGCAGCACGGCCGGGTCGAAGGCCAGCGGCCTGGCCCGCGAGACCGGCGCCACATAGACCCCCGAGCCCTGGCGCGACACCAGCAGCCCCATGGACTTGAGCCGGCTCACCGCCTCGCGCACGACGGTGCGCGACACGCCATGCCGCTCGGCCAGTTCCTGTTCGGTGGGCAGGCGGTCCTCGGGGCGCAGTTCACCGCGTTCGATGCGCTCGCGCAGCAGGTCGGCCAACTGGTCCGACAGGCGCTCCGGCGCTTGCAGGGGTTCGGATGGGCTGACCTGCCGTTTCATCATGTCATCATACAAATCTGCCGGTGCCCTGGCCCATCCGGGAGAACCCGCCCCCCGGCCAGTGGCTTCTCAGGTCGTGTAGTCGCCGCTGGCCTCGGGCTGGAAGAGCAGCGCAGCCACCTTCGCCGCATGTTCGCGGCCGTCCGGCGTGCGCCAGCGGGCCACGTCGCCCACGCGCAGGCCCAGCAGGCTCGCGCCGATGGGCGACAGCACCGACACGAAGCCGCGCGACGGCTCGGCGTCTTGCGGGTAGGTCAAGGTCAGGCGGCGTTCCGCAACGCCGTCCAAGTCCGCCAGCACCACCCTCGAATACATGGTGACCACATCGGGCGGCATCTCGCGCGGCGGCACCCGCTCGGACGCCTCCATCAGCTCGTGCAGGGCCTCGGGCCAGGCCGCAGCGCCCAGGCGCCGCAGGCGGACGTGGTCGAGTTCGGACAGCAGCCGCTCGTGGCGGGCCGGGGCGGGAATGGAAGTCATCGGACGCTCCAGTCATCGGGCGACCCGGCCGCAAGACGCGGCGCAGGTCAGGTCAGGCGCTGTGGAGAGGCCCGGCGATGACTGTGGGGTGCGCGATGGAAGGAGGTGGAGGTGTCTCGCCGGGCTCAGGAAAGTGCGGCCGGGCTGCGTCGGACCGCCAGGGCCCGAGCCGCGCGCGCGTGTGCGCACCCGCCGGCCCCTTGAAGGACCTGTTCAGGACGATCGGCGCGGATGCGGGACGAAGACATCGGCCCATTCTAGGCTGCCTTGCGCTTCACCGTCGGACCCCGGGTCATCATCGCGCTTGCGTGCCCTCCCCCCGTCTTCGTCGTGCTCCGGTGGGCCGACATCGTCCGCCTGGGCCCACCGCCACCACCCCCCGGCCCCGATCAGGACACTCCCTGGCGCATCGCCCACAGCGCACCCTCCCTCTTGCACACCCGAGCAAGACGAAGGGCAGCAGGAGAGTTCGACACCTCACCGGCCTGGCGGTCATGGCCGGGGAGGTCAGGGTGACATCGAGCCCTGTGTCGCCGCTTGCGGGGTGCGAACCTTGCGCCGGTGGTCGTCCAATTCACGAAACGCCACGATGCGGCGCTTGCGATAGCGCGCGTAGTCGTCGATGAAGGCCCCGACCGATGGGTAAGGCCCGGCCGTCACGCCGGGCCGCTTGGAGTCGGCAAAGACGTAGATCCCGTCGGCCCGTTCATACACCGCCACCCAGTGGCGGCGCAGGGTCTGTCCCTGGAGGCGCGTCGGGTCGAACTCGATCATCAGGTAGCGCGGCCTGAGGTCGGGCGCCACCTGCTTCAACGCGTCCACAGCGAAGCGGGCCAAGTCCACGCACACCCCCACCGGCCGGTCGTAGAACGCCTGGGGCGGGTGGAGGGCTGGCGCCGGGCCCCGCTCGCGCTGGCTCTCGGACAGCGCCAGCGCGCGGTCCCTGTCGTACTCGAAGCGCGCACCGATCCAGTCATTCACGTCCTCGGGGGTGCGCCAGACCATCAGGGCCTGCGCATAGGAGGCATGGACTGGCACGGGCCGCTGCGCCGACACCCGCACATCGGGTGCGTCGGAGTCGGGATCGACGGGTACCGGTCCTACGGCACAAGCGGCCAGCAGGGTCGCGGCAAGCAGGAGCGCGGCGGATCGCATCAACCGATGCTACAGCGCCTGCGCCCCGGCTCATTCGTTGGGAATCTCAGGCTCCACCAGCTGTGCCAGCTGGGCCAGCGATTCCTGCCAGCCCAGGTAGCACATCTCCACAGGGATCACCTCGGGCACGCCTTCCTGCACCACCGACATCTCGGTCCCGCAGGAGACCGTCTTCAGCGTCACGGTGGTGCGCATCTGGCCGGGTAGGTGGGGGTTGTCGAACTGCGAGGTGTAGACGATCTTCTCGCCCGGGGCCAGTTCCAGGTACTGCCCCCCGAACGAATGTCCCTGGCCGGCACCGAAGTTTGTGAACGACATCTTGTAGGTGCCGCCCACCTTGGCCTCCATGTGGTGCACGGTGCAGGTGAAGCCATAGGGCGGCAGCCACTTGGCCATGGCCGCGGGCTCCAGGAAGGCACGGTAGACCCGATCGGGCGGAACGCGAAAGACGCGATGGAGGCGAACGGTTCCGGTCGGCATGATGAATCTCCTTGAAGTGAGTGGCTGACTTCAGGACGACGAACGGGCGCGGCCGGAATCGACACGCCGCGCCAGCCGGTCGGCGAAGGCCTGAATCTCGGGCGCAACCGCCGCGACGGGAGCGTTGGCGGAAACGCCCAGCGCCGTCGCGCGGAGCAGGCGGTTCAGGGTTGGTGCCTGCGGGGTCACAGGCCCGGCAAACCGCACCACATTTCCAGTGACGATGATGATCGTCGGGAACGTCTCCACCTCCACCTCACCGACGAAATCCGCTTCGTCTTCGATGTCGACCCAGTGCACCTGCAGGGAAACACCCTCCGCCTGGAACGAGGCGACCACTGTGTCGATGACGGCGGCATATTCTTCGCACAACCTGCACCAGGCCGCGCACAGGCAGGCCACATGAATGTCGGGAGACATGGCGTGTTCGAGGTTCAGAGTTTTGGGTATACGGATTTAATGGTTGATGGGGCACCTTCACCCCATCAATCTGATACCACCCTCAGATGGTTGATAGATCGACTCCGTAGTTGAGTTCCTCTGCGAAGTCCGGCAGTCCTGTATAGGCGTAGGTGTCAGTCAGATCCATCCGACTCGGCATTGGTGTTTGCTTTTTTACCCAACAAGCTGCTGGAAACTAAAAGTAAGGCACCGAGGACAATTGCAATATCAGCCAGGTTGAAGGCCGGCCAATGCCAGTCTCGCCAATAGAAATCAAAGGAATCCACAACATAGCCGCGAAAGACCCGGTCAATCAG
>Ga0207950_100546_pt1 | contig 12389 bp, 12 predicted proteins | sample Subbio11_8B_AprC_FD_184814 | JGI IMG/M metagenome (GOLD analysis project Ga0207950, IMG submission 184814) | Serpentinite rock and fluid subsurface biosphere microbial communities from McLaughlin Reserve, California, USA - CR11_8B_AprC (SPAdes) | ecosystem: Environmental > Terrestrial > Deep... | reverse complement strand
TCGCGCGGTGTCGCCGGCGCCACCTGTTCGAGCCGCTCGGGCAGCGGCGGCACCGCATCCACCACCCGGTTGCCCGAGCCGCTCCAATTGAACCAGGCGACATAGGCGCTGATCGCCACCACCACGCCGGCCGCCACCAGCGCCCCGGCCGGCACCCCGCGCGAGGGCACCCCCTCGGGAAAGACCAGCTCGCCCGGCCGCGCCGAGGCCCCGCCGGTCACGTCTCGGAAGCGCCGCACCGCCTCGTCGGCATCGAGGCCGAGCGCGGTCGCATAGGAGCGCACGAAGCCCACCGCATAGGCCGCGCCGGGCAGATCCTTCACGCGCCCTTCCTCGAGCGCATGGATGTAGCGGCGGTTGATGCGCAGCCGCGCGGCCATGTCCTCGACGCTCGCGCCGAGCGTCAGGCGCGCCTCGCGCAGGGCCTCGCCCACGCGGGCGGCCTCGGCGGCGGTGATGTCGGGGCGCTGGTTTCTCTTCATCGGGGTCCGGTCTTCGCCCGGCTGCTTCTAGCCTCGCGGGGCCGCCCCCGCAAACGCCGAAACCGCGCCGGCGCGCCTCACGCGGGCTCGCGCCGCCGCGCGGCGATCGCCGCCGCCGCCTGGCCGACCAGCTCGGCGATGATTTCGGCCGCCGGCTGTTCCTTCGTCACCATCCCCACCGACTGGCCCGCCATCAGCGAGCCGTTCTCCACGTCGCCATCGATCACCGCGCGGCGCAGCGCGCCGGCCCAGAAATGCTCGATGTCGAGCTGCGCGGCCTCCTTCTCCACCTCGCCGGCCTTGAAGCGGCGGATGGTCTCGGCCTGGTATTCGAGGAACCGCTTGGTCCCGCCGTTCTGCAGCGCGCGCACCGGGATCACCGGGAAGGCCTCGTCGAGCTGCACGGTCGGCATGGCGTCGCGCGCCGCGCCGCGGATGAAGGCCCGCTTGAAGGCCGGGTGCGCGATGCTCTCGGCGGCGCAGACGAAGCGCGTGCCGAGCTGCGCGCCCGCCGCGCCCATCTCGAGGTAGGAGAGGATCGCCTCGCCGCGCCCTATGCCGCCGGCCACGAAGACCGGCACATCCGTCATGTGCGGCAGGATCTCCTGCGCCAGCACGTTCAGCGAGACCGGCCCGATATGCCCGCCGGCCTCCGAGCCCTCGATCACCAGCGCATCGGCGCCGCTTCGCACCAGCCGCTTGGCCAGCACCAGCGCGGGGGCGAAACAGACCACCTTCGCCCCGCCGTCCTTCGCCTTCTTGATGGCCGCGCCCGGCGGGATGCCCCCGGCGAAGACGATGTGCCCGACCTTGGCCTCGAGGCACGCATCCACCAGCCGGTCGAGCCGCGGATGCATGGTGATGAGGTTGACGCCGAAGGGCTTGCCCGTCAGCGCCTGCGTCGCCGCGATCTCCTGCGCGAGCCGCGGCGGCTCCATCGCCCCGCAGGCGATCACCCCGAAGGCCCCGGCATTGGACAGCGCGGCGACCAGATGCCGCTCGCTCACCCACGACATCGCCCCGCCCAGGATGGCGTAGCGGCTGCCCAGGAAGGCGGCGCCGCGCGCCATCAGCCGGTCGAGCTCGGCCAGCGCCCAGTCCGGGGCCATCGCGGCGTCGTTCACGCGGGCGCGTCCAGCCCGTAGGCGGTGTGCAGCGCGCGCACCGCGAGTTCCGTGTAGTCGGCCGCGACCAGCACGCTGACCTTGATCTCGGAGGTCGAGATCACCTGGATGTTGATCCCCTTCTCCGCCAGCGCGCGGAACATGGTGTTGGCGACACCCGCATGGCTGCGCATGCCGATGCCCACCACGCTGATCTTGGCGACGTCGGGGTCGGCCAGCAGCGCCTCGAAGCCGATTTCGGCCTTCGCCCTGCCCAGCGCATCCTCCGCCCGCGCGAGATCGGCCTTGCCGACCGTGAAGGTCATGTCGGTCGTGCCGTCGGCGCCGATGTTCTGGACGATCATGTCCACGTTCACATTCGCCCTGGCCATCAGGCCGAAGACGGCCGCCGCCACGCCCGGCCGGTCCGGCACGCGGCGCAGCGTCACCTTGGCATCGTCGCGGGAATACGCGATGCCGGAAACCAAGGGCTGTTCCACGATCTCGTCCTCATCCACCACGAGCGAGCCGGGCTTGTCCTCGAAGGAGGACACCACCTGCACCCGCACGCCGAGCTTCATCGCCAGTTCGACCGAACGCGTCTGGAGCACCTTGGCCCCCACCGAGGCAAGCTCCAGCATCTCCTCAAAGGAGATGCGCTCGAGCTTGCGCGCGCGCGGGACGATGCGCGGGTCGGTCGTGTAGATCCCGTCCACATCGGTATAGATGTCGCAGCGATCCGCCTTCACCGCCGCCGCCACCGCGACCGCCGAAAGATCCGACCCCCCGCGCCCGAGCGTGGTGATGCGGTGCCGCTGGTTCTCGATCCCCTGGAAGCCGGCGATCACCGGCACCTGGCCGGACTCCATGCGCTCGATCAGCACGGCGCCGTCGATGTGCTCGACGCGCGCCTTGCCATGCGCCTGGTCAGTCACGATGGGCACCTGCCAGCCCTGCCAGGACCGCGCATCCACGCCCGCCGCCTGCAAGGCGATGGCGGTGAGCCCCGTCGTCACCTGCTCGCCCGTCGCGACCACCGTGTCGTATTCGCGCGCATCGTGCAGCGGCGAGAGTTCCTGGCACCATCTCACCAGCTGGTTCGTCACCCCCGACATGGCGGAGACGACCACGGCCACCTGGTGGCCGGCCTCCACCTCCCGCTTCACGCGGGCGGCGACATTGCGGATTCGGTCGAGATCGGCGACGGAAGTGCCGCCGAACTTCATCACGATGCGGGCCATCGGCGGCGGTCTGGTTCCTGGGGCCGTGCGGAGGGGCGTCACCGCGGCGGTTGCGCCGGGCGGCGGGGCGGGACAGATACCGATGGGCCGGGCGGCGCGCAACCCGCGCCGTGCATCCGCCCCGCGCCCGCAAAGGACGACCCATGCCCCCGACAGGCACCGCTCTCGATGCCGAGGTCGCCAAGTTCGACGCCCTCGCCGCGCGCTGGTGGGACCCCGAGGGGCCGATGAAGCCGCTGCACCGGATGAACCCGCTGCGAACCGGCTGGATCGCCGGACGCCTCGCCCGCCACCACGGCCGCGACCCCGCGGCATCCGATGCGCTGTCCGGCCTCGCGCTGCTCGATGTCGGCTGCGGCGCCGGCCTCGCCTCGGAGGCCTTCGCCCGGCTGGGCGCCGATGTCACCGGCCTCGACGCCGCGCCCGACGCGCTCGCCGCCGCCCGCGCCCATGCCGAGGCCGCCGGCCTCGCCATCGCTTACCGGCAGGGCCTGCCCGAGGAACTGCCCGCCGGGGAGACCTTCGATGCGGTGATCGCCCTCGAGGTCATCGAGCACGTCGCCGACCACGCCGCCTTCCTCGCCGCGCTGGCGCGCGCGCTGAAGCCGGGGGGGCTGATGTTCCTCTCGACGCTCAACCGCACCGCGCGGTCGTTCCTGATGGCCAAGCTCGGCGCGGAATACCTGCTGCGGCTGCTGCCCGTGGGCACGCATGAATGGCGGATGTTCGTCACACCCGGCGAACTCGGCGCCGGGCTGCGCCGGGCGGGTCTTGCGGTCGCCGACATCACCGGCATGGCGATGGACCCGCTCACCGGCCAGTGGCGGGCCTGCCGCAACGTCTCGGTCAACTACCTGGTGATGGCCCGCGCGCGCTGATCACGGGCGGCACGGGTCTTTCACTCGTCCCGAGGCCGCGGATGCGGCCCGCCGCGGGTCAGGTGAGAGTCAAGCGAACCGGAGGCTTGCGCCCGGCGTCCGAGGGGGCGGAACCATGGATGCCGGCGGGCGAAGAATTCGGCCGCTGCCATCAGGCGTCCGACGGCGGCACCCACGGGATCCGCGCCACCGAGATCCCTTCCTCGTGCAGGGCTTCCGCCTCGCTGTCGCTGGTCTCGCCGAAGATGCCCCGCCGCTCCGACTCGCCGCGGTGCATCCGCCGCGCCTCCTCGGCGAAATCCGCACCGACATAGTCGCAATTGCGCTCCACCTCGGTCCGCAGCCGCTGGAGCATCGCGCGCAGCTGCGCCGGCATCGGCCCGGCCGCGGCCGGCGCCTGGGCCGGCGGTGCCTCCGGCGCGGGCGGCGCGGGCGCCGGGCCCGCCGCGTTGCGCGCCGGGCGGCCCTTCTTCGGAATGGCGGGCGCCATCAGCGCGCGCCCCACCTCCGCCCCGCCGCAGACCGGGCATTCCACCAGCCCCGCCTTCACCAGCGTCTCGAAGGCGGCACTGTCCTTGTACCAGCCGTCGAAGGCGTGCTCCTCCCCGGTCGTGGTGCAGCGCAGCTGGTAGTGGATCATCGGTCCCTGCCCCGGCCCGGCCCAAAGCGGCCCGGACGCCTACCGCAGACTTGGCACTCCATGGGCCGGAGTGCCAGACCCCGCCGCTCAGCCCGCAAGCATCGCATCCAGCCGCCCGGCACGGTCGAGCGCATGCAGCTCGTCCGACCCGCCCACCGCCGCGCCGCCGATGAACACCTGCGGCACCGTCGTCCGCCCGCCCGAACGCGCGATCGCCTCCGCCCGCGCGGCCGAGCCGTTCGGCGCGTGGATTTCCTCATACGGCACGCCCTTGCGATCCAGCAGAGCCTTGGCGCGCGCGCAATAGGGGCAGAAATCCTGAACGTAGATCTCGATCCGGGCCATGGCGGCGAGAATTGGCCGGCCCCGCGCGCAGATCAAGCCGCCGCGTCATCGCGCAGGCGCGGGTCCGGCACCCGCGCCGCGGCCAGCACGTCCACCGCCGCGACGCCCGCGGCCAGCAGCGCCTCGGCGCAGGCATTGGCCGTGGCGCCCGAGGTCAGCACGTCGTCCACCAGCAGCACCCGCCGCCCCAGCACCGCCCGCAGCCGCCCGGGATGCACCGCGAAGGCGCCCGCGACCGTCGCCGCGCGTTCCGCCGCGCCGCGCCCGCCCAGCGGCGGCGTCCGCCGCGCCCGGCGCAGCAGGTCCGGCAGCACGACCCGCCCGCCCAGCGCGCCGAGTTCCGCCGCCAGCATCGCCGCCTGGTCATAGCGCCGCCCGATCACCCGCCGCCAATGCGCCGGCACCGGCGCGATGGCATCCGCGCGCGCCAGCAGCCCCGCCCCCGCGCGCGCCATGTGCCGCGCCAGCGGCCGGGCGAGTTCCGTCCGGTCGCCGTGCTTGAAGGGCAGGATCAGCCGCTTCGCCGCCGCGTCGTAGCGCAGCGCGGCGCGCGCCGCGGCGAAGGCCGGCGGGCGCTCGTGGCAGGCAGGGCAGACCGCCCCCGCCGGCCCGCTTTCCGCGGCCTGGGCGGGGTGGGCGAAGGGCGCGCCGCAGCGCGCGCAGAAGGGCTCGGTGATCGCCGCGATCCCGGCGAAGCACGCCGGGCATTGCGTGCCCTGCGCCGCCACCTCGGCCTCGCAGGTCAGGCAGCGCGGCGGCAGCAGCACGTCGAGCAGCCGCCCCGCCGCCGCCCGCCCCACGCCCGCCAGCCGCCGCAGCCCGCCGGCCATGCCGGGCTCAGCCCCAGGCGCCGAAGGGCGCGTCGCCGTCCTTGGCGACCTCGCGCACCAGGTCGATCTCCCAGGAGAGGTATTCGCGCATCGCCGCCTCGACCCCCTCGTTGCGGTCATAGGGCCGCAGGTAGAAATCCGCGCATTCCGCATCCGGCGGGTCGGCCCGGTCGGCGGCGAGCGGGAAGCCCGCCGCCTTCCAGGCCGCCACGCCGCCGGCCAGCATCTTCACCGGCGCCGGCACGATCGCCTGCAACTCGGCCGCCGCCAGCCGCGCCTGCGCCTCCTCCGGCGCCGCCACCACCACCGGCCGGTCGCCCCCGAGCCGCCCCGCCAGCCGGTCGAGCCGCGTGCGGATGCCCCACAGCGCGCCGGGGATATGCCCATCGCGGAAGTCGATGGAACGCGCGAGATCCACCACCTGCGCCCCGCCCTGCGCGAGCAGCGCCGCCAGTTCCGCCGGGCTCAGCCTCGGCACGCGCAGCGCCTGCGCCTCCGGGCATTCCGGCTGCCAGATGCCTTCCTCGAGCCGCCCCTCGAGCCCGTCCGTCAGCACCACCACCTCCCACCCGCCGAGCTGGCGCAGCCAGCCGCCGGTCATCCGCGCGCGCACTCCGGCGTCGTCCACCAGCACGATGCGCGCGCCGCGCACCGCCACCCACTGGTCGGTCGCCTGCACGAGCTGCCCGCCCGGCGCCGAGCGGCTGCCCACCGCATGTCCTGCCGCGAACTCCGACGGGTCGCGCACGTCGAGCAGATAGGTCGAGCGCCCCGTCTCAGCGCGCATCGCCTCGAACGCCGCGCGGGTCGCGAAGCGCACGCCGTGGCGGCGGGCGAAGCGGTCGGCGCGCGCGAAGGCCTCGGCCGCCTGCGCCGGCGTGCCCTCGCTGTAGCGGTCCTCGCGTCCGCGCTCGCAGGCGAAGCCCGCCAGCTCCCAGCCCATGGTGCCGTTGCGCAGCGCCACCACCCTGTTCGGCACCCCCGCGCTGCGCAGCGATTCCGCGCCGAGGATCGAACGCGTCCGCCCCGCGCAGTTCACCACGATGGTGGTCTCGGGCCGGCTGACGAATTCGCCGATGCGATAGACCAGCTCGCCGCCCGGCACGTTCACCGCGCCCGGGATGCTCATGCGGCGGAATTCCTCGATCGGCCGGCTGTCGAGCACCACCATGTCGGTGCCGGCCTCCATCATCGCCTTGAGCTCGGCGGGGTCCACGCTCGGCGTGCGGCAGTGGTGCTCGACCCATTCGCCGAAGGCCTTGGAGGGCACGTTGACGCCCGAGAAGGCCACGTAGCCCGCCGCCGCCCAGGCCGGCGTGCCGCCCGCCAGCACCGAGACATCGGTGCAGCCGATGCCCTCGAGATACCCCGCGAGCCGGCCCGCATGCCCCTCCCCGCCATCCACGCAGACCACGCGCACCCCGCGCCGCGGCAGCAGCGCGCGCGCGCGCACCTCCTTCTTCGACAGCGGGCAGGGCACCGCCCAGAACAAATGCGACCGGCCGAACTCGCCCTCCTCCCGGGCATCCAGGATGGCGAGTTCCCCCCCGTCGCGGATCCAGCCCTTCAGCGTCGCGGCCTCGATGTCCTTGGGCATGTGCGTCCCGTCCCTGCCGCGCCGCGGCGCGGCATCCCGTTGCTGTGGCATCCGGGCGCGACGCTACGGCGGAACGGGCGCGGGGGGAAACCTCGCCGCCGGAGCCTTGCCTCGCGCGCGCCGAGGCCGCATCTGCTGCGCCATGCCCGACGCGATCCGGATCTTCGACCGCCGCCTGGTGCGGCTGCGGCGCGAGCGGGCCGCTTCCACCCAGCACCGCGTCGCGCCCATACTCGACGAAGCCGCCGCCCGCCTGCTGGACCGGCTCGACGACACCACGCGCCGTTTCGTCCGCGCGCTCGAGATCGGCGGGCGTGGCATCGTCGCCCCGGCGCTCGCCGCGCGCGGCATCCCCTTCGTGGTCTCGGCCGACCTCGCCGTGTCGCAGGCGCGCGCGGGGGGCGGGCTGCCGGTCGCGCTCGACGAGGAATGGCTGCCCTTCGCCGAGGGCAGCTTCGACCTGGTCATCGCCTGCCTCTCCCTGCACTGGGTCAACGACTTGCCCGGCGCGCTCGTGCAGATCCGCCGTGCCCTCGCGCCGGACGGGCTGTTCCTTGCCATGCTGCCCTGCCTGCCGAGCCTGCAGGAACTCCGCGCCGCCCTGGCCGAGGCCGAATCCGAACTGCGCGGCGGCCTCGCCCCGCGCATCTCCCCCTTCCCCGAGCTGCGCGACGGCGCGGGGCTGCTCCAGCGCGCCGGCTTCGCCCTGCCGGTCGCCGATGCCGAGGAGATCGCGCTGCGCTACCGCGACCCGCTCGCCCTGCTCGCCGACCTGCGCGCCGCCGGCGAGGGCAATGCCGTGCTCGCCCGCGACGGGCGCATCCCGCCGCGCGCGCTGTTCCCGCTCGCTGCCGCGCGGATGGGCGCGGAGGAAGCGGGCGTGCCGGCGACGCTGCGCCTGGTGGTGCTCACCGGCTGGGCGCCCTCGGCCGGCCAGCCCAGGCCGGCGCGGCCGGGCAGCGCCACGGCGCGGCTGGCCGATGCGCTCGGCACCGTCGAGCACGGCACCGGCGAGACGCCCGGCCGGTGACGCCCGGTCCTTGCAACCACCTCAGGCCGGAGGCATCTTCGCCGTCCACGTGACGACAGGGCCGGAACGCTCAATGGAGCAGCAGGGCGGCGAGGCGCGCCGCATCACCATCCATCATCCGGGCGATTTCGAGGGCATGCGCCGCGCGGGCCGCCTGGCCGCAGGGACGCTCGACATGATCGCCGCCCATGTCCGCCCCGGGATCAGCACCGGCGAGATCGACCGCCTCTGCCACGACTTCATGGTCGGCCACGGCGCCGTTCCGGCCACGCTGGGCTACCGCGGCTACGCCAAATCCTCCTGCACCTCGGTCAACCACGTCGTCTGCCACGGCATCCCCGGCGATCGCACCCTCGCCGAGGGCGACATCGTCAACATCGACGTCACGGTGATCCTCGATGGCTGGTACGGCGACACCAGCCGCATGTTCGTCGCCGGCGAGCCCTCGACCAAGGCGCGGCTGCTGATGGACGTGACCTACGAGGCGCTGATGAAGGGCATCGCCGCGATCCGCCCCGGCGCCACCCTCGGCGATGTCGGCCACGCCATCCAACGCCATGTCGAGCGCCACCGCTTCTCCGTCGTGCGCGACTTCTGCGGCCACGGCATCGGGCGCAACTTCCACGAACCGCCCAATGTCCTGCATTACGGCCGCCCCGGCGAAGGCCCCAGGCTGCGCCCGGGGATGTTCTTCACCGTCGAGCCGATGGTCAATGCCGGCCGCCCCGAGGTGAAGATCCTCGACGATGGCTGGACGGCGGTGACCCGCGACCGCTCCCTCTCGGCCCAGTACGAGCACATGATCGGCGTGACCGAGACGGGGGCCGAGATCTTCACCCTCTCCCCCGCCGGCCTGCACCGCCCGCACGACACGAAGCAGGGGGGCAACCGGATGTTCAGCGGCGAGGCCACGCCCGCCGGCCTGCACCGCCCGCACGACACGAAGCAGGGATCGCAGGCCGCCACCGCGGCAAAGTAGCTTCCGGGTTTCATTTTTCCGAGCCTGATTCTACCCTGGGTTTCCGCCGGGCCGACCGGCGACCAGGGTGGGCATGGCGCACAGGAAGCACCTCGCGGAGGCCTCCCCGGCCTTCCTCATCGGCCTCGATCCTCCGCCCGCGACCGGCGAGGCGGCACCGCCCGGCCATCTCGGGCACCGCGCCCGCATGCGCGAGAAACTCCTCGGCGCCGGCCCCGACGCGCTGCTCGATCACGAGCTGCTCGAGATGGTGCTGTTCCTCGCCCTGCCCCGCCGCGACACCAAGCCCATCGCGCGCGCCCTGCTCGCCCGCTTCGGCTCCTTCGCCAACGCCATCGCCGCGCCGCTGCCCGCGCTGCGCGAGGTGGAGGGCCTGGGCGAGGCCGGCGCCGCCGCGCTGCGCACCGTCCAGGCCGCCGCGCTCCGCCTCGCCCGTGCCGAGGTGATGGACCGCCCGGTGCTCAACAACTGGGACCGCCTCATCGCCTATCTGGCCGCCGTCCTGGCGCGCGAATCCGTCGAGCAGTTCCGCATCCTGTTCCTCGACACCCGCAACCGCCTGATCGCCGACGAGGCGCAGTCGCGCGGCACGGTGAACCACACGCCGGTCTATCCGCGCGAGGTCGTCCGCCGCGCGCTCGAACTCCAGGCCACCGCGCTGATCCTCGTGCACAACCACCCGTCCGGCGACCCGACGCCCTCGCGGGCCGACCTCGAGATGACGCAGGAGGTGAAATCCGCCGCGGCGAGCCTCGGCATCGTGCTGCACGACCACATCGTGGTGGGCAACGGCCGCCACCTCTCCTTCCGCCGCGAGGGGCTGCTCTGATCCGCCGCACCTGAAGCGTTTCGCGCCCTCCGCGCCGGAGCGCGCACGCGCCCGTTGACCGCGGCGGCCCCCGCGCGCCACCCTCCGGCCATGCGCTTCACCCCGCCCATCGTCGCGGCGGCCTGCCTGCTGGCGGCGGGCGCGGCCGGCGCCCAGCAACCCGGGGGCGGCCTCGGCAACCTGCCCCCGCCCGGCGCGCAATTCGCGCCACCGCCCCGGCCGGGGCCGCAGATGGTCCTACCGCGCGACAAACCCCCGCCCCTCGGCGGCGCCTTCGACCCGCGCGGCCCCGCCCCGCAAGCCCCCGGCTTCGCCGCGCCGCCCCAGGGCTTCCACCCGCCGGTCCCGATGGCCGCGCTGCCGCGCGACAAGCCCCCGCCCCTCGGCGCCGCCGGTCCCGGCACGGTGCCGCGCCCCGGACCCGGGGCCGCCATCGCCGGCATCCAGCCGCGCCCGCCGATCGAGCGCCAGGCGCCCCGCCAGGTCTCCTCCGGCACCGGCTTCGTGGTCGCGCCACGGCAGATCATGACCAACCAGCACGTCGCCGAGGGTTGCACGTCGATGCGCGCCCGACTGCACACCGGCCAGGAGATCGCGGCGAGCCTCATCGCCTCCGACCGCGAGCGCGACCTCGCGCTGCTTCGCACCGACGCCGATCCCGGCCCGGCGCTCTCCTTCCGCCGCGCCGCCGAGGTCCGTCGCGGCGAGAACGTCGTCACCTACGGCTTCCCGCTCGCCGGCCTGCTCTCCTCCGGCCCCACCCTGACCACCGGCGATGTCTCGGCGCTCGCCGGAATCGGCGACAATGCGCGCCAGATCCAGATCAGCGCGCCGGTGCAGCAGGGCAATTCCGGCGGGCCGCTGCTCGACCTGCGCGGTCAGGTGGTCGGCGTCATCGTCTCCAAGCTAAACGCCCAGCGCGTCGCGCAGGCGACCGGCGACATCCCCCAGAACGTGAACTTCGCCGTCAAGCACACCGAAGCGGTGGACTTCATGCGCGAGCACGGTGTCCAGCCGCAGCTCGACGATCCGCCGGCCGGCCAGCGCACCGCCGCCGAGATCGGCGACCTCGCCCACGCCTCCACCGTCTTCCTGCGCTGCCTGCGCTGACCGCGCGCCTTGCCGCGCGCGGGGCGCATTGACACACCCGCCCGGCGCGCACATTTCACCGCCGGCAGGCCACGTCCTCCCCCGCCCAGCGGGTCCAGGTCCGGGACGGCCCGGCGCGCAAAGTGCCGGAGGCCGTCATGGTCTGGCTCATGCTCCTGGTCGCCGGGGTCTTCGAAGTCGTCTGGGCCTTCGCGATGAAGCAGTCGGACGGCTTCACGCGCCTCTGGCCCAGCATCGTCACCCTCGCCGCGATGGTGGTGAGCTTCGGCCTGCTCGCGGCGTCCATGCGGGTGCTGCCGCTCGGCACCGCCTATGGCGTCTGGACCGGCATCGGCGCCGTGGGGGCCTTCGTGGTCGGCGTCGTCGTGCTGGGCGAGCCCGCCAACCCGGCAAGGCTGGTCGCGGCGGGTCTGATCGTGAGCGGCCTGCTGCTCATGAAACTGTCCAGCCCGACCTGAATCACGCGCAACCGGGCGAGACCAACGGACCGGTTGCCTTGACCGGCCCGCCCGGGCGGGCGGCGCGAAGCCGGGCAAACCGCAGGTTCGCGCCCGGCGCATAACGCCAACGGACCGGTCGCCTGAGCGGTCCGGGCGCGCGCAGGGGCGCCGCGCCGAGTGGCGCGAAGCCGGGCGGACCGGAGGTTCGCGCCCGGCGCCTGAGGGTCAGGAAAAGCGGATACCCGCGGTCGAGGGCATTCGGCCGCCGGCATCGGCCGCGGCCTCATCCCCCGCGCACCGCACGCAGCGCGGCGGCGGCGAAGGCCGTCGCATCGGCCGGCGGCGGGCGGGAGTCGGCCATGGTCACATGCACCGTCACGAAGCGCCCATCCGCCCCGCCCACGCAGACATTGCGGGTCACCGGGGCGCGTCCGAAGGCGCCGGTCAGGATGGCGCAGCGCAGCCCGGCCTCGCGCAGCGTCACGCGCTCGCGCTCGGCCAGCCGCCGTCCGGTGCGGCCCTGCGGCGCTTCCGCCACCTCCGCGACCGCGGCCGTCACCGCGCGGTCGATCTCGGGCGCAGCCGGATCCGACGGCGCCGATCCGCCCGGCGCGTCATGCACCTGCACCGAACCCACGGCACGGCGATCGGGCGTCGCGTAGTCCAGCACCAGTCCGGCACCGGAACGGCGCGCCGCCTCTCCGAGCTGGAATCCCGCCAGCTGCGCCGGCATCCGCGCGCCGACCGCATCGAGGCCGGGCCGCTCGCCGAACTCGACCGCCGCGCAGGCGCCGACCGACAGCACGCCCAGCAGCAGGAGCGCCCGCGCCCCGATCGCCTGCGCTACCGCAGATGCACCAATCCGCACGGCGTCCCCTCCCGTCG
>Ga0207950_100544_pt1 | contig 12402 bp, 9 predicted proteins | sample Subbio11_8B_AprC_FD_184814 | JGI IMG/M metagenome (GOLD analysis project Ga0207950, IMG submission 184814) | Serpentinite rock and fluid subsurface biosphere microbial communities from McLaughlin Reserve, California, USA - CR11_8B_AprC (SPAdes) | ecosystem: Environmental > Terrestrial > Deep... | reverse complement strand
CCGCCTGCGGCTCGCCTGACCTCACCACCAACCGCCGCATCCTCACGCCGCAGACACAAATCCGACAGACTGCTAGGGCATCTTCAGACCTGACGGATCGCCCGGCGAGCCGGAGAATGCGGCGGAATGAACGGTGATGCGGACCCGGGGATCGCCGAGCCCGCCCGGGATGCCGCCCGCCACCTCGGTCGAGGCCTTGGCCGCCGTGACGCTGGCATCGACCGCCGCGCCCGCGGCTTGGACCGCGCCGCCGGCGAGCGCATCCGCCACGGCGCCCGGCAGCGTCGAGCGCCGCGCCGGCCTCGCTCCCGCCCTGGCGCCGCGCTTCCTCGCGCCGCGCCTCGTCGGAGGCGGGCGGCGGCGGATCCGCCATACCGGACCCCATCGCCGCGCGCGGACCGGCACGGGCGTTGCGCGGCGGCGGCGAGACGCTTCAGCGCACCGCCGTCCCGCCCACCGTCAGCCCCGTCATCTTCAGCGTCGGCTGCCCCACGCCCACCGGCACGCCCTGGCCCTGCTTGCCGCAGGTGCCGATGCCCGGGTCGAGCGCCAGGTCGCTGCCCACCATCGTGACCTTGGTCAGCGCATCGGGCCCGTTGCCGATCAGCGTGGCACCCTTCACCGGCGCGCCGATCCTGCCATCCTCGATCAGATAGGCCTCGCTCGCCGAGAACACGAACTTGCCCGAGGTGATGTCCACCTGCCCGCCGCCGAAATTCACCGCATAGAGGCCGCGCCTGACGCTCGCGATCACCTCCTCCGGCGCGTGGCCGCCGCCGAGCATCACCGTGTTGGTCATGCGCGGCATCGGGATATGCGCGTGGGACTGGCGGCGGCCGTTGCCGGTGGGGGCCACGCCCATCAGCCGCGCATTCTGCCGGTCCTGCAGGAAGCCCGTCAGGATGCCGTCCTCGATCAGCACGGTGCGTCCGGTTGGCGTGCCCTCGTCGTCCACGGTCAGGCTGCCGCGGCGGTCGGGGATGGTTCCGTCATCGACCACCGTCACGCCGGGTGCCGCGATGCGGCTGCCGAGCAGCCCGGCGAAGGCCGAGGTCTTCTTGCGGTTGAAGTCCCCTTCCAGGCCGTGGCCGATCGCCTCGTGCAGCAGGATGCCGGGCCAGCCGGGGCCGAGCACGACCTCCATCTCGCCCGCCGGGGCGGGGATGCTCTCGAGGTTGACCAGCGCCTGGCGCAGCGCCTCGGCCACGCCGGCCTTCCAGCCGCCATCGGCCAGGATGCGGGCGTAGTCGAAGCGCCCGCCGGTGCCGAAGGATCCGCTCTCGCGCCGCCCGTCCTGCTCGACCACCACCGAGACGTTGAAACGCACCAGCGGCCGCAGGTCCGCCACGCGCTGGCCGTCGGGGCGGAGGATCTGCACCGCCTGCCATTCGCCCGTGATGCCCGCCATCACCTGCACCACGCGCGGGTCGGCCGCGCGGGCGAAGGCGTCGATCTCCTGCAGCAGCGCGGTCTTGGCGGCGAAATCCATCTGCGTGAGCGGGTTCGCATCGGCATAGAGCCGCGCATTGGTCGCGCGCGGGCCGGCTTCCAGCGTGCCGGAGCGGCCCTGGCGGACGGCCCTCACCGCCTCGGCCGCGCGGGCAAGCGCCGCGTCGGACAACTCGCCCGCATGGGCATAGCCCGCCGCCTCCCCGCTCACGGCGCGCAGGCCGAAGCCGCGCGTCGCGTCGTAGGTGGCCGAACGGATGCGTCCGTCGTCGATCGCGATGGCCTCGCTCTCGCGGTATTCGAGGAACAATTCGCCGTCCTCGCAGCCGGCGGTGGCCTCGCGCAGGCGGCGCACGGCGGCGTCGCGGTCGAGCAGGCCGAAGAACAGGGCGTCGGTGGTCGCAAGGGCGGTCATGAAGTCTCCTCGGGCGCCTCGCGCGCAGGGATGGCGATGGCGGGCGGCAGGCGAAGGGTGGCGATGGTGCCCCGGCCGGGCGCGCTCTCCAATGCGAGATCCGCGCCGATGCCCCCGGCGAGCAGCCGCGCGAGGTGCAGGCCGAGCCCCGAACCCGCATAGCGCCGCGCCCTGGAGGCGTCGAGCTGGGTGAAGGGCTCGAAGGCGCGGGGGATGTCCTCCTCCGCCATGCCGATTCCGGTGTCGGCCACGGTGAAGACGACCCCGCCCGCCGCATCGGCGCCGGCCGCGAGGCGCACCGTGCCGCCGGCCGGGGTGAACTTCACCGCATTGTCGAGCAGCGCGCGCAGGATGCGGCGCAGGCGGCGCTCGTCGCAGCGCAGCCTCGGCAGGCCTGGCGCGGCGGAGGCATCGAGCACGAGGCCCGCGGCCTCGGCCGCGCCGCGATGGGCGGCGGCCAGGGCGGCGACCAGCGCGGCGGGGTCCATCGGGGCATGGCCGGCGCCGTCCTCGGGGCCGCCGGCGCGCGCGACCTCGAGGATGTCGTCGATCAGCGCGAGCAACTGCCGGCCCGCATCGCGCACCTGGCCCGCATAGTCGGCGACCTGGTCAGGGGCGGGGTCGGAGAGCAGCGCCTCGGCATAGCCGATGACGGCCGAGAGCGGCGTCCGCAGCTCGTGGCTCATGGTGGCGAGGAAGCGGGACTTCGCCTCGCTCGCCGCCTCGGCCGCGGCGCGGGCGCGCTCGAGCTCGTCGCGGATGCGCCGGTCCTCGGTGACGTCGGCGTAGGTCCGCACGAAGCCGCCATCGGGCGCGGGGTCGGTGGTGATCTCGAGCATCGAGCCGTCCGGGCGGCGGCGCGTGTAGCGGTTCGGGCCGCGCCACGGCTTTTCGCCGCGCGCGGAGACGAAGCGCGCCGCCGCGGCGGGGTCGCCGAATTCCCCGGCGGCGGTCTGCTCGTCGCGCACGTCGAGAAGGTGGCGGCCCGGCGCCATCTGCTCCGGCGCGAGGCCGCACATGCGCGCGGCGAGCGCATTCACCGCCACGATGTGCCCGTCGGCGTCGAACAGGCAGATGCCGTGACGCGTGTTGTCGAGCATGACCCGCAGGATGGTGGCGCGCGCCTGCGCCTCGGCCTCGGCGGCGGCGAGCGCGGTGACCTCCACATGCGTGATGACGAAGCCGCCATCGGGCGTGGGGTCGGAGGAGACTTCGAGGACGCGGCCCTGCGGGCTCGTGCGACGGATGCGGTGCGGCCGGGAGCGGTCCATCGCCATCGCCGTGGCGGCGATGCGGCCCGCCTCGGGCTCGGGGCCGAAGACGCCGGTGCGGTGCTGCTCGGCGACCAGCTCGTCGAAGCCGCGTCCGGGGCGCAGCGAGCCCGGCGGATGCCCCGCGAGTTCCTCGGCCAGCGCATTCGCCACCACCACGCGCCGGTCCGGCCCATAGAGGACGAAGCCGTGGCGCATGGCCGAGAGCGCGGTCTCGAGCATGGCGGCGCGGCGGCGGGCCTCCTCCTCGGCCTGCCACAGCGCGGTGATGTCGGTGACGACCGAGATATGGCCGCCGTCGGGCAGCGGCGCGGTTCGCACATCGAGCGCGGTGCCGTTGGCGCGGCGCCGGCGGCGTTCCTGCGGCACGGACAGGTCGCGCGCCATCTCCCGCGCATGGACCTGCTCGGCCTCGCCGGGGCCGTATTCCCCGGCATCGGCGCGGCGACGGATGACATCCTCGAGCGTGTCGCCCACCCGCAGCGGCGCGCCTTCCATCAGGCGCGTGTAGGCGTCGTTGAACAGCGCCACGCGGCGGTCGGGGGCCCAGACGCAGATGCCGTGGGGCAGCGCCTCGAGCACGCCGTCGAGGATGGCGGCGCGGCGGCGGGCCTCGTCCTCGGCGCGGCGAAGGTCCGTCACCTCGTCGGTCTCGATCAGGAAGCCGCCATCGGGCGTGGGCGTGCTCGCGAAGCGGACCACGGAGCCGTCGGCGCGCTCGCGCTGGGACTGGCGCGGCTGGCTGCGATCGGCGGCGAGGATCGCGCGCAGGTGGTCGCGGTCGCGCAGCGCGAGGAACTCGCCGGCGCGTTCGAGGCCTTCGAGGATCTCGCGCAGGGCGGGCCGGCCGGCGAGCAGTTCCGCCGTCGCGCCGGAGTGCCGGCGGTAGGCCGGGTTGTGGAGCACGAGGCGGCGTTCGGCATCGAACAGCGCGACGCCGCTGCGCTGAGTGTTCAGCACGCGTTCGAGCAGCGCGGCGCGGCTGCGCGCGGCTGCCTCGGCGCGTTGCAGGGCGGTGATGTCCACCGAGCACAGCACGAAGCCCCCGCCGGGCAGGGGGAAGGTGGCGACCTCGGACAGGCGCGCGCCGTCGGCGCTGCGGCGGTGGCGGACCTGGAGGATGGAGCGGTCCTCGGCCAGCGCGGCCTCGGCAAGGGCGGCGGGGTCGCCCGGCCCCAGCACGCCGCGGAAGGCAAGCAGGCGGTAAAGGTCGCGCAGCGCGGTGCCGGGCGGGAAGCGGGCCGGGTCGGCGCCGGCCTCGCCCCACAGCGCCGGATTGGCCAGGACCAGCCGGTCCGCCGCGTCCACCACCAGCATCGCATGGGGCAGGGCATCGAGGGCGCGGCGGGCGGCCTCCTGCGGGCTCACCCCGGCGCGGCCCGCGCCGCGGGGCGGCGCAGCGCGTGCATCGCCAGCAGCGCCGCGGTCAGCACCAGCACGGCGACCGCCTGATGGAGCGTGCCGAGCCAGACGGGCACCACGGCCAGCAGCGTCGCGACGCCGAGCGCGTATTGCAGCGCCACCGCGATGGCGAGGCCGATGACGGCCCCGCGCAGGCGCCCGCGCGGCAGCGCCCGCCAGGCGAGCCAGGCGGCCCAGGCCGCGGCCAGCAGCGCGAGGGTCGCGAGCAGGCGGTGGTTGAACTGCACCGCGGCGATGTTGGCGGTGAGGTTCTGCCAGGCCGGCGAGAAGTCCCAGTAGCCCTCGGGCACCAGCCGCCCGTCCATCAGCGGGAAGGTGTTGTAGGAGAAGCCGGCCCTGATCCCGGCGACGAAGCCGCCGGCGATCATGGCGAGGATGGCAAGCCCCGTCGCCGCATGGGTCCAGCGGCGGATCGCCGGGGGGGACGGTTCGCCCGGCGCGGGGCGGAGCAGCGAGAGCGCGGTCCAGACCAGCATGGCATAGAGCACGAAGGCCATGCCCAGATGCAGAACGAGGCGATAGGGCGAGACGGCGGTGCGGTCGGCCTCGAAGCCCGAGGCGACCATGAACCAGCCGATCGCGCCCTGCAGCCCGCCGAGCGCCAGCAGCAGCAGCAGCCGCGGCTTCAGCCCCGCGGGGATGTCCCCGCGCATCCAGAACCACACGAGGCCGGCCACATAGGCGAGGCCGATCAGCCGCCCCCAGAAGCGGTGCAGCCATTCGAGCCAGAAGATCTGCTTGAACCCTTCCATCCCGAAGCCCTGGTTCACCAGCTGATACTGCGGGATGGTGCGGTAGAGATCGTAAAGCCTTTGCCACTCGGCCTCGCTCAGCGGCGGCAGGAAGCCGGCGATCGGTGCCCATTCCATTATGGAAAGGCCCGAGCCGGTGAGCCGCGTGGCGCCGCCGATGGCGACCATGATCCAGACCAGGGCGGCGATCAGGAGAAGCCAGCGCGCGACGGCGCGGGCGTTGCGCGCGGCGGTCTCGGCGGTGTCGGCGGGCGGCGGGGGCAGGGAGCGAGCATCGAGGGGCATGGCGGCGATATAGGGCAGGGGCGGGCGTCGCGCATCGGGGCGCGCTTGCCGCGCCGGGGCGGGGCTGCTACCCGCCCGCGCCATGCCCTCCGCGCCCAGCGCCGGAACCGCGGCCGCCGAGGCGGCCGCGGGCGCCGCCGCGCCACCGATCCTCTCCGTCGTCATCCCTGTCCGCAACGAGGCGCCGAACATCGCGCCCCTGGTGGCCGAGATCGAGGCTGCGCTGGCCGGCGTGGCGCACGAGATCGTCTATGTGGACGACGGCTCGACCGACGGGACGGCCGAGGCGCTGCGCGCCGCGCGGGCCTCCGGCGCGCCGGTGCGCGCGCTGCGGCACGCGACCTCCTGCGGGCAGTCGGCGGCGATCGTGACCGGGGTGAAGGCGGCGCGCGGGCACTGGATCGCCACACTGGACGGGGACGGGCAGAACGACCCGGCCGACATCCCCCGCCTGTTCGCCCGCGCCGAGGCCGAGGCGGCTGCAGGTCGGCGCAGCATGGTCGCGGGGCACCGCGTCAGCCGCAAGGACAGCGGCATGAAGCGGGTGACCAGCCGCATCGCCAATGCGGTGCGCGCCCGGCTGCTGGGCGACGCGACGCCGGACACCGGCTGCGGGCTGAAGGTCTTCCCGCGCGACCTGTTCCTCGACTTCCCGCATTTCGACCACATGCACCGCTATCTGCCGGCGCTGACGCTGCGCGCGGGCGGGCATGTGGCGAGCGAGCCGGTGAACCACCGGCCGCGGGTGCGCGGGGCCTCGAATTACGGGACGCTGGACCGGCTGCGGGTGAGCATCTTCGACCTGGTGGGCGTGGCCTGGCTGCAACGGCGGGGGCGGCGGCCGGTGGTCGAGGAGGATGCCGGGCCATGACCGCGCGGACCGCGCCGTCGGCCGCGGCGGGGCGGCGCCGGTGGGCCGTGCTGAAACTGGCGCTGCTCGGGGCGGGCCTCGCCGCCGCGGGGCTGCTGCTGCGCGGCGCGGGCCTCGCGCCCGGGACCGAGTGGGTGGACCATTGGGTGCTGGGGCAGGGGCTGGCCGGGGACCTCGCCTTCGTGGCGATGGGGGCGGCGGCGACGGCGGTGGGGGCGCCGCGGCAGGGCGTGGCCTTCCTCGGCGGCTATGCCTTCGGGGTGCTGGAGGGCAGCCTTCTCGCGCTGGCGGCGCAGGTGGTGGGCTGCGCGCTTTCCTACGGCTGGGCGCGGGCGGTCGGGCGGTCCTGGGCGGAGCGGCGGCTCGCCGGGCGCTTCGGACGCCGGCTGCGGCCGCTGCGCGACGCGCTGGCCGACAGCCCCTTCGGCGCCACCCTGGCGCTGCGGCTGCTGCCGGTGGGCAACAACCTGGCGCTGAACCTGCTGGCGGGGATGGCGGGGGTCCGGCTGGTGCCGTTCCTGGCGGCCTCGGCCATCGGCTACCTGCCGCAGACGGTGGTCTTCGCGCTGCTGGGCAAGGGGATCCGGGTGGACGGGGCGTGGCAGCTGGGCCTGGCGGTCGCGCTGTTCACCGTCTCGGCGGCGATCGGGCTGGTGCTGCTGCGCCGGCACCAGGCGGGACGGGCGCTGGACGAGGAGTAGGCCCTGCGGCGGCTTTGCGCTGGATCATGGATGCCGGCGGCGGGCTGCGCCAGGAGGGAGGGCATGGAGACGGATGTCGCGATCATCGGGGCGGGGCCGGCCGGGCTGGCGCTCGCCTGCGCGCTCACCGGCAGCGGGCGTGCCGTCACCCTGTTCGAGAGGGCGCCCGGGGCGGCGATCGCCGATCCGGCCTTCGACGGTCGGGAGATCGCGCTGACGCACCGTTCCCAGGCGATCCTGCGCGATCTCGGGGCCTGGGCGCGGATCCCGGCGGCGGAGACGGCGCCGCTGCGCGAGGCGCGGGTGCTGAACGGCGCCTCCCCCCTCGCGCTGCGCTTCGCGCCGGGCAGGGGCGGGGAGCCGCTCGGCCGGCTGGTGCCGAACCACCTGATCCGCCGGGCGCTGTTCGAGGCGATGGCCGGGGCGGGCGAGGCGCGGCTGGTGGCCGGGCGGGCGGTCGCGGGGCTGACGCTCGAGGCCGAGGGCGCGCGGCTGGTCCTCGACGACGGCGCGCAGGTGCGGGCGCGGCTGGTGGTGGCGGCGGATTCGCGCTTTTCCGAGACCCGGCGGCGGGCCGGCATCGGGGCGCAGATGCTCGATTTCGGGCGCACCATGATCGTGGCGCGGCTGGCGCATGAGCGGCCGCACGGGGGCGTGGCGACGGAATGGTTCGCCCATGGGCAGACCATCGCGATGCTGCCGCTGCCGGGCGATGTCTCCTCCGTGGTGCTGACGGTGGCACCCGCGGCCGCCGAGCGGCTGATGGCGATGGCGGCGGAGGAATTCGCCGCCGAGGTGACGCGGCGCTACGAGGGACGGCTCGGCGCGATGCGGGCGGCGGGGACGCGGCATGCCTATCCGCTGGTGGCGACCTGTGCCCATCGCTTCGCGGGGCGGCGCTTCGCGCTGCTGGGCGACGCCGCGGTGGGGATGCATCCGGTCACCGCGCATGGCTTCAATTTCGGCCTGCTCGGGGCGGAGATGCTGGGTGGCGCCATCCGCCGCGCCGCCGATCCGGGCGAGGGTGCGATGCTGGCCCGCCATGGCGCCGCGCTGCGCCGCGCGACCCTGCCGATGTTCCTCGCGACCAACGCGGTGGCGCGGCTTTATTCGGATGACCGCGCACCGGCGCGGCTGGCGCGGGCGGCGCTGATCGGGGCCGGGGCGATGCTGGGCCCGGTGCGGCGGGCGATCGTGGCGCGGCTGATGGATGCGCCCGGCCGTGCCGGCCCCGCGGGCCCGCGCTCCTTCGCCTCCGCGATGCCGGAGGCCTGACCCCGGATCTACCCCGCGCCGGGTTGGCGGGCGGCGGTGCGCCAGGCGAGGCCGAAGCCGGATTCCGCAGGAAGACGGGTTCATCGGCTGCCGAAGCCCCTCTGCCTTCGGCGGGGACAGGCCCGGAGAGGGGCGGGGCCCCTCCGTTCCGGCGCGATCGCGTCCCGGCCCTGGCGCGCCGCCCCGCGCGCCGCTATTTCGGGGGCGCAAGACGCCCCCTTCGTCGCGGGGCCCAGGGAGGACGCAACGCCATGACCTTCGCCATCGGCAGGCGCACGACGCTTGGCCTGCTCGCCGCCGCGGCGGCCCCGGGCCTCGCCCGCGCCCAGACGCTCCAGCGCCCGGCACGCATCGTCATCGGCTTTCCGCCCGGCGGGTCCTCGGACATCATCGCCCGGCTCTATGCCGAGCGGCTGCGCGGCGTCTTCGCGCCGACCATCCTGGTGGAGGGGCGCGTCGGCGCGGCCGGGCGCATCGCGGTCGAGCACGTCAAGGGGGCGGAGGCCGACGGCACCACCATCCTGCAGACGCCGGCCTCGATGCTGGTCCTCCAGCCGCACGTCTTCCCGCGCGAGGTCCGCTACGACGCACTGACCGACCTGATCCCGGTCTCGACGGTCTGCACCTACCCCTTCGCCTTCGCCGTGCCGCGGGAGCACCCCGCGCAGAGCCTGCCGGCCTGGATCGCGTGGGCGAGGGCGCAGGGCCGGGAACTGCCCTGGGCCTCGCCCGCCGCCGGTTCGTCGCCGCACTTCATGGGCATCGTGCTGGCGAAGAAGGCGGGGCTGCAGCTCACGCACATCCCCTTCCGCGGCGCGGCGCCGGCGGTGCAGGAGCTGATCGCCGGGCGGCTCACCTGCTTCATCGGCGTGCTGGGGGATCTCTCGGCCCATCATGGCCAAGGGCTGCGGCTGCTCGCGGTCTCCTCGCCGGCGCGCAACCCGCGCTTCCCGGATGTGCCGACCTTCGCCGAACTGGGCCACCCGGAGCTCAACAAGGACGAGTGGTTCGGCGCGCTGCTGCCGGCGGGCACGCCCGCGCCGGTCGTGACCGCGCTGCACCGCGCGATCCGCACGGTGGCGGCGACGCCGGAGATGATCGCGGCGATGGAGCGGCTCGAATTCGCGCCGACCACCTCGGAAAGCCCCGCCGCCTTCGCCGAGCGCATCCGGCGCGAGCGCGACGGATGGGCGCCGATCGTGCGCGAGAGCGGCTTCCGGCCGGAGAGCTGACAAGCCCTTCTTGCGAAGGAAGACGGGTTTCGGCCTTGTCCGGCGCGCCGCCGCCGGCCGACCCCGCGCGGTGGGCCCGGATTCCTGCGGCATCCGGGTCCACCAGCGGTCGAACGCTTCGACCGCTGGCATGATGCGCCGACGGGGTGGCCCGGACGCTTCCCGCGTGCCACCTTCCGCCGATGCGCGAGATCCGCCTCAACGCCTTCGACATGGCTTGCGTGGGCCACATCCAGCAGGGGATGTGGACCCATCCGCGCGACCGCGCGGCGGAATACCTGCGGCTCGACCACTGGAGCGACCTCGCGCGGCTGCTCGAGCGCGGGCTGTTCGACGGGCTGTTCCTGGCCGACGTGCTCGGCATCTACGACGTGCATGGCGGGTCGGGCGATGCGGCGATCCGCCACGGCGTGCAGGTGCCGCTGCTCGACCCGATGCTGCTGGTGCCGGCGATGGCGGCGGTCACGCGCAACCTCGGCTTCGGCGTCACGGTGAACCTGGCCTGGGAACCGCCGGCGCTGCTCGCGCGGCGCTTCTCCACGCTCGACCACCTGACGGGCGGGCGGATCGGGTGGAACATCGTCACCGGCTACCTCGACAGCGCGGCGCGCGCGATGGGCCTCGACCGGCAGATGGCGCATGACGACCGCTACGACATGGCGGACGAGTTCATGGCCGTCGCCTATCGGCTGTGGGAGGAATCCTGGGCCGCCGACGCGGTGAAGCGCGACCGGGCGGGCGGGACGTATGCCGACCCGGCGCGGGTTTCGCGCATCCGGCACGAGGGGCGGCAGTACCGGCTGGATGCGCCGCATCTGGTCGAGCCCTCCCCGCAGCGCACGCCGGTTCTCTACCAGGCCGGCGCCTCGGAGCGCGGGCGCGCCTTCGCCGCGCGGCACGCCGAATGCGTCTTCCTCAATGGCGGGCCGAAGCCGCATGTCGCGGCGCTGGTGCGCGACCTGCGCGCCCGCGCCGCGCCGCGGCCGCTCAAGGTGTTCGTGGGCGCGACGCTGATCATCGGCCGCACGCGGGCGGAGGCGCAGGAGAAGCTCGCCGAGTACCGCCGCCACGCGAGCACCGAGGCGGCGCTGGTCCATGCCTCGGCCTCGCTCGGCGTGGATCTCGCGGCCCTCGGCATGGACGACGCATTGCCGGATGCGCCCTCGCAGGCCATCCGCTCGAATGTCGAGGCGCTGCGCGCCGCCGCCCCGCGCGCGACCAAGCGGGCGCTGGTGGAGCGGATGGTGCTGGGCAGCCGCCAGCCGCCGATCCTGGGCAGCGCGGAGGAGGTCGCCGAGGCGCTGATCGCCTGGGTGGAGGAGGCCGATGTGGATGGCTTCAACCTCTCCCGCACGGTGATCCCCGAATGCATCGAGGATGTCGTGGAACTGCTGGTTCCCGCCTTGCAGGAACGCGGCTGCTACAAGCGCGCCTACGCGCCCGGCACCTACCGGGAGAAGCTGTTCGTCGGCGGGCCGCGGCTCGTTCCGCCGCATCCGGCCGCGTCCGTCGCGCGCTGACTTGCCGGAGCGGCCGCGCTCGCTACCCTGCGGCAAATCCCGGGAGAGACCACGAGATGGACGGAACGCAGATGCCCGCGGCCAGCGCCGCCCTCGCCGCGCGCTACGGCGCCGGCGCCGAGCCCAAGGCGGGGCCGTGGAACGAGACGCTCGCGCTGATGCTCGCGCACCGCTCGGTGCGCGGCTTCCGCACCGCGCCGCTGCCCGAGGGGACGCTCGAGGCGATCGTCGCCGCGGCGCAATCGGCCGCCACTTCCTCCAACCTCCAGACATGGTCGGCGGTGTCGGTGAACGACCCCGCGACGCGCAGGGAACTCGCCGCGATCGCGGGCAGCCAGAAGCATATCGAGCAGTGCCCGATCTTCCTGGTGTTCCTCGCCGATGTCTCGCGCAACCACCGGCTGGCCGCCGAGGCGGGCGCGGAACTGGCCGGCGTGCCCTATCTCGAATCCTTCCTCGTCGCCGCGATCGACGCCGCGCTCGCCGCGCAGAACGCGGTGGTGGCGGCGGAGAGCCTCGGCCTCGTCACCGTCTATATCGGCGCGCTGCGCAACGACGTGACGCGGGTGGCGGAGCTGCTGCGCCTGCCGCCCGGCGCGGCGCCGGTCTTCGGCCTGTGCATCGGGCATGCGCTGCCCGGCCGCGAGGGCGAGGTGAAGCCGCGCCTGCCCCAGGAAGCGGTGCTGCACCACGAGACCTACGACGCCGAGGACGGCGCCCATCGCGCCGCCTACGACCCGCGCATGGCCGATTTCTCCCGCCGCAACGAGATGGCGGACCAGACCTGGTCGCAGCGCGTGATCGCGCGCCTTGGCACGACGAAGGCCCTGAGCGGGCGCGACCGGCTGAAGGAGAAGCTGATCGCGCTGGGCTTCCCGCTGCGCTGAGCCGCGGGGCGCGGCGGGCGCGTCCTGTCGCGCAGGCGCCCACGCGCGACAGCCTCCGCACACAGGGCGAGCCGTTGTGCGGAGGGTATCATACCAAAGGCCTGACGCGTTGACTCGCGCCGGTCGTGCCCCTTGGCGTGGTGTAGGAGCAGTGCTCCTTGGCGGGGTTAGTCGCCGGTCAGGCCGCCACGGCGGGCAGGCTGACGGTGGGATTGTCGCTCACGGAGCCGATGGTTTCCAGCGTCATGTAGCGGGCGCGCTGGGTGGCCCATTCGTCGGACTGCTCGAGCACAATGGCGCCGACCAGGCGGGTGATGGCGGC
>Ga0207950_100542_pt1 | contig 12478 bp, 12 predicted proteins | sample Subbio11_8B_AprC_FD_184814 | JGI IMG/M metagenome (GOLD analysis project Ga0207950, IMG submission 184814) | Serpentinite rock and fluid subsurface biosphere microbial communities from McLaughlin Reserve, California, USA - CR11_8B_AprC (SPAdes) | ecosystem: Environmental > Terrestrial > Deep... | reverse complement strand
CCTTGGCCTTGTGCTTGCCGTAGGGCTCCAGCGCCTCCTCGGGGATGCCCGCCTTCGCCGCGATGTCGCGGATCGGCTGCAGCGTCGCGGCGCGGGCGATCTCGAGGTCGGTCGGCATGGCGCGGCGTCTCCGTTCGGGGTCGGGTGTTCCTCCGGCGCTTATCGGGGCCACATTGAAAGGTAAAGCGTGCCGTCCCATCCTAACCGGGTGCGCGCCGGCGGCGCGCCATCCACATCCAGGGACATCCCTCGACCATGCGTCGCATCCTGCGCGGCCTCGCAGCCACACTGCCGATCCTCCTGGCCGCCCCGGCGGCGGCGCAGACGGGCCTCGCACCCCAGGCGGCTCCCGCGCTCGGCGCGCCGGGCTTCGACCGCTGGCGCGTCGCGATCGGCGCGGGGCTGCTGTTCACCCCGGACTACCTCGGCTCGAACGACTGGCGCGTGACGCCCGTGATCGCGCCCGAGATCCGCGCGCCCTTCGACACCTTCTTCCTGTCCTTCCGCGACGGTCTCGGCGCCACCGTGCTGCGGCAGGGCCCGCTCTCCGCGGGGCTCGTGCTGCGTCCGCGGTTTGGCCGCGACCAGGACGACAACGACGCCCTGCGCGGCATGGGGGATATCCGAATCTCCGGCGAGGCCGGCGCCTTCCTCGCCTACAGCGACAGGACATGGCTGCTGCGCGGCGAGGTCCGCCAGGGTTTCGGCGGGCATTCCGGCGTGCTGACCGATGCGCGGCTCGACCGCGTGTTCCGCGTGAACGACAGCGTCATCCTCTCGGCCGGGCCGCGCCTGTCCTGGGGCAGCCGCGACTTCGCCGAGACCTTCTTCGGCGTGGACCCCGAACAATCCCGGCGCAGCGGCTACGGCGCCTTCCGCCCGCGCGACTACTGGTTCGCCGGTCTCGCCGCCGGTGCCACCTGGCTGGCCACCGACCGCTGGACTGTGATCGCCTTCGGCGAGGTCGGCCGGATCCTGGGCGACGCCGCCGACAGCCCCCTCGTCGCGCGCGGCAGCGAGACGCAAGGCATCGTCGGCATCACCTTCGCCTACCGTTTCCTGCCCTGAATCCCGCCTCCCGCGGGCGGGGGCTGGACCTGTCGTGAATCACGCCCGGGTTTGAGCAAGGTCAAGGACACCTCCCTCGCGACGCGCTAGCGATGGCGCGTTGGCAAGGACCAGGGGATGGACTCGACCATGATCCGCAAGACCCTTCTGCTCGCAGGCGCTGCCATGCTCGGCCTGCTCGCCCAGCCCGCCCTCGCGCAGTCCACGGGCGCCGTCCGCGGCAAGCAGGCCGGCGATGTCGTCGTCGGCCTCAGCCTGATCGGCGTGCTGCCGATGGAACGCGGCAGCGTGGACGTGATCGGCGGCACGCCCTCGGCCTCCTTCGCCGCGGCGCCGCAGCTCGACCTCACCTACTTCTTCACGCCGAACCTCTCGCTGAATCTGATCGCGGCCACCACGCGCCACGATGTCGAGGTGACGGGCAGCGCGCTCGGCACGGTGGATCTCGGCCGCGTCTGGGCGCTGCCGCCGACGCTGACTGTGCAGTACCACCCGCTGCCGGCCGAACGCTTCAGCCCCTATTTCGGCGTCGGCGTGAACTGGACGATGTTCTACGGGGAGGGCGGCGGCCGCTCGCCGGGCGTGCTCGACGTCGATGTCCGCAACGCCTTCGGCCTTGCGCTGAATGTCGGCCTCGACATCGAGCTGGCGCCGAACTGGGCGCTGAACCTCGACGTCAAGAAACTGCTCCTGCGGCCCGATGTCCGCGTGGATACCGTGATCGGCCGCGTCAACGCGAACGCCGACCTCGATCCGTGGATCTTCGGCATCGGCGTCCGCTACCGGTTCTGACGCGCGACGGCGGCAGGCAAGACCCCCCGCCTTACGCCGGCTCCGGCTTCGCTTCCCGGCGCGTCAGGCGAGGCCCGCCCCCCCCAGGGCGGGCCTCGTGCCGTCATGCGGCCTTCGGCAGCACCTCGTCGAGCGCCGCGCCGATCGCGCCGACCGCGCGGCGCATGTCCTCGGGCGTGACCGCGCCGATGGTGCCGATCCGCATCGTCGGCGCAGCGGTGTTGTGGAAGTTGCTGATCAGCACGCCGCGCCGCTTCAGCGCCTCGACGAAGACCAGCAGGTCGAAGCGCGGATCCGCGGGCTGGTGGATTGTCACGATGACCGGCCCCTGTTCCTTCCGCGCCAGATACGGCCGCAGGCCGAACGCCTGGATGCCATCATAAAGCACGTCGCGGTTGGCGACGTAGCGCGCGAGCCGCGCCTGCTGCCCGCCTTCCTCCTCATACAGGTCGAGCGCGACATCGAAGGCCGCGATCGCCTGCACCGGCGGGGTGAAGCGGATCGAACCCCATCCCGAACGCCGCGCATGCGCGAGCACATCGGACAGGTCGAGCGACCACGACCCGGCATTCCCCGCGCAGGCCTCGGCGCGATCGATGCGCGCCACCGCGAAGCCGATGCCCGGCATCCCCTCGAGGCACTTGCCCGAGGTGAACACCAGCGCGTCGCATTCCGGGTGCCCGGCCAGCGGGAAGGGCAGCACGCCGAAGGCCGAGACCGCATCGAGGATCAGCCGCACCCCGCGCGCGCGCAGCGCATCGCCGATGCCCGCGGCGTCGTTGACGATGCCGCTGCCGGTCTCGTTGAACACCAGCGCGACGCTGCCGATCGAGGGGTCGGCTTCCAGCGCGGGCAGGATGTCGACGGCCCGCGCGCCGCGCGTGTCGGGCAGCGGCACCTCGACCACCATGCGCCCGGCCTCGCGCGCGAGGCGCGCCATGCGCTGCGCGTAGGCGCCGTTCATCGGGATCAGGACCTTCGCGCCGGGGGCGACGAAGCTGCGGATCGCGGCCTCGGTCACGAAATGCCCGGCGCCCTGGATCGGCAGGGTCGCGTGGATGCCCGGCGTGCCGCCGGCCACGCCCACGATGCGCTCGCGGATGCGGGCATAGACCGCCTGGAAGTCGAGATCCCAGGGGGCGATGTCCTGGGCCATCGCCGCCTTGACCTCCGGGCGTGTCTGCACGGGGCCGGGAATGAGCAGAAGCATGGCGGGCGCCGGTCTGTGGAAGGCGGCCGTTCTGCCCCGCCCCGGCCGGCCGCGCAACCCGCCCGCCGCGCGGCGGATGCCCCTGTCAGGCGACCGCCGCGCCGCCCGCGATCTCCCGCAGCAATTTCTCGCGGATCGCCTCGGCGAAGGCCTCGTAGTCCGGCGCGTGCATCGCGAAGGCGCCGGGCCCGCCGATCACCTCCGCGCGGTAGTGGTCGAGCAGGTCCGGCTCCTCGTTCAGCACCGCGAGCGCGTTGATCGTCACGCCCGCCGCCACGCCGATGTCGCGCACCGGGCCCGGCGCCCGCCCCTGGTTGTGCTGCCCGTCGCCCGAGACATCCATCACCATCCGCGTCGCCTCCGCCGGGCAGGCGGCGAGCAGCGCGAGGCCGGCGGCCATCCCCTCCCCCAACGCCGTGGCGCCGGCCGGCACGAGGCGCGGCGCGCTGTCCACCTGCTCGGCGAAGCCGCGCGCGGCGGCCTCCGTGTCGAGCCGCGTCCAGGGCACCGCCACCGCCTGCGCCCCCGTCCCGGACCACAGCAGCATGGCCGCCGCCACCACGCCGCGCGGCCCGCCGAGCAGCCCGGCGATCACCGCCTCGTCCCGGAAGGCCGCGGCATAGCCGCCGAGCATCAATCCGAACTCGTCGAAATCCACCGAGGAGGACGCGTCCACGGCGAGGCACAGAGCGAGATCGACCTTCTCCATCCCCCCTTCTCGCATGGCGGCCCCGGGGGCGCACCGGCGCAGGGCGGCCGCCGGCCCGGAGTGATGTCGGCGGGCCGGTCCGCCCGCCGGGACGGGCGCCGCGCCTGGTGGCGCGAGGCCCGGCGAACCGGAGGTTCGCGCCCGGCGTCCGAGGGACGGGAAAGCGGATGCCCGGGGCCGAACAATTCGGTCGCGGGCACGATTGCGCTGCGTCAAGATCCATTCCGCCGAGGATGCTATGTGACGCTTCGATGACGTGAGGAGCATCCGCCATGCCCCAGCGCACCATGGGCGAAATCGTCCGCGACCAGCGCCCGCTCATGCTCGGCCCCGAAGCCACGGTCGCCGCGGCCTGCGCGGCGATGCACGCGCGCCGGGTGGGCGCGGTGCTCGTCGCCGATGCCCGGGCCCGGCTGCTCGGCATCTTCACCGGGCGCGACGCGGTGAGGCTGCTCGCCGAGGGGCTCGACGCGAAGGCGACGCGGCTCGATGCGGTGATGACGCGCAACCCGACGACCCTCGGCCCGAAGGCCACGGCGATGGAGGCGCTGCAATTGCTGAACGATTGCGGCTTCCGCCATGTGCCGATCGTGGCGGATGGCGGCGTCGTCGGCATCGTCTCGCGCTACGACTTCCGGGCGAAGGAGCACGCGCGGATGGACGATGGGACGGGCTTTCTCGAGGTGATGCGCTAACGGTCCGATCGCTGCTGTCGGTTCCCGGCGGCAGCGTGGATCGGCCCACCGGCACCAAGGCCGGTGGTGCGAGGCGCAACCGAAGGGGCGGGAAGCGTCAGCAGGAATCGCACCACCGCGGAGGCGTCCGGTCGGGCGGAATCGTCCGACCGGGCCCTGAGCGGGGCCGGGGCCCTGCCCTATCGCTGGCCCGGCCGGAAGGTCGTCTCGAGCCGCTGGCTGTAGCGGCTCATGGCGAAGCACAGCACGAAATAGACCGCGGCGGCGAACAGATACGCCTCGGTCGGGAAGCCGAGCCAGTTCGGGTCGCCCAGCGCCGCGCGCAGCGTGGTGAAGAAGTCGAAGACGCCGATCACCACCACCAGCGTCGTGTCCTTGAACAGGCCGATGAAGGTGTTGACCTGGGAGGGGATGGTGATGGCCAGCGCCTGCGGCAGGATGACCAGGCGCATCTTCTTCCAGTAGGACAGGCCGAGCGCTTCCGCCGCCTCGTACTGCCCGCGCGGCATGGCCTGCAGCCCGCCGCGCACCACCTCGGCCATGTAGGCCGCGGTGAAAATGGTATAGGCGACGAGCACGCGCGCCAGCCGGTCGAGCGTCACGCCCTCGGGCATGAAAAGGGGCATCATGATCGCCGCCATGAACAGCAGGGTGATCAGCGGCACGCCGCGCACGCATTCGATCACGGCGGTCGAGAACCAGCGGACCAGCGGCAGTTCCGACCGCCGCCCCAGGGCGAGCAGGATCGAGAGCGGATAGCCGAGCGCGAGGCCATAGACCGCGATGATCCCGGTGATGGTCAGCCCGCCCCATTGCCGCGTGCTCACCGCCGGCAGGCCGAGCACGCCGCCGGCCATCAGCACCAGCATCGACGGCGCGGTGACCAGCCAGGCGAGCACCAGCCAGCGGTTCCACAGGCGCCGCTGGCAGGAGGCCAGCACCATGACGACCAGGATCACGTTCATCGTCGCCGGCCGCCAGCGTTCCTCGTAGGGATACAGGCCGAAGATCGAGAACCAGAACTTCTCCCGCACGAAGGCCCAGCAGGCGCCGCCCGCCTCCCGGCACTGCGCCGCCGTTCCGGTCCAGGTCGCATCCAGCACCGCCCAGCGGAACATGGGCGGCACCATCCAGACGAGCAGCGCGAGGCAGCCGAGGGTGATGACGATGTTGAGCGGCCCGGTGAAGCAGGCACGCGCGAAGCCGAGCGCCCGTGCGGCGCTGCCCGGCACGGCCGGGGCGAGGGATTCGCTCATGCCCTAGCGTTCCTTCAGCGCGACGGCGCGGTTGTAGATGTTCATCAGCAGCGACGTGACGAGGCTGAGTGCCAGATACACCGCCATGAAGATCGAGATCACCTCGATCGCCTGGCCGGTCTGGTTGATCGCGGTGTTGGAGATCGAGACCAGATCCGGATAGCCGATCACCACCGCGAGCGAGGAATTCTTGGTCAGGTTGAGGAACTGGCTCGTCATCGGCGGGATGATGACGCGCAGCGCCTGCGGCAGGATCACGAGGCGCATCCTCTGACCCGAGGTGAGGCCGAGCGCCTGCGCCGCTTCCGACTGCCCCTTGTGCACCGCCTGGATGCCCGAGCGCACGATCTCGGCCACGAAGGCCGAGGTGTAGACCACGAGGCCCACCAGCAGCGCGAAGAATTCCGGGCTGAGCGCGAGCCCGCCCTCGAAGTTGAAGCCGGCGAGTTCCGGCCATTGGATCCGCGGCGCGCCGTAGGCGAGCACCGCGAGCACCGGCAGGCCCGCCACCAGCCCGAGGCCGGGCAGCAGCGTGGCCCGGCGCTGGCCGGTCGCGGCCTGCCGGGCGCGCTCGCGCCGCAGCAGCAGCCACCAGCCGACCGCGCCGGCGAGCAGCGCGGCCAGCATCGCATACAGCGCGGGTTCCGCCAGCAGCCCGGGAATCTTCATACCGCGCTGGGAGAGATAGACGCCCGGCAGCGGGTTCAGCGCCTGGCGCACGGACGGCATCTGGAGGATCAGCGCGTGCCAGAACACCAGCTGGAGCACGAGCGGCGTGTTGCGGATGACCTCGATGTAGCCGCCCGTCAGCGCGCGCAGCAGCGGGTTCGACGACAGCCGCGCCAGGCCGAGCGCGACGCCGAACACGGTGCACAGCATGATGCCCGCGATGGCGACGCGCAGCGTGTTGAGGAAGCCCACCGTCAGTGCCCGCGCATAGGTGTCGGCGGGCGTGTAGGGGATCAGGGACTCGCCGATCGGGATGCCGGCGGAGCGGTCGAGGAAGCCGAACCCGAAGGACAGGCCGCGGGCGGCCATGTTGCGCTCGGCATTGCCCGCGAGCCACCAGCCGAGCCAGACGACGAGGACGAGCAGCAGGCCTTGCAGCAGGATGCCGCGGAGCGAGAGGCTCCGCGGCAGGAACGGTGCGGCGGCACGCGCCGCGCTTCGCGCGCCGGGGGCCGGCGCGGTGGGAGCCACGCCGGCCATACGCCGGGCTCAGCGCGCCGGAGGCGCGTAGAGCAGGCCGCCGCGGGTCCAGATGTTGTTCTGGCCGCGCTCGAGCCCGAGCGGCGTGTTCGCGCCGAGGTGGCGCTCGAAGATCTCGCCGTAGTTGCCGAAGGTGCGGATGATCGTGCGCATGTAGTCGGGCCGCGCCGCGCCGAGGCTCTCGCCCATGTTGCCCTCGACGCCGAGCAGGCGGCGGATGCGCGGATCGGTCGCCGTCTGCGCCACCTGCTCGACATTGGCCTGGGTGATGCCGAACTCCTCGGCGTCGATCAGGCCGAAGACGGTCCAGGCGACGATATTCGTCAGCTCCTCGTCGCCCTGCCGGATCACCGGGCTGAGCGGCTCCTTGGAGATGCGATCGGGCAGAATGACGTGGTCGGCCGGGCGCGTGAGCAGGGTGCGCTGCGCGGCGAGCATGGCGAAGTCGTTGGTGAAGACGTCGCAGCGCCCGGCGTCGTAGGCGCGGCGCAGCTCGTCAAGGTCGGCGATCACCACCGGGGTGAAGCGCAGGTTGTTCTGGCGGAAGAAGTCCGCGATGTTCATCTCGGTCGTGGTGCCGGGCTGCACGCAGACGGTGGCGCCGCCGAGCTGCCGCGCGCTCGTCACGTTGAGCCGCCGCGGCACCATCACCGCCTGGCCGTCGTAGAAGACGATGGCGGGGAAATTGAAGCGGTTGACGTTCGAATCGCGCGTCAGCGTCCAGGTCGAGTTGTTCGACAGGATGTCCACCTCGCCCGCCGCGAGCGCCGGGAAGCGGCTCTGCGTCGTGACCGGAACGAATTCGACGCGGTTCGGGTCGCCGAAGATCGTGACCGCGACGGCGCGGCAGATCTCGACATTGAAGCCCTGCCAGCGGCCCTGGCTGTCGGGCACGCCGAAGCCGGGGCTGGAGGGAGCCTGCACGCCGCAGCGCAGGGTGCCGCGCTGCTTGACCTGGTCCAGGTCGCGCCCCGCCTCGGCGGCGATCGGCGCGAAGGCGAACATGGCGGCCGCGGCGGCGGCAAAGCCCTTCCACATCATCTCTTTATTCTCCATCTCCCAAGGGCGCCGGTTGACCCCGACCCTGCCCACCCTCGCATCTGCCTGCACCCAGGCGGCTTTGCAAGAGAACGATAACGACGGATGCAACGGCGCGGGGCCCCGGCTGCCCGGTCGGTGGGCAAGGCGGCCCGGCCGCCGCCTCCTAGCCGGGCATCGCCGCCCGCCCTAATGTGCCGCCGCCCACGCACCGGAACGAGAGAATCATGCCGGACAGCCACATCGACCCGAAGCATGCCCAGGACACCACGCTGCCGCTCGCCGGGATCCGCGTGCTCGACCTCACCCTCGCCCGCGCCGGACCGACCTGCGTGCGCCACCTCGCGGACTGGGGCGCGGAGGTCATCCGAATCGACCCGCCGAAGTTCAACGACGGCATGGGCGGCGCGCGGGAGGGCTACGACTTCCAGAACCTGCACCGCAACAAGCGCTCCATCGCGCTCGACCTCAAGACCGAGGAGGGCAAGGCCGCCTTCTTCCGCCTCGCCGCGACGGCGGATGTGCTGGTCGAGAACATGCGCGTGAAGGTCAAGCACCGCCTCGGCATCGGCCCCGAGGAGGTGCGCGCGGTGAACCCGCGCCTGGTCTATGCCTCGATCTCCGGCTTCGGCCAGACCGGCCCCTATTCCGAGCGCGCCGGCGTGGACCAGATCGCCCAGGGCATGGGCGGGATGATGACCGTCACAGGCGAACCCGGCCGCGGGCCGATGCGCGCGGGCATACCCTTCGTGGACCTCACGGCGGGCAACCTGCTCGCGCTCGCGGTGATGATGGCGCTGTGGGAGCGCCAGCGCACCGGCAAGGGGCGCTGGGTGCATACCTCGCTGCTCGAATCCATGGTGTTCATGCTCGACCTGCAGGCCGCGCGCTACCTGATGGATGGCGAGGTGCCCGGCCAGGCCGGCAACGACCATCCGGTGAACATCCCGATGGGCGCCTTCGAGACCGCCGACAAGCCGGTCAACATCGCGGCCTCCTCCCCCAGGATGTGGGCGCAGTTCGCCGAGGCGCTCGGCCATCCCGAATGGCTCGAGGTCGAGGCCTGGAAGACCGTGCGCGGGCGCTCGGACAACCGCCGCGACGTGAACGCCGCCATCGCCGCGGTGATGAAGCAGAGGCCCTCGGAATACTGGATCGACCTGCTCGAGCGCATCGGCATCCCCTGCGGGCCGATCAACAGGGTGGACGAGGTCTTCGCCGACCCGCAGGTGCAGCACCTGCGGATGGCGATGCCGATGCGCTGCCCCGAGCGCGGCGAGACGCACCTCGTCTCCACCGCCATCAACATCGAGGGGCACGAGAGCGCGGTCCGGCGCAACCCGCCGCGCCTGGGCGAACATTCGGGCGAGATCCTGCGCGAGGCCGGCTACAGCGACGACGACATCGCCCGCCTCAAGGGCCTCGGCGTGATCGTGAAGGATTGAACGGCGATGGAACTCGCGGACGGCAGGATCCTCGCCGGCGTCACCGACGGCGTCGGCCGCATCACCTTCAACCAGCCCGAGAAGCGCAACGCCATGTCGGTGACGATGTGGGCGGGGCTCGAGAAGGCGCTCGACGCCTTCGAGAAGGATGCCTCGGTGCGCTGCGTCGTCCTCACCGGGGCGGGCGACAAGGCCTTCGTCTCGGGCGCGGACATCAGCCAGTTCGACGCGCTGCGCTCCGACGCCGATGCCCAGCGCGAGTACAGCAGGCAGACCGCGGGCGGGCGGCGGCGGCTCGCGGCCTTCCCCAAGCCGGTGATCGCCGAGATCCGCGGCTTCTGCATGGGCGGGGGCCTGGGCATCGCGATGTCCTGCGACATCCGCCTCGCCGCCGAGGGCAGCCAGTTCGGCATCCCTGCGGCGAAGCTCGGCATCGCCTACGGCTTCGACATGGTCCGCCACCTCGTCGCCCTGGTCGGTCCCGCCCATGCCCACATGATCCTGATGAGCGGCGAGCGCTTCCCCGCCGCCGAGGCCGAGCGCATGGGCCTGGTCAACCGCGTCGTGCCGGCCGAGGCCCTGGCCGACGAGGTCACGAGACTGACGCGGACCATCGCCGCCAACGCGCCGCTGTCGCTGCTGGCGAACAAGAAGACCGTCCAGGCGGTGCTGTCCGATCGCGCCGAGCGCGACATCGCCGCCCTCGATGCAGCCATGGCGGCCTGCTTCGACAGCCAGGACTACCAGGAAGGGCGCCGCGCCTTCCTCGAGAAGCGCAGGCCCGCCTTCCGCGGGTGCTGAACCGCCCTCCCCGCCCGGGGCGGGGAGAGGGGAGGGATCGCCGGCCGCGCGATGCGGGGGACTCCCGCCCGCGCCCCACGCCGTGGTATGGGCGCCCGTGAGGGGTCCGCAGACGGCCCCGTGGGGCGCAGCTGCATTGGGGCAGGGGCTTCAAGGGAGAGCGGATGCACGGAACCATCGACCGGATCGCTGAGGCGCGCGCGCACGCGCCGGCCTCGGAGCTCATCCTCACCGTCGCGCGGGCCTGGCCGGAACCGCGCATCACGATGGGCGAGTTGATCGAAGCCTTCGGTATGCGCTCCTACGGCCTGCTGATCGTCCTGTTCGCGCTGCCGAACCTGCTGCCGATCTACATCCCCGGCCTCAGCCCGATCTTCGGCGTCCCGCTCTGCATCATCTGCGTCCAGCTCGCGCTCGGCTATCCGTCGCCGCGGCTGCCCGCCTTCCTCACCCGCCGCAGCATGCGGCGCAGCGACCTCGAGATGATCGCCGAGAAGGCGCAGCGCTGGCTGCGCCTCATCGAACGCTACGTGAAGCCGCGCCCCTCGATGATCACCGGCCGCACGGCCGAACGCTTCGTCGGCGCCTACGGCGCGGCGCTGTCGCTCATCGTCATCGTGCCCCTGCCCTTCACCAACGGCCCGCCTTCCCTCGCCTGCGCCGTCATGGCGATCGGCGTGATGGAGGAGGACAGCCTGACCATCATCGCCGGCGCCCTCGTGGGCATCGGCGCGACACTCCTCAGCCTGTCCATCTTCGGCGCGGTCTGGTGGATGCTGGCGCAGGCGCTGCAGTGGATGTTCGGATTCGGGGCCTGATGGATGCCACGAACTGCGACCCGCATGCCGGCGCGCCGATATCGCGCCTCATCGCGGAAGTCGCCGCGCAATGCCCCGGCGAGCGCATCACCCTCGGCGAAATGGCCGAGGCCTTCGGAGACCGCGCCTTCGGCCTGCTGACGCTGCTGCTCTGTCTGCCCGGCCTGCTGCCCGGCATGGCGACCGTGTTCGGCACGCCGATGCTCATCCTCGGCGTGCAGATGGGCCTCGGCTTCCGCAAGCCGAAGCTGCCGGGCTTCATCGCGCGGCAGTCCATCAAGCGCAGCGACCTGCTGCGCCTCACGCCGGGGTCGAGCACGCGCGTCTCGCGCGCCATCGCGCGCATCGAGCGCTGGGTGCGCCCGCGCCCGGGCCCCTTCACCGGCGCCATGGCGGACAAGGTCGTCGGCTGGCTGATCGCCTACACGGCGCTGATGCTGATCCTGCCCGGCCCGGGCACCAACGGGCCGCCCGCCTTCGGCACCATCGTCATGGCCCTCGGCGTGGTCGAGAACGACAGCAAGGTGGTCGGACTCGGCATGGCGCTGACCTTCCTCGGCAATCTCTTCGCCACCGTGGTCCTGATCGCGCTGGTGTGGTTCGGGCTCGAGGCCATCGGCTACCTTTTCTGACGCCAGCGGGCGAATTCTTCGACCGCTGGCATCCGATTCTCCCGACCCTCAAGCGCCGGGCGCGAATCTCCGTTTCGCTTGGCTTCGCGCCACACGCCGCGGCGCCCGTCCGGGCGGGCGGGCGGGATCGGCCGGCAGACCCGCCCGCTCTGCAGTGCGCGGCCCCGGGATGGACGCAGGGCGCCATCGCGCCTAGTTTCGCGCCCATGCGCCGGTGGCCCGCAAAGGGCTGAAACGGGAACGCGCGACGCGGTGCGACGCACCGCCCATCCGCGGCTGCCCCCGCAACTGTAGGCGACGTGTCCGGTCCCCGAGGCCATTGCGCGACAGCGCGAGAAGGCGGGACCGGCGGAGGCGGCGAAAGCCGCCTTCCCGTCGCGAGCCAGGAGACCGGCCGGCGCAGAGTTGTCTCGCGCGTGCCGGGCGGGGTGCACCGGCGCAACGGACCCAGGACCGCACCCGACAGGTCGCGAGCCTCCGTATGCGAGCACGACGCAAGCCCGTCGCACGGCCCATGCCGCGCGGCGAAACGCGGATCGTGCCACGGAGTGAACCCCGGATGCGAAACCGGATCCTCGCCTTTCTCGTCCTTGCCCCTCTTGCGCCGGCCGGCGCGCAGAACGTGCAACCCATCCCCGACACCGTCGTGACGGCGACGCGCGTGCCGACCCCGGCCGAGCGCATCCCCGCCGCGACCACCGTCATCGACCGCCGCGACATCGAGGAACGCGGCTACGTCACCCTCGCCGACGCGCTCGCCGCCGTGCCGGGATTCCGCGTCGTGCAGCTCGGCGGCCAGGGCCAG
>Ga0207950_100535_pt1 | contig 12620 bp, 10 predicted proteins | sample Subbio11_8B_AprC_FD_184814 | JGI IMG/M metagenome (GOLD analysis project Ga0207950, IMG submission 184814) | Serpentinite rock and fluid subsurface biosphere microbial communities from McLaughlin Reserve, California, USA - CR11_8B_AprC (SPAdes) | ecosystem: Environmental > Terrestrial > Deep... | reverse complement strand
CAGGCCGAGCGGGGCGTCGGAGAAGGGCCCGAGGAACTCGGCGGCGTCGATCGTGCCCGACTGCAGCGCGGCGAAGATCTGGCCTGCCGGCAGCGTGACCACCGAGGCGCCGGCGCGGCGGAACATCTCCCCGCCCAGGCCCGCGGTGCGGAAGCGCAGACCGCGGAAATCCTCGATGGAGTTGATCTCGCGGCGGAACCAGCCGAGCCACTGCGGCCCGGAATCGCCGGTGTTGAAGGGCTTCACGCCGAAGCGGGCATAGACCTCGTCGTACAGCGCCTGGCCGCCGCCGTGCATCATCCAGGCCTGCCGCTCATAGACCGTCATGCCGTAGGGGAAGGAGCCGAAGAAGCCGATCGCGGGCGACTTGGCGATCCAGAAGGACGGCACGCCGTGATAGAGATCCGCCGTGCCCGCCGCCACCGCGTCGAAGGCGCCCGGCGCGGGCACCACCTCGCCGGCGGCGAACAGGCGGACAGTGATGCGCCCGGCGGTCACCGCGGCGATGCGGTCCGCGACCCTCTGCGCGGCGACTCCCGGCCCGGGCAGGTTGCGCGGCCAGAGCGTCACCATGCGCCACTCGATCCGTCCCTGCGACAGGGCCGGCGCGGCCAGGCCCGCAGTGGCCGCGGCCACGCCGCCGGCCGCGAGCATCCCTCGACGGTTCATCGTCACCTCTCCTGCTGGTGCCGCAATCCTGCACAACCGCCGGCATGGCGGCAAGCGGAGTTCCGCGCGGCGCGCCGTCAGGCCGTGCGGAAGGCGAAGCCGATCCCCGGGCGGGCGGGCAGCGCCATCGCGCCGCCCTCGGGCACCAGATCCTCCGCAAGACGTGCGCGCAGGGCGAGCTGCGCGCCGTGCATCTCGAGCAGCCCGCCATGCGCGTGGCCGGCCATCACCGCGGCATTGGCGATGTCCCAGCCGCCGGCATGGGAGACCGGCACGCCGTGCGCTTCCGCCAGCGCGAGGATGCGCATCATGGCGCTGACGCCGCCGCAGAAGGCGGCGTTGCATTGCAGCCAGTCCACCGCGCCCCGCGTCAGCGCATCGCGGAACCAGGCGGACGACTGCATCATCTGCCCCGCCGCGACGGGCATGCGGATGGCCCGGCGCAGTTCGGCCAGCGCGGCGATGTCGTTGTCGAGCACCGGCTCCTCGAACCAGGCGATGTCGCACTCCTCGACCATCAGCGCGAGGCGCTTCGCCTGCGCGACCGTCATGCCGCAATTCGCATCCAGCATCAGCCACGCAGCCGGGCCGATCGCGGCACGCACGGCGCACACGCGGGCGGCGTCCTCCTCGACGCCACGGCCACCGGCTGCGACGAGCATCTTCACCCCGCGGAAGCCGGCGGCCACCGCCCCGCGGCAGACCTCGACGAGGCGCGCCTCGTCGTAGCCGGGCAGGCCGACCGTCGCATAGCAGGGCACGGTCTGCCGTGCGCCGCCGAGCAGGCGCCACAGCGGCTCGCCGGCGGCGCGCGCGCGCAGATCCCACAGCGCCATGTCGAGCGCCGAGAGCGCCGCGGCGAAGACGCCGACACCGCCGCGCGCGGCAAAGCGCGTCGTGAGGTCATGGCGGATCTCCTCGATGGCGCGCGCATCGCTGCCCGCGACCGCCTCGGCCATGGCGCCCCCGAGCAGCGCCGCGACCTGGTCGGCGAGGAACCGCCCGGTCACGCCGGTCCCGACGAGGCCATCCTCGGTGATCACGCGGCAGCGGACGAAGGCCGCCGCGTTCAGGCCGGCGTAGCCGCGCGCGCCCTCCACGCTCGCCAGGTGCTCGACGACGGCTTCGATGCTGCGGATGCGCATGGATGCGATGTTCTCCCGGGGCTCACGCGGCGTGCGGGCGGCGCTTCCGGCCGGCGGTCCTGGCCCCGCCGGCGCGCCGGGCCTCAACCGCGCTTGTGGCAGGCGACGAAGTGGCCGCCGCGGATCTCGCGCAGCGGGGGCGCCTCGGAACGGCAGGCGCCGGCATCGGCGATCGGGCAGCGGGTGTGGAAATGGCAGCCCGATGGCGGGTTGAGGGGGCTCGGCACGTCGCCTTGCAGGCGGATGCGCTGGCGCTTCACCGTGGGGTCGGGGATCGGCACGGCGGAGAGCAGCGCCTCGGTGTAGGGATGCAGCGGCGAGGTGTAGAGTTCGCGCGCCGAGGCGATCTCCACGATCCGGCCGAGATACATCACCGCGACGCGGTCGCTGATGTGCTCGACCACCGAGAGGTCGTGCGCGATGAACAGGAAGGTGAGGCCGAACTTCTCCTGCAGGTCCTCGAGCAGGTTCACCACCTGCGCCTGGATGGAGACATCGAGCGCGCTCACGGGCTCGTCGCAGATCACGAGCTTGGGCGAGACCGCCAGCGCGCGCGCGATGCCGATGCGCTGGCGCTGGCCGCCGGAGAATTCGTGCGGGAAGCGCCGCATGTGATCGGCCGCGAGGCCGACCGTCTCCAGCAGTTCGACCACGCGGTCCTCGCGCTCCTGCGCGGTCTTGGCGAGGCGGTGGATGACCAGCGCCTCGGCGATGATCCCGCCGACAGTCATGCGCGGGTTGAGCGAGGCGAAGGGATCCTGGAAGATGATCTGCATGTCGCGCCGCAGCGCCATCATCTCCTTCTCCGACAGCGGCGTGATGTCGCGCCCCTCGAACACGACAGTGCCGGCGGTGGGCTCGATCAGCCGCAGGATGAGGCGCCCGGTGGTGGACTTGCCGCAGCCGGATTCGCCGACGAGGCCGAGCGTCTCCCCTTGCGCGAGATCGAAGGAGACGCCGGAGACGGCATGCACCTGATTCACCGTTCGCCGGAAGATGCCGCCCTTCACGGGGAAGCGCTTCACGAGATCCTGCACGCGGAGCAGGGGCTGACTCATGCGGCGATGCTCTCCGCGAAATGGCAGGCGACCTTGTGGCCCGCGCCGAGGTCGCGCAGCGGCGGCTCGGCGGCGGTGCATTGCGCCTGCGCGAAGCGGCAGCGCGCGGCGAAGCGGCAGCCCGGCGGCGGGCGGAGGAGCGAGGGCACGGTGCCGGGAATCGCCTCGAGGCGCTTGCGTTCGGTCGCCGCGAGGTCGAGGCGGGGGATGGAGCGGATCAGCCCCTGCGTGTAGGGATGCCGCGGCGACGCGAAAAGCGGTCCGACCAGCGCCTCCTCGACCACCTTGCCGGCATACATCACGACGACGCGCTGCGCCGTCTCGGCCACCACGCCCATCGCGTGCGTGATGAGCAGGATGGCGGTGCCGAGCCTCTCCTTCATCTCGTTCATCAGATCCAGGATCTGCGCCTGGATCGTGACGTCGAGCGCGGTGGTCGGCTCGTCGGCGATGATGAGCTTCGGATTGCATGACAGCGCCATCGCGATCATCACGCGCTGGCGCATGCCGCCCGAGAACTGGTGCGGATAGTCGCCGACGCGCCGCGCGGCGTTGGGGATGTGCACCAGAGACAGCATCTCGGCCGCACGGTCCATGGCTGCCCGCCGCGACATGCCTTCGTGCGTCCTCACGGCCTCGGCGATCTGCTCGCCCACGGTATAGACCGGGTTCAGCGAGGTCATCGGTTCCTGGAAGATGAAGCCGATCTGCTTCGTGCGGATCGCCCGCATCTGGGCGCCCGTCAGCGGCACGAGGTCGCGGCCCTGCCAGGTGATGCTGCCGGAGACGATCTTGCCCGGCGGCATGTCGATCAGCTTGAGGATGGTCTTGGCGGTGACAGTCTTGCCGCAGCCGGATTCGCCGACGACGCAGAGCGTCTCGCCGCCATCCACGCCGATGTCCACGCCATCCACGGCGCGCACCCAGCCGTCGTCGGTCTTGAAGTGGACCCTCAGATCGGCGATCTCGAGAAGCCGGGACGCCGTCATAGCATTCGTCTCGGGTCGAGGGCGTCGCGCAACCCGTCACCGACGAAGTTGATGGTCACGACCGAGAGGAAGATCGCGAGTCCCGGGAACAGCGCCCAGTGCGGCGCGAAGTCGAGATTGTCCTTCGCGTCGAACAGCAGCCGCCCCCAGGTCGGGATGTCCGGCGGGAAGCCGAGGCCGAGGAAGGACAGCGTGCTCTCCGCGATGATGGCGGCCGCGACGTCGATGGTCGCGGCGACGATCACCGGGCCCAGCGCGTTCGGCAGGATGTGGCGCACCACCAGCCGCATGCGCGACGCGCCGAGCGCGCGCGCGGCCTCGACGAATTCCTTCTCGCGCAGGGAGAAGAACTGCGCGCGCACAAGCCGCGCGACCGGCATCCAGTTGAACAGGCCGATCACCGCGACGATGAGGATGAACACGCCCATCTCCGGCCCCACGAAACCCCTCAGCGAGTCGCGGAACAGGTAGATGATGAGCAGCAGCACCGGCAGCTGCGGCAGGGAAAGGAACAGGTCGGTCACCCACATCAGCCCGGCGTCGAGCTTGCCGCCCGCCATGCCCGCGATGCTGCCGATCAGCACGCCGAGGAAGACGGCGACGATCATCGCGGTCACGCCGACCGCGAGCGAGATGCGCCCCCCGTAGAGCATCCGCGCGAGGAGATCCTGCCCGAGGTCGTCGGTGCCGAGCGGATGCGACCAGCTCGGCCCCTCGAGGCGGGCGGTGAAGTCGATCTCGTCGATCGGCACCGGCCAGACCAGGGGACCGATCAGCACCGCGAGCACGATCAGGCTGAGCACGACGGCACTGACCACCGCCATGCGATGCTTGCGGAAGCGGCGCCACGCGTCCTTCCACGGGCCGACGCGCGGCAGGGCCGCGCCGGCCGCGCTAGCGGTAGCTGATGCGGGGATCGAGCCAGCCATAAAGAATGTCCGCCACCAGGTTGAAGAAGATCACGAGAATCGAGAAGACGAAGGTGACTGCCATGATCACGGGCGTGTCGTTCGCCAGGATGGCGCTGATCAGCAGCGAGCCGATGCCGGGCACGCGGAAGATCTGTTCGGTCACGATGGCGCCGCCGAACACCGCGGGCATCTGGAGCGCGACCAGCGTCACCACCGGGATGAGGGCGTTGCGGACGACGTGCCGCATGGTGATGCGCGATTCCGGAAGCCCCTTGGCGCGCGCCGTGGTCACATGGTCGAGCCGGATCACGTCGAGCACCGCCGAGCGCACGAACCGCGTCCAGGTCGCGCCCTGGAAAAGGCCGAGCACGGCGACCGGCATTATGGACTGGCGGATGTGTTCCCACCACCAGCGCCAGCCCGTGGCGTCGATGTTCGTATTGTACACGAAGGGCAGCCAGTCGAGGTAGATCGAGAAGAACAGGATGAACAGCAGCCCGGTGAAGAAGGTGGGCAGCGAGAACCCGACAAAGGCGAGGGTATTGGCGATCTGGTCGAAGATCGAATAGGGCCGCGTCGCCGAATAGATGCCCACCGGCAGCGCGATGCACAGCGCGAGAACCTGCGAGGCGCCGATCACCGCGATGGTGGTCGGCAGGCGCTGCATGATCAACTGGTCCACCGGGATGCGGCTGACGAAGGAAAACCCCCACTCGCCGCGGATCATCGCCAGCAGCCAGCTGAAATAGCGGATGTGGATCGGGTCATCCAGCCCGAGGCTCGCACGCAGCTGCATGCGCACCTCGGGCGGAATGGCGGGATTCGTCGCCAGTTCCTCGAACGGATCACCGGGCGCGAGCGCAAGGACGGTGAAGAGGATCACGCTGATCCCGAGCAGGCTCGGGATCGCGATCAGCAGGCGACGGATAAGATACTGGGTCACTAGAAGAGATCAGCCCTCGCGGAACCAGTCGGAGAGCATCCAGTGCGTGTTGTCCCACGCGCTCAGCACATGCCGCAGATTGTTGAGGCTGCCGCTCGTCAGCGGGCGCTTCACCAGCGGGATGACGTGGTTGCTGCCCACGATGAGGTCGTTCATGCGGATGAACAGCGCGGCCCGCTTCACGGGGTCGAGCTCGCTTTCCGCCTCGCGGAAGGCGCGGTCGTAGTCCTCGTTCCTCCAGCGCACGATGTTGCGGCCCTGCCAGCTGTTGGCCCGCGACGACAGCTCCCACGACACGTACTGGTTCATGAAGCGCTGCGGGTCCGCCTGCGGCATGGTGGTCGTGTACATCTGCATGTCGGCGTAGAACTTCCCGAAGGTGTCGGGGTTCGCCACGTCCGACGAGAAGAACACCGACGCCACCACCGACTTCAGCTCGAGGTCGATGCCCGCGCGCTGCGCCGCCTGCTTGTAGACCGCCTGCGTCCGCTGCCGCGGCGCGTTGACCGAGGTCTGGAAGACGAAGCGCAGACGCACGCCGTCCTTGGCGCGGATGCCGTCGCGCCCGCGCACCCAGCCCGCGGCGTCGAGGATCTCGTTCGCCCTCTGGACGCTGAACTCCCAGCGCATGTTCGGCGAGCGGAAACGCGGCGGGTTGTTGAGGAAGTTCGCCGTCGCCGGGCCGCTGCGGCCGTAGATGAACTGCTGCAGCGCGCCGCGGTCGATCAGCAGCGCCATCGCCTGGCGCACCGCGGGGTCGCGGAAGGCCGGGTGCTGCGTGCTGGCGTGCGAACGCTCGCCGTCGATCTCGCGGTTGGGGTCGGTGACGTTGAGCTGCACGAACTCGACGCTGCCGCCATCCACGATGTTCACGCGACCGCGGCCCGCAGCTTCGAGGCGGCGCAGGATCTCGTCCTCGACCTGCAGGTTCCAGGCGTAGTCGAATTCGCCGGTCTGCAGAACGGCGCGGGCGGCCGAGACGGCATCGCCCCCGCCCTTGACCTCGATCGTGTCGAAGAAGGGCCGGTTGTTGCGGTGATAGGTCGGGTTCCGCTCGCCGCGGAGGTTGTCGCCCGGGGCGAAGCTGACGAACCGATAGGGGCCGGTGCCGACGGGGCGGAGGTTGGCGGGCGCGTCGCGCGCCGCGGCACCCACGAAATTGCCGAACAGGTGCTGAGGTATGATGCAGCCGACCGAGGCCACGAAGGCATCCGCCCAGAAGGGCGTCGGCTGCGAGAATTCGACGCGAACCGTGTGCGAATCCACCTTGACCACGTTGATGTCGCGGTAGCTGCCGCTGGTGGTGGCGGCGGTGGCCGGATTGCGCGCGTATTCCCAGTTGAACACCACGTCGTCGGCCGTGAAGTCGGCGCCGTCGTGCCACTTCACGCCGCGCTTGAGCTTCCAGGTGACGCCGCGGCCATCCTCGCGCAGACCGCGATTCTCAATGGACGGGATCTCGGCGGCGAGGATGGGCACCAGCGTGCCGTCCGCCGCCCAGCCGGCCAGCGGCTCGTAGAAGACGCGGCTCGATTCTTGGTTGGTCGTTCCGACTGCGAAATGCGGATTCAGCAGCGTCGCGGCCTGCCAGTAGAGAATGCGAAGCGGCCCGCCGCCGCCCGCGCGCGTGGGCGTGTATTCCGGCAAGGACTGGGCCGCGGCGGGCGCCGCGCCGGCGATGGCCAGCAACTGCGTTGCCATCGGCGCCGTGAGGCCGAGCGCGGCCATCCGCCGCACGAAGCCGCGCCGGCTCAATGTGCCGCTCTTCACGCGGCCGATCATCTGCCGGAGACCGTCTTCCGTCATGCCCATTCTCCCAAAACCGCCCGGGCCGTAGCGCCGGCTCACTCCGCCGATCGCCGATCCGGGACCATCCTCTCCATGAATTCGACCCTACCGCAAGCCCGGCGGCGGTGCATCCCCTTTCGTCGGGCCTGCGGGCGGCGCCCGGTCAGGACACGCGGTGCCAGTCGCGCAGCAGCCAGAAGGTGTTGTCCCAGCCGCTCAGTACGGGCCTGAGGTTGTTCAGATGCCCGTTCACGAGCCGCGGATTGAACAACGGGATGATGTGGTTGCTGCCCACGATGAGGTCGTTCATGCGGATGAACAGCGCCGCGCGCCTGACCGGGTCCATCTCGCCTTCCGACTCGCGGAAGATGCGGTCGTATTCCTCATTGCGCCACCGCGTAACGTTCCGTCCCTGCCAGCGGTTAGCCTGGGTCGCGACTTCCCAGGAGGTGAACTGGTTCATGAAAAGCTGCGGGTCCGCCTGCGGCATGGTGGTGTTGTACATCTGCATGTCCGCGTAGAACTTCGTGTAGGTGTCGGGGTTCGCGACGTCCGACGAGAAGAACACCGACGCCACCACCGACTTCAGCTCGAGGTCGATGCCCGCGCGCGCCGCCGCCTGCTTGATGATCGCCTGCGTCCGCTGCCGCGGCGCGCTGACCGAGGTCTGGAACACCAGGCTCAGCCGTCGCCCGTCCTTGACCCGGATGCCGTCGCGCCCGCGCACCCAGCCCGCGGCGTCGAGGATCTCGTTCGCCTTCTGGACGCTGAACTCGTAGCGCATGTTCGGCGAGCGGAAACGCGGCGGGTTGTTGAGGAAGTTCGCCGTCGCCTCGCCGCCGCGGCCGTAGATGAAACGCTGGATCGAATCGCGATCCACCACCAGCGCCACCGCCTGCCGCACCGCGGGGTCGCGAAAGACGGGATGCTGGGTCGAGGGGTGCGACCGCTCGCCTTGAACCTCGCGCGTGGGGTCGGTCGTGTTGAGCTGGATATGCTCGACCGCGCCGGTCGGCAGGAAGCTCACCTGCCCGCGCCCGGCCGCTTCCAGGCGTTTGAGGATCTCGTCGTCCACCCGCAGGCTCCAGGCGAAATCGAAGTCGCCGGTCTGCAGCACGGCACGTGCGGCCGAGGCCGCATCGCCGCCGCCCTTGACCTCGATCGTGTCGAAGAAGGGCCGGCCGGGCGCGTGGTAACCGGGGTTCGCCTCGCCCCGCACCGTGTCGCCGGGCTGGAAGCTCACGAAGCGATAGGCCCCCGTGCCCACCGGCCGGACGTTCGCCGGCGCATCGCGCGAGGCCGCGCCGGTGAAGTCCCTGAAGACGTGGCGCGGAATGATCATGCCGCGCGTTCCGACGAAGGCATCCGCCCAGAAGGGCGTGGGGCGCCCGAACTCAACGCGCACCGTATGGTCGTCCACCTTCACCACGTTCACGTCGCGGTAGCTGCCGCTGGTGACCGCGGCGGTGGCCGGGTCGCGTCCGTATTCCCAGTTGAACACCACGTCGTCGGCCGTGAAGTCGGCGCCGTCGTGCCATCTCACCCCGCGCTTGAGCTTCCAGGTGACGGCGCGGCCATCCTCGCTCAGCCCGCGATTCTCGATGGACGGGATCTCGGCGGCGAGGATCGGCACCAGCGTGCCGTCCGCCGCCCAGCCGGCGAGCGGCTCGTAGAAGATGCGGCTGCCGTCCTGGTTGGTGGTGCCGACCGCGAAATGCGGGTTCAGCAGCGTCTGCGCCTGCCAGTAGAGGATGCGCAGCGGACCCCCGCCCCCGCCGCGCGCGCGCTCGGGGAAGGCCGGCACCGCCTGCGCCGCCGCCGGCGCGGCGCCGGTGACGGCAAGCAGCTGCGTCGCCATCGGCGCGGTCAGCCCCAGCGCTGCCACGCGCCTGATGAAGCCGCGTCGGCTCAGCGTGCCGCGCTTCACGCGGCCGATCAGCGAGCGAAGGCTGTCCTCGGTCATGGCCCTCTCCCCTGCGCCGGGACGGCGGGCACCAGGCACGCCGGCGCGGGAGCCTAGCATGGCGGCGGCGGCGCCCGCACCGTCTTTCCCTCAGCCGCCGCCGAGTTCCTGCTCCACCACGCTCACCCAGTAGGAGACGCCGAGCGGGATGATGTCGTCGTTGAAGTCATAGAGCGGCGTATGGACTTCCGGCGAGCGTCCGTCCGGGCCGGTGCCGGCGCCGAGGAACATGAAGGCGCCCGGCCGCGCCTCGAGCATCAGCGCGAAATCCTCGGCGCCGGTCACGGGCGGGATGGTGGTGACGGCGCTCTCCTCCACGACGCCGCGCGCGGCGCGGCGCGCGATCTCGGTCTGCTCGGGGTGGTTGACGGTGGCCGGCACGCCGCGCCGGTAGGCGACCTCGGCGGCGACGCCGTAGGACGCGGCGAGCCCCTGCGCGAGCTCGGTGATGCGGCGCTCGAGCAGGTCGCGCACCGCCGCCGTGTAGCTGCGCGCCGTGCCCGTGATGGTCAGCTCCGCCGGCATGACGTTGGGCGATATGGGCGAGCCGCCCTGGATGGAGCCCACGCTCAGCACCGCGGAATCCAGCGCGGAGACGTTGCGCCCGACGATGGTCTGCAGCGCCAGCACGAAATGCGCCTGCACCACCGTGACATCGGTGGCGAGGTGCGGCGTCGAGCCGCCATGCCCGCCGGTGCCGCGGAAGGTGACGGTGAAGCGGTCCGAGGCCGCGAGCGCGGGCCCCGGCCGCGTGCCGAACACGCCCGCCGGCATGCGCGGCGCGTTGTGCAGCCCATAGACGGCATCGCAGGGGAAGCGATCGAACAGCCCGTCCTCGAGCATCGCTCGCGCGCCGCCGCGGCCTTCCTCGGCAGGCTGGAAGATCAGGTGGACGGTGCCGGCGAAGTCGCGGTGCCGCGCGAGCCAGCGCGCCGCGCCGAGCAGCATCGTCGTGTGCCCGTCATGCCCGCAGGCATGCATCACCCCGGTGTTCCTCGACGCATAGGGCTTGCCGGTCTGCTCGGTGATCTGCAGCGCGTCCATGTCGGCGCGCAGCCCGACGCTGCGGTTGCCCGGCCTGGTGCCGCGGATGGTCCCTACCACGCCGAGCTTGCCCACGCCCTCCGTCACCTCGATGCCGAGCGCGCGCAGCTCCTTCGCCACCAGCGCGGCGGTGCGCGTCTCCTCCATGCCGAGTTCGGGATGGGCGTGGATGTCCTGGCGGATGGCGGCAAGCTCGGGGAGCCAGGCCTTGACGCCTTCGATCACCGGATTGGTCATGGGACAGGCTCCTCGTGAAGGTGGTGGCGGACGATGGCGGCGTCTTTCCGCCTGCGCCGCGGGTTCGGGCCGCGCGGCAGCGTGGATGGAAGGCGCATCCGGGCGGCGGCGCAAGCCGGGGGGCCGGCATTGATCCCGGCGCCCGCGCGGCGCAGGCTGCGCGCCGCAATTGAAGGGCGCGCGCCATGGCCGACACCACGCTTTTCCCCGGTACCGTCGAGTGGTCGGGGGAGAATCCTGGCATCTCGCTCAAAACCGACCAGGCCGGGCCGTTCACCACCCTGGCATCCTTCTTCCGCGTCGTGCTCTCCCCGCATGGGCGGGGCCATGCGCTGGTGCTGATGCTGTCGCCGCAGGAGGAATCGCCGCCGGCCGAGCGCGCCAACGTCTGCTACACGGACAACGAGCCGCTCGCGCGCTGGCTGGTCGCCGGCTACGTGTCGCATTTCGGCGCCTGGCGCGGGCTGCCGGGGCTGAAGGGCCTGCAGTACCGCGGGCTCGACAGCGTGCACGCCGGCGGCGACGCCATCACCACCTACAGCGAGACCATCCGCGCCGGCGACACGACGGTGGCGCTGACCTGGTCGGGCCTGGGCAAGCCTTTCTGCTTCGCGCTAGGGCCCGCGGCCTCGGCGACCGGCATCCACCACATGCCGACCCTGTTCGTCGGCTGCGAGACCGCGACGGTGACGGTGAACGGGCGCGTGCGGCCGGGCGCGCCGATCCCGCGCGACATCGCGGGCCAGCGCATCAGCACGGCGATGCTGGCCTTCTCCGAGACCTGGGTGCGCGCCTGACAGGCTTGGCAGCGGCCCCGGACCTCCCGCAGAAAGGGTCGGAGGTGTCCTGATGAGCGATTCGGTCCCGCGCGCCGCCCTGTGGCTGGGACTCTATGGCCTGCTGCCGAGCATCGTCGCGCTCGGCGTCATGGCGTTCATGCCGGAATGGCGGGCGATCGGCGCCTGGGTCGGCGTCGCCTATGGCGCGGTGATCGCGAGCTTCATCGGCGGGACCTGGTGGGGCCTCGCCTGCGCCCGCGCGCCGGCCGAGGCCCTGCCGCGACACCTGGTCTTTTCGGTGGTGCCGAGCCTCGTCGCCTGGCCGGCCGTGCTGGTGCCCCCGGCGACGGGCTACATCGTCCTCGCCATGCTGTTCGCGGCGCTGCCGCCGACCGACCGGCGCCTGCACGGCGACGGGATCGCGCCGGCCTGGTGGCTGGGGCTGCGGCGCCCCTTGTCCTTCGCCATGGCGGCGCTGCACGGCGCCGGGGCCGTCATCCTGCTGGTCAGCCCCGGTTGAGCGGGCGCGGCGGACGCTACCCGGTCGCGGCGCCTGGCGGGACAACGTGTTCGTCGAACGGCTGTGGCGGAGTGTGAAATACGAGGAGGCCTATCTGCGCACCCATGACAGCGTGAGCGATGCGCGGGCGTCGCTCGGCCGGTATCCGGATTTCTACAACGCCCGGCGGCCGCCTTCGAGCCTCGGCGCGCGGACGCCCAGGGCTATCGCACAAGGACGATCATTACGACTCGATCGGCGCAGCCGAATCAGAACTGCGCCATTCGGGACATTCTCGACTGGAGAGCGCGCTCACTGCGCAGGTTTCTGTCGTCTCGACGCCAAATGCGATTCCCCTGCGCGGACGCCGGAGCGGGCCTGTCTCGACCACCTGCCGCAGGGAGTGGCTGCGTGAGAGGGGCGCCGGTGCCGTGGCCTCACTCCGGCCGGGCTACGCCCTCCCTGCGTGAGGCCGCACCACCGGTCGTGTCCCGTGTGGTGGTGTAGGAACGACAGAGCACGGGGCGCGTAGCGAAGCCCCTGGGCGAGCGTAGCGGAGCGGCCCGGGCGGCCACCGCGGTGATCCTTGGCAGGG
>Ga0207950_100530_pt1 | contig 12671 bp, 11 predicted proteins | sample Subbio11_8B_AprC_FD_184814 | JGI IMG/M metagenome (GOLD analysis project Ga0207950, IMG submission 184814) | Serpentinite rock and fluid subsurface biosphere microbial communities from McLaughlin Reserve, California, USA - CR11_8B_AprC (SPAdes) | ecosystem: Environmental > Terrestrial > Deep... | reverse complement strand
CGGAACCCATCAGGGCCAGCGGTCGTGCTGACCGCACAAAAGGCCGGACACATGACCGCAGGCAACCCGCTGCATCAGATTGCCATCCACTGCCCTTGAAGCCCGGGGGCCATCCACACATGCTATGATTGGGCTTTCTCGATCATCATTCGCGCCGCGGCGACGTCGGCAAAGGTGCGATCATCGCCCTCCAGCAGCGCGGTCTCACCGACCGTTTCCTGCCAGCGGCGCACGATGACGTCGGCATAGGCGGGGTCGATCTCCAGCAATACGGCACGCCGCCCCGTGCGCTCCGCTGCGATCATGGTCGTGCCCGACCCACCGAAGCAATCCAGCACCGTGTCGCGCGGCTTGCTGCTGTTGCGGATGGCCCGCTCCACCAGCGCCACCGGCTTCATCGTCGGATGCAGATCGTTCCTGGCCGGCTTGTCGAAGTGCCAGACATTCCCCTGGTCACGTGCGCCGCACCAATAGTGCTGGGCGCCAGCCTTCCAGCCATAAAGCATGGCCTCGAACTGCTGGTGGTAGTCGGCCCGGCCGAGCGCGAATGTGTTCTTCGCCCAGATGATCGTGCTCGACCACTTCCCGCCCGCCTCCTGCCAGACGCGATGCAGCGTCGGCCATTCCGAGGAGGACATGCAGACGTAGCAGGCGCCCTTGGTGACCGAGAGCAGGTTGGCCAGCGCGGGGCGGAGGAACTCCGGAAAGCCGCCGCCGAGCGCGTCATTGGCGATGGTCATCTTGGCGACGGTGCCGCCCTCGTAAGCGACATTATAGGGCGGATCGACGAAGCCCATGTCGGCCAGGTGGCCGGCGCCGAGCGCGCGCTGGACGTCGACTAGGTTCGTCGCGTCGCCGCACAGCAGGCGATGCTCGCCACAGCGCCAGAGGTCGCCGGTCCGCGTGACCGGCACCACCGGTGGCGGTGGCGCCTCGTCGGCATCAGCGCCGAGGCCGGCATCGGCAGCCGCAAGCAGCCGGTCTAGTTCCATGCCCGAGAATCCGAGCACATCCAGATCGACCACCGCCTCGTCACGGATGCGCGCGATTTCCGCCGCGAGCAGCGCCTCGTCCCAGCCGGAGTTTAGTGCGATCTGGTTGTCCGCCAGACGGAGTGCGCGCGCCTGCGCGGGAGAGAGATGGCCGAGCTGCAGCACCGGCACGGAGGCAAGCCCGAGCTGCTTCGCCGCCATGACGCGGCCGTGGCCGGCGATCAGCACGCCCTCGGCGTCGACCAGCACGGGGTTCACGAAGCCGAACTCGGCGATGGAGGCGGCGATCTGCGCCACCTGCGAGGGTGAGTGCGTGCGGGCATTCTCGGCGTAGGGCACGAGGGACGCGATCGGCAGAGGCGAGACCACGAGGTCAGGGTGCACCGGCGGTGGCCTCCATTCGCGCGGCGGCGACGGCGTCGTAATCCGGCCCAATGCCGTGGCCGCTGTCGTCCAGGATCACCGGCAGATCGGGATGCAGCATCCTCCACCGGGCGATGGCAAGGTCGACATAGGCCGGCGCCAGCTCGATCGCGCGCACGCCGCGGCCGGTGCGCTGGCCCGCCAGGATGGTGGTGCCGGAGCCGCCGAAGGGCTCGAACACGACGTCGCCCTCGTCCATGTAGGCCCGCATCAGGAACTCCGGCAGCACCACGGGGAACACCGCGGGGTGCTCCGTCTCGATCCCGCGGCCCTTGTGGCGGGTCAGGCGCAGCACGTTATCCGGGATCCGGAAGTCCTGCACCGGCAGGCCGGCATGCTGGTATTCTGAGATGGTGCCATCGGCGGCGCGGAGGCCGCTGCCCTTGTTCGGCGTGCCTGCCCATTTGCACGGCACGATCTTGTTCGCCTGGCGGGCCTGGCGGTTGAAGTGGAAGACGAACTCGAAGGCCGGCGCGAGGCGACCGTTCCAGTCGCCGGGCAGGCCGGGCCCCTGGTCCCAGGTGTAGAGCCCAAACCGGCGCCAACCGCGGCCGCGCATCCAGTCGAGCCATCCGGCCCAATAGGGCTGCCATTCGTTGTCGCGGTGGATCAGGCCCAGGTTGACCAGCACCTGGCCGTCTGGCCTCATGGCCACGTCGAGATGCTGGAACACACCCTGCATCAGGGCGTCCCAATCGGTGACGCCGCCGGTGGTGTAGTCCCGCTGGTTACCATAGGGCGGCGATGTGAACAGCAGCGCGGCACGGTCCTCGCCCATCACCCGCGCCACGCTGGCGGCGTCGGTGCTGTCGCCGCAGAGCAGGCGATGGTCGCCCAGCAGCCAGAGGTCGCCGGGGCGGGTAACCGCCTGACGCGGTGGCTCCGGTTCGGCATCGGCGGGATCCTCCGCCGGCTCCTCCCCGGCGCCCGCCGCGCCTGCCGCACCGCCCCCCTCGGCCTGATCCGCGGACAGAGCCTCGGGCGCGTCGCCGTTGGACACGGCATCTCCAGCCGCCTCGAGGATGTCCGCGAGCTCATCCGCTGAGAAGCCGAGTGCCGCGAGGTCGATGTCCTGCGCCGACTGCACCGCGGCGAGCGCATCGCCCAGCAGCGCCTGGTCCCAGGTCGCGTTCTCCGCGATGCGGTTGTCGGCGAGGCGCAGTGCCTCCTTCTGCACCGCGGACAGGTGCCGCAGCACGATCACCGGCACCTTGGCCATGCCGAGTGCCGTCGCGGCCTCAAGCCGGCCATGGCCGGCGATGAGCACGCCTTCCTCATCCACCAGCAGCGGATTGGTGAACCCGAAGGCCAGCATGCTGGCCTTGATCTGCTCCAGCTGCTCGGCGCTGTGCATGCGGGCGTTGCCGGCATGCGGGCGCAGTTCCGCCACCGGACGCAGCAGGATCTTCGCCGCCATCCAGGGGAGCGTCATGGGACCATCCGGTTTGCAGGTGGTTTGCAGGGCCGCGGCGCGGCGTCAGTTTGCAGCTAACGATTTGAAGCCACAGGCGAAGGCTGCAAACCGCAACCCATATTTTCGGCCTGGCGCTAGCGATGTTGCGCGCTTCCGCCCCCCGCATACAGCGGGGCCAGGAAGGACCCTGCGGCTCGAGAGCCACTGTCTCGATCGAGCCGCAGCGTGGCTCTTCAGCCGCGGCGCTCTCGCACCTTCTCTACGTGTCTTGCTTCTAGCCTTATCGATTTCGGAGCCGCTACGGGGTGAATTGTAACAGCGGGATCGGGGCGATGGTGACCGCCCCGATCATCCCGCGTCACGCCGCCCTCACTCGTGGCATCAGCCCGAAGTGCACGGCGAGAATGCCAAGGGTTCCGACCAGGATGCCCTGTCCCACTGGGCCGTGCACCGTCCGTCCGGCCCAGCCCTGACGCATCGACCACTCGCGGACCGAGAACTCGAGACCGATGACAAACCACGCGCAGGAGCCGCAGGGGCTGTCCTGCCCCCCCAGCGCATCGAGCGCCGCAGCGACGCGGCGCCGTGCCTCGACCTGCATCGTCGAGAGCGTGTCGACGCGCGTGCCTGGGATGCGCATGATCTGGGACGTTGACATGCTGTCGAAGCAAGCGGCGCGGAACAGCCCGCGGAAGATCTCACCCGCTTCGTGCATCTGCGGCGTGATGCTGCCGTGCGCCAGCATCAGCCCGAGCGTGTCCACGGCGCGGCGATGCTGGACTGGGCTGCCGGTCTCGGGATCCGCCTCGCGGATCGGCTCCGAGAAGCCACCATGCTGTAGCCGCCACTTCGACGGCTTCGCCAGATCGTCGTGCTTCGGCTTCGCCACCTTGGGCTTGCGCTTACCGGCCATCGTGGTTCTCCCCGTTTCGACGCCCCCAGCGCCGATTGGCTTCGTTGGTGATGGCCTGACGGAGCCAGTCGTCCGTGATGTCGGCGACAGGCAGCGCGGCCACGCCGTGCCGATGCCAAGCGGCGGCGCGCATGGCGTTCACCTCGCTGTCGTTGGTCGGGCTACGCGTCCCGCGGTCGAGGCAGGACCGGGGCGGCAGTGGTGCGCCGTGCATGCTCATGCGCGGCCTCCCGTGGGGTCGGTGGCCCAGAGCAGAAGGGCGATGGCATCCGCCTCGTTGTCGTCGGCCGGCGCGAAGCCGCGAGCCTGGATGGCGGCGACCATCTTCGCCTTGTCGGCATTGCCCTTGCCGGTAGCGTAGCGCTTGATCGTGCCGACTGGGACGCCCTCGTAGGGGACGTCGTGCTCCTCGCACCAGGCGGTCAGCATGCCGAGGAATCCGCCGTAAATGTGAGCCGCGTCGGTGCCGGCATGCGCGCGGACCTCCTCGAACACGATCCACGCCACACCGCCGGACAGGGCGGCGACCTCGGCCAGCCATCCGCGGAAGCGCAGGAAGCGCATCCCGCCGCCTTCGAAGCGGCTGGGGCGGAACGTCATGGTCCCCGAGGTGATGCCGCCGTCCTGGCCGCGCAGCGCCCAGCCGGTGGTGGTGCCGAGATCCAGGGCGAGCACGGCGTGGTGTGCCAGGCTGATTGCGGGCGGGACGATGATAGGTGGCCCGCTTGCATGGGCGGCGGGCATGGTGAGAGTCGTGGCTGCCATGGTGGTCTCCGGAAGGGGATCGTCCTGGTGAGGGCGGCGACGGCGCGGTTCTTGGCGGAGCTCGCCGTCGCTGCCCGGCTTGGGGTTGGCCTGCGTCCGGCGGCCCGATCGCTGGCGGCCAGTGCCGCCCCAACCCAGGACCCAACCGGGTCCAACCTGCGGCGACCTCGCAGGAAGAATTTTCTTGCAAAATCAGCGCATTATGTGGGCGTGTCCCAACGTCCCAACCTGGGCCGACATCCCCTAAACCTATAAGGAGAATGTATGTCCGGCCCGACCCAGACCTTCCGCATCTAGGTTTCAGACCCGTTGGGACGGTTGGGACGTTGGGACCACCGGCCGTAACCAACTGATTCTGCATTGAGATTTTCTGTCCCAACCTCGACGAGGGGGTTGGGACCGCGGGGCGAGGTTGGGACAGGAGCGAAGCAGCCGACATCACGAGCTGCCCTGCGGGCGCGGTGCCCGGTAGCGCCACTCCCGCGCATCCCGGCCCGAGGCGCCCGATTTGTACCGCTCCCACTTCCTGGCCTTCAGGAAACTGGAGACGCGCATCTGATCTGCCCGGGTCCATTTCGCCGGCTCGATGCTGAGCGCCTGCTCCAGCACCTCGCCGACGGAGACGTCGGTCAACGGCGTCGAGCGCGGCACGTGGCGGTCCTGCCAGTCGTCATAGTTGCCGAAGCCGACATTCACGCTGCGCCGCTCGGAGACCAGCCAGCGCTCGATCAGCGCGTCCCATGCATCCGGCTCGTAGCGGGCCTCCTGCTCGGCGGTGGCGGAAGCGATAAGGTCGCGGTCCTCCAGCCACCACGGCGCGCCTACGCTGAACCGAGCGACGGCCTCGGCCCAAAGCTGGTCGCGGTCGCGGCGCAGCCCGTCGAGGTCAATCTCCCCGCAGCGCAGCGGCCAGAAGCGGCGATTGCCGGTTTCATCCCGCAGATAGGTGTCGGGATTCACGCTGCCGGCGAAGACGCACTGCCGCGGCACCGTGACCACGTACCGTTCATAGGGCGGCCGGTAGCGATCGGAGGTACGGGTGAGGAAGGCCTTGATCCGCGACACCTCGGCCCTGCCGATCGCGTCGAGTTCGGCCATCTCGATGATCCACACGCCACGCATCTGCTGCGCGGCGTCCTTCGAGCCGATCTCCGCCAGTTCGTCGGTGAACCAAGCATCCGAGGCGAGCACCTTCAGCGCCGTCGACTTCCGGATGCCCTGTGGTCCCTCCAGGATCAGCATGTGATCGGCCTTGCAGCCGGGGCGCATGATCCGCGCGACGGCGGAGATCATCCACAGCGAGGCCATGGCCCGGTTCAGTGGCGTGTCCGCGGCGCCGAGATAGGTCACCGCCCATGCGTCGAGGCGCAGTGTCCCATCCCAGGCGAGCGCGCGGAGGTAGTCCTGCACCGGATGGATGCGGATGTTGCGGGCGACGGCCACGACGCTGCGCCCCACCACGACGGGCGGGACGTTGATCTCGTGGCGCTGCAGCCATTCGGCGCAGCGCACGTCGTCCGCATCGCCCCAGGCCCGCGGCAGGGTGCTGGCGGTGGGCTCCCAGGGCAGGGCGCGGGTGACCAGGATCTCCTGCGCAAACTCGTCGAACACCAGCGCGCCGGCGAACGCCGCATCGAGCGACAGCGCGGTGATCACATTCGCCTCGTTCCGCTCCGGCGTGCCGCTGGGTTCGAGGCGGAGCAGAGCGGCCCAGCGCGGCCGGATCGGCGCTTGGTTCACATCGCCCGTGGTGTTGAGGCGGCGCCGCAGCTCGCCGAGCTGCTTTTCCAAGATGGAGACGGCGATGCCGGTCGCGGATTTGATGCCGCCGAGGACCTGGCGCTCGGGCAGTGGCTCGAGGCGGAGGGTAACCAGGCGGCCCAGCAGCTGGGACAGCGGCGCCATGTCAGGCGGGTTGGTGAGCGTGGCCGCGGCCGCCAGCAACTCCTCCGCGGTGGTGGGTGGCGAGGCCTGATCACCAGCGGCCGCCGGCGCGGCAGAATCCGCTGCCGTCACGCCATGCCGCAGGTCGTCGTTGAAGTCGTCGCCATGTAGCGGCGCGAGGATGTGGGAGGGGATGTTGGCGAGGTTCAGCTGGTCCGCCAGCGTGGCCGCGGCCTGCATGCCAGGGAGGCCAGCGTCAGCGAAGATGGTGACGTGGGTGGTGCCGTCCGGCCACCGCCAACGCCGCAGCCCATCCGCGGAGAGCGCCGCCATGGTCGGCACGGCGAAGATGGCCTGCGCCGAGAGCGCGGTCTCGATCCCCTCGGCGACGCCGATCCGGCCGTCCTCGGGGAAGCGCGCCAGGCGCACCGCGCCGCCGGCAATGGGCCCCAGCATCTTCTTCCCCGGCGGCGCCTTTCCCGAGCCGTCGTCCAGCAGGTAGGTCCGGTGGATGCCGCCTGTGGGCTCGCCAGCACCGTCGCGGGCGACCGCCACCATCCCGGCCCAACCACGCTTCGTGTCGAAGTCAGGAAGGTCCGGGTGGAACAGCAGGTCAGGGCTGTCCGGCACCTCCAGCCCGCGGCTGCGCAGGTAGGTCTCGGCCACCGTGCCGGCGAGCGGCTGGCAGCCCTCCAGCAGTCGCGCCACCTCGCGGCTATGGTCCGGCCTGGGCTCCTGGGGCCGCGGACTGGGCGCGGGCTGCTCCATCTGGGCCAGCCGGGCTGCCTCGGCGAAGAGCCGCGCCTCGGTCAGCCCCGTCGCGTGATAGACCATGTCGATCGGCCCGGCGCTTTCGCCGGTGGCGTGGTCGAAGCCCCATCCTGCGAAGCGACCCTCGAGGTGCAGGACGCAGGATCCCTCACCACGGGGGCGGCGTCCTGACAGGTCGGCGCAGCGCAGCGTCTTCCGGTCCTGCGCGCGGACCGCCTGCGGGAACAGCGCCGGCAGCCATTCGCGTGCCGTGTCCGCCAGCCTGCGCCGCACCTCGGCCAGATCGTGCCGAGCCGGCAGCACAGGGCCGGCGTCGTTGAGATCGATGCATGCTGACGCGGTGACGGCGGGATGGGGCTCGGCGTTCATGCGAGGATCACCAGGCCCTGCTCGGCGCGGGTGATGGTGGTGTAGAGCCAGCGGCGGCGATCGAGCTCCGTCCGGCCGAGACCATCGTCCCACACCACCACGTTCTCCCACTGCGAGCCCTGGCTCTTGTGGCCGGTGATGGCCCAGCCGAAGGTCGCCTCGGTCAGCGCACGCTTGGTCTTCCAGTCGCGGTCGTGGCGCTGCTTGTCGAAGGCGATGTGATCCTCGAAGTGCCCCTTGTAGATGCGCAGCCGGCCGCGGCTGCCGTCCTGCTGCGGCGGCCCGATGCGATTGCCGTCCTCGTCGGTCACCACCGCCGAGAAGTAGTGGGTCCCCTCATCGACGACGGCGTCGAGCGAGAGGAACATCCCGTTGATCAGCCCGAGGCCGTTCTGGTTCTTCAGGCAGACGATCTTCTCGGCGGGGCCGGTGGGCAGCCAGCCTGGCCCAAAGCCGGCAGCCTGGCGCATGGCGTTGTTCAGCTGCAGGCGCGTCGCGTTCATGCCGCAGATGACCTGGCCACCGCGCAGCGCCTGTTCCGGCGTCACGTCGGATTTGCGCATCTTCCAGACGTGGGTGTCGTACTGCCCGAAGCCGATCGCCACGCCCTCGCGGGCCATGGTGGCGAGGCGGATGATGGCGCTCTCCGCCGCCTGGCGGTGGATCTCGGTGAGCATGATGTCGGGCGCATCCTTGGTGAAGGCGCCTTCGCCCTGGATGGGCGGCAGCTGGCCGGGATCGCCGAGGACCAGGATGGGCTTGCCGAAGCTCATCAGGTCGCGCGCCATGTCCTCGCCGACCATCGACACCTCATCGAGCACGATGAGCCTCGCATGCGCCGCGTCGCTCTTCGGGTTCAGCGCGAAGCGGGGCCGCTTCATGTCGGAGACGGCCTGGCGCATCGCCTCGATCGTCGCCTCGGCGGTGGTGCGATCGAAGCCCGAGAGCTGCCGAGCGCTGGCCATCGCCTCGGTGATCTTCTTTTCGGCCGCCTCGACTTCCTCCTCGGTCGCCTCGATGACGCTGTAGATCAGGCTGTGGATGGTGCGTGCGGGCGTGCCCTTGCGGCGCAGGACCAGCGCAGCCTTGCCGGTGAAGGTGGCTGTGACGACACCGGGCACACAGCCCTCGCCATCACCGCCGGCGCGATGCGGCTCGAGGCCGATCTCACCCAGTGCGAACTTCAGCACGGTCGATTTGCCCGTGCCGGCGAAGCCGAACAGGCGGAACACCTGCTGCTGCTCGGTGCCGTGCTCGAACCATGCCCGGATCGCGCTGATGGCGCGGTGCTGGGTGTCGGAGGGCGTGATGTCGCCGCTCATGCTGCACTTCCCAGTTCCATGCGGTAGTCCTTCACGACAGCCCCGCGCGACTGATCGCCGACCTCGCATTCGCGGACGAACACGCGCCGTCCGTCGGCGAGCGTGCGCCAGTGCCCACGGCGAATGTGCCAGCGCGGCGAAGCGTGTGTTCCGCCGCGAAGCGCGACTGCGGCCGCAACCTGCGTCGTATCGATTTCGGCGATGCGGTAGGTCCATCCGCGGACACCGTGCTTGGCGAGCGAAGCGCGCCGCAGCGGCGACACCACGTGTTCCCGGAGCTGTGTGCCGACCGACAGCAGGCCAAGCGCACGCCAGACCATGCCGGTGAGTGCCTGAAAGTATGGAGTGTGCTCTGCCGGATCGACGAGGGTCGGATGCGCTTCGACGTCCGCGACGCCGTCGGGCAGGAAGCTGGCCCGAGCCAAGACGTCGGTCCAGAGCTTGCGACGGGTGTCGAAGCGAAAGAGGAATGCATCAACGCCCTGCTCGGTCCTGACCGCGTAGGCAACGAGAGATGCGCCGGGATGGAGCTGTTCGGTGACCTCGAACAGCACACGCTCGTGAGGCAGCCGCAGCGGGCCGGCCATGATGGTCTGCGACAGCAGCTGGACCTCGTCCGAGTCAAAGCTGGTCTGGTCGGGAAAGAGGTAGACCGGCGCGCTGAGGACGCCGGATGCATCGACGGGACACCAGAAGCGGCTCGCGTAACGATGAATGTGGCGCTTCAGCGCGTAGGCCAGCGGCACGGGCGGAAATGGCGAAGGTGACCTCACGGGTTGGCCTCCCAGCAGCGGGCCGCGTAGGGACAGAAGCGGCAGAGGAAGAAATCGGCGTGGGCGGCGATGCGCGGGGGCAACTCGCCGGCTTCGGCAGCGCGGAGGATGTCAACGGCCCGATCGGACAGGCGCTGCGCCTCGGCTGCATCGAAGGGCACCGCCTCGTGGTGCAGGGCGAGGGTGTCGCGGTTCAGCGCGGTCAGCAGCGCCACCTCGAGCTCGAGATAGGCCATGTAGAGCTGGACCTGCGCGAAGTAGATCGGCTTGGACTGGCGCAGGCCGTGCTTGACCAGGTCGTTCCACGACTTCTGGCCGAGGGCCTTGTGCTCCCACAGGGAAGGCCAGCGGATGCCGACATCGGGACCCGCGACGATGACGCCATCGGCATGCCCACGCAGCTTTCCGCCTGCGGCGGCAAAGCCGAACTGCTCGCCATCGGCGCCGCGGTCACGCAGATCGAAGCCCGCCTGGCGGAGCCATCGGATGGACAGCGTCTCGAACTGGTGTCCCGCATCGAAGACGCGGAGGATGCCGCCGTCGAAATCGCGACCCGCATCCTTCGGGGTATGCGCCACCTCGTAGACCAGCTTTCGCGCGCAGGCCTCGCCGATCCGGCTGCCACCGAGATAGTCGCGCGGGCGCTGCCGCTGGTTGCGCGCGACCAGTGCGGCATCGACATGCGCATTGATGCGGGCGGTGGTGTCGGCCATGCCGTGCGCGGCGCGTCCGTAGACCAGGCCGGATTGGTGGTTGAGGTCGAGGATCACAGCCGCCCCCTAAAATGGGATCGGGTCGTCGAGCGGATCCCGCTCGGCGGCCTGGCGCTGCATGGATGCCTGGAAGCCGTCCACGCAGGCCTCGATGATGCGGTCGATTTCTGCCGCGCTGCGGTCGTGGAACGGCGCCATGAGGTTCAGCTCCACCAGCACCTCGGCAAGCGGCCGGCGCGCGTCCTTCACCGCGCGCTCCTCCATCTGCGTTTTGTCGATCACGCCGTTGGACCTCCGGCCCAGCGCGCCACCTGCCTCGCAACACCGCATCGAGCAGAAGCGGTGATGCGGGAATTCGCCCCAACGAAGCTGGTGGATGTAGCCGAAGCCCTTCGCCTCCCGACCGCAGAGCGCACAGGTGAGCCGACGCACCTGGTCCTCGGGCGAGCAGCCGCGCGGCTGTGGCAGGGACTGGGCCGCAGCACGCGGCTGCGCCGGCCGCGTCCAGCGGCGACGAACCATCGGCGCATCACCCGTTCAACCAGGCCGGGCCGCCTGCCGCCGGCGCCGGGGCGGGCGGAGCCGCGGGTTGCGGCGCGGCGGGGGCGGGGCTCGCGGTGGCCGGGCGTTCCCACATGCGGGGCGCCGGAGCCGCGGGCGCGGCGGCAGCCGTGCCCGACCAGGCGGGCGGCGTGGTGGCCGCTGCGGCCGGCGGACGCGCCGGCCGGTGGCTGGGCGCCGCCGCCACGCCTTCGCCGGCCATGACCTTGGCGTATTCCGGCTCGCCCGGCAGCACGACACGGTCCAGGCGATTGCTGTCGGAATACCGGGGGTCGTTGGCGGGCTCGACGCGCACCTTCGCAGCGAAGGTGATGCCGTGCAGATCGGCGAGACCGCGCAACATGCGCTTGGCCTTCGCCGCCTCGCTCATGTCCTGCGAGTCCAGCCCGAGCGCGCTGTCGATCATCGCTCGGAAGACCCCCTTGGAGATCTTCCAGCCGATCGACACACCCTGCTCGTCCACCTTCCCGCCGACGACGGTGAAGGTCTGCCAGAACTTGCGGCGGATGTGCGGGCCGGCCGTGACGGTGAACTCGCAGTCCAGCATCTTCACGTCGCTGCCCTGCGTCTTCGTCGCCTTGAGCAGACCGCGGTCGGCCTCGCCCTGGCCATCCAGTCCACCCTTGCGGAGGTGCATGATGACCTTCACGAAGCTGCCGTCCGGGATGAGGTCGGAGCCGCGCGGCAGTTCGGCATCGTTCATGTCATAGGTCATGGCATCACCCCCTTGGTGGCGTTGGTGCTGGTGGCGTTGATCTTGCGGAGCAGGGCGGCGAGGTCCGCGGGCTCGGTCTCGTCGAGACGGCCGGAGCGATCCTTCGCGGGCAGCCCGAAGCTATTGCCGGCACGGCAGACGAGGCGACGCTCGGTTCCGCGCTCCGGGTCGTATCGCCAGGAGTCACCTTCGCGGCTGAACAGCCCCATGGTGACGACCTGATCGACGATGCCCGGCAGTTCACGCGCGGCCTTGCCGCCTTCCATCTGCGGCTGCCAGGTGACCTTGCCGAACTCGTCGGTCACCTTCTCCAAGATGCCGACCATGATCGTGGTCTTGCCCGGCGCGTGCTGCAGGTGCTTCAGCAGGCCGATGACCTCGCGCGCCATCAAGCCGTAGGCGCCGCGGGTGTCCGGCTTGCCGGTCTTCTCCGAGAAGGCCTCGGGCCGCGTCTTGGCCCAGGCCATGGCCTGCCGCGTGAGGTCGGTGATGCTGTCCAGGAACACGATGGATTTGCTGGCGAGCAGCCGCACCAAGTCGGGATGCGCCGCGGCGAGATGCTGATAGTGCCCTTCCGAGAAGAACCCGGTCGGATCGGCCGCCGGGTTCACACCGCCGACCAGGCAGGCAAGGTCGATGGCATCTTCGAAGCAGCGGACAGGGATGCTGTCGCCGCGCCAGTCCTGCACCGACTTGAGGCCGGCCTCGAGGTCGATGCAGAGGGTCTTTTCGGCATGCATCGTTTGGACCTGCGTGGTCTTGCCCACGCCGCTCGGCCCGAACAGCGCCAGGGTGGTCTTGTTGACGGCGCTCGACAGGCGCTCGTCGGCCGTGACGATGCGGAGTGCCATCAGCGACCTCCCTGCATCGAGATGACGCCGTCAGCATGCGGGCTATCGCGCCGTGCGACGTCGGACATGAGGGCGAGGCGATAGGTGGCGCGCCCCGTGCGAACCGTGCGGGCCGGCTCGAAGGCGGCGCGGATGCGCTCCGGCCAGGCGGTGTAGGCCCGCTCCGAGACCTTGAAGCTGACCTCGACATACTGGCCGGGATCCT
>Ga0207950_100529_pt1 | contig 12672 bp, 15 predicted proteins | sample Subbio11_8B_AprC_FD_184814 | JGI IMG/M metagenome (GOLD analysis project Ga0207950, IMG submission 184814) | Serpentinite rock and fluid subsurface biosphere microbial communities from McLaughlin Reserve, California, USA - CR11_8B_AprC (SPAdes) | ecosystem: Environmental > Terrestrial > Deep... | reverse complement strand
AACATTCATTTTAACCCTCAAAGAAAAAAAACGACAAATGCAAGACCTGGCATTTCTTACATCAAAAATCGTGCTACTCTGCCGCATTTTTCTGTTACTCAAGGCTTAGCTCAATTGGATTGTTGCTGCGGCGCATGTTTTGAGCAGCTACCCTGCGGGAATTAGGATCAGTAAGGAGTTCGAAGGTTTCGTTAATTACGCTTTGGCGAAAAGCCTCCCTTGCCCTTCGGAAGTTCGCTTTTGTGGTTTCGATATACCTTAATTTTTGCAACTCTATAATTAGGGGCACTTCAGGTTTTTTAATGGAATTATAATCAAATACAAAATGGTTCCGGGTGTCATACAACTTCAAGATTAACCCAGGTAGTCCGTTGAATTTATGTGGCCCATCGCTTATTGGTATTTCAGTGGTAAACCACGCAACCCATGATCTTCCTCCAAATTCAACAGTGGCTTTTTGGGCTTTGAAGTTTCCAATTTTAGTTGTTTGGTTTGAAATTTCCCACTGAAATTGGTTTAATTCTTCCCTGAAAATGAAACTATCCTGCATAATTCGGTCGGTTGTTGTAATCATGCCCTGAGGGTAGTTTTTAAATATCTTAGTTGGAAACGTTGAAGTTGGCCCCTGCCTGGCTCTTTGCTTAAACTCATCCAGATTTCTGCTCCCTGCTAAGAACTGTTCCCTGTTAAAGGAATTTAAACACTGGTAAAGGGAAATACTTGAACCGATGAATAACACAACATCAACCTCATTTTTGTTTTCAGGGTTAAGGGAATCCGGGGAGAAAGTGAATGAATATGTTACAATTAATTTTACGGTGTCGAGGGTTTTGGTCGGGGTGGGAGCTAAAAATCCCTGTGAGAACCCTGTAGAGAGCAAAAGAAGGAAAAAGCAGAAAATTTGGTATTTCATAGCATGGTGTTTTTTTGATTTAAAACAATAGAGGCAGAATGGAAAGCTGGTAAACCATTAAGTGCGGTAACCATTTTTTGTCACCTGCCTCTATTCTAGTACTATTTAATGAAGACCCCAGGCACCATGCCCGCAAAACATTTCAACATACTCGTTAACCATTTGGCCCCATTCTTGCCAAGTGTCTCCACAAATCATTACCATGTGACTTCCGGCTGGCTTTAAGTTTTCATTGAAGCAGTTAATTGTTTCCTATGTGCAAATAGACCACTGACGGCTTCCTGCCCCCAGATTTAAACTTAATGTTGTCATTGCCAAGGCAAGTGCAAAACTCAAAACTTTCATTTTCATGTCATTTTTTTTTAAAGGTTAAACAATCATTTTAACCATCAAAGAAAAAAAAAAAGACAAATGCAATATCGCACATTTTTTACCTCTAAAATCATGCTATTCGGGGAAGAGTTCGAGGGGGTGGTTGTAGCGGCGGTTATCACCAAAGGGTATTTACTTTATACATTTTAATGTTTTCGTCGGCAGTTACTATGGTTAGGTTGTCGTTTAAGGTTTGGGCAATCAACAAACGATCGAATGGGTCGCGATGAATAAACTCCAGCTCTGCCAACACAATGGTGTCTTTAAGGCTTATTGGAAGCACCTCCATCCCATTTTCCAGGGTCAATTCAATAAAGCCTGTGAGTCCTTTTTCAAAACTTAATTTCTTCAGGCTCATTTTCAAAGCAATTTCCCAATAGGAGGCGATGCTAACAAGGCAAAGATTGTCGGGGTTTTCAATGGCAGCCTGTGCTTTTTTCGACAAGGTTCTGTCTCCGTTTAAGAACCAAATCAGCGCATGGGTGTCAATGAGCAAGTCCATTACATATATTCCTTTAAATCATCAAGAGGAGCGTCAAAATCCTGCGAGGTTTGAATTTTGCCTTCGGCAGCTCCAAACTTTCGTTGTTTTTTCTTTTCTCCCTTTTTGCGTCGGGCAAGCAAAAAGTCAATAAAATCATTTACTTCTTCCTTTAGTTCAGGAGGTAAAAAGCGAATCTTTGATAAAATAGTGGTGTTTTCCATGGCTTGGCTGCTTTTTACAAATATACAAAACAGGTGGTAATGTTTTGATTATAAATGTTTCAAAACCTTTTTTACTCTGCCCGCATCTTAGCAGGCTTTCTGCAGCGGAGCAAGGCAGCCACTTACATGCTGAGAATATCAACATAGCCTTGTATTACTGCTCAGGAATCAAAATCGGTGAGTAGTATTGAGTAGTATTTTTATGAACAAGGCTTCACCTGTTGAAATTTTCACCTATTAAAAGTTTTGGTCATATGAATCCCGAGATGTTTGCCTTCCAATTCGGGCTTACTCCTTTTTTACATCATCTGGCAAAGGTACCAGAAGGCAATTCGATTCTACGAGTTGGATGAGTTGAGAAGTGGTACTGCCGAGAACCATACTTGAGAAAAAACTGCGTCCGTGAGTTCCCATGATAAGCATGGAAACCTGGTTGATTTTGGTTTCGCGCAGGATTTCCGGCACCACCATACCCGTTGTCAGCACCTTATTGACAGGCAGTTTTGACGTTTTTTCAAGGGACTCCGCAATCCGGACAAGCCTTTCGGAGTCGATGCGATTGAACCGCTTTATTGTTTCCTGCTTGTGGTGCCTGAGGGATACGACATCCTGAACATGCATCACCCCAAGGTGGTAAAATTTCCCGGCAAGGTGCTCTTGGATTACCCTTAAAGCCCATTCCGAGTTTGGAGAGAAATCTGTAACAAACAGTGCCTGATTCAGCAGGTTTTTGTTTTCGAGGGCGCATTCATCTTCGCCTGCTGCATTCTTGCCTGCATTCTTTATCCGGATCATCAGTACCGGATTTTTGGTTTGCTGAATAACGCGAAGCGTGGTGCTTCCAATCAGGTTTCGGCGGGCAAACCCGAACCCCTTACTGCCCAGTATCAGGAGTGCCTTTGGGTGCCTTGAGGCAAAGTCAACGATCTCCTGCGAGGGAAGACCTTCCTTTATCGCAAAATCAGCCTTAAACCCCAGGTCATTTAACTTGTTTCGCAGGTTGATCATGCGGGCCTCAATATGCACCATCATGGAGTAGCCGCTGTATTCCATGTAATTGAAACTCACAACCGGGCTGTGAAACAGGGTAATATGCTCAATGCCCAATGCCCCAAATTGAGGGGCACAATCTACGAGCAGATCTGTTGCCCGGGATAGGTCAATAGCTAAAATGGCTTTTTTCACGAGCGAATGATTTAAAAGGTAACTGCCGGGCCAGGCCCGGGCATGAACTTTCAACCATAGAAGAGGCTAAATCTTTTAGTTTCCTTCAAGCCTGCTTAAAAGCATTTTCAGGGAGGGAAAGTTACAAAAAAATCACCAAACATGGAAGCAATTTAATTGCCACTTTGAGTTGCCTGCAACCTCGGCAACAATTCTTCCTTTGCCCATTTGAAGCGGGGTTCGAACCGCAGGGCTTTTTCAACGGTTTGGAGCGCCATTTGGATGTTTCCGGTTTTTTCGAAAGCATTGGCCAGCGAAACCAGCGTGCTCAGGTACAGCCATCGGTGCGAAGGGTGCATGTTTTCCTCCATCGTTCTCACTGCCCTTTGGTAATAGCTGATAGCCCTTTCTTTTGAGCCAAAAGGTGCAGGTGCGAAAAACATAATGTTGCCTCTCTCAACCCAGGCGCGTGCATATCGGCTGTTGGCCTCGGTCGATCTGGTGGCAGCCTGCGATGACCGGAGGCCCAATACTGCTGCCCTCAAAGGTTGCAGCGAAATGCGGAATGCTAAAAAGGCTGCATCGAATGCGTGAGCCTGAGCCTGGAAAGCCGGCAAATTTTCAAGCCGCCTCAGCAGCGTTTGAGCATTATCCAAAAGCGCTGCCCCTTCTCTTTCTCTGTTGTTGCCCAGATAGTAGCCAATTAAACCATATTGGGCCAGAAGCAGGTCATACAAAAGCTCTTCGTGGGGATTGGAGCGATAAGCAACCTCCATGGCCGAAACTGCTTGAGCCCACCGGGGCATATTGTTTAACACGTAGGCTTCGTAAATCTGATCGCGGAAGCTTTGGAGCGACGGATTCGCCTTTGCCGAACCTCTTGATGTTGAGCTTAACAGCAACAAAACTAAAAATAGCAGCTTGGTCATGGCATGAAGAAAAAGCGGTTATTTTTTTAAATAGTCTGATTTTATTTTTGAAGGCACGGTTTATCGGGTCAAACTTTGGTTGATGAATAACCCTTCCTTTCCACTCAAAGTTGGGCTGAATTTTGTATCTGAAGGACTTTAATATTATCCAAAAAAAAGCCATTTGCAGTAAAGGAGCCAAAATATGTTGCCAGAAAACATCCTGCCATGAGGAAATTGCCATGATCATCCTTATCAGTAATTCTCCAACAATCCAAATCAGGGGGTAGATTCCTCCGGGTACAAAAGCAAAGGTATAAAACCAAAAGTAGTAATTATTGCTGCAAGGCGGGTTAGCCAAATTAAATCATTCACATACCTTTGCCATAAAAAGAGGCCAGGTGATTTATTCCGACGATTTTTTCATGGGCGAAGCCCTCAAAGAAGCCAAAAAAGCCTATGAGGCCGATGAGGTGCCTGTGGGGGCCGTTGTAGTGGCAAACGATTTAATTATAGCCAGGGCACATAATCTCACAGAGCGCCTTAACGACGTAACTGCCCATGCCGAAATGCAGGCCATTACTGCTGCAGCTAATCACCTTGGCGGGAAATATCTTACCGATTGCACCATCTATATCACTGTCGAGCCATGCCTCATGTGCGCCGGGGCACTCAGCTGGGCGCAAATATCCAGAGTTGTTTGGGGAGCCAATGATCCCAAAAGGGGATTTTCAACTTTTGGTGTCAATCCTTTTCACCCGAAGACCCAATGTGTCAAAAACATTAAAGCCGCTGAATCGGCGGCTTTAATGACAGATTTTTTTAAGGGAAAAAGGTACTGAAACGATTCGGGACTATAGGAGGTTTTCAAAAATATCTGGCAATTAAGGTCTCATAGTCTGGAATGTTGCGGTGTGCCCACTTTCCAATAACCACGCCATCTTTCAAGAGCAACAGACCCGGATTTGAACGGATCATGGTTTTTAAGGGTACGGCATCGACCTGATAAAAGGGGTAGGGCGTTTGGTGCTGGTGCCTGAAGGCTTCAATGGCCTCGAACGAAGAGCCCGTGAGAACTACCAGCGAATGTCCGTTGTCTTCGACCTGTTGGGCAAGCGGAGTTAACCTCTCAACAAAAGCTCTTGTATTTGTATTGAACAAATCATAAGCAACCGCTAAAAACTGAAGTCCGGGATTGTAAATATATTTTTCGGTAAGGTCGTTATAATCTGCATCACGAATCGCAAAATCCGTTATAGGCGCCGGCACATAGGGGCTTACAACCTCCTTGCGCTGGTCAATATACTTCCACCTGGCTGCCCATTCCGGGTCGTCCCAGGGGTAGTCCGTTGCAGGAAATTCGGCCTTTTCGCCGGTTTGCGAGTCCTCAAAAATCAGGAAAACATTGGCTACTTCAGGTTGCGACACCATCAGGCCTGGAATATGGTTTCCAACTTTCCATGGTAAAAAGTCGATCAACGGGAGGTTGCGCAAACAATAACCCGAAAGTAACAGGGTTGCAAGAGTGGTCGCACCGGCCAGATACCAATCTTTTCGTCTTGAGATCAGAGGCTTGAATTCCTTTCGTTTTGCAAAAATCAAGATAGATGCAGCCAACAGTACGATGTTTTTATAAAATGTAACCCAATTGGGCAGAATGATGGCATCGCCGAAGCAGCCACAATGGGGTACCGGCTCGTAGATGGCCACATACAGCGTAAAGGGAGTAAAAAAAACCATGAACAGAAAGGCTCCTAACACGCTCAATCGCAACTTAAAACCTATTAAAATGCTCAGGGCAACTACGATTTCGAGGGTGCTGATCAGGATTGCCACCGGGAGCGCCAGTCCATGCATCCATTCAAGCCCCAACGCCAGGAGGTAATCCTGAATTTTATAGGTTGATCCTAAAGGGTCGATAGCCTTAAAAAAGCCGGACAGAAGAAAAACAAGGCCGAAAGCAACTCGTGCAATCCAAAGGAGTGGTTTCATGGTGGCGCTGATTAAAAAAAACAGGTAACAGTTCTTGTAACCATTAACAACCGAATTCTTCCTGCAAGAAAGGTTGCTGGGTCTCTGGGCCATTATCCCAATGTATCGGTACCGTGCGCTTTAAGAGATTTTGTTTTCTAAAGAACCGAAGGAGGCGCTTCCACCTTGCCAGTGATTCGTGCGGTTTTCGGGCCTTCTGTGTCGTTAGATTCAATTGTGACAATCCTGGATATGGTATGTGGGTGGGGCGCTGGCCTTATCTGGATTTCAACAATTCCTTTTTCGCCGGGATTAATGGGTTCCCTGGTCCAGTCAACTATCCGGGTGCCACAACAACCTCTGGAAGTAGAAACCAACAGGGGCTGATCGCCAGTGTTCTTAAATTCGATTTTTAGAGTAATTAACTCGACCTTATCTGTAAATATCGTTCCCAGGTCGATTACAGGGGTAACAAACTCTAAACGTGGTCCTTTAACGGCACCGGCAAGCAAACTGACCCCGGTCAGAACTGTAAATATTAGCAGAAATAACCTTTTCATTACGATTTGATTTATGGAGTAAATTCGAAACGGAACCCTCTGTTTTGGTTCCTTCGGCATTCATAGTTCAAAACTAGTAACAGGCAAGAAACCTACCTCGGAGGTTCAGGCGCCCGGTCGGCCACCTGACCTATGATCCGGAGAATGGCGGTTGGGTTTGCCGTGTCGTTCGAAGTAACAGTTACCGTGCGGCTTACACGCTGAGCGCGGGGCGCCAGCCTGAACTCTATTTCAATAATCCCTTTCTGGCCCGGCAAAACGGGCTCCTGTGGCCAACTGACTACGCGGGTTCCGCAACAAGCCCTGACAGCATTCAGGATCAGGGGCGCATTGCCTGCATTGGTAAACTCGATACTGTACTTGAATTCGGGCATCTTGTCGGTGAACACTGTGCCAAAGTCGATTCTGTCCTGGGCAAAATTCAGCGCTGGGCCATTTGCCCGTACACTTACTGACCACAACATCCCTACGACCAATAAACTGATTGCTACAAATGAACTTTTCATTTCTAAAAATTTAAAGGTTTTTTTTGACCAAAGTCGATTGCACGCTTTTAAAATTTAAAAAAACTGCTAACATGAGGGTTTTTCCTGATGATTTTTCCAGATAATGTTATCCAGCATTACTGAGGTTTTGTTATTCGAAAATGCCAGGCTATTTAACAGGCCTTTTAGTTCAATTTTCATGCCATGGATATGTTGAGCAAATTTATCAAAAATACAATGAAAATTAAAACCTCAAATCCTCCATGAAACTGCTCTTTATGCAAAATTATTGCATAAAAAAAGCTGCCCAGAGGCAGCTTTGATTTCATTTTGGCTTAGACCCATACTAATGGCAGCGATTGATGCAATCGATAATTGTGCTTAAAGCGTCATGTTTCAAGTAATAAAATGTGTTTTTGCCACTGCGCCTGGAGTCCAGTACGCCTTTAGTTTTCAGAATGTTTAGGTGATGCGAAGCCGAGGCTTGTTCAATTTTTAAACTACTGTATATCTCAGTAACGTTCATTTGGTCCTTTTTTTCCAGCATGCCGATAATTGCAATTCGCATAGGATGCGCAATAGCTCTTAGCTTGCTGGCAGCTTCTTCCAATTTTTTGGGATCAAGTTTCTGGGTAGCCATAATTCAAAAATTTTTAAGTTAATGCAGATTTATTACAAATGTAGTAAATATATGAACATATTTTCAGGTTTAGGGTAAAAATTTCAAAAAATTCAATTTAAAAACATCGATAAACCTCTCTAGAATTGTTACAGAATGTAAGAAAATACAAAAAAAGCACTAAACATGCGTTTGATGCTTTTTAATTATTTTTAACAATTCACCTGCCCTTAACCATGGGAACACAATTTGGAAAAAAGAAATTCGCGGTTCATACGGGCAATAAATTCAACGGGTATTCCTTTTGGGCAATCAAATTCGCACGCATAGGTGTTTGAGCAGTATCCAAAACCCAGCTCGTCCATTTTTTCCACCATGCGTTGAACCCTTTCTGAAGCCTCTACTTTGCCCTGAGGCATTAGGCCAAACTGCGAAATTTTAGCAGCCACGAACAGCATGGCCGATGAATTTTTGCAGGCAGCAACGCAGGCGCCGCAGCCAATACACACTGCAGCGTCGAAGGCACGGTCGGATATGGTTTTGTTTATGAGAATACTGTTGGCCTCCGGAGCCGCTCCTGTATCGACATTAACAAAACCTCCTGCCAGCATGATTTTGTCGAATGCGCTGCGGTCAACTGAAAGGTCTTTCAGCACGGGGAAGGCTTTCGAGCGCCAGGGTTCTACCACGATGGTATCGTCGTGCTTAAATTCGCGCAGGTGCAACTCGCAGGTGGTGGTATGGGTAAGTGGCCCGTGTGGTCGCCCGTTGATGTACAGTCCGCAGGCCCCGCAAATTCCTTCGCGGCAATCGTGTTCGAAGGTTACCGGGTCGTGGCCTTTTTCTATCAGGGTTTGGTTCAGGTAATCTAGCATTTCCAGAAACGACATTTCGGGCGAAACATCCTTTAACTCATAGTTTTCGAATTTGCCTTTTGATGAAGCATTTTTCTGCCTCCATATTTTCAGCTTAATATCCATGATTTCTGTTTTTTTAAAGCATTAAGCGTAATTCCTTTCTTTGAGCTCAACTGCCTCGAAGGTCAGTGGTTCCTTGAGGATGTCTGGATTTTTATCTTCTCCCCGGTATTGCCATGCAGCCACATAAGCATACTGGCTGTCGTTTCGTTTTGCCTCACCTGAAGGTGTTTGATACTCTTCACGGAAATGTGCCCCGCAAGACTCATTCCGCTCCAAAGCGTCAAGCATCATAAGCCTACCCACTTCAAAGAAGTCGGCCACCCTAAGGGCTTTTTCAAGTTCAGGGTTTATTTCAGAATTACTGCCGGGAACCTTCACATCCCTCCAAAATTCCTCCTGCAGTTGTGCCATCATTTCAAGCCCTTTTTGTAATCCAGCTGCATTGCGCACCATGCCGCAGTAGTCCCACAGGATTTTGCCCAGGCGTTTGTGAAATGATGAAACAGTTTGGGTTCCATTGATGGCCAAAAGACGGTTAACGCGTTCGCCGGCTGCGTTTTCGGCATTTTCGAATTCTGAACCTGAAGTATTGGTGCTGGGTGTGCGTATTTCGCCGGCCAGATAATCTGCCATGGTGTATGGCAGGATAAAAAATCCGTCGGCGGCACATTGCATCAGCGAGCTGGCTCCAAGTCGGTTGGCTCCATGATCGGAAAAGTTGCTCTCTCCAATGGCAAAAAGCCCCTGAATAGTGGTCATCAGGTTGTAATCCACCCAAAGCCCCCCCATGGTATAATGCCCTGCAGGGTAAATGCGCATGGGTTGGGTGTATGGATTGTCGCCGGTTATTTTCTGATACATTTCGAAAAGGTTGCCGTACTTTTCCTCTATGGTCTTTCTTCCTTGTTTGGAAATGGCATCTTTAAAGTCGAGATAAACCGACAATCCGGTTTCACCAACACCGTAACCGGCATCGCAACGTTCTTTGGCTGCCCTGGAAGCCACATCGCGCGGCACCAGGTTGCCGAAGGCCGGGTAGCGGCGCTCCAAATAATAATCGCGCTCCTCTTCAGGTATAGAGTTTGCGTGACGTGTGTCGCCCTTCTGTTTGGGAACCCAAACCCTTCCATCGTTGCGCAACGATTCCGACATCAGGGTGAGCTTGCTCTGGTAATCATTGAGCACCGGAATGCTGGTAGGGTGGATCTGTATGAAGCTTGGGTTGGCAAACAGGGCGCCTTTTTTATAAGAGGCCCAGGCGGACGAAGCATTGCTGCCTAAAGCAAGGGTTGAAAGGTAAAACACCGTGCCGTATCCGCCGGTAGCAAGCACTACGGCATGTGCGCCATGCCGCTCCAACTCACCCGAAACCAGGTTGCGGGTAATTATTCCCCTGGCCTTTCCATCCACCAAAACCAGTTCGAGCATATCTCTTCGGGGAAACATGGTAACGGTGCCTTTGGCAATTTGCCTGTTGAGGGAGGAGTATGCTCCAAGCAGGCATTGCTGGCCGGTTTGACCTTTGGCATAGAATGTCCGCGATACCTGAACACCCCCAAAGGAGCGATTGTCTAAGGTTCCGCCATAGTCACGGGCAAAGGGTACCCCCAGGGCCGAAAAATGGTCGATCACCTGGTTGCTAACTTCAGCCGAACGGTACACATTTGCCTCACGCGAACGGTAGTCGCCCCCTTTGATCATATCCAGAAAAAGCCTGTAAACCGAGTCGCCGTCGTTTTTATAGTTTTTTGCGGCATTGATCCCTCCCTGAGCTGCTACAGAGTGCGCCCTTCGGGGAGAGTCCTGAAAGCAGAACACTTTCACTTTATAACCCTGTTCGCCCAGGGCCGATGCAGCAGAGGCACCGGCCAACCCGGTCCCAACTACAATGACTTCCAACTTCTTTTTGTTTGCCGGATTTACGAGCCGTAGCAAATCTTTATGCCGACTCCATTTTGAGGCCAGGGGGCCTTCAGGGATTTTTGGATCAAGTGGTATCATGACTGCTTATAATTTCGGAGGCCATTTAATCGTAAAAAAATATGAAATATACAGGTATAACACTGAAGCCAATACTTATAGCCAACGCATAAGCGGCTCCTGCCAACCTGATTATGTTAAAGTATTTTGGGTGATTCAAACCGAAGGTCTGAAAGGCTGACTGAAATCCGTGATACAGGTGGAATCCCAAAAACACAAACGACACCAGATAGCTCAATGATGGCAGGGGTTGTCGGAAAAGGTACACAGCCATTGAATAAAAATCGTATTGGTCGAGGGCGTGAGGTGGAATGGGTACCAATCCAATGTTTATAAAAAAGAAATGGTAAAAATGGAGCAACAAAAACACCAGTATAATGAATCCACTGTGTATCATGAACTTTGAAAAAGGAGAGGTTCCTGATGATTGGGCAACATAATACTTTACCGGACGCGCCCACCTGCTTTTTAACCAAACCACCACTCCGAGCAATATATGAATCAGAAAACCGGCAAACAATACATATTCCATTATTTTTATGAAAGGATTTGCGCGGAGAAAATTCACCGCCTGGTCGAAGTCCTGCCGGTCGCCCGTGAGCATCAACAGATTAATGGTAAGGTGTACCACCAGAAATGTCATCAGAAATGCTCCTGCCAGCGCCACGATGTATTTGTGGCTGAGCGATGACAATTTAAAAATTGGTGTTTTCATTCGGATCAAGTTAAGAAGTTAAAGACCTAAAGCCGTCCTGGTACTATATCTGCCAAATGTTCTGGTTTTGGCCCAGTGGTTGTATTCCTGAGTTTTTCAGAACAGGTGTTTTTTTAATTTTAAAACAGTTTTGCTTGCGTGGCGAATTTCTGCAACCTTGAAGGGCAAATGTAGGGTAATGGATTCTTTTTTGCAAAGGTTTTGGTTATTTGAAAACTCCATAAATTACTGCTAATTTTAGCTCGTGAACATTCATTAAGGTTGCTTGTGATATCGTATCTGGGTTGACATTTGCAGACGGATATCATTACAGGCCGAAAAAATGAAATGCTGCTGTTGATTTCAAAAGTTACTTTGCTTTAAAAATGATTGTTTATGAAATATTTACCTCTTCCGAACGCACTTTTTGTAGAGAACCGTCGGAATTTTATTAGCCGCATGCTCCCGGGCTCGGTGGCAGTTTTTCATTCGAACGACGAGCAAACCAGAAGTGGCGACCAGTTCTTCCCGTTCAGGCAAAATCCGGATTTTTTTTATCTGACAGGCATCGATCAGGAAAAAAGCATATTAATGTTGTTTCCCGACAGCCCCAATCCAGCCTTGCGCGAGGTGCTTTTTCTGCTCGAAACCAACGAGCATATTGCCATTTGGGAAGGCCATAAGTTTACCAAGGAAGAGGCCACCATTGCTTCGGGTATAAACAGGGTGGAGTGGCTTCCCATGTTTGAATCAATACTTCGTGAAGCCATGTCGTATGCCGAGCATGTTTATTTGGGCACGAATGAAAATCCACGCTATGCAGGAGAAGCCGAATGCCGGAATATTCGTTTCGCTCATGATCTAAAAAGAAAATACCCGCTGCACCAATATCAACGAGCTACTCCGATAATATCTTCGCTACGGTTGGTGAAATCGCAGGCTGAGTTGGAAATTATTCAAAAAGCTATTGAAATAACCGGCAAAGCCTTTATCAGGGTTTTGCGATTTGTAAAGCCCGGGGTGGCCGAATATGAGATTGAAGCTGAGATTCTTCACGAGTATTTGAGAAACCGTGCTACAGGCCATTCTTTTTATCCGATTGTGGCTTCGGGCGCCAACGCCTGCGTATTGCATTATGTAATCAACAACCAGGTGTGCCGCGATGGAGATTTGCTCCTGCTCGATTCGGGCGCCGAATATGCCAATTATGCCGGCGACCTTTCCCGCACTTTCCCTGTTAACGGGCGGTTTTCGGCCCGTCAGAAACAGGTTTATAATGCATGCCTTAGAGTAATGAAAAGAGCCCGTGCGATGTTGGTTCCGGGAACCTGTATCGATGCATTCCAAAAAGAGGTTTTGAAAATTATGGAACAGGAACTGC